>Ga0208565_1000386_pt1 | contig 34176 bp, 29 predicted proteins | sample Sb_taG_7_FD_187706 | JGI IMG/M metagenome (GOLD analysis project Ga0208565, IMG submission 187706) | Peat soil microbial communities from Weissenstadt, Germany - Sb_50d_2_FS metaG (SPAdes) (version 2) | ecosystem: Environmental > Terrestrial > Soil > Wetlands > Peat | place: Germany... | reverse complement strand
CGATCCCCCCGCACCCGATCCAGACCTGGTAGATGAAACCGGGCGCCGCGGTCGCCTCCTCCACCTCGGCGTTCTGGCCCGCGCAGTTCGCGCTGACGTCGATAGGGCCCGAAGAAGCGCCAGCCGCCGGGGCTAACGCGACCTGCCCCACCAGGCTCCTGGGAGGAATCTTCGCCGTCGGCGAGGTCGCGGACCAGTACCCGGGTACCGCGAGCGCGTCGTCGCATTCCAGCCGATCCTTGCCGCCGCAGTCCCGCAAAATGGCGTATGTAGGCAGCGCCAGCCTGACTGGGCTCGTCTCCTCGGAGGACACGCCGTCATCCGCCCGCAGGGCGGCGAGCCTTCACGACCGCCCGCCCCGGCCGAGAACATCCGGCTCGGCCAGGCCCGCGCGGCCGGATCCCGCCCGGGCTGCCCAAAGGGCGTCTGGTCCGGATCATCAATACACGGTCACGATCCGCGCCGTTGACGGCACGATCACAATCGAGCCGTTCCGGCTGGTCACCACTTTGCTGGACCAGCAGCAGGCACCCGCCGCCCAGCTCGCCGCGGCGTGACCGTTATCGTTCCTGGGCGCGACAAGACGAGAGTGCTGCCGGATTGGCCGACGATGAATGGCCTCCGGAAGTCGTGTCTTCCCGGGACACAGAACGGCGCTTCTACGAGCGTGCCATTACGGTTGGGTGGTTCACTGGCCGTGACCGATTGGTGGTCTCCGCCATTGCCTTAGTTTCGTTGTCCTGAACGGCGTGACTTGCGGGTGATTGTCCGCTAGGCGCGGGGTGATGCCGATGGGAAACGGTGCGGAATGTGCATCCGGTCTCTGGGCTGCGGATCTGCCCGCGCGTTCTGGCCGCGGGTCGTGTTCGAGACGGAGGTGACGTCTCCCCGGGCCGGCTGCCCGCCCTCGGCCTAGTCGGCGCGGAGCTTTCCGGGTACCGCAGGACCGGCCGGCTGAGTCCGGCGCGGTTCCTGGCCGCCTACTATGACCCGGCCGCGAGCAACGGCAAGGGCGGCTGGGTCTACCCGCCGGACAGCGGATACGTCATCAGGCCGGATGGCCGGCCGGAAGAGTTCCGCCTGCGCCTGCATCGTGGCGAGTACATCGACCGGTACGGCAGCGAGTACGGCTCGTTCCTCAGCCCGGCAGGCATGTCCTATGCCACCAGATCCATTCCCCCGCAGAACCTTGACGCCACCCCGCCCGCCGCCTGCAACTACCACGACTACCGGGTGATCAGGCCGCTCACGGTCGACGCGGGCCCGATCGCGCCGTGGTTCGCCCAGCCAGGCGGCGGCCTGCAGTACCAGCTCGATGCCACCCTCGTCCCGGGCGCCCCGTCCCCGCTCGACGTCATGTGGCTCGTCACGAACCGGTACCTGGCACGAGTGCGCTGAACCACCCAGGGCGATTTGCTCGGTCGAGGTGCTGCGCCAGCCGTTCTGCTGGGACTGTAACGACGAGCAGTCTCCAGGCGAGGACTCATTCTTCAGCCTGCCGGTGATCTTCGACATCGGCGGTGTCCCCGGATCTTCTACATCGGCTGGTGCGTCCGCGACGCCCGGAGACCTGGAGGTGCGATCAGATGCTGTCGCACGTCAGCAACATTCGATGCGTGGTGCTAGTGCGTCGCAGCAGTCGCGTGGTCCGAGTTCGGCCAAGAACATGGCGGACACTACGAGTGCTCCGCCGATCCAGCCGGCGGTGCCGATGCTCTCGCCGCCGACCATCGTGGCGATGACGGCAGCGAACACGGGTTCCATGGTCATGATGACCGCTGCCGTGGCGGCACTGAGCGCGGCCTGGGCCCAGGCTTGGACGACGAAGCCGATGCAGGTCGCCGCCAGCGCGACGTAGCTCACGGCCAACCAGGTGCTGCTGGTCGGCGGGCGGGCGAGGTTGTGCTGCGCGCCTGCGAACGCCGCGCTCATCAGGGCGGCGACGCTGACGGACCAGGCGGTCAGACCGTAGGCGTTGTGTGCCGTAGCCCACCGGCTCAGCCCGGTGATGTGGCCGGCGAAACACGCCGCCCCGGCCAGGGTCAGCAGGGCACCGGTCGTCAAAGTGGCGCTCCGGACCAGGAGTAGGGCGAGACCCGTGGCCGAGACGCCGACCGCGATCCACCCGGCCCGGCCCACGCGTTCATGGAACCACCACGCGGCGAACAGCGGGGTGAGGATCACCATGGTGCCGGTCAGGAACCCGGAGACCCCCGCGGTGGTATGGCGTAGCCCGCTGGTCTGCAGGAGGAACCCGGTGCCCAGAAACAAGCCCAGGATCAGGCCGTGGCGACGCTCTATTCCGGTGAGGGCGCGTAGCCGCCCTGGCCGGGCCAGGGTCAGAATGGCGGCCGCGATCCCGAACCTCCAAGTCAAGAACGAGGCCGGGGAGATCCCTGGCAGCGACCGCCTGGTGACCAGGAACGTGGACCCCCAGATCGCGGTCATGGCGAGCAGAGCCACGGTTGCCGCCAGCTTCCAGGGAGCCAGCCGCGGGCTATGCCCCCTCACCGGGACTCGCGTCTCGTCCTGACGGTCTCGGCTGGTAATGGCGGCAGTATGACGGGCTTTGCCATCAACTTCTCCGCTCAGAAGCAGCCCGAGCCTCCGCCCTGCCAAGGCGGTCTTGCGAAGGAGCCGGTCGTGATGCATCGGCCTCCCAGACCGGCTCTTTGTGCCTCCGCCAGCCAGGCGTTGCCCACGCTAGGCCGATCTGCCACAGCGCGAACGTGAAGGCAAGCAAGCAGATCGGCCTGTCGTTCGCCGTGGTGGTGATCGTGCCGGAGATAATGATGATCAGGCACGCGAACAAGGCGACGCTTCGCGGCGCGCGCAGCCAGACATACCGCCCGATCTCAGACTGCACCGGGTTCCGCTGCCTTATCGAGTCTTTGACTGCGGTCTTCACAGCCGGAAGGGCTGAACATCACAAGTAACGGTTCCTTCCGGGTCCCTTTGTGTCTGATCTTTCTGTTACTCAGCGTGATGTTAGCCAGTCCGTGCTTTGATCCTTGGCGACATTATCGGCCAGCAGCGCAGCGCAGAACTTCTATCTGTGCCCCTCGGCGGGCCGCAGGCCGTGCTTACGGCCGCGCAGAGCAAGCCGTCGTCGTTCGTATTGATGCCGCATCTCGGCTACTTTATAGGCGCCGTCCAGCGGATGGAACCCGGTGCCCGGACCGGCGAGGGCTGGCGCGTACCCGATGTCGTGCAGCCATGACGCTGCCACCAGCACCCCGGCTTCCCGGCCGGAGGCCCAGGCGATGGAGGAACGGCCGTCGGCGGGCGATGGGCGCATTGTCAGCCCTGTGGACTTCGAGGCTGCCTTCCGGCTGCACTTCCCGCCGGTCTACCGGTTCATCGCGGGCCGGGTCGGTTCGGCCGTCGCTGAAGACCTGGCGGCCGAGACGTTCGCCACGGCTTATCGCCGTCGCGCCTCTTTCGAGGCTGGGCGGGGCTCGTTGCGTTCCTGGCTGTACGGGATCGCGATCAACCTGGTGCGCAGCCACTGGCGGGCCGAGCAGCATCTTCTGGCGCTCGATGCCCGGCTGGTGCCCGAGATCGACCTGTCGGATGACTCGGATGCCGCTGACCGGCGCGTGGCTGCCTCGTTGCTGGCCCCGCGGCTTGCCGCGGCCCTCGCGCATCTCACCCGTGACCAGCGGGAGGTGGTGCTGCTGTATGCATGGGCCGGGCTCAGCCACGAGGAGATCGCGGCGGCGCTTCAGATCGCTCCGGGTACGGCCTGGTCGCGGCTGTCGAGGGCCCGGGCGCTGCTGCGCGAGCAACTCGGTGGTTTCGACTTTGACTTGTGGGCGTTCGACCGGCCGGGAACTGACCCGGCACGAGGAGGGCCGGACCGTGGCTGATGAAATCGAGCTGCTGCGGCGCTTCATCGACGAGACTCCGGGGCCCTCGACCGGCGCCTGGGTCCGCGCCCGGGCGGCGGTCGCCGCTGCCCGCTCCGAAGAGGAACCGGCCGGGCACCGGCACATGAGGCCGGTCCGGCGCCGGCGCTGTCTACTGGCGATCACAGCCGGGGTCGCCGTGGCCGCCGCTGTCGGGGGCCTGCTGGCGGTCCTGCTGCCGACCTCGCTGGTCTCCACGGGCGGGCAGCAGATCCAGACGACGGCGTACGTGACCCGTGTTGAGCATGCTCTGACCTCACCCCGCCAAGGCGACCTGGCCGGGTATGCCCGCACCGTCTATCCGCCTGGCACCGTCCTGCGGCCGACAGGCGGCCTGAGTGCCGGGCCTGGCACCGGCTCGCCGTGGAGCGTGGGCTCCACGGTCACCTGGGCATACCAGCACATCCTGAAGACGTCGGCCTTCACCACCGCCGGGCGGCCCGTCTTCAGTGAACGGACCACCCTGGCCGCTGGTCGTTCTGAGACCGTCGCGGTGATCTAACGTAATGCGACCTGGTGGCGCGTCACGGCGGCGTCGCCGGCGGGGCGGACGCCCGCGTGCGCACCCGGCATGACGCCCGGCCTCACGATCATCTCCCGCTGGGCGGTCTTCATCAGTGACGAGTCGCGCTGCGGCGGGTACCGGACGGACGGACGGCAGCGGGTCGACGGGATCGACGCCGTCAAGCTAACCGGAGGCAAAGCCCTCGTCTCGCTGTGGGTCAACCCGGCGACCTATAGGACCACAGCGATGAACGACGGCGCCATCGGTCCAGGTCGGCCCGATGCTCAATGTGCTGCTGCCCGCCCAGCTCGCCGGGACGTCGCGCAGGAAGGCCCGCGCCAGGTGCGCGGAATTGCTTGCCCAGCTGGGGATCGAGAAGTACCGGGACACCTACCCGGGCCGGCTGTCGGGCGGGGAACGGCAGCGGGTAGCGATCGCCCGCGCCCTGGTCAACGACCCGGTAGTGCTGCTCGCGGACGAGCCGACCGGGGCGGTGGACACCGCCACCGGCGAAGGGATCGGCAGGCTGCTGCTTGAGCTGAACGCCGCGGACGCAAGCCGATCTGTAATGTCAGTCAGAGCCGAACCCGGCTATCGACAGTCTGCCTAACCGGCTCTGCGTGACCTCCGCATAGAGGACATGCCATCTCCGAGGCGGAGGCGCATCCTGGTATGGCGGACTCGCTGCTGCTCGCCTAGCCGGTTTATGGGCTCGCGGAGTCGCGATCCGATGTGGGGGCGACGCCGTTCGGCGGACCGCCGCGAGCTGGGGAGACCTCGAGGGGGCGGTCCGCCGCCGGTGTCGGCGCTCTCCCAATGGCGGCTCGTTTATCTTCAGGCTGATATGGGGCCTTGCGGACCGTTAACTCGGAATAGCATTACCAGTCATATCTGGAGTAACTGACTGGGATCGGCCAATGCGAATTGTCGCGCCTGCTGATGCGGGGCATCTGACCAGGCTGAGGCTGATGCGCCCGGCAATCGCCAGGATGGTAGCCGCGCTGCGAGCAGGCGTCGGCGTTGCTGCCGTTACGTCCGGCCTGCTGGCCGGCGGAGCGCCCTTGTCGTGGTGGATACTCGCGCCCGCGCTTGCTGTAGTCGCCGGGTGGACGTCGTGCTACGTGACCGTGGCGTGGACCCGCGGACTGCTGGACTGGCTGGTCGGGACTGACCTGCTGCTGACGACCCTGTTGTGCTTGGCGATCGGGCACCTGGTGCCCCACATCGCTGTGGCAGGCTCGACCAGTTGGGTGAGCCTGACCGCTGCGATGGCAGTAGTGAGCGCGCAGCTCGCCGGCAGGCCGGCTCTCTGGCTGCCCTGCTGCCTGGTCGCGGCGGGCGCGATGGTGGTGGGCTCGCGGCTCGCGCACGGCCCTGACGGCGGTGAGTACGCGGGTGGTCTGATGATCACGCAGTCAGTGCTCACCGCCCTCGTGATGGTCATCGTGCTTCGCGCCGAGCGCTCGGCCGTTAAGGCATTCGCCGATCTCGAGGAGACGCAGACCGAGGCGATGCTTGCCGCAGCGCGAAGAGAGGACGAACGCGCCCAGCTGCGGATGGTGCATAACGGCCCGCTGACCATCCTCACGATGGCGTTCCACGCCGGCGCCAAGCGGCCGAGCGCGATGGTGCGACAACGAGCCGCCGAGGCGCTTGACGCGCTGCGCGACATGACTGCGGCCGCCAGAACGCGCGCGGGAGATATCCGGCTTGACGACCGGCTGGCCACGGTGACTGCCTGGTACGAAGCGCTTGAGGTGACGGTCGACCTGCAGCCTTGCCTGGTCCCTGCCGATATTGCCGACGCCTTTGCCGGAGCCGTGGCCGAGGCTCTGGAAAACGTCGTGAGGTACGCCGGAACCGAGCGTGCCGCTGTCCTGCTTCGCGACCAGGAGGACGTCGTGCGGGTGACCGTGGCCGACCAGGGCCGTGGATTCGAGCCGGCCCTTGTCTCTGGCCTGGGGTTCGGGTTGCGCGAAGACCTGGCGGGCAGGATGGCCGCCGCTCGGGCCTCGTCCGCTGTGCGATCAAGGCCGGGCGCAGGGACCGAGGTTCACCTGGAGTGGGCCCGTGGTTAGCCAGCAGGTTCTGAGCACCGCGGTGTCGAGCAAACCGGTCGCTGAACAGCCCGTGCTCAGGGAGTCAGTGGCCAGCGTTGAGCGGCGCTATGACCGCGCCGGGCTGTGGGTCGCGATCGTGGTCACGCTCGGGTGGCACGTGGCCGGTGTCGCGCCTGTAGTGCTCGATAGCTGGCTGCGGTACGGCCTCGGCGCGTCCGGCGCGGTGACCTGGCTCGTCTTCGCGGTGCTAGGGATCGCCGCGGCGACGACGGTGCTGCGTGGTGGTGGGCGCGGCCCGGTGTTGCCGCTCGCCATCTGCCCGATCCTGCTTGCAGGCTCGGTTATCGGGTCGTTTGTGGCACCCGATGGAGTGATCGGTCACTTCAACTGGCCGTTCACTGTGGTCGGCTGGTTCGCGGTGCTCGCGCTGTGGCGTCGGCCGCTGGCCGAGTTGATCGTTTTCTATGCCGGCAACACGATGGTCGGCGGCGCCATGCTGGTCGCCATGGGCGAGGCCGGTCGAGTGAGCGTGGCCAGGTTCATCGCGCTCTGCTGCGGGATCAGCGCCTTGCAGATCACTGTGTTCGCTGGCAGCAGGATGGTGACCGCGATGGCCCGGCGAGGGGCCGAAGCGGAGGATGAGCTGGCCAGGACGCGAGCCGCGCACATTGCCGCTGAGGTCGTACAGGCGGCCAGGAGGATCAGGTACGAGACGATCAACGGGACCGTCGCTTACCTGCTTGACGGCCTGGCGAATGGTCAGCTTGACCTGACCGATCGATCCGCCAGGCAGCAGGTGGCTGTGGCGATAACCCGCCTGCGACGGTACCTCGTCGAGTCCGATGAGGTACCTGATCAGCTCTGGCACGAGCTTCAGGCTTGCGCGGACGCAGCTGAGCGACGGGGCATCGCTGTTGATCTGGCCGCGCCGTCCGGCTTGATACCACCGCTGTCTGCGGATGTCCGTCGTGCGCTCACCGAGCCGATCATCGCGGCGCTGGCCGCCACGGCAGCCAGGGCGCGCATAACGGTGGTCGCCTCCTCCGATGAGGTGGCGGTCGCCATCCTCGCTGATGCCCAGCTTGACTCTCCGCCGCCTTGTCTGCACGAGGCCGTGGAGTCTAGTCATGACGCGGAGGGAGAGATGCTTTGGCTTCAAGCCCGCTGGATCGGCCCGTCAGCATCGCCCTTGTAGAGGACACCGACGTCGTTGTCGAGGGCGTGCGGGCCTGGCTCGCCGCCGACCCGCGGCGCCGGGTGACGATTATCGCGGCAGGCGACTCGATCGAGGCCGTACTTGCCGGCCCCGGTGAGTCCGCCGACGTCGTGGTCCTCGACCTCGAGCTCGACGGAATCATGATCACCGACCGCGTCGCCGAGCTCAGCGACCTTGGCTATCGCGTGGTGGCGTTCTCTGTGCACGTCAAGCCCCTGGTGGTGCAGGCAGTCATGAACGCGGGGGCGTGCGCGTTCCTTGACAAGCGAACCGAACGGGCGCAGTTTGTCGACACGATCGTCGCCGTCGCGCAGGACTGGCCGTATGTCACCCCGTCGATGGCAGGAGGACTGCTCCAGGGAGTGCAGCTATCGGAGCGCGAGCGCCAGGCGCTCCAATACCTGTTCCAGGGAATGGACCAGGCCTCGATCGCCCGCCGGCTCAGGAAGCCTGATGGCCAACCGGTCAGCATGACCACCGTCAAGACTTACATCGAGCGAGCTAGGGCCAAGTTCGCGGCCGCAGGACGGCCTTGCAGATCCCAATTTGCGTTGCTCGCCCGCTGTGTTGAGGACGGGCTGATCAGGCCCGAGGAGGTCGAGGACTACCGGCCTGGCGCGACCTAGTCGGCAGCATGCCCCGCTTGCTGGCGTTCGTGCTCTCCTTGGGTGTGGACTCGTTGCCGTGGCGTCGCGCTCATACGGCACCACTGACGAACGCTCACAAGACACCGACGTGCGCAAATCCAATTCCAGGCCGCGGACCTCACGCTAGTAGGCGCGGCCGAAGATGAGGCGTTTGCCGTAGCTCGCGGGCTGCCCGCAGCGCACGCAGCTGCCCGAGTCCGGCTCGCCGTCCAGCGGAATGCAGCGCGGCGTGGCCGTGGTCTCTGCCTTGATCTCGTCCTCGCAGGACTTATCACCGCAGTGCAGCGCAAGCGCCCAGCCGCTGGCCACCGCTACGGCGAATTCGGGCCAGGAGTTCACGATCACCGTGTGCCGGTCGCGGAAGTCGGTGGCGCGCTGCAGCAGCATGGCCTGGAAAGCAGCGAGCTCGGCCGACAGCGTGGCCGCCGCGGAAAACAGCGGTACCGGCTGCTTGCCGCGGCCCTGCTCTTTACCGCCCTGCGGTGGGTAGCTCAGCCGCCTGGCCATCAGCGCCGTGCCGACCGCCAGGTCGCGCGGCCCGAGCTCCAGCCTGATCGGCACGCCGCGCATCTCCCAGTCGTTGAACTTGAAGCCCGGAGAGAGCTGGAAGCGGTCGTCGACATGCGTGCGGATGCCCGCCCGCTGCAAAGTTCCGGCCAGTTCGCGCGCGGTCGGCAAGGCCTCCTGCGCCTGCTCGCCACGGCCGATCGGCACGATGACGACCTGGTAGGGAGCTAGCGCGGGCGGCAGCACTAGGCCCTTGTCGTCGCCGTGCGTCATGATCACGCCGCCGATCATCCTCGTGCTCATGCCCCATGAGGTGGTGTGGCACAGCTCCAGCGACCCGCTCTCCGCGGTGTAGTCAACGCCGAATGCGGCGGCGAAGTTGGTCCCCATGAAGTGCGAGGTGCCCGACTGCAGCGCCCGGCCGTCGCGCATCATGCCCTCGATGGTGAACGTGCGCTCGGCGCCGGCGAATCGCTCACTCGGCGTCTTCTCGCCGGGGACCGTCGGCATCGCCGCTGCCTGCACCGCCAGATCCTGGTAGAACTCCAACGCCAGCATGGTTTCGCGCATCGCATCGGCGGCATCGGTGTGCGCGGTGTGGCCCTCCTGCCAGAGGAACTCAGTCGTCCGCAGAAACATCCGCGGCCGCATCTCCCACCGCACCACGTTCGCCCACTGGTTGAGTAGCAACGGCAGGTCACGATGCGAGTTGATCCACTTGGCCATCATCTCGCCGATCACCGTCTCCGACGTCGGCCTGATGATCAGCGGCTCTTCCAGATCCTTGCCGCCAGCGTGGGAGACCACGGCAAGTTCGGGTGCGAAGCCCTCAACGTGCTCGGCCTCGCGCTGCAAGTAGCTCTCCGGGATGAGCAGCGGGAAATACGCGTTCTGGTGACCTGTGGCCTTGATCCGCGCGTCCAGGTCTGCCTGAAGCAGTTCCCAGATCCGATAACCGTACGGCCTGATCACCATGGTGCCGCGGACCGGCCCGCGGTCGACGAGCTCGGCCCTGAAGACCAATTCGTTGTACCAAGCGGAGAAGTCCTCGCTCTGCGGCGTTACGCTGCGTTCATCACGTGTCATGGCTGTGAGGCTAGCTGTTACTTGGGCGCAGCGGTCACTGTGCGCGAGCACTGCCGTTCCAGCGCTCGGCGAGCGTCATGTTCTCGGTGGTCCCCACCGTCATGCAGGCCGCCGCCGAGGTGCACGAGACGCGGACCAGGACGACGATGGGGTTCGCCCGGCGCTCCCGGCAGGGTGGGTAAGCGCTGGATTGCCCACCGGTGGCCGTTCCAGCGTTCGGCCAGCGTCCACCGGCCGGCCGCCGCTGACCCGCTGCGGTGCACGCCGTCGGCGACCTACACGACACGCCCCGGAGTTCGCTTTCCCGGGAAGGGCTCGCACGCCACGCCGGTCAGGAAGCCGGCCCGCTTCACAAAGCCCGTGACCGAGGGGCACGCACTGGGCGGTTTTGAACGGGACCGGACGACACGGGCAGCCTGACGGTGCCCCGTACCGCACCCAGCGACCAGAAGCACGGTGGCGCTGACGCCGGCCCGGTCTGTGCGGAGCGCGGTGATGTTGTCGGGCCGGATGACCCCGCGATGGGCTGGGTGATGGGGACGGTGACCAGGATCGCGGGAGGCCCTGGTGGTGCGGGTCGGCGCGCTGATCACCGAGTCGGCCAGCGCTAATTCGTTGCGGGCGTCGTTGCTGATGATCAAGGCGTGCTGGTCCCGGCTGGCGACGCGGCTGACGATGAGGCGAACCTCGCCGCGGCCGACGCGACGGCTTCGCTGTCAGGCAGCTAGCGGGTCGCGTTCAGCGGCATCCCGTCCGTCTCACCATGCGATAGAAGCGCCGTCCGGGTTTCTCAGGTTAGCTCAAGCAGGAGGTGGGCTAGGTCTTCGGGCCGGTTGCTGGGGATCATGTGGCTGCTGGGGATTTCCCGGTAGCGCCAGGCCGGGGAGTGCATGGCCCGGTCGGCGGCGGCCCAGAACGGCCCGCCGCGCCTGGGCCGGCGTGTCAATGACTGCCGTGAGCGTACGCAGATTATCCGGCTCTGCGCACGCGGCGCTGAGCCTGGCGGCACTCGCCGCTCGGGGATGCCGGCGCGGTCGTGCCGGCCGGGATCTGCTCGTCCCGCAGGCCGGGACGTGGCGCTGCCACCGTGGCAGGAGCGTGGCCCGGAACGACCTTGCGGGTCGAGCGCCGCGTGTCATGTTCGGGTATTTGTCAGCGGGCGGGTTGGACGAACTCGGGTTGGTCGAGCAGACGCAGCCAGGTGCCGTCGGGTTGCCTGCGAGCCACCTGCGCCCGCGCCCCCGCGCCATCTTTCGGCGGGGTGGAAGTGAGCGCGATGTCGCCGCTGATCAGGGTCGGCAGCGGTGGCTCCTGCTCGAAGCGTGGCGCGTTCGCCAGCACTTTCTCCCACAACGCACGGATCGCGTCGCGGCCGACCGTCTGGCTGCCCGGCGGGTATGCCATGACGGCCTGTTCTTCGTAGAGCGCCGCGATACCGGCGGCATCGCCGTCGTTGGCGCGCTCGACGAACAAGCGGGTGAGGTCTTCCGGCTTGAGGGCTCTCTCGTTGTTCGGCACAGTGGTCCTCCGTTCAGGGCTGAGTTTCAGCACTTTCAAGCCTGCCTGGCACCGCGTGAGAAGTCCAACAGATCGTGTTACTAGCAGCTAGAATCTGTGGTTATGGAGCTAAGGCAGCTGGAGTACTTCATCGCGGTGGCGGAGGAAGCGAACTTCACCCGCGCGGCCGAACGCGTGCATATCAGCCAGTCGGGAGTCAGCGCCCAGATCCGGCAGCTCGAACACGATCTCGGCGCGACCCTCATCGACCGGTCAGGCCGCACGGCCACCGTGACGGCTGCCGGAGCGGCGGCGCTTGAGCATGCTCGCGCCGTACTGGCATCCGTGGACGCCGTGCGGCAGGCAGTGGACGACGTGAACGGGCTGATCAGAGGCCGGCTCGTGGTCGGCATGGTCACCGCGTGCACCGTCACTCCGCTGTTCGACGCCCTCGCTGCGTTCCACCTCGCTCACCCCGGTGTCGAGATCACCCTGATCGAGGACAACTCCGACCGGCTCATAGAACGCGTGCGCACCGGGGCTGCAGACCTGGCCCTCATCGGGGCGTCCGGCACGCCACCCGAAGGGCTGGACGCGCTGCCGATCGTCAGCGAACGACTCGTTGCGGCCGTACCGCCCGGCCACCCCCTGGCCGGCCGGCCACGGGCAACTCTGGCTGACATCAGCGTGTACCCGATCGTGTGCATGCCCGAAGGGACAGGGATCCGGACCGTGTTCGACCAAGCCTGCGCGGCCAAGGGCATACAGCCGGACATCGCGCTGCAAGCCAGCGCGCCAGGCGCCGTCGCCGATCTCGCCATCCGCGGGCTCGGCATTGCCATCCTCTCCGAGTCCATGGCCGCCAGCCACGGCGGCCGGCTGAAGGCTGTCACCATCGACGACATCGAAACCCCCGCGGTGCTGGCCCTGATCTGGACAACGACAAAGAGCCCCGCACTCCGAGAGCTCCTCCTGCACAGCCGCCAGGCCTTCACCATTCCACGGCCCAGCCAGGTGCGGTCCGCTGGCGGCCAAGGTGCCCGGCTGGGGAACGCCCTACAGGAACGCCGCAGATCACAAGGGTGACTGCTCAGAAGCAGCCCGCAAGACCCGCCCGGTAAGGATTCCCGCAGGCGCGCCCTATGCGGGACATCCCTGAGACGCCTGCCGACCCCGTTGCCTGTACTCGCTCAGATCAGATGGTTATGAGCTACAGCTACAGCCGCAGCTGGTGCGACGCCACCGGTCGGCTTACCGGCAGCCCGTGTACCAGCTCACGCCCAGGCTTCGGGGCCGCGGCGAGTTCGACGACGATCCGTCGGCGGGCTGGGCGGGCGATGGCGCCGAATGCATCGGTAACCGCCGGTGCACCCGCCGATCCCGTGCGCGTCCGTGATCAGCCCGGGAACGGCTCGCCGGCGCTGGTCGTCCACAGGGGCCGAGGCTCTCCAGGTAGTCGCCCAGTTGAAGTTGTACGCCGCCGTGCTCGTCGTCGCTAAAGTTCCAGTCACCGCTGAAGGTGAACCGGATGTAGGCCCGGACCGCAGCGGATCCATGCCCAGCTTCGGGCTCCACCAGCCCGCGAGCCCCTAGTGGATCGTCCTCATCCTTCTTGAGCTTCAGCAAGGAGAAAGCCAAGAGTCATGCTGGCCCCGACGCGGCCGTGCCAGGCATAATGCAGCGGACCATACGGGAACGGGACTTTGGCTAATAAATCAGGCGTCGGCCGGCCGACCTGGCGGGACATCCGCCCGGCACGGCTCGTCGCGCGTTGCGTCATCGTCGTCCTGCTGCCAGCGGGAATCATCGCCGTGCTAGTCGCCGGGTCGCTGGCGACCTGGCGGGCTGCACAAGCGGCGGAGGGCCATGGCACACCAGGCTACTTCGTCTCGGTGCAGGGAGCCCGCGGGGAGTTCCGGCTGCCGGATGGCAAGATCACGCGGCAGAACGTCAGCTTCGCCGGATCAGCTTCCGGACTCAGCCCAGGCGCGGTCGTTCCGGCGCTGGATACCGGCGACGTCACCTACGTGTTTCCCCGGCACGGCTCGGGTCACTGGGTCTCCGACGCCGCGACGCTAGCCGTCACCGTCATAGCGCTCGGCACCTGGATCTGGCTCATCCCAGTGCGGTGGAGGCGCCGCCGGCCGGCCGCGCCGGTAGCGACCGCCAGCGTGCGCTCCGAACTGACGGACCTGGCCAGCCGGGGCAACGACGCCGCTCGGGAACGGGCGGCGTCAGCCCAGAGAGGCCAAGGCAAGCTGACTACGCTCGCGGCCGCGTCGAGTCCGGTGTGGGTCTCAGCGACCAGATCGCTGCTGAACGGCGACATCTCCACGATCTGCTTCAACGCCGCGTTCAGGAAGGCCACCGACCGATCCGCCTACCCGGTCCGGATCACAGTCGCGGTGGCACTGACCGATCTGGACAGAGCCAGCAGCCCAATCTCTGGCGACTCCGAACGCCTGCCCGAGTTGCGGACTGTCATCGCCGGCCTCGTTTCCGAGCGCGGAGTTCTGGCAGGTACCCAGGCGGACTCCCAAGGGTGGCTGTTCATCGTGTACACCGGCCACACCGGCTGGCTAGGCGCGTTCGAATCCGCAGTCCGCACGGAACTTGCCGATCATCAGGTCGGCTTCGCCGCGCACCAGGACGGGCGCTGGCGTACCTACCGGGAGTTCTCCAAGGCCGCGCCGAGCCCGGCGCGCGTCCGCCTGGTACTGGCGACGGTTCCGCTGTTCATAGCGCTCATTTCTGGTAGCCGGTACGGCATTGGCTGGGCCGCAGTCAGCGCCGTCGCGGTGCTGGCGTGGATAATTCCGCTCCTCTTCGTGCGAGATAGGAACAGGGTGCTAGCGGCGCAGATGACGCACCCAGCCGCGACCTTCGTCATTCTTTGCATGGTTTTTCTGACGCTATTCTTCCCACTTGGAGCGTTCATCGTGCATCCCGCGTCGCCGTGGATCTGCGCCGCGGGCGCGGCAGCTGTGGCCGTTGCGCTGACCGCCGGCATGTGGTCCGCCCAGCGCAGGTTCTACGCCCGGATCCGGACACAGACCGCCTTGCACCCGCCCGCCGACCCGTCCATCCCGCATTGATTGGTAACGAACGCCCTCGCCGGGCCAGGCTCGACCGGCTCGGCCGCTCGCACCTGGACGACTCCAGCCTGTGTGGCCATCAGCCGCGAACAAGCCCCATAACCTCGACTGGTGCTGCATGTGGTGCAATACCTGGCCAGAGGAGCGAATCAATGGCGCAACCGATCATGGCGGCTACTTGCAAGCGTCGAACCAAAGCTGGATTTTGACCTGAGAGCGCAGATCAGCTGATTCTGCTCGTCAAGCGGCGCCGTCGGCTCCGACTCGATGCGCGTTCAACCAGGCGGCTCGGTGAGCGTTCGCCTGACCCTTTCCTCGTCACTCTGAGTGATGCTGTCGACCGACGTAGGCCAAGGGCGGGCCGCGGACCTGTCCAGCGCGATTGATCTGCCGGAGGTCACAGTCGGTCGTCGGGCTAGGTGCTCGTCGATCTAGCACCGCGACCGCCAGGCGGCTGCATCATGCCTGACCTGGCGCGCGATATGCGGCGTGAGCGGAAAAGCTATCGAGCTTCGAGCTTGGCTCCGCTAACGTGGCGACAGCTGGTCGACTTGGCGGTAAGGCCAGAGTCCGGTTGTCCCCGCGAGGGGTTCAAGAAGCGTCAGGAAGTAGACCCGGCCTGGCCACCAGTGCCACAACGGCCCGCCCTATCTGCGGCATTATGTGCGGACGAGCCAGGACAGAGCCGGCCGGCAGCGTACGAGCCGTGATCACGCCGCGGCACCATAACGTTCCCTCCGGTGCGACACGGAAGGCTGTGCTGATCGGCACGACGCACAATCAGAGCCCTCGGTTCTGCCGGTAGCGCGTTTGAAGTTACTCATCGTGACGATTCTGCGGGTATCCGGTTGACTGCGTCGTGGGCCGCCTGGCGGGCCGGGCCCGGCCAGGCGGTGATCTGGGGTGCCGGCTTGCGTACCGGGCGGCTCCGGCGGTGTAGGCGGCGACGATATAGGTGGCATGCCGGTCCAGCGACACTCTGGCCCGGTCATGCCGCATGGTGGTACTCGGATCGGCGCGCGAGGCAGCTTCCTGCACATCTGTGAGCGGGACACCGGCGTCGAAACTGGTGATGAACGCGTGCCGGAGCGTGTGCGGCCCGGTCTTCTTGGCCAATCCGGCGCGGCGGGCGACCCGGCGGGCTATCCGCCCGGCGCCGTGCCGGTGCAGCCGTTCCCCGGGCGCTGTGACGAAGGCCGGCTCCGCGCTGCGTTCGCCGATCGCCAGGTCGATGGCGCGGGCGGTCCGCGGGGCGAGCGGGATGACGGCCTTCTTGCCGCCTTGCGGGTGATCGCCAGGGTGCGGTGCCCGCGCTCAGTTCCCAGGGCCTCGATGTCGGCGCGGCAGGCCGCGAGCAGGCGCAGCTGCCGGTGGTGGCACCAGGCGGTGAACGGGCGCAGGTCCGGGGCGTAGGCCTCGCGGGTCAGTCCGCTGTACCCGGCCAGGAACCCGGCTGACGCCAGCCGTTCCTGGTCGGGAGAATACCGGCTCGGCTAGGACCAGCGCGGCGGGTGAGGTGGTGGTCATCGGGGTACCTCCCGTCTCGCGCCGAGGCACGTATCTGTGGCCTCGGCTGCCAATGACCACCTCAAGGTGAGAACGCCCCGCAGCCGAGGAAAGCCCAGCCCATCGCGCGCTCGGACGGTCCCTGCCGCCGATACTTTGTGCTCGGACGCATTTCTGCTCAGTGGCCGGCTGGACCCGGTTGGCTGACTGTGTTCTTGCGGCGGGATGGGGATCGGTGCTGCTGATCTGGTTGCCGGGGAGGGGCGTGGCTTCCTCCGCTGCGCTGGCCGCGCCGGGAAAGTGGTGGTGTTCGGCGGTTGCCCGGAGGGGCTGGCTGGCTGGCGGGGCCGGATCGGGGCGGGTAGATTCGCGCTGATGCTCACGGGACCGCCCGGCCGGGTGCTTGAGGTGCTGGGCTTGCCGCCGCGGGTGGTCACCTGTTTCAAGGACGTGCCGGGCCAGAATGCGAGCTGGCTGGTGGAGGCTCGCGACGGACGCCGGCTGGTGCTGCGGCGTTATCATGCCGGGGCCGCCCGGGAGGATCTTGGCTATGAGCATGCGGTGCTGCGTCATCTTGCGGCCGCTGGGTGGGTGGTGCCCGAGCCGGCTGGCGTTCTGGTCCAGGACGCGGGTCTGTGGTACTGCCTGACCCGGTACGTGCCCGGGCGGGCGGTCGGCGCGCAAACCCCGGCGCAGCAGCGCCGGCGTGGCCGGGACCTGGCCCGGCTGCACGTGGCGCTGCGTGGCCTGGGCGAGCGGATCGGGCAGCGCCCGGGCTGGCGGGCCGGTCACCTCGGTGTCACGGCGCACGCCCGGATCGACTGGGAGGCGTGCGCCGGCGGCCTGGAGCAGGCCAGTCCGCGGCTGGCAGCGTGGGCGCGGGCCGCAGTGGCGCAGGCCCGTGATGCCCTCGCCGGCGTAGGAGCCGGGGAGCTCCCGGTGACCGTCGTGCACGGGGACTTCGCGTGGTGGAACGTGCACTATGCCCGCGGCCGCCTGGCCGGCGTCATCGACTTCGGCCTGACTCACCTGGACTCCCGCCCTTACGAGCTGGCCATCGCCCGCGCCCGCCGGTCGCCCGGGGTGACCAAGGGCTACCGCGCCGGACTCGCCCGCCAGGGCTGGCCGCTCAGCGACCTAGAGGAGGCAGCCATCGAGCCCGCCGACCGCGCCTTCCGCGTCGACATGCTGGCCTGGCACCTCGATCAGGCCCGCATCACCGGCACCTACGACCTGCCGGCGATCGAGCGAAAGCTAACCAGGACCGGCGCTGCGCCTCCCTGACCAGCGGACGATCACTACCCGCATGCCGAGCCCGCGACACTGATGACATTCCAGGACTCGAACTGGCCCGGGCCAGCCTGCCTTTGCCAGACCGCCCAGAGGATCTGACCGCCGGGCCACAGCAACGGCAACACGCCGGACAGCAGCACCACTCAAATGCGCCGGATCGCCGAGTCTGCGCCGTACGGTCTCTGGGTTGGCCGGGATGCTCGCGACGCGCAGATCAGCCTGATCTGGCGGCAGGCCGCCACGCCTAAGCCGATTAGCGGTATCTGAACGGCTGCGCCCACCGGCCAGCGACGTCCGCCCACGGGCATGATGGCACGGTGACGAATCTGGAACTTGCATTGATCCCAGCCTTGTCAGCGCTGGGGGTGTTGCACTTGGCATCTGGGGCAATGGCTGGCTCGACCGGATCAGGGACCGCCGCGCTGCGCGGCGGCAACGAGACCAAGCGATAGCCGAGTTGCTGGCGGCCACCGAAGACCTGATGAATAACATCCACACAGCACGGGGTATCTATGGCCGCTCGAATTCCGACATCCGGCTAGTAGCGGCAGCATTGGTCGCGGCCGGAGCAGCATATGCCAGCGAAGAAGCCCTCGCCTCTGGATCACTGCTCAACTGGCGCAAGGGCGTTCCCCTGCTGGAGCGCCTGCTTGCCATCTGGCGGGGTGAGGCCGATCACCAGCGAATGGTGGCAACGAGCCTGGTCGGCATGGTTCAGACGCGCAACTAGGTTCTACGTAGCGGTCGCAGCCCTAACCTGGGACCACGATGATGACCTAGCCGCTGCCGTCCGGGACTCGTAGGTCGGCCTCCACGGGCGCGTCAGGTGACCGGCTGCGGGCTGCTCGATCGGCAGCTAGTGAGACGAGCCGGCGCCAGGCCTGAATGCGCGGATCGAGACAGGTCAGGGAGTATCACGGCGCGGCGTGACGTAACCGGAAAATTAGTGGCGGATCACGCCCGGCCGGTGGTAGGGATGCCCGGTGATGCCGTGGTGAGCGGGTCACCCTGGACGGCCAGCCCTTCCAGGTCATCGGGATCGCGGTCATCTGCCGCTGGTCGGCCTTGTTCAATCAGGAAGACGCCCTATGTCCCTGTGCAGTAACCGATGGAGCAGGTCAGCATCAGGGACACCGCTCAAGGGGCGGCCGGATACTGCATGGTGGCATGGCCGGACAAAGCGGGCGCCGCTCAAGGTGGTGTCTGGCGGTACAAGGCTAGGGCGACAGTGATGCCTGCGCCGGCCGCGAGCAGGAGGGTGTTTCGGGCGTCACCGAGTCGGCCAGACTTGATGGCTGCCTGCAGGGCGGCGATGGGCCCGGTGGTGTAGGCGCCAGCGAGGTCTTCGGCCGTGTAGGCGACGCGGTCGCCGGGAATGCCGAGTCTTAGCCTCAAGGGGTCGAGGAAGTCCGGGGAAGAGGAAGCAGGCACGAGCAGGTCGATTTCGCCGATGCCCATCCCCAGGCGGTCCAGGAAGCGGCGGGTCGCATGCTCGGCGCAGTCGACAAGGCGGGCTTGGTAACCGGGTTTGGAGTCAATGACCATTTGGCTTTGGCCGGTTGCTCGGGGTGGGACGCGGAGCCCGCGTCGGCGCTGCCACACCAAGCCGCTAACGAACAGATCTTCGTACTCGGAAAATGTCTCCATGCCAAAGTCGGTGAACCCGGAGATATTGTCATCCCAGCCGAGGAGCAGCGCGCCGCCGGCCGGCCGGAAGGGGGCAGATCCGGGATCCTTGAGATTCGGATCAACATCGCTTGTCACGATCGCGCCGAGCCGGATGACGCCGGAACGTAGCAGGCCCGCCTCGAGCTGGATAGCGTTGATCACGCCGCAGGTGCCGTTGGCCAGGTCGAACGAGAAGGTACCGTGCCCTCCGATAGGCGGCTGGCCCAGGTTGGCGCCGATATCCTCCTGTATGAGGGCAGCGAGCGCGGGCTCGCCCATGTTGTCATCCCGGTAGATACCGGCGTTGATCAGCATGTCGACATCGCCGGGTTCTCTTCCCGCGTGCGCGAGGCAGGTTCGGACGGCGGCATCGGCGAGGTGCCGCGCGGATAGTTTTCGCAATCCGTGGCTGGTCAGCGCGCTGGCGGCTTCAATGCGTGTGCCCATAGTGCTCCACCTGGCTGTCGATGGTAAATATGGCGACGCCGATCTCGATGCCGGAGGCGAGTGCCAGCAGCATCACCCGGTCACCCTTGTGCAGCCGCTGCTCCTCGAGGTACTTGTGGAGTGCAACGAACAACGTTGTCGACGACGTGTTGCCGTACTCCTCCAGGTTGACGACCACGTGCTTCGGTTCGGCGCCGAGGCGACGGGCGAATTCCTGCGTGCCCTTGCGAATGGCCCGCGCCGAGGTCTGATGCGGGATCAAGTAGTCGATGTCGGCCAGGCTGATTCCGGCTTCGCCGATCGCCTCGGCGACCAGCGGCGCCATGTCCTCGATCGCCACTTTGTGCAGCTTCCTGGATTTGGTGTACATCTGAGCGCCCGGGCCTACGGTGCTCGGGAATGCCAGGCACAGCCGGCTGTGCTCGGCGAGGGTGGTGAAGCCGATGACGTCGATGCCAGGGGTGCCGTCGGGCGCCCGTTCCACGATCACGGCGGCACCCGCGTCACCGAGCGTGAGCGACGCGAGCTGCTTGCTGAACAGCGAGCGGATCTGTTGCGCCGCGTTCCAGCTCAGGTGGGAGATGTACTCACCGGAAACCACCATGCCGCAGCTGATCTCACCTCGGGTGATGAGGTTCTGAAGGACGAACACCCCGGTCAGCATGCCGGCGCACGCGTTTGACAGGTCGAAGTTCACCGCCTGCGTGGCGCCGATCGCCTGTTTGATGTACAGGCTGAGCGGGGGCTCGAAGGACTGCGATGACCGGCCCTTGGACCGGGTGATGCTGGTGCTGATCAGCATCTCGATGTCTGGCGCCTGATGCTGCGAATGAGCCAGGCAGTCGCGGGCAGCCCCGGTGGCCAGGGTGAAGGAGTTCTCGCCTGGTCCGACGACGTGACGTTCGTGGATACCGGTCAGTCGCTCCAGCTGGATGCGGGTGTGGTGGTTGGTCCGGTTCATCAGGTCATTGGTCGTCAGCCTCTGAGCGGGCAGCTTCACGCCCACGCTCTCGATCCGGCACCCCCAGGAGCCCTCGGGCCTGGGCGACCCGATTGCCAACCAGTGACTTGCCTGCTTGCTACTGGTTTCGACCATCGGACCCCTCCATGCGCCCGTAGCGCTTCGCATATCGAGCTATGCTCATGTATGAAGGATGTCCGGTTTTGGATGCCTGGCGGTAGGGGCGAACGTCATCAGCGTATGGCCATCCGGCCCGATGATCGATCGGCTGCGGGTTTGCCTGCGAAAAGCCAGCAGGTCGGCGGGGGGATCATGGAAAGACTGACCCGCTCTACTCTGCTCGCGACAGCAGGGCGCACTCGCCGTATGAGCGTGGTGCCCGACGACCCGAAGCCAAGCACCGAAGGTGACCAGGGCACGCTGGCCTACGGTCAGTACCGGCTGGCCTACGAGGTCTACGGATCAGGCGACAGGGTGCTCGTGTGGCTGCATGGATTGCTGCTCGACGCCAACCTCAGCCGCGGCCTGGCCCGGACGCTGGCCGCCCAGGGCAATCGCGTGGTGCTGCTCGACCTGCTGGGTCATGGCCGCAGCGAGAAGCCTCGCCACGCTGGCGTCCATCGGATGGATCTCTACGCGGAGCAGGTGCTGCACCTTCTGGACGACCTCGGCGTGGATCAGGCGGTGCTCGGCGGCGTCTCGCTGGGTACCAATGTGAGCCTGTTCGCCACGGTGCGAGCGCCTGAGCGCGTCCGCGGCCTGATCCTGGAGATGCCGGTGCTCGAGTCGGCCGTCCCGGCGGCGGCGCTGGTGTTCCTGCCGCTGCTGCTCGAAGTGCACTACGCACGGGCCCCGCTGCGATGGGTCTCCTGGGCCGCCTCCCGCCTGTCCCCGTCCAGATTCGGTCCGCTCGGCTCGTTCATTAGCGCCGCCGCGTCGGGCCCGGACGAGATCGCCGCCGTGCTGCATGGCGTCCTTGTGGGGCCTATCGCTCCGACCGTCGAACAGCGCCGGGCCATCACCGCCCCGGCGCTGGTCCTGGGGCATGGGATCGACTTGATCCACTCATTCACCGACGCCCAGCGGCTCGCGCGGCAGCTCCCTGACGCCAGGCTGATCCGGACCCGCACCTTCGCCGAGCTGTGGGTACGGCCCGCCCGCCTGACCGCCGAGATCAGCGAGTTCCTCGACCGCGTCTGGGCGGACCGCGAACCGCAAGAGCCGCGCGGCGAAGCTTCGTGAGGCGGGATGCGCATCGGACAGGCCACGGCTCTAGCGACTAGCACGGATCGTCAGCGGACCACATAATCGGCGCGGCGCGCGCGCCTGGTGCGTGCCCAGTACTCGAAGCTGAATCCAGGCCACAGGGCGCGGTTGACGCCGTCGGCGTCCAGGTACCAGCTCTTGCATCCGCCCTCACTCCACACGGCGGTGCGGAGGCGGCGCTGGATCCCGTCGTTGAAACGGCGCAGCGCGGATGCCCTGACCTCGATCGTCTCCCCGTTCTGCCTGGCGATCAGCCGCAAGCAGCTCATCACATGCCGGACCTGGCTTTCGATCATGAAGACAACAGAGTTGTGCCCAAGGCCCGTGTTCGGGCCTAGCAGCAAGAAGAAGTTTGGGAACCCGGCGACGGTGATCCCGTGATAGGCCTCGATGCCGCCGCGCCACACGTCCTGTAGCTTGACGCCATCGTGCCCGGCCACGTTGAGTTCCGCGACCGCCTCGACGGTCTTGAAGCCGGTGCCGTAGATGATCACATCGACCTCGTAGGCGCGGCCGTCCGCGCAGACCAGGCCGGTCTCGGTTATGCGGGCGATGGGGTCGGTGATGAGGTCGACGTTCGGCCTGGTGAGGGCCGGATAGTAGTCGGAGGACAGCAGGATCCGCTTGCAGCCGATCGTGTAGTCCGGCGTCACCTTCGCGCGCAGGGCGGGGTCGCCGATCTGGCGCTCGATATGGTGCCGCGCCACCCGCTGCAACGGTGCCATCAACTTGGGGTGCACGGCGAAACCGACCGCGCGGGCCTCGAGCAGCCAGTAGATCCCGTCGCGGAACGCCCGCATCAACGGCGGGGCGGCGGCGAAGGTAGCGCGGACGGCAGGCGGGATCGCAAAGTCAGGCCTCGGATGGATCCATGGTGGCGTCCGCTGGAAGACATGGACCCGCGCGGCATGTTTGGCGATCTCAGGGATAAACTGAATCGCCGATGCCCCGGTCCCGATGACCGCGACCCGCTTGCCGGCAAGGTCGCAGGTCTGGGCCCACTGCGCCGAATGGAAGGCTGCGCCCGCGAACCGGTCGGCGCCAGGAATCTCCGGGATCGACGGCACATGCAGCGCCCCGATCCCCGACACGATCGCCCGGGCCGTGTACGCCTCGCCCGCTATCGTCGCGATGCGCCAGCGGCCGATCGCGTCATCCCATTCCATGCGCTCCACCGTGCATCGGTATCGGATGTGCGCGGCGAGTCCGTACTTGGCCGCGCACCGGCGCATGTATTCCCAAATCTCACGCTGCGGCGCGAACATTCTGGACCAATCGGGATTGAGCTCGAACGAGAACGAATACATGTGGGACGGCACGTCACACGCGCAGCCGGGATACGTGTTATCCCGCCATGTCCCGCCGAGGTCGTCGTTCTTCTCCAGGATCACGAAGTCCTGGAAGCCGGCCTGCTTCAGCCGGATCGCCATGGCCAGACCGGCAAATCCGGACCCGATGATGACGATCGCCGGATCGTTGCCCGCGTGGCTCATGCTCGTGTCTCCTTGCTCGCCGCCACGGGCGCGGCCCGTGCCTTGGTGTCCGCGGCACCACCCGCGCCGAGAGGGTACGATCCGGCGCCTGTCGCCAGCCACCGTGACTCGATCTCCGGCGTAGCGGCTGCGGCGAACCTGGCGACGATCAGCGGTGCGATTCCCCTGGTCAGCTGCATCGGTGGCAGCCAGCGCTGCCCGTACACGCGCGGTGCGCGCCTTGCGATCCCGTGCACGAGGGCGTCGACCGCTGGCGCGAGGGAGCTGGTGCGTCCGACTGGGAAAGGCAACCCAGCACTCACTTCCCTCAGCGCCGCGTTCTCATCCGCGTCAACTTCCCACCAGCGGGAGTGTGGACCGCAACGGGCGGACACACTGGCGAGCTCGCCCGGTTTAAGACCGAGCAGGGCCACACGCGCGTCACGGGCGGTCAGGCGCCTCGCGACGAGCGCTCCGATGCCCCGCGCCGCTCCAGTGATCACCACAACCTGACCGGCCAAATCCTTGGCTCGCTCCTTCATGGTGCCCGCTCTCAACACTGAACCGACGATACTGCCAGTAATTACTGGCATCATTGGAGGATAACCCAGGCCTGTCCCTAGGTAAGATCGCCGTGACACGGCCCGGACCCAGGTTCCCCGCGGAAGCGGGACGTGATCACTCGGCGGTGACCTCCCGCCGGTTGAAGCCGACGCTTCAGTGCCGCTGATGCGTTGGACGCTCAGGAGCCGACCCGGCGATCTCGCGCCGCGAGCAGCTGGATGAATTCGCCGTACGTGACGCGGGCGCGCCTGTCCATGGCCCGGCCGAACTCCGCGTCGAGCACGGTCCGCGCAATCGGGCGCAGCCGCACGATCGTTTCGGCGAGCCGCGCGACCTGATCCGGTTGCGGTGCGCCACCGCGAGGTTCGAGGACGTGGGTGATGACAAGCTCCACGAACAACGACGCCATCTTGTCCAGACCTGCCTGCAGCTCACGGCCCGCGGCCAGGATCGCGGGCAGCGGAATGCCCTCGTGCACCAGGACGGTGGCGACCTCGAGCAGCCTGTGACTGACATGGATGACGCGATCTCCATCGGCATCGATGTAGCCGAGGCGGACCGCTTCATCAAGTACCTCGGGGGTGAGCTGCCCCTCGAGCAGCGCTGAGAGATCGGTAACGGTCACCGGCACCGGGATGTCGTCCGACCATGGGGCGGTCATCGCCCGTTCGAAACCCAGAAGATCGGCTAGGTCATAGCCCTGCTCCCAGGCCGAGAGCAGCTCGCCGATCCCGCCGAGGGTGTGGCCACGGTCAAGCAACTGGCCGATGACCCGCAGCCTGGACAGGTGGGCGCGGGAGTACCAGCCGATCCGTCCCGCACGCCTCGGTGGCGGAAGGAGCTTTCGCTCCTGGTAGTAGCGCAGTGTGCGGACCGTGATCCCGGCCTCGCTGGCGAGTTCGCCGATGCGGTACTCGCGCGCGGCCGCCGCGCCGTCCGCAGCAGGGTCCGCGTGGCCGCGCGCCGCGTCATCCGCCGCATCCACCTGCGCAAGCATAGGCGGCCGTGAGCCTGATACCAGAGCGGCGATGTGGAGTCGGCGCAGGGGATCGAGCTACCGGGCGAAGGCCTTGACCGATGGGTCAGGGCTGGCCATCGCTGGTCGCCGCTGGCCGGGCGCGGTGGCCGGTGGCTTCCAGGAGCTCGGATACGCCGTGCTCGATGCCATGTGCCAGCACGTCGAGGTCCGGGTTCGCCGCGAAGTCACCGGTGACCCCGAAGGTGACGTTGTCGCAGTAGGTGAAGATCGAGATCCCGGTACGGACGGTGGTCGCGATCGGCACGTAGGGGATGATCTCCAGGAGACGACGGCCCATTCCGTACAGCGGCTGGCGCGGGCCAGGCACATTGGTGGTGACGGTGACGATCTCCCGCTGGGGCAGCGAGAAGGCGAGCCTGATGCCCCGCGACATCAGCGGGAACAGCGAGTAGCGGCCGAAGCTGACCAGTTCCTCGCCGAGGATCGCTTCCTTGCTTGCCTTCAGCGCCTGCAGCTCAGCCCGCACGGCCGCGAGCCGTTCCACCGGGTCTGCCACATGGACCGGGAGATTGGCCACCAGCGCTGACACCCGGTTCTCGTAGATGTTCTCCTGTCCGGGGGCCCGGGTGGAAACCGGAATCAGCGACGGAACCTTGTGCGGTTGAGGTTCCTCGCCGCGCGCGAGCAGGAGCTCACGGAAGGCGCTGCTGATCGCGGCGAGGACGACGTCATTCACGGTGCCGCCAAGCTCCCGCTTGATCGTCTTTACCTCATCGAGCGATGCACGGGCCCAGGTGTAGCGCCGCTGCTGGCCAATGGGTCCGCTCAGGGACGACCCCGCAGCCGGCCACAAGGCTGGGGCCAGCTTGGCGGCGGCCCGGATCGTGTCGGCTGCCTGCCGCGCGGAGTGGCCAGGATCGGCGACCGCACCGCTCAGCGCGGCGGCTCCGCGCAACGGCAGCAGTGCCATGTCCAGCAGGGCCTGGGCCGCCAGCTGGAGCGGCGACGGCTCGGCGCCGACGACGCGGTTATCGGCGGCGGGCGGTGCAGGTTCGGGCGTGAAGTCGAGGATCACCCGGTACAGGTCGGTGCCTGAGACTCCGTCGACCATGCAGTGATGCAGCTTCGAGATCAGCGCCCAGCGGCCCTGGGCGAGCCCCTCGATCGTCCAGTACTCCCACAGCGGGTGATCGCGGTCGAGCCGCTGGGACATCACCCGCCCCATCAGCTGGGCGAGCTGCTCGTCCCCGCCAGGTGCCACCAGCGCGGTCCGGCGGACGTGGTAACGCAGGTCGAAGGCGGGGTCCTCAACCCAGACCGGCCTCCCCAGGCGAAGCGGCACCGTGCGGAGCTTCTGGCGGTAGCGGGCCACCAGCGGCAAACGCCCGGCCAGGGAAGCGAGAACCTCCTCATGAGACGGCACCGGCCCCTCGAATACCGCGATCGACGCGATCGCCATCGACGTGTGCCGGTCCTCATCCTCCGCATCGACGAACGCGGCGTCCAATGGGTTGAGCCTGTCCACGACGCCTCCTGCCCAAAGCAGCACTGATCCGGCCGTTCCGCGCCGGCAAACGCTGAATCACCCTTAATCGGATCGTAAGTCGCGCGGTCGCCGCATCGCGCGGGCCAGTCGTCCCGGCTGCCAGGACCTTTGGCACCTGGACGTCGCGTACCTCTGCACTCGCGCCCCGGCCACGGTGTCTGGCAGGGTGGGCCCATGACCACAGATCCCGCCGTGCCCGGGCCCGGAGTGCCCGCCCCCGCGCCTGGCGGCGAGCAGGATCTGACGGTCGCGGTGACCGGACCGACCGGGACTTTCGGGTCCGGGCTGATCCCCCTGCTCCAGGCCGACGACCGGGTCGCGCGGATCGTGGGCATCGCCCGGCGCACGTTCGACCCGGCCGCCTACGGCTGGACGAAGATGGAGTATCGTCGCGGCGATGTCCGCGACCCCCAAGCCCTGCGTGACGCGTTCGGCCACGCCGACGTGGTGGTGCATCTGGCGTTCCTGGTCACTGGTGCTGCGTCACGTGAGGCGATCCGGTCGGTCAACGTCGAAGGCACGCTGAACGCCTTCCACGCTGCGGCGCAGGCCGGTGCCCGCCGCTTTGTCTACGCCTCCTCAGTGGCGGCTTATGGCTTCCATCCCGACAACCCGATAGGGATGACCGAAGAGTGGCCCGTGCGGCCCGCTGCACGGCTGTTCTACGCCCGGGAGAAGGCTGAGCTGGAGCACTTGTTGCGAGCCGAGGCTCCCCGGTCTGCTGGGCTCGCCCTGTACCTGCTGCGCCCATCGATCGTCCTGGGCCCCCATGCGGTGGGCGCGAAGGACCTGCTGCCCGGGCCCCTGGCGCCGCTGGCCCGCCGTCTGGCTGGACGGGTTGGCCGGCTCACGGTGCCGGTGCCGTTGCCGGTGCTGGTGCCGGTGCTGCCGCTGCAGTTCGTGCACGAGCAGGACATGGGGCGTGCGCTGCTGCAGTGCGTGGTCGCCGCCGGGCCGCCTGGTGCCTACAACATCGCCGCCGAAGGGATCGTCACCACCACTGACATTGCCCGCGAACTCGGCCTGCTGCCTGTGCCCCTTCCCGCAGGCCCTGCGCAGGTCACGGCCCGGGTGATTGCGGCCTTGCCATTCCTGCCGCCTGTCGCGCAATGGGTGGAGGTGGCCAGCCATCCGGCGATCATGGACACGAGCCGTGCGAGGCAGGAACTAGGCTGGTCACCCCGCTTCACCGCGCTCGAGGCATTGCGTGACACGCTGCGGCGGGGACTGCTGCCGGACCCGACCAGCCCGTGATGGTCGCTCCTCAGTCCGTGAGCGGGATGAGATCGATGACGGCAGCGTTCCCTGGGCCAGCGGCCAATAGGTTGACAATCGGAGTGATCCATCCGCACCCGGTGAAGGGCGGCCGGTAGTACCTGCCAACCAGGCGGCCGCCCCGCTCCAGGTCGAAGCCGGGCTTGGAGCGCAGCGGCACAGTGGCTTGCGTGGCGGTGCGGCATGAACCATCGCTGAGCAGCGTCCGCCCGGCAGCGTGGACGGCAGCTATGACCGCGTCCACCGTGACCGTCGCGAACAATTGGCTTTCGTGGTCGACTCTGCCGATGACGGGGGACTCGGCAATGATCTGTACGGTAGCGCTGAAGAGGCTGACACCAAGAACCGTCCGGCTGAAAGTGGACTGGTGGAGGACGAGTTCCCCGGTGAAGAGACCGGATTCCAGATCCGCGTGGACCGCAAGCGACCCGCTCAAGGGTACGCGCAAGGAATCCTTGCGGACTGTGAGAAATCCCCGTACCGCGTACCCGATCTCGTGCATGGGCATCCTCTCCGCTGCGGCTCGTTCTGCCACGCTACGGCCCCGCACTCTGATCGAGACTGAGTCGAGGTCCGGGCGATCTGTCGAGCGCCTGCCCGGCGGCCCTTCTCGGTAAGCCGCAGGACGGCCGCGGCCTCCGAAGCCCGAGCCGATCACAAGTACTTCGTAATCATGCGGAGCAGCGGTCCGGTTCATCGTCGTCCCCGCTCCTCTGCGTGGGCAGGAGATACTCCATCGTGCGCGTCACCGCGCCATGGCTGCAGGGCCGAAGGTCCCCGGCCGGTCTCAGGCGGTCGAGGAAGCGACGCAAGCTCCACTGGAAGACGCCAAGCCGCCAGCGACCAACGCGGACGCTCCTCCGACCGTCTGCGCCATCGGGGACGGCACAAGATCGTGTCCGGGGAGCCGCATCGCCCGCTCTTCCCGCGGTGGTCGCCCGGAAGACCCGGCCGGGTGTGGACTGGGACCTTCGGGATCATCCCCGGCCTGATCACCCGGGTCCTTCGGCGAGCGGCCTGAGGCTGACTGCCGGGCGAACGACCACGCAGCCGCAAGCTCGCCGTGGCGTCGTCGCGCGTCACCGGCAGGACTCCGGTCCCGTCGAGGGCGGCCAGGCCCATGGACACTGCGTCGTCCTTGTCGGTCTTGCCGCCGTGTCCGCGGGAGCCGCTGGGCTAGGGGCCGCCCGGCACCGTGGCATCCTTCAACTGCCAACGCTGCTGGTGCCACCGGCGGGCGAAGGCCGTCAGCTGGTCATCGCCCGTCGGCGGTGCTGGCGAACCGGCCGGTCTCGATCACCGTCTTGGTCACCGGGTCCAGCACGGCCGCGGTATTGCTGGCTTGTGCGGGTCGACCGCGATCATCACGCCATCGCTCACGTCATCCTCCTCGCTGGTCAGGGGCCCCATCTGGCGAGGAAGGGCAATGCAACTTCTGGCAGGGCAGACCACTCTGGAGCGTGGCCTGGCGCGCCCAGCGCCAGCGGCCCCATGAGCCGTTGCTGCCGGTGCCGCTAATTACCCGGCCCTGCGACCCCGGCAAGATTATCAAGATGTTCGAATTTAGCACCCCCAGCAGGATTCGAACCTGCGCACACGGCTCCGGAGTGCATTGCTGTGCACGCCTTTTACCTGCGGAGACGTGATTTCTGCTGCCCGGTGGGCCGCGTAGGGCCGCGAGCCGGCGGGTGCCCCGGATCTGGCTGCTATCGGCGGGCTGGTGTCAGCTGGTGAAGGTGATGGTCGTCACGTCGAGGCCGGTGATGCGCTCGAAGTGGCGGACGTTCGCTGTCCCGACGCGCCATCCGGAGGTGATGGCGGTGGCCGCGACGAGCCGGTCGTGTGCTCCGACGCCCAGCCCAGCGGAGGCTAGCTCTGCCCACAGCCGGGCGTGGGCACGGGCGGCCAGCAGATCGAAGGGGACTGGCGGGAACGCGGCCAGCACGGCCTCGACGAAGGCCTCGCGGCGGGCGCGGTGCCCGGGCGTTGCCCGGTGCACGCCGTGCAGCAGCTCGGATGCGGTGATCGCAGCGATCCCGACCTCCTCGGCCGGGCCGACCTGTTCTTCCAGGCGCGCGCTCACCTCGGTCATGGCGCTCGCAGGATTCAGGCGGCGCACGGCGCGCTCGAGCTCGATGAAGACCGTGGTGTCTAGGAGCGTGCCCACGGATCGTCCGGTGTCGGCCCGACGTCGCGGAGAACGGCTTCCATGTCGTCGGCGAAGCCGGGATCGGGCGGCGCCGCGCTGGCAAGGATGCCGAGTGCCTCGCGCAGCGGCCGTCCGCGGCGGGCCGGGGGAGGGACGGCGGTGGTGTCGTCGGGGTGCACGATGACGAAGGCGGGCCGTTCGCGGTTCATGACGGTCACCTGCTCGTGGCGGGCGACGGCCTCGCGGGCGTGGCGGGGGATCCGCACGTCCTCGGCCCTGATCGTGGTCATGACACCAGCGTAGCACGCGAACCGTACGGAAGCGCACGCCACCGTACGGACGGAGGGGAAACTCCTCGCTGTCCGCCTGCCGGCAGTGCATAACCGCCGACGAGATCATTCATCGCATACTCCCTGCCGGATACGGTCCGGTTCTCAGCCTCAGCGGCGGGGCCCAGCAGCGCGGCACAGATCATCTGTTATGCGGCCGGGTGCCGGGTTGCTGGCGGTCAGGGTTACCGGGTTGCGCCGGGCGCATCCGGGTGAACTAGCCTGCCGTTGGACCGCGCACGTGGCGAGCGGATGCCATGACCGTCTCATGTGACGGCTTGATCCTGGCGGCCAGGGCCGCCGGCCTGTGCGGCCTGCCGGGCCTGCAGGGGCGGGGTCGTGCCGGATCTTGGCCTGGGGAGCTGACGGCGGGCTTCTTGTGCTTCGCGCACGTGGTCATGGTCCTGGCCGGGATGGCGGGCCGGGTACCAATGCCCGCGCCCGCCTTATCCGGTCTGGCTCACGACGAACCCCTGGGAGTGACCGCGGCGGTCGGTGTAGTCCCCGCCGGCCGCGCAGCCGCCGGCCGGGGGGCACGACACCGAGGTGACCTCGGCGTACCCGCCCTTGTTCAGTGCCCCCAGGCCGGGCACGTCGACCGCCTCGCGCCAGCTGCCGTGCCGCTCGACGGCCACCAGCCCCTGCACGATGTCGCCGCTGTCGTTCGAGTAGAACCCGCCGGCCGCGCAGTTGCCCGGCGAGGCGCACGACACCGAGTTGAGCCCGGCGAACCGCCCGCCCAGCGCGACGTCGATCGCCTTGCCCCAGCGGCCGTTCCGCTCGCTGACCGCAAACCCGTTACCGTACGGGAAGCCGTACCCGACGGCCGCGCAGTTGCCCGCCGAGGCGCACGACACCGAGTAGACGCCGGGGTTAAAGGGTTCCAGGGCCGCCAGGCCGGGCACCTCGATCGCCTTGCGCCAGCGGCCGTCCCGCTCGCTGACCACGAAGCCCTGCCCGCTCCCGCCGCTGTCGGTGTAGGACCCGCCGGCCGCGCAGTTGCCCGCCGAGGCGCACGACACCGAGAAGACGCCGACGCCCCCGACGCCCCCGCCCTTGTTCAGGGCCCCCAGGCCGGGCACCTCGATCGCCCGGCCCCAGACGCCGTCCCGCTCGCTGGCCACGAACCCCTGGCTGTTGCCGGCTTGATCTGCATAGTCCCCGCCGGCCGCGCAGTTGCCCGCCGAGCCGCACGACACCGAGTTGACCTCGGCGTACCCGTCCTTGTTCAGGGCCCCCAGGCCGGGCACCTCGATCGCCTGGCCCCAGCGGCCGTGCCGCTCGACGGCAACGAACCCCTGCTGATGGCGGTCGCTGTCGGTGTAGGACCCGCCGGCCGCGCAGTTGCCCGCCGAGGCGCACGACACCGAGCTGACGTCGGCGTCCCCGCCCTTGTTCAGGGCACCCAGGCCGGGCACCTCGATCGCCTTGGCCCAGCGGCCGTGCCGCTCGCTGACCACGAACCCCAGCCCATGACGGTGGCTGTTTACGTAACCCCCGCCGGCCGCGCAGCTGCCAGCCGAGGCGCACGACACCGAGCTGACGTCGGCGTCCCCGTCCTTGTTCAGGGCACCCAGGCCGGGCACCTCGATCGCCTTGGCCCAGCGGCCGTGCCGCTCGCTGACCACGAACCCCTGATAGTGACGGTGCCGGTCCCGGTAGCGCCCGCCGGCAGCGCAGTTGCCCGCCGAGGCGCACGACAGCGAGCTGACGCCGACGAGGTCGCCATTCGCGCCCTTGTTCAGGGCACCCAGGCCGGGCACCTCGACCGCCCGGCCCCACGAGCCGGCCGGCCGGGCCGCCCCGGTGGCTGAGGCGTCCCCGGCGCCCGGCGGCCTGACCCCCGTGGTCATCCCCTGAGCCGCCGGCCACGCGGGCACCACAGCACCCGCTCGGGTGACAGCCGCGGCGCTGCCGGCTGCCGCCACGCTCAGGGCGATCGCCCCTGCCGCAAGGATAATGACGCGCCGGGTGGTTCTCATGATGCCCTGCTTTCTGCGCCGGCGGAGCCGGCAGGCACTTCCGGATCACCAGCGGCAAATTGGTGGTCCAATGTGTAGGACTCCCCAAATGACAGCTAGGTTTACTGAAACCGCGTGATCCGGTCCGGAACACCGCTTACCGGTTCCGCCGGAACGTAAGTTCGCGGGCGGCAGGGAGAACCGGAATGGCCGGAAAGGGCCGGCAACGGCGACGCGGCCAGGTCCGGCAAGGCGCTCGGGGAAGATCCAGGTCCGAACGCTGCGCCAGCGTTCACCAGGACGCCGGCGTTCCGATGCTCCGAATGACGCGCATAGATCGCGTAGTTATTGCGTGCTCAACTACAGTATTGGCATGCCCGGATAGCACACCGAACGACTTGAGCTGGACATCACCGCCAGGCCACAACCGAGGCACTTCGACAGCACATATCGAGTCCCAGTCGCGTTTTCCCGGGGTAGTTCATGCTTACGCTGAGTGATGCGCGTGCTTACGCACACGGCCTGGGAGGTCGTTGGATGGCTCTGCCTGCTGACCTGCGGGGGAGTCGTCGCCGGCAGGATCTGGGATCGTTTTGGGCCGCGTATGGGCCGCGACGGTTTCAGGCCGTGTGCGTTTCCGCAGGTCACAGCCTCGTGACCCAGTTACGTCCGATCGATGGAGTTTTCGAAAAAGCGCCCCCAGCAGGATTCGAACCTGCGCACACGGCTCCGGAGTGCATTGCTGTGCACGCCTTTTACCTGCGGAGACGTGATTTCTGCTGCCCGGTGGGCCGCGTAGGGCCGCGAGCCGGCGGGTGCCCCGGATCTGGCTGCTATCGGCGGGCTGGTGTCAGCTGGTGAAGGTGATGGTCGTCACGTCGAGGCCGGTGATGCGCTCGAAGTGGCGGACGTTCGCTGTCCCGACGCGCCATCCGGAGGTGATGGCGGTGGCCGCGACGAGCCGGTCGTGTGCTCCGACGCCCAGCCCAGCGGAGGCTAGCTCTGCCCACAGCCGGGCGTGGGCACGGGCGGCCAGCAGATCGAAGGGGACTGGCGGGAACGCGGCCAGCACGGCCTCGACGAAGGCCTCGCGGCGGGCGCGGTGCCCGGGCGTTGCCCGGTGCACGCCGTGCAGCAGCTCGGATGCGGTGATCGCAGCGATCCCGACCTCCTCGGCCGGGCCGACCTGTTCTTCCAGGCGCGCGCTCACCTCGGTCATGGCGCTCGCAGGATTCAGGCGGCGCACGGCGCGCTCGAGCTCGATGAAGACCGTGGTGTCTAGGAGCGTGCCCACGGATCGTCCGGTGTCGGCCCGACGTCGCGGAGAACGGCTTCCATGTCGTCGGCGAAGCCGGGATCGGGCGGCGCCGCGCTGGCAAGGATGCCGAGTGCCTCGCGCAGCGGCCGTCCGCGGCGGGCCGGGGGAGGGACGGCGGTGGTGTCGTCGGGGTGCACGATGACGAAGGCGGGCCGTTCGCGGTTCATGACGGTCACCTGCTCGTGGCGGGCGACGGCCTCGCGGGCGTGGCGGGGGATCCGCACGTCCTCGGCCCTGATCGTGGTCATGACACCAGCGTAGCACGCGAACCGTACGGAAGCGCACGCCACCGTACGGACGGAGGGGAATCTCCTCGCTGTCCGCCTGCCGGCAATGCACAACCGCCCCCCCGAAACCGACGAGATCATTCACCGCGTACTCCCTGCCGAATATGCGCCGACCTTAGATAGCGAACCTAGTATTACCCGTTAGCACAGATTTGCCGGCTCTGGCGATCGCTCTGGCAACTGTGTAATCGGCTATATCGCTCGGCGCTACGTGCCGCGTGAGCTAATGGAACTTCGCCTGGCTCAGGGAGAAGGTGCGTACCTTAACGTGCTCCTTGCGGTTCGACGTTAGCTGAATGCCGACAAGGCGGCGTCGATTATCAGGCGAAGATCAGCCCAGTCCTGTTCCTTGACCGACTCAGGCCTCGTCACCGCGAGCGTCGACTTGGCACGGAACGCGTCGCGGATCGCGGCCTTGTCCATGACCTCACCTTGGTAGCGGCTCATGCCTGCGGTGTAAGCCTTCCACTGGACGGGCCTGAAGTGCCCGTCTTCGGTAGTTAGGACGTCCCGGCCCAGATACAGCTCGATGCCCGCCGCCAGTCCGTTCACGTCTGCGACGGCGACTGATCCCGCTGCGTCCTCTACCGTCGGAGGTCCGAGCGTCGGGTATTCCCGTGCGAGGTCCAGATCT
>Ga0208565_1000380_pt1 | contig 34457 bp, 34 predicted proteins | sample Sb_taG_7_FD_187706 | JGI IMG/M metagenome (GOLD analysis project Ga0208565, IMG submission 187706) | Peat soil microbial communities from Weissenstadt, Germany - Sb_50d_2_FS metaG (SPAdes) (version 2) | ecosystem: Environmental > Terrestrial > Soil > Wetlands > Peat | place: Germany... | reverse complement strand
CTACGTGCTGCAAATCCTTCTCGGACGACCTCCTGTCTCCGTGGTTGACCGGCGAGAGCGCGGGGATCCGTTTGCCGCTGCACTCACGGGCCTCGCGTTAGGCGCGGGGGCACTGCTGTTCGGCGGCACGCTCGCCGCGCATGGCGATACTCCGTGGCCAGGACTCCTTGGTGGTTTCGCCGCCGTGGGCCTCGCCCAGCGTGCCTCTGCGCCCGTGATCGTCCGCGCCCGTGCTCGTCTCAGCGATCGCTCTGCCCGCGAGGCGCTGACCATCTACCTCGACTCCGCTGCCCTCCTGCTCGCGGCCCTCGTCGCGCTGCTGAACCCGCTCGGCTATGTGGCGCTCGCGCTGCTTGCCTGGTTCGTCTGGCGAGGTCGTGCCCGTGCGGATGAGAAGTACGCCGGCCTGCGAATCCTCCGCCGCTAGAGCCCATGCGCGCGACGCCGACCAAGCTGGTGCTCTGCGTGATCGACGCGATGGCGCCCGCGATGCTCGAGCGCGCGGTGGCCTGTGGTGCGGCGCCCGTCCTTCAGACGCTGATCGAGCGCGGACACTACGTCTCGAACTGCGTCGCCGCGTTCCCGTCTGTAACGCCCGTCTGCGCCGCCTCGATCGTCACCGGCGTGGCACAGGACGCCCACCACATCCCTGCGATGAACTGGTTTCACCGCGAGGAGCACCGCTATGTCGAGTACGGCTCCTCGTTTCGCGCTGCCCAGCGCTTCGGCATCGCGCGCCAGCTCACCGACACCGTCTACAACATGAACCGCGCTCACCTTTCGGCTGACACCCACACAGTGTTCGAGGCACTCGACGATGCCGATGTCCGCACGGCCGGCACCACATACCTGATGTACCGAGGCCGCCACCGCCACGAGCCCCAGCGCGACACCGCCCTGACGCGCGTCGCCTCCGCCCTGATGCGCCACCCGGTGATGGGTCCGCGCGAGCTGTTCTACGCGGACATCTTCGCCTCGCGGCACACCGGCTGCCGTTCGGGCCTTGGCATGCCCGGCATGCGTGACCGCCACTCCGGCTGCGTCTCAGCCTACCTGGTGGAGCATGACCTGTTCGACTTCCTGCTCCTCTCCCTCCCCGACAATGACTGGTACTCCCACAAGCACGGCCCGGACGCGCAGGTCCAGTCGATCGCCGCCGCCGACCTCCAGCTCGCGCGGGTGATGGAGGCCTCGGGGGGCGTCGATGAGTTCCTCGCTGACCACGCGTTCATCGCGATGGCTGACCATTCTCAAGCCCCGGTCACTCACACGATCGCGCTCCAGGACGAGCTTTCACAGCTGGGCGTCCTGCAGCCAAACGGCCGCGGCGGCTCGGGGAGCCCCGAGCCCCGGATCGCGGTCTGCCCCTCCCAACGCGCGGCGATGGTCTATGCGCTCAATGCGGACGCGCGCGACGCTATGCGGGCATCCGTAGTCACCCTCGCGCGTGAGATCGAAGGCGTCGATCTGGTCATGTGGCTCGAGCGCGACGCGCACGACGCCCCCCGCGAGGGGGTCATCGCGAGCCCCTCCCACGGCGAGCTGCGCTTCGCCCCCGGCGGCGACCTGTTGGACGCGCGCGGGACTGCTTGGCACGTAGATGGTGCCCTCTCTACGATCGACGGCGCCGTGGGCGGGGCCGACAACGCCCTCTCAACCCCCGCGTATCCCGACGCTTTGGCGCGCGTCTGGTCGGCGCTCACCTGCCCGACCTCTGGTGAGGTCTTGCTGTCAGCCGCCCCCTCCTTCGAGTTCCTCGACTGGGGTCGCCAGGCCCATGTAGGCGGTGGCAGCCACGGCTCGCTCCACGTCTCCGACTCGCTCGGCGCGCTTGTGCTCTGCGGCGTCGCCCTCCCGGAGCCCGAGCCCGCCCAGTGGGCGATTCGCGACATCGCCTCGCTCGTCCTCCGCCACTTTGGGCTTGTACCCGGCTGAGTCGAGCCAAACGGCCGTTACTCTCGGCTCGATGCGTCTCGCGCCTATGATCGCTGTCGTCGCCGTCGCCGCCGCTTTCGTGCTCCCCAGTGCGCTGGCGGACGCGGCCAAGACCGGAAGAGCAGCCGCGGTCACGCAGGCGAGGAGCTCCGAAGCGCCGATCCCGGTGCCAACCTCAAACATCCCCCCGGCCGGCCGCAAACTGTCGGCGAACCGCGTGCTTCGGATCGCCGAAGCGCTGGGAAAGATGCGCGCCGTCCGCGCAAAATACCCCGGCTCATACGGGGGCGCGTATCTAAAGGGTCCCGCTCGCTGGCAGGTGAGTTACTTCTCACGCGGCGGGAAGAAGGAGATCGGGCAAGTGATAATCGCCGACTCCTCCGGCAAGGTGCTCGAACAGTGGACCGGTTTCCAGATCGCGTGGACGATGGCCCGCGGCTATCCCGGCGCGTTCGGCGAGCACGTCAATGCGGTCTACATCTGGCTGCCCCTCTGTCTCTTGTTCTTCGCGCCGTTCTTCGACTGGCGTAAGCCCCTGCGCCTGCTGCACCTCGACCTGCTCGTGCTGCTGTCGTTCTCGGTCTCGCTGGCGTTCTTCAACCACGCGAACATCTACGCGTCGGTCCCGCTCACCTACCCGCCGCTGATCTATCTGCTCGCGCGGATGCTCTGGCTCTTGCGTCGCCGGTCCAGTCCCGCTGGGCCCCTGCGACTACTCATTCCCGCGCCGTGGCTGGCGCTCGGCGTGGTGTTCCTGATCGGTTTTCGTGTCGCGCTGAACGTCACTGACGCGAACGTGATCGACGTCGGCTACGCGGGCGTGATCGGCGCGCAGCGGATCGTCGACTCAAAGGCCCTGTACGGCTCCTATCCCTCGGACAACGAACACGGCGACACCTACGGGCCGGTCAACTACGAGTCCTACATTCCGTTCGAGCAGATCTTCGGTTGGGGCGGCACCTGGAACGACCTGCCCGCCGCCCACGCCGCGGCGATCGTATTCGACCTGCTCGCGTGTGCGCTCATGTTTCTGCTCGGCCGCCGCGTGCGTGGTCCGGCGCTGGGGATCGCCCTCGCCTACGCTTGGGTCGCCTACCCGTTCACGCTGTTCGCGCTGGAGAGCGACGCCAACGACACGCTCGTCGCGGTGCTGATCCTCGCCGCGCTGCTGGCCGCAACCTACCGATCGAAGGCCGGCCTGCCTGCGCGTGGAGCGTTCGCGGCCCTCGCCGGACTGACCAAGTTCGCCCCGCTCGCGCTCGTGCCTCTGCTGGGCACCCACGGACTGCGCGAGCTCTCGCCGTCCCGTCGTCCGCGCGCGTTCGCGCTGTTTCTGCTCGCGTTCGCTGTCACAGCCGCCCTAGTGTCGATTCCCGCGCTGCGGCATGACTCGTTGCATACGATCTATGAGCGAACGATCGCCTATCAGGCCAACCGCGGCTCGCCGTTCTCGGTGTGGGGGCTGTATGGGAACTCAGCCGCCCTGCACGGCGTCCAGACGGCCGTCCAGATCGCGGCGGTGGCACTGGCGTTGGGACTCGCTGTGATTCCTCGCCGACCCGATCTTGTGGGACTCGCGGCGGCGTGCGCGGCGGTGCTGATCGCTGCCCAGCTAGGGATAGAACACTGGTTCTACCTGTACATTCCTTGGTTCTTCCCACTTGTGATGGTCGCGCTGCTGGGCACCCGGGCCGGCTCCGACAGCGACCACACATCCCCCACCCCGGAGGCGGCGGTGGGCCTTTCTACGCCACCGCCGGGCGGCCTGGCTATGCCGGCGGCGACTCGGGCCGCGGCATCAGGATCTGCTCGATCGAGCTGGCCCGCATGGGTCCCGAGCAGCGAATAAGCACCCCCATGAGCCAGGGGTCCTCTTGGGAGGTTTCGAACCGGACGGGCATCTGCGTCAGCAGTGACTCGATCGCCTGCTCGCGCTTGACGCCGATCACGCCACCGCGCGGACCGGTCATACCGACGTCGGTGATGTATGCCGTGCCACCGGGCAGCACGCGCCCGTCCGCGGTCGGCACGTGCGTGTGGGTGCCCACGACGGCCGTCACCCGACCGTCGAGGTGCCAGCCCATCGCGATCTTCTCGGACGTCGCCTCGGCGTGCACGTCCACGAGGATGTGATCAACATCGCCCAGTTCGCCCAAAGCGACCTCGATCTCGGTGAAGGCCGAGCGTCCGGCACGCAGGTAGAGGTTTCCGCTCAGGTTCACGACGCCGAGCCGCACACCGTCGCGCTCGACCACGCAAACGCCGTGACCGGGCTGCGAGCGCAGGAAGTTGGCCGGACGCACGATCCGCGGCTCGGAGTCCAGGTAGGGGTAGATCTCGCGGCGGTGGTAGGTGTGATTGCCGAGCGTGATCGCATCGATGCCGGCCTCGAACAGTGAGTCGGCGGTCTTCGGGGTGATCCCCAGACCCCCCGCGACGTTCTCGCCGTTGACGACAACGAACGTCGGAGCGTAGCGCTCGCGCAGCAGCGGCAGGCACTCCAGCAGCGTGCGCCGCCCGATACCGCCGACGAGGTCGCCGACGAACAGAATAGTCGCCTCCGCGGGGCATCCAGCTCCGCGTCCTGATGTGGAGGGCCGGCTTCCGGCCGTCCTTGACCGGCGGTGCTGCGCGCTGCCTTCCTGCGCCTCAGCCATACTCTGGCGATGGTGGCGGGAGGCAGATGAGCGACAGCTCCGACAGCGCTCCTGAGGTAGCCCCGCCGAGCAGGCAAGAGCGGGAGCTGACGGACTCCACGGACCAGACGGAGATCGGCCGGCGGCCAACCGCGGCGTCGCAGCCATCGGAGCCACCACGTGTGGTCGTTCCCCGCTGGGTCCAGCTGGTGCTGCTGCCGATTGCGCTGCTCGCGCTATGGGCGCTGGCGAAAGCAGCGGGGAAAGTGCTGTTGATCTTCATCGTGGCGGGACTCATTGCGCTGATTCTCAACCCGGCCGTCGCCTTCCTGCACCGCACGCGCCTTCCCCGTGGGCTGGCGGTGCTCGCCGTGTACCTCGCATTCTTCCTGACGCTGGCCAGCATCGGCTTCCTGCTGGCCAACCCTATCTCCGATCAGGTGCGCACGTTTAGCAACAACCTCCCGCACATCGTCAACGAAGCCAATAAGAAACTCGCGACCCTCCAACGCGAACTCAACGAAGACGGTCTTCACGTGCATCTGAAGTCCCAGGGCAAGACTGCGTTGCAGAGCATCCAGGACAAAGTCGCCAAGGAAGCCAGCAAGCTGGCGTCGTTCGGGGGCGCCCTCGCCACCGAAGCCGCCAGCGCGATCTTCGACCTCGTGCTCGTGTTCGTGTTGTCCGTATACATGCTGCTCTACGGCGAGAAGATCGGCGTGCTCGTGCGGCGCGCGATGCCCGATGGTGACGGGTCCAGCGCCGACGACTACCCGCACTTGGTTCAGCGCGCCGTCTCCCGCTACGTGGGCGGCCAGCTGCTGTTCAGCACCGTGATGGGCGCCTCCACGGGCCTCGCGCTGTATCTGTTCGGCGTGATCGGGATCTTCCCGGACGGGCGCACGTACGCGGTGGCTTTCGCGGTGTTCTATGGCGTGATGGAGCTCGTGCCGTACGTCGGTCCGATCCTGGGTGCGTTGCCACCAGTGATCGTCGCGCTGCTCACCAAACCGATCACGGCAGTGTGGGTGACGCTTCTGTTTGTCGGACTGCAGCAGCTCGAGGGACACATCGTCGCGCCCCAGGTCTTTGGGCACACGTTGCGGATCAACCCGCTGCTGGTGATCCTGGCGCTACTGCTCGGACTGCAGTTCTACGGGATCGTCGGCGCTCTGGTGGCACTTCCGATCCTCGCGATCCTGCGCGAGACGACGGTCTACCTCAACCGCCATCTGACGTTTGAGCCCTGGGACAGCACACCTCGCGGGCTACTGTGAGCGCCGTCCTCAGCGTTCGCGGCATCGCCAAGCGCTACGGCGAGCGCGAAGCGCTGCGCGAGATCAGCTTCGACGTCGCCCCCGGCGAGCTGGTCGCGATCGTCGGTCCCAACGGCGCCGGCAAGACGACGCTGCTGTCGATCATCGCCGGCGTGGCGCCCGCGAGCGCGGGAACGGTGGAGGGTCCGGGCGCGGAGGCCGCGGTCGGCTGGAGGGTCGGGTGGGTACCTCAACACCCGGCCGTGTACTCCAAGCTCTCGGTCGCGGAGAACCTGCGCCTGTTCGCACACCTGGAGCGCCTCGCCGACCCTGACGGCGCCGTGGCGCGGATGCTCGAGCTGACGGGGCTGGGCGACCGCGCGGGCGAGCGCGTGGAACGGCTCTCGGGCGGCAACCGCCAGCGCGTGAACGTCGCACTCGGCCTGATCGCCCGCCCGCCCGCGCTCGCCCTGGACGAGCCCACCTCGGCGCTCGATCCCGGTCAGCGCAAACGGCTGTGGGAGCTCGTCGGCTCGCTCGCTCGCGCCGGCACAGCCGTACTGTTCTCTACGCACCATCTCGGGGAGGTGCGCTCCTACGCCACGCGCGCGATCGTGCTCGCCGACGGCGAGCTGCTGTTTGACGGCGCGCCGTCCGAGCTGATCGCCGCGAACGGCGGCGGCGGCGACTTCGAGGCGGCGTTCGTGGCGTTCCTGGCGGAGCGGGGGCACTGACCGTGCGCTGGCTGCTGTGCAAGGACCTGCTGATCCTGCGGCGCTCACGGTTGCTGCTGGGTGTACTGGTCGTCTATCCGATCGCGATCGCGCTGCTGATCGGCCTTGCGATCTCGCGCAGCCCAGGCAAGCCGCGGGTGGCGATCGTCGACGAAACGCCTCCTGGCCAGACGGTGCAGGTCGGCAGCGAACGGGTGCAGGTGAGCCAGTACGCCGATGAGCTGTTCAGTCAGGTCCAGCCCGTGCACGTAGCCTCGCGCGAGCAGGCGATCGCGGCCATCAAGTCCGGCGATGTGCTTGCCGCTGTGGTGATCCCGCGCGACATCGCCGCGCGGATCTCCTCCGGCATCAGTCAGGGCGGCATTGAAGTGCTCTACAACGGCAATGCTCTAGAGCAGTCGCTAGTGCAGGCACAGCTCAACTCGGCGCTCGCGCAGGCGAACCTCGGGTTCTCCGAACAGATCCAGCGCGCGGCCGCACAGGCGATCGGCGTGCTGCTCACCGGCGGCAACCTCGGCGTGCTCGGCGCTCCATCGAATCTGATCGGGCTCGGCGAAATCCCTCCCAAGCTGCGCGCCATCATTGCTCGTGAGCCCTCCGGTAGCGACCGCACGCAGCTGCAGCGGATAGACAAGTTCGCCGAATTCGCCAACCAGAACCTCGGCCTGTCCAAGAACGTGCTGTCCACGATCGGCCAGCCGATACAGATCAAGAGCACGCTCATCCAGGGCCGGCGCACACCGCTGAACACATTCGCGGTCGTCGTCGCGGTGAGCGTATCGCTGATGTTTGTGTGCGTACTGCTGGCCGCGGGAGGGGTGGCGCTCGAGCGCGAAGAGCACACGCTTGCCCGCCTCGTCCGCAGCTTGGTCACGCGCGAGGGGCTGCTCACAGAGAAGCTGCTGCTGGCCGCAGCCTGCGCGTTTGTGCTCGCCCTGGCGATGCTGGCCGGCATCGGCGCGTTCGTCAGCCTCGACTGGTCGCGCGTCGGTTTGTGGGTGATCGCACTCGCGTTCGGCGCCGTTGCGTTCGGCGCCCTGGGCATCGCGATCGGCGCGCTCGCGCGCGAGGTGCGCGCGGCCTCGCTGCTGGCCTTCCTGCTCTCGCTTCCACTCGCCTTTCTCGCGCTGGTCCCCTCGGGGTCGGTGGCGCACGGGCTGTACGACGTTATCGGCGCGATCTCGTTTGCGTTCCCATTCAAGGCGTCGTTACAGGCGCTCGATGCGGCCGTCAACAGCGCTTCCCCCGACATTGGGATATCGCTGGCCCACCTCGCTGGGTTGACCGTGGTGTTTGGCTTACTGGCGCGCGTAGGGCTACGACGGTTGGATTGAGCAGGGGTATCCTGGAGGCGATGGTCTTTCCACAGACGCGCATGCGCAGACTGCGCGCATCCGCCGGGTTGCGCGGACTCGTGCGCGAGACCGCGCTCGAGGCCGGCCAGCTCGTGCTACCGCTGTTTGTCGCCGAGGCCGGATCGGAGCGCGAGCCGATCGCGACGATGCCGGGCGTCGAGCGCCTATCGATCTCCGCAGCCGTCGAGGAGGCGCGCGAGGTTGCAGCACTGGGGATTGGCGCGGTGATGCTATTTGGCGTGCCCGCGGACAAGGATGAGCATGGCTCGGGCGCGTGGGACGACGAGGGTGTCGTGCAGGTCGCCACGCGCGCGATCAAGCAAGCGTTAGGAGACCTACTCGTCATCACCGATGTGTGCCTATGTGAGTACACCACCCATGGGCACTGCGGCGTGCTGCGGGAAATCGGATCCCACCCGCCCGTGATCGACAACGACGCCACTGTTGAGCTGCTTGCGCGCATCGCATCAAGCCACGCGCGCGCCGGCGCTGACCTCGTCGCCCCATCGGACATGATGGACGGCCGCGTCGGTGCGATCAGGGCTGAGCTCGATGGCGAGGGCTTTGCCGATACCCCGATCCTCGCCTACTCCGCCAAGTTCGCCTCCGCCTTCTATGGGCCCTTCCGCGACGCGGCCGGGTCCACCCCAGCGTTCGGCGATCGGCGCTCCTACCAGCTGGACCCGGCCAACGGTCGCGAGGCCGTGCGCGAGGCATTGCTCGATGTGCAGGAGGGCGCCGACATGGTGATGGTCAAGCCCGCGCTCGCCTATGGCGACCTGATCCGCGCGGTCAAGCGCGCCACACGCCTGCCGGTCTCGGCATACAACGTGAGCGGCGAGTATGCGATGGTCAAGGCCGCCGCCGCCGCCGGTTATCTCAACGAGCGTGCCGCGGTGCTCGAGATCCTCACCTCCCTGCGCCGCGCGGGCGCGGACACGGTCATCTCCTACCACGCAAAGGACGCAGCCACATGGCTAGCAGAGTAGACCTGACAACAGCCGACGCCGAGCGAGCGAGCGCCGCGATCGGGCGAGCGGGGCCTAAGACCCGCAGTCGCAGAGATGGTGCCGCCATACCGCTTGACGACGTGGACCGCAGGCTGCTCAACTTGATGCAGGGCTCCTTCCCGATCGCGCCGCGTCCCTACCGGCGCGTCGCCGAGCTGGGTGAGGTCTCAGAGGCCGAGGTCATGAGCCGTGTGCAGCGTCTGCTCGACAAGCGCATCGTGCGCCAGGTCACGCCGATCTTCGACACGCGCGCCCTCGGCTACTCCTCGATGCTGGTCGCTGCCAAGGTCGACCCCGAGCATCCTCATCGTGCCGCGCAGGTCATCAACGCCCATCCCGGTGTTTCGCACAACTATCTGCGCAACCACGAATTCAACCTGTGGTTCACGATCGCGACCGAGCCCGACTCGAAGCTCGGCTTAGAGGGAACGCTGGAGGTGCTCGCGCGCGAGGCCGGCGCCGAGTCGGTGCGCCAGCTGCCGACGTTGAAGCTGTTCAAGATCCGCATGGACCTCGAAATGGAGGGCGACACACAGGCGCTTTCAAGCGCCGCGGAGGTGGCCGACCCGATTGAGCTCGACCCCCAGCCATACGACGAGCTGGACATCGCGATCATCCGTGCGCTGCAGGGCAACATGCCCGTCGTGGAGGAACCGTATGCCGACGCGGCCGCCGAGCTCGGGCTCCCGCAAGAGCGCTTCCTCGATCACCTCTCCGGGATGCAGGAGCGCGGCATCCTGCGCCGCGTGGCGGCGATCCTCTACCACCGCCGCGCCGGGTTCTCGGCAAACGGTATGGGCGTCTGGAAGGTGCCCGATGCGCAGATCTTCGACGTCGGCCGCCGGATGGCCGCCGTGCGTGGCGTCTCCCACTGCTACCAGCGTCCCACCTATGAGGATTGGCCCTACTCGGTGTTCACGATGGCCCACGGCCGCTCCAAGGAGGAGTGCGACGCGGTGCTCGACTCGATCGCCGAGCAGACCGGTATCCGCGAGCGCGCCACCCTCTACTCCTCGACTGAGTTCAAGAAGGTTCGCCTGCTCTACTTCACGGACGACTTCGAGGCGTGGGAGCGCGAGCACACTGGCGTCTAGTGTCGTGAGTCATAAATTCGCTTTAGCTTTCCGGCGTCTGCACGCGCCTGGCGGCCGCCGCCGGCCATGTGCCAGCCGATCCCGGACGATCGGTAGCACGCTCACCGGCACCGTCAGACATCAGATCACGTCCAACATCCGGTAAACGCTGACCGAGTTTATGACTCAAGACACTAGCTCCGTTTCTCGGCCCCGCGAGCCGCCGTCCGTCGCGCTGACCCCGATGCCCGCCTCACTCACCGACACACGTTCGGCGGCGCTATATCGGCGTGCGTTGGAGGTCATCCCCGGTGGGGTCAACTCCCCCGTGCGCGCGATGCGCGCGATCGGACGCGACCCGCTGTTCATCGCACGCGGTGAGGGCGCAGAGCTCATCGACGTCGACGGCAACCATTTCCTCGACTACGTCTGCTCGTGGGGGCCGCTGATTCACGGGCACGCCCACCCACGAATCCTCGCCGCAATCGACGAGGCGGCGGCACGCGGAACGAGCTTCGGCGCCCCCACCCCGGGGGAGGTGGAGCTGGCGGTCGAGGTGACGCGGCGGATGGAGGGCGTGGACATGCTGCGCATGACTTCCTCCGGTACCGAGGCCACGATGACCGCCATCCGCCTAGCTCGTGCGGCGACTGGCCGCGAGAAGATCCTCAAGTTCGCGGGCGCCTACCACGGCCACGTCGATGGCCTGCTCGCTCAGAGCGGCTCCGGCCTTGCCACCCAGGCGCTCCCCTCGAGCCCCGGCGTTCCACCGAGCGCGGCGGCGGGCACGGTGGTGGTGGGGTGGAACGACCCTGCCGCGCTTGTGGCCGCTACCGAGCAGCACGAGCTTGCGGCGATTCTCGCCGAGCCGCTGCCCGCCAACATGGGCCTCGTCCCCCCCCAGGCAGGCTTCCTAGAGCTGCTGCGTGAGCGGGCTGATGCGAACGGGGCACTGCTCGTACTCGACGAGGTGATCTCAGGCTTTCGCGTCGCGCGCGGTGGAGCCCAGGAGCTGATGGGTGTGATCGGTGACCTCACGCTCATGGGCAAGGTCATCGGTGGCGGCCTGCCCGCGGGAGCGGTGGGCGGCAGCGTCGAGCTGATGCGGATGCTCGCGCCCGCGGGCGATGTCTACCAGGCGGGCACGCTGTCGGGCAATCCGCTCGCGGTCGCCGCTGGTCTTGCGTCTTTGGCGCTGCTCGACGAGCCCGCCTACCTGCGCCTTTGCACCCTCACCGATCAGCTTGCCTCCGGCCTGCGCTCGGCAGCTGGCGCCGCGGGGCGGCCCGTTCAGGTAGCAAGCGTTCCCGGCCTGCTGACTGTCTTCTTCAGTGAGGAGCCCGTACTCTGCTTCGACGACGCCCGCGCGTGCGACCTGGACGCCCACGCCACGTGGTGCCGGGAGCTGCTCTCGCGCGGCGTCTACCCGCCCCCCTCGCAGTTCGAGGCATGGTTCCCGTCGCTGGCACACACTCCAGAGCAGATCGAACGCACGGTCGAGGCCGCCGCCTCCGCCTTCGCCTGCCTGCACAAGGCCGGGACCGGGAGATGAGCGGAGGCGGGCTCGAGAGCTTGAGGACGCTGCTGCGCGACGAAGGCGGACTGATCGCGACGCTGGTCGATCCCGAAGTGATCCAAGTGGATCGCGCGGCGCAGGGCGAGATCGTTTCAAGCCCGGCGAGAGTGGCCGCCCAAGGCCCACGGGCGGAGGGCCGGCGCGCCGAGTATGAGCTGCTGGTCGAGGCAATATACGAGGGCTACCTGCTGCATTATGGCTCTCCGCGCGTGGTATGTCCGGCAGAGGCGGACCTCGGCCTGCTGGCCGGCGACCAGCTATATGCGATCGGGCTAGCGCAGTTGGTCGCGCTCGGCGACACGGCGGCGGTAGCTGAGCTGGCCGACACGATCACGCTCAGCGCGCTCGCGCAGGGCGCGGGCAAGCGGGCGCTGGCCGACGCCGTGTGGGCAGCCGGAGCGCGGGCTGTGGGATGGGGATCGAGTGAGGTTCACAGGCACGCGAAGGACCTGGCCTTCGCGGGTGCTCCGCAGGCGATCGAGGCGATGCGCACAAGCGCAACGGGCCTCCCAGCGTCGCCCTGAATCACGCCTCGATATTGTTCGTGCTCGGTGTCAGACAAGCACGCCCAGCACAAGTCCAAGTACACGCTCGATCGGCAGATCCCCGGAGCCTTCGAGGGCGAGACGGTCACGCGTCGACGGTTCATGACCGGGACCGCCCACACCGCGGGCGCGATCGCCGCCGGCTCCTTTGCGCTGCCCGCGCTCGGCTTCGCGATCGGTCCGATCTTCAAAAGCACGCCGCACCGCTGGGAAACCGTCGGCACGGTCGACTCCTTTTCGGACAACAACTATGTCCCGGTGGTCGTCACGCTCACGCCGGGGATCGGCGAGGCGGGCAAGGCGACTGTGTACATACGCAAGTTCAATCCGGCGATCGACACCGACATCTACGACCGTGACACGCTCTACATCGCGATCACGAGTCGCTGCGCACACCTCGGCTGTCCGGTGCGCTGGGTGGATGCGGCCGAGCGCTTCATCTGTCCTTGTCACGGTGGCGTCTATGACCTGCTCGGCCGGCGCGTGGGCGGCCCACCGGTGCGTCCGCTCGACCGCTTCTACACGCGCGTGGTAGGCGAAGACGTGCAGGTCGGTCCGCGCTTCAGCGTCAACAGTGAGCTGCGCCGGTTCTCGCCGCGTGACCCCGGCGAGCCGCTGGACGGCATCGGTCAGTATTTGTATCCGTCGCGCCCGGGCGCGCAGAAACTCTGAGCCCGAAAGCCGCAGTCATCGTGCCCAAGCTGCCCAAGCTCCCCGCCCCCCCGCTTCCCTCCGCGCTCAAGGAGCCACCGCCGCGCCCCGGGGATGGCAATGGCACCAAGGCGGGGCCGCTCCAGGGGGCGCAAGCAGCTGGGATCAACGTAGTCGACTGGGTCGACGAGCGCACGTCGCTGAGCGGCGCCGCGCGCTGGCTGATGTTCCGCAAGGTGCCGAAGGGCACCAACTGGTTCTACACGCTCGGCTCGGCCACTATGTTCGCCTTCCTCTCCCAGGCGGTGACGGGAGTATTCCTGGCGATGTACTATCGCCCCGACCCATCGGGCGGGGCGTACGAATCGATCCGTTACGTGACCAACGATGTGTTCCTCGGCCAGTTCGTGCGCGGCATGCACAAGTGGGGCTCGAGCGTGATGGTGATCCTCGTGTTCTTGCACATGGGGCGCACGTTCTTCTTCGGCGCCTACAAGTACCCGCGCGAGCTGAACTGGGTGATCGGCGTGGTGCTGCTGATCTTGACGATGACGATGTCGTTCACCGGCTATCTGCTGCCGTTCGACCAGCGCGCCTACTGGGCGACGATCGTGGGCGTGAACATCAACGGCACCGGTCCCTTGATCGGCCCCTATCTGAGCGACTTCCTGCGTGGTGGCTCCGAATTCGGGGCCACCACGCTGTCGCGTTTCTACGCCATCCACATGCTGCTCGTGCCCGGCCTGCTCGCCGCGTTGATCGGCGCCCATCTCTACCTCGTGGCCAAGCTGGGCACCACCGCGCCCCCGTGGACGAAAGCCGAGAAGAGCCCAGAGCTGCGTGAGGCCGAGGTATAGAGTCGATGGCGCGCTGGGACCCACAGACCCGTGAGGAGCAATCGATTGCTTCTGAGCGACCCAATGCCGATCCGCGACCTAGCGCAGTCGCGCGATGAACCAGCGCCAGAAGGAGGAGTACCTCCGCGAGTACGCGATCCTCAAGGCGAAAGGCAAGCCGTTCTTCCCCTACGCGGTGGCTAAGGACGGGGCGATGGCTTGCGTGGTGATGGCGGTCATCATCGCGATGTCGCTCGTGCTCGGCGCTGAGCTCGGGCCCAAGGCGAACCCGACAACCACCACCTATGTGCCGCGCCCTGAGTGGTACTTCTTCTTCCTGTTCGAGGTTCTGCGCGTGATCAAGCCGCCGAGCCTCGTGCCACTGGCGACGATCGGCGTCCCCACAATCGGCATGATCCTGCTGTTCCTGCTGCCGTTCTACGACCGCGGTCCCGAGCGCCGTCCCGAGCGCCGTCCGATCGCGACCCTGACTGGCATCGCCGTGATCGGGGCAATGGCGTTCCTCACCTACTCTGGTGCCAACGCGGGCTCGCCGACCACGATCGAAGTTTCCACGCCCAAGTCCGTCATCAACAACGGTCCGACCGCGCTCGCTCAGTACGAAGAAGGCAAGAAGGTGGTCGCCCAATCTGGCTGTCTGGCGTGCCACAAGATCGGCGACAACGGCAACGACGGTCCCGGTCCGCAGCTGACCCACATCGCTTCGCGGCTGCCACGCCAGGGGATCGCACGCACGCTGGTGAACCCGACGGCACCGATGCCGTCGTTCAAGAACCTGCCTGCGAAGAAGTTCGAGGCGGTCGTCAACTTCCTGTCACAGCTGAAGTAGCGTCCCGGCCATGTCCGCTCAGCAAGGCGCCGGAGCTGGAGCCGGACCGGGCGGCCCGATGGGATCCTCGCCAACCGACCCCGACTCGGCCGGGTCCGCCGCGGGACGGCTGGAGGCGAGCCAGGTGCAAGGGATGTTCGACCGCATTGCGGGCGTGTATGACCTCCTGAACACGGTGATGACTGCCGGCCTGCATCACCGCTGGCGGGAACGGGCGGCGGACCTTGCGCGTGTTGGCCCGGGCTCCCGTGTGCTCGACGTCGCCACCGGCACGGGCGATCTCGCGATCGAGCTTGCGCGGCGGGTCTCTCCAGGCGGAGAGGTTGTGGGCAGTGATTTTGCCGAGGGTATGCTTGCACGCGCGAGAGTAAAGGCGTCTGCTGGAGATGGAGAGCATGTGCTGCCGCGCTTTGAGTGGGGCGATGCTCTGGAGTTGCCTTACGAGGACGACCTCTTCGACGCGGCCACCGTGGGTTTTGGCGCCCGTAACTTCTCGGACCTCGCACGTGGTCTCGCCGAGATGGTCCGGGTGGTGCGCCCAGGGGGACGGGTGGTGGTCCTGGAGTTCACCAACCCCACAAGGCCGCCACTGTCGTTGTTCTACCGTCTCTGGTTCGATCGCATCGTGCCGCTGATCGGACGGGTGGCGGGAGACTCTGAGGCCTATACCTATCTCCCCAACTCGGTCAAGCGCTGGCCGCCGCCCGCGGTGCTGGCCGCGGAGTTCGAGCGTGCGGGCCTGGGCGAGATCGGATATCTGCTCACGGCCGGGGGCATCGTCACCATCCACGCTGGCACGGTTACCGCGGAGCAGGCATGATGAGCGCGGTGGACAGCACGGCCGCAGGTGGCCCCGCGGAGGACGTGGATGGGGTCGAGGCGATCATGCGCCGCGGCGGAGATGGGCTGCGCGAGCGTATGGTCCGCAGCGAGCTCTACCTGGAGCAGTTGACGGCCCAGGCGGGTGCGCCGCTCGCGTCCCATGCCAACGCCACGATCATGGCCGGTGGCAAGCGGCTGCGCCCGCTGCTCGTTGTGCTGGCCGCGGAGTCGGCTGGTGGGCCGCCGGCAACCGCCGAGGGGGAGGAACGACTGGTGCGCGCGGCGGTCGCGGTTGAGCTGGTGCACTCGGCGACGCTCGTGCATGACGATCTGATCGACGGGGCCCAGCTGCGCCGGGGCCGCCCGACGGTGGCCGCCGCCGCCGGGCGCGAGGTGGCGATCGCGACCGGCGACCTGCTGTTCTCGCGCGCGTTTGCGGAGCTCGCGCGCAATGAGGACGCTGCCCAGCTGCGTGCTCTCTCAGACGCCAGCTCAGCGCTCGCGGCCGGGGAGTTGCTCCAACGTGAGGACGCTTACGCTTCGCATGTCGCGGTGGAGCGCTATCTCAGACGCTGTGAGCTCAAGACCGCCGCCCTGTTCGAGGCTGCCTGCCGACTGGGAGCGCTCACCGCGGTCGAAGGGTCGAGCGCGCTCGCTGACGCGCTCGGCGCGTTCGCCCGGCGCATCGGCCTGGCATTTCAGTTGCTGGACGACGTGCTCGACGTATCCGGTCCCGTCGAGCGCACGGGCAAGTCACGCGGGACGGACCTGCTCGACGGGACGGTCACGCTGCCGTTCATCCTGGCGCGCGAGCGTGATACGCAGCTGGCCGCGTTCGACCTGGCCGCGCTGCATGGCCCGGAGCAGGCGGAGGCGCTGTGTGAACGGATCGCCGCCACAGGTGCGCTGGACGAGGCGCGCGAGCAGGCGCTGGCGGTGGTCGCCGAGGCCAAGGCGGCGCTGCCTTCGATTCTGCCGGAAGGCCGCTCGGTCCTGCTGGATCTCGTGGCCGATGCGGTGGTCGAGCGCTATCGCTGAAGGCGCTCTAAAAATCTGAGGGGACGATCAGATCCGCGTCGAGCGCGCGGATGAAGAACTCGATCTCATCCGTCATGTTTGCGTGGGTGATGTGCTTGAGATCGCTCAGCAATGCCCCGGTCGCACGATCGAGCTCATCGTCCAGCAGCTCCACCGTCGCCTGCTCGAACACGCCCTCGCGCGTGGCCTCGCAGTCCGGGCAGCGTAGGACGATCCGCCAGTGCTTGGCACCTTCCTCGGCCCAATCCAGCGGATAGACCAGCTCGCTCGCGCAGTGGAAGCAGACATGCAGCGGATCGGGCGCACACGCGCGGTCCGCGGTACGCCTCTGGTCACGGTAGACGACCTCGACTCGCTTGCCGTCGGGCAGCTGAGCGTGATGGGAGATGTGGGGGTCCTTGTCGGGGTGCATAGCTTGCTCTCTCACGTCATCGACCCGTGTGCCGGACGCCTTTAGCGCGACGGGCCTAAGCTCGGTGGTTCGCGCAGGCGCGGCGATCGGAGCAGCCCCCGCATGGGTGCCCAGATGTGCACTACGCGCATGTACAGCGAGGGCACGGTGATAGGTTCATGATGGCCATGGCCACGGCAATCCGCACGATCGGCCACGAGGATCGACTCAGCCTCGTGGACCATCTCGACGAGCTGCGCACTCGTCTGATCGTCAGCTTGATAGCGCTGGCAATCGCCTTTGGCTTCTGCCTGTGGCAGAACCACGCTCTGCTGCACCTGATCAACGCGCCGCTGAGCAAGCAGACCGAGAAACAGGTGGCCAAAGGCAACGGACCGCTCGGTCAGACCGCCCTGGCCCAGCAGGGAGTGCTCAAGGTTGCGTACGACACGCAGGCGATCGCAGCCACGCTCGCCAATCCTGCCAGCAAGCTCCCGGCCGCGACCCGCACGGCACTAGCGGCCGAGATACCCCGCCTGCGGGCCGACGTGGCCCACATCCCGCGTGTCCCGGAAGGCAACAAGCCGGTGACGCTGGGCATCGGTGAGCCGTTCACGACCACGCTCACGGTCACGTTGTTCTTCGCCCTGATCATCTCATTGCCGGTGATCCTGTACGAGCTCTACGGCTTCGTGCTGCCGGCGCTCAACCCCCGCGAGAGACGTATAGCCGTGCCATTGCTGACCGCGATCCCATTCCTGTTCGTGATCGGGGTGACGTTCGGCTACTTCGTCGTGCTGCCGGCCGCCGTGCGCTTCTTTCAGAACTTCAACAGCAGCGAGTTCAATGTCCTGGTACAAGCCAATCAGTACTACAGGTTCGCCGCAACCGTGCTGCTGGCGATGGGCCTGATCTTTCAGGTTCCCGTTGCGATCCTGGCAGCCACCCGCGTTGGAATCGTGACGCCTCGGCAGCTCCGTAAGAACCGTCGCTACGCGATCGTGGCGTGCGCCGCCGTGGCCGCCTTCCTGCCCGGTGACGCGATCACTCTGATCCTGGAGACCGTGCCGCTGTACGTGCTGTATGAGGCGAGTATCCTGCTGGCATCATTCGTCGAGCGGCGCGATGCGGCTCGCGCGAGAAATCGAGACGCCGGGCAACCCGCGGAGGGCATGGCGCCATCCGCGGATAGAGCGGCGCAGCAAAGCATGCCGGAGGCGGAGTCAACCGTGCAGGAGATAATCGACCACGTGGATAGGGAGCTGTCTGACTGATGTTGTTCGATCTGAGAGGCCGCGGCCGGCGCCGCATTGTCCGAGTGATCTATACGGGTCTGGCTCTCCTGTTTGGCGTTGGTCTCGTCGGTTTTGGAGTCGGTGGGGGCGGGAGCGGGGGCGGGATCTTGAATGCCTTCAACGGCAGCGAAGGCTCCAACGGCGCGACCTACTCCGCGCAGATCAATAAGTACAAAAAGCTCACCGAGAAGCAGCCGGACAGCGTGTACGCGTGGGAACAGCTGACGCTCGCGCAGCTACACGAAGCAAGCAACGAAGCGTATGTCAACAACAATCAATTGACGAGCAAGGGCAAAGAACTGTTCTCGCGTACAGCCCAGTCATGGAACAGCTACTTGGCGCTGAACCCGCCCAAGCCCAGTCTCGAGCTTGCTAAGGAGATGGTTCGGGTATTCGACGAAGAAGGCCTCAGCCAGCCCGCCGAAGCAGTCAAGGTCTTGCAGGTCGTGGTGGCGGCCGAACCTACGAACTACTCGTTCTACGCGGCGCTTGCCGAGTATGCCTACAAGGCCAAGAACACCCGCATCGGCGACCTCGCCTCGGAAAAGGCGGTAAGCCTCGCGCCGGCGGCGCAGCGCACGCAGCTAAAGACAGAGCTGGCCGCTATCAAGAAGAACCCGAGCGGTAAGGAAGGGAGCACGGCCGCCGCGAGCACGAGCGCGGGTACGAGCGTGGGCTCGAACGGGACAGTCACAGTCGGCGGGAAGACATACAAAGTCAATACGGGCTCAACGACCGTCAAGCCGAAAACCCCAGCGGGCAAGACCTCTACCTCAAAGCCCTAGGCTGGCCGGCGAGGCGGGTACAGCCAGGTCCGGGGATAGCGGCGATTTGTCAAGCGACCCCTCCGATCCCGGCGCACCCGCACCGCGCTATACGGCGCGCTTGCTGATCGACTGCGCCGACCGTCCCGGGATCGTGGCGGCGGTGTCCGGCTTTCTGTTCGAACGGGGGGCGAACATCGTCTCCTCCCATCAGTACTCCTCAGATCCCACCGGTGGCCGGTTTTTCCTGCGCACCGAGTTCTTCCTCCCCGACTCAGAGACCACACGCGTGCGCCTGGGCGCAGAGTTCGCCGGGGAGGTGGCCGAGCGCTTCGAGATGAATTGGAAGCTGCGCTGGTGGGATGAGCACCAGCGCATCGCCATGTTAGTTTCGCGCCACGATCATTGTCTGGTCGACCTGCTGTGGCGTTGGCATCGCCGCGAGCTCAACGGCGCCATCGTGGCCGTGATCTCCAACCATCGCGACCTGGAGAGCGAGACGGTGACAGCAGGCGTGCCGTTCCACCATGTCCCGGTCGAGAAAGGTCACAAGGAGCAGGCCGAGATGGCGCTGCTCGCGCTGCTCGAAGGCAAGGCCGATCTCCTCGTGCTGGCGCGCTACATGCAGATTCTCAGCGGCGACTTCCTGGAGCGCGTAGGTATGCCGGCGATCAACATTCATCACTCCTTCCTGCCCGCCTTCGCCGGGGCCGATCCCTATCGTCGAGCGAGTGAGCAGGGGGTCAAGCTGATTGGCGCCACGGCGCATTACGTAACGGAGCAACTCGATGATGGGCCGATCATCGATCAGGACGTCGTTCGCGTGGACCATCGCCAGAGCGCATTAGACTTGGAGCGAGTGGGACGCGACGTCGAGCGGATGGTCCTTGCGCGGGCGGTGTCGCTGCACCTCGACGACCGTGTGATCGTGGACGGGCGCCGCACGGTCGTGTTCTGAGCGGCCGGATGGCGCGTCGCCTCGGCTAGAATCCCACGTCGAGCCGGCAGACGCACGCCGGCGCTCTCATGGGCCGTTAGCTCAACCGGCAGAGCAGGGGCCTCTTAAGCCCAAGGTTGCAGGTTCGATTCCTGCACGGCCCACTTTTCCTCGAGGTCGCGTGAGCCGGCGGCGCGCGACATCACTTGGCTCATCGGCAGGCTGACCATGCGGCTGGGAAGATCGCGTGTAGGTCTAGCATCTGCTCATGCGCCGCCGCTGGAACTGGGATTTCGAGGACGAGCAGCGAACGCCCCGGATGCCAGAGCATGCATCGGTGGACACACCGGTGGATGCGTCGCTGATCTCGCGCAGGGCACGGTTTCGCCGGCGCAGGGGTGGGGCCGCCCTGGCGACTGTCGGGGTGCTGGTGGTGATCGTAGGCGTGCTGTTGAGCTCTCACCACGGTGGGTCGATACCGGTGCCGCCTGTCCCAGCGAAGGGGGCTCACGCGGATGTAAAGCGGGTGCGCTCGCCAGCGGAATCCGCTGTCGCCGGGAACGAGGCGGTGAAGGATGTCTTGGGCTACACCCCATTTGTCAGGGAAGGAGGAGATCGTGGGCGGGATATCGCGCTGACGTTCGACGATGGGCCCGGTCCCTATACCCCCGAACTACTGAGTGTCCTCGAGCACTTCCATGTCCGCGCGACCTTCTTTGCGATCGGCGAGATGGAGCGCTACTTCAGCGCCTCCACCGCCCGAGAGATCCGCGACGGAGACGTGGTCGGGGACCACACTGAGACGCACCCTGAGATGGCGCTCCTCTCGGCTCGAGAACAGCACAATGAGTTATTTGAACAGATCGTACGCATCGAACTAATTGGTGGGCCACGGCCCAATCTGTTTCGTCCGCCGTACGGCTCATTTAACGCCACGACGATGCGCGAGCTGCACGCGCTGCATCTGCTGATGGTCCTCTGGTCGGTGGACACTGACGACTACCTGCAGCCCGGCGTTCCGGCCATCGTCCAGAGGGCGCTCGCGGGCGCCCATCCCGGCGCGATCATTCTGATGCACGACGCGGGCGGTGACCGCTCACAGACGATCGCCGCGCTTCCAACGATCATCCGCAAGCTGCGCGCCCGCGGCTTCCACTTGGTCACCGTGCCCCAGTTGTTGGCGGACGACCCTCCACCGCGCGGCCAGCCCCTCCCGCCAAACCTCAGCGGCGACTGACCTACTCAGCGGCGACTGACCTACGCACGTGCTCTCCCACCCCCAAGAGCGTTTGCAGGCCGGCGTCGGTCCACACCACCTGCTCGCGTCCCGGGCCCACCCCGACGAGCGTCACTGGTGCGCCCACGTGCTCGGCGATGAACTGGAGATACTCGCGCGCGCCGTCCGGCAGGTCGGAGAACGTGCGGCACTCGCCGAGGTCCTCCTTCCATCCTCGCACCTCGGTCAGCTCAGGCGTAGTGTGGTGCAGGACGGTCTGGTGGTAGGGGAAGTCGTCGAACTCCGCCCCCTCGGCCCCACGGTAGCTGGTGCATATCTCGATACGGTCGAGGCCTGAGAGCACATCCAGCTTGGTCACCACCATCGCCGTCAACGTGTTCAGGCGTGTGGCGTAACGCAGCGCGACGAGGTCCAGCCAGCCCGTGCGTCGCGGGCGTCCGGTGGTCGTGCCGAACTCTCCGCCGCGCTTGCGAATTGTCTCGCCCATCTCGTCGTGCAGCTCGCTCGGGAATGGCCCCGCGCCCACGCGCGTGGTGTAGGCCTTGGAGATACCCCAGATCTCGTCGATGTCCTTCGGTCCCACGCCAGTACCCACGCAGGCGGCCCCGGATAGCGGGTTGGATGAGGTTACGAACGGATAGGTGCCGTGGTCGATGTCCAGCATCGCGCCCTGCGCCCCCTCAAAGATCACCTTCCTCCCGTCGTCGAGCATGTCCCACATCAGCTTGGCCGTGTCGGCGATGTGCTGCTCTAAACGATGGCCGTAGGTCAGGTACTCCTCGGTCATCGCATGCAGGTCGAGCGTGGGGTCCTTCTCGAACGGCCGCAACGACAGGCGCTTGGGCTCCATCGCAGCGACGATCTTCTTCTTGAGGATCTTCTCGTCCAGCAGGTCCTGCACGCGGATGCCCAGGCGAGCGGCCTTGTCCGCGTAGCACGGTCCGATCCCGCGGCGCGTAGTACCGATCTGCCGGCTACCAAGCTTCGCCTCGCCTGCCGAGTCCAGCAGCAGGTGGTAGGGCATGATCAGGTGTGCGTTGGCGGATATGCGCAGACCCGAGACGTCCACGCGCCGCGCGCGCAACGCGTCGAGCTCCTCGATCAGCACCTTCGGGTCGATCACCACGCCGTTGCCGATCACGCAGCGCTTGCCCGGGTAGAGGATCCCCGAGGGGATCAGGTGGAGCTTCCACTCCTCTCCGCCGCGCACGATCGTATGGCCCGCGTTGTTCCCGCCCTGAAAGCGCACGACCGCGTCCGCCTCTTCAGCGAGCAGATCGGTGATCTTGCCCTTACCCTCATCGCCCCACTGGGCACCGACTATCACGATTCCTGGCATAAGCGAGCTGGAGTCTACGGAGGGCCGGATTCCGGGGTCGGAGGGTCGGAGGGTCGTCTATTCAATCGAGATGGATGCAGAGCGCGAATCTGAAGGGCGGATCCTCAGGCTGTGCGCGCTTCATACTGACGCCGCTCGTCGACTCCGAACAGATGCAGCGGATCTCCGCAGATGCCCACGAGACGGGAGACCGTGCGTTCGCCGATCTGCTCGATCAGCTTATCGGGCATGAGATTGGTCGTGACGATCATCGCCCGCTCGTCCTCGTAGCGTGTGTTGATGATCGAGTAGAGCTGCTCCAACACCCAATCTGTGGTGTGCTCGACACCCAGATCGTCGATATGGAGCAGGTCGACGGCGGTGAGCCGATCCAGGAAGTCGAGCATCCCGTCCTCTGACTCGATCGCTCCACGGATCAGGTTGAGCAACCTGGGCAGGGAATGAATGACGACCGATCGGCCGGCATCGAGCGCGGCCTTTGAAGCAAGCATGGCGAGTGTCGTCTTGCCTGTGCCGACATCCCCCACGAGCCAAAGCCCGCGTCCCGAGTCCAGGTTTGAGTCGATGTTGCGCACGTAACGCCTGATGGACTGAACCTGCTCTGGGGCCACCCTCGCGATCTCGGGTACCGGCGAACGATCGAAAGACACTCCGCGGTACTTGTTTGGTATGCGCCCGGCCAAGCTCCGCGCGCGAACTTTGGCCACGCGCGCTGGTCGGCAGCGACAGTCGGCAGCGGTATTGCTGGTCTCGTCGATCACAAAGCCGCTGCCATCGCATAGGCCGAAGGGGCAGCTATCGGTTTCGCGCGACGCGAATGGGGTGAGCGGCTCTGAGCTCACTGCGCGTAGCGCTCCCCTGCGTAGTTCAGAAACTTTGGGTACTCCTTCTGGAACGTCAGCGTGATTTTGCCGACCGCGCCGTTGCGGTGCTTTGCGATGATCAGATCGGCCTCGCCGGGACGCTCTGACTCCTCGTCGTAGTACTCGTCGCGGTAGATGAACATCACCAAGTCCGAATCCTGCTCGAGGTTCCCGCTCTCGCGCAGATCCGAGAGCTGCGGTTTCTTGTCCGGGCGCGACTCCACGGCGCGGCTCAGCTGCGAAAGGGCGATCACCGGCACGCCGAGCTCGCGCGCGAGGATCTTCAAGCCGCGGCTCAGCTCGCCTACGGCGGTCACGCGGCTGTCGTAGCGGCTGTCGGTGCGCATCAGCTGTAGGTAGTCGATGATGATCAGCCCCAGCCCTCCCTCGCACTGGCTGTGCAGGCGCCGTGCCTTTGCACGGATCTCGAGCATCCCCACGTCTGAGGAGTCATCGACCCACAGCGGCGCCGCCGCAAGACGCTGCGAGGCCTTGAGGATCTTCGGCCAGCGCTGCTCGGCCACGCGCCCCTTGCGCAGCTCCTCGCCCTTGATCCGCGCCTGCGAAGCCACGAACCGCTGCGCGAGCTCCGCCTCGGCCATCTCCAGCGAGAACAGCGCCACCGGCTTTTTGTGCTCGACGGCGGCATTCTCAGCGATGTTGCACACCAATGCGCTCTTGCCCATCGCCGGGCGCGCGGCGATGATGATCAGGTTCCCCGCCTGAAAGCCGCCCGTGATCTCGTCGAGGTCTTTGAAGCCAGAGGGCGTTCCGGTAAGCGACGTGCCTTCGATCGATAGCCGGTGCAGCTTGTCGAGCTCCTCGTGCAGCACCTCCTCGATCGCGCGGAAGTCCTGCTGGCGGTCGTCACGCGCGACCTCGAGCATCGCCTTCTCCGCCTGCTCCACCAGCTCGCGTGGCGCTGCCTCGTGGCCGAGCACGCTCTCCTGGATCTCATACGACGCTTGCAACAGGCGTCTCAGCAGTGCGTTCTCGCGCACGATCTGCGCGTAGCGCCGCGCGTGTCCTGCGGCAGGCACAACACCGGTCAGCTCGTCGACGGTGGCGGGTCCCCCGATGTCCTCGAGCTTGCCCACCTGACGCAGGCGATCGGTGACGGTCAGCACGTCCACCGGCTCTGATTCGTTGTACAGCGCGAGCATCGCCTCGTAGATCGCACCGTGGCGCTCGCGGTAGAAGTCGTCCGCGCGCAGTCCCTCTTCGATCACCAGCGCGTACAGCGAGCGATCTGACAGCAGGATCGCGCCGAGCACCGATTGCTCGGCGTCGAGATTGTGTGGCGGCGTGATCATGCCCTGAGCCGCGCCCTGTGGGCGTGACGCACGGCTCCCCGCACCATTGGCTATCGAGATGGTGCTCATGACGTGAGCGAGTCTAGGCTGCCTCTCGCCGGCCCTTTGGCGGACATCCCGCTATCTCGGAGTAATTCGCTCTCCACGAACTCATGTTCGCATGGGGAGCGGCGGAGGAGATCGGCCGCCGGCCTTTAGCCGAGTCTGGCTATCTATGCCTGATATGCCTAAGACGGCACCATGAGATCGCCGTCTTGATTTCGTGGGACTGGGTGTCCCGCGGAGGTTGCCCTTGGGGCCGCTTCACCCGCCACGACAGGCGGTTACCTTGATCAGGGTGGCCGGTGCAGCCCGAAGGGCTGGATCTGGCCGGCTTGCTCGCTGCTTCGCTTCGCGACGACGCCATCACTCGTCAGGGGGGAGGGCCTCAGCAGGGCGCTGACCCGCGCTCTCACCGCTGACCCCATGCCTCATGCTTGATCGATCACTTCTTGGCGACGACCATCACTCAGCGGGGGGGGCAGGGCCCCCTCCCGGACCGCTTCGGTGACGCGGAGGGGACGCAGTGCGCTGATTACTTCTTCGCCACGACCATCGTCTTGATCGTTGCGGTTACGCCCTCGACCACCTCGACCTCGACCATGTACGTGCCGACGTTCTTGATCGGCTCTGCCATGTGCACGTTGCGTTTGTCGATTTTCAGCCCCCGCGCTTCCTTGATCGCGGTCGCGATGTCCTGGGCGGTCACCGATCCGAACAGCCGCCCATCTGCGCCCGCCTGCTGGGGCACAGTCAGCACGGTTCGGTTCAGCAGGTTCACGTTCTCTTGGGCCTTTTCCACCGCGTTTCTCGCCGCTCGCTCGGCGGCTTCCTGGCGCTGGCGAATAGCTTCGATCGCGCCTTTGCTGGCTGGCTGGGCGAGCTTGCGCGGGATCAGGTAGTTGCGCAGGTACCCCTTCGAGACGTCGATCACCTTGCCCTGCGCGCCGAGCTCCTCGACGTCCTTTAGCAAAATTGCTTCGGGCATCTTCTCAGCTCCATTCTTGTTCTGAATCGGAGGCCGCAGCATTCGCGGCCGTCGCGTTCGCTCGCATGGTCCCCTACCGGTCGCGGTCGCGGTCGCCGCGCTCACGGCGAGGGCTGTCCTCGCGGCCGCCCTCGTTTACATAGGGCAGTAGCGCCAGCTCGCGCGCGCGCTTCACGGCTCGCGCGATCTGCACCTGGTGGCGCCGGCAGGAGCCGGTAATCCGCCGCGAGCGAATCTTGCCCTTCTCGGAGATGAACTTCTTCAGTGAGGCGACGTCCTTGTAGTCGACCTGATCGACCTTGTCGCGGCAGTGCTGGCATGGCTTGCGCCGACCGCTCCCGGGCCCGCCCTTCTTGTCTCTGCGACGAACCGGCTTGCCGCGACCGCGCGCTTTTGCCATCAGCGTTCTCCGCCGACGGTGTGATCGTGGCTTTCAGGCATGGCTACGGTGGAAAACACTAAGACCTCGCTGTACTGGGCTAGAACGGAATGTCGTCGTCGCTGGGTCCGCCAGCGACAGGTGCGGGGCGGAAATCCCCTTCATCAGCTGGGATGTCGCTGCCCGTTGCGGCCCCATCGCCAGCTGATCCACCTCCGCCGGAGGCGTCTTCGCGTGAGCCCAGGAACTGCACCGAGTCAGCAATGATATCGGTTGCCTGGCGCTTTGTGCCGTCCTGTGCCTCCCACTCGCGCCACTCCAACCGTCCGTCGATCGCCACGGGGCGGCCCTTCGACAAGTAGCGAGCGGCGTTCTCGCCCTGTGCTCCCCACACCGTGACATTGAAATAGTTGGGCTTGTCGACCCATTCGCCGGTGCTCCCGTCCTTGCGGCGCGTGTTGCATGCGATGCGCAAGCTGCATACCGATGTGCCACTCGGCAGCGAGCGCAGCTCGGGATCGGCGGTCAGATTTCCGGTCATCACAATCCGGTTGATGTTGGTGGAGGCCACGGCTCTTCCTTTCGCTCTATCTGTATTTCTCTGGGCTATGCTCGGTCTATCGCGCCCGAGGCCACCGGCGAGTCTAGACCGGGCTGCGGCCGCCTCGTCCGTTCGTCGCGGCCGCAGGGCGCATATTGCGGGGTTTCGGTGCACCCGGCGGAGCTCAGCCTCGCTTAGAGCGCCTGACGAAAAGGTCGGCACGTCCGGATGCGGGTGGGTGGGATCTTGATCTACGGCGCTGGACCGATCGAAGATCCCGTGGATCTTCGATCGTCGCCACGTGACGACCGATCAAAGATCGTCCAGCACATGCTGGGCGATCCCGGATGATCGGCAGCATACGCTTCGCCGGGTGGGCGGGCATCCGATCAGTCGGGTGGGTGGGCATTCAATCATCCATGAACACCCCGACCACACCACCTATTCTGAAACAGGTTCTCAGCGCGGCCGTCGTCTGCGCTGCTTGAGCGTGATGCCCTCGAGCACATGGGCGACCGTCTCACAGGCGTCGACCGCAGCCTCGAGCGACTCGAAAATATCCTTCCAGCGGATCACCACCATCGGGTCTATCCCCCCCGCGAACAGCGAGGCCACGCCATCGCGCTGCAGGCGATCACCCTCGTTCTCGAGGCGGTGGATCTCGACCAGGTGCGGAGCGAGCTCGGTGCCCGTGCGCAGGCAGCGCAGCGCCCGGGCGATCTGCTCACCGGCTCCCACGAGCACCTCGGTGAACTCGACGGCCTGCTCCATCGGGGCCTCCACGCCGTAGAGCCCAAGCTGGGCGGCGACCTGCTCAGAATGGTCGACAATGTCGTCGAGCGCGGTCGCCAGAGCGTAGCCGTCGCCGGCGTCGAAGGGAGCTCTCACTCGCCCACGCCCAGCCAGCCGGTGGATGATGTCGTGAGTGATGCGGTCGCCTTCCTGCTCGCACACCTTCAGATCCTGGGCCAGCGTGGCATGCTCGGGATACTCGACCAGCAGATCGCGTAGCAGGAAGCCGCAGCGCTGCACGTTGCGTCCAGCCTCCTCGACCAGGGCCATCAGGGTACTGTCGATGCCACGGCGTGGGAGGAAACTCATCGCTCGAGCGAGGATATTGCGCCGCCGTAGCGCAGGAGGAAGCTCAGCGGTGAAGCGAGGACTGAGGCGAGAATATTTGCGCCGCCGCGGCGTCGGAGGAAACTCATGGCCGAGCCGAGGATATTGCGCACCCGCGCATCCTTCAGTTCCTTCACGATTTTTTCACGAGTCGATTACGAGTTTGCAACCCCGCGACCGGTATCGGACCGCGAGTCTATGCACGTGGCGGCCCTTCCGGAGAGCGCGAACACACTGTACGCCGGGGAGCTCGAGATCAGGCTGGGCGAGGGACTCGTGCTCGCCACGGGACGAGCGCTCACCCTGTCGGTGCGAGAGTTCGAGCTGTTGGTGGCAATGGCGAGACGGCAGGGCGCAATCGTCACGCGAGAAGAGCTCTACGCGACGGTGTGGGGTGGAGAGTTGCGGAACGGAGACCGCTCCGTCGACGTCTACGTGAGCAAGCTGCGTGTCAAGCTCGAGACGGCTATGCCCGACCGCCGCTTCATCCACACCCATCCGGGATTCGGCTACCGCTTCCAGGCCCAGCCCTCGCGAGAGGCCACAACCGGGCAGTCGCCGAACACCGGAAAGGCCCCTCCCCCATTGGAAGCCCACGCACGGATAGACGGGTAGACGGGATGGATCGATGGACAGGTTGATGGGCCAGGCTTTCACGAGATGTTCACATCGGGGCGTCCGGCGGTTAACAGACTGGCACCGCAGCATCGGACCGGCAGCGAGCTTTCGCGAGCCCAGCCAGCCGTCTACACGCACAATCCAGCAGAGGAGATGTCGTTGTGATCATCAAGAACAAGATAGGCGCGCTCGTGGGCGTTGTACTGCTCGCGCTCGGCCTCGCCGCGTGCGGCAGCAGCTCCAAATCGTCCAGCAGCTCGAGCAGCGCCTCGAGCACGACTTCCTCATCATCATCATCAAGCGGGGCGTCCGGAACAATCTCCGGAGCCGGCTCGACGTTCGCCGCCCCGGTCTATGAGCAGTGGGCCTCGTCGCTGTCCCCCCTGACCGTCAACTATCAGGCCGTCGGCTCGGGTGCGGGCATCACCTCGCTCGAGTCAAAGACCGTCGACTTCGGCGCTAGCGACCCGCCGCTAAAGCCGGCGGATGAAGCAGCGATCGCCAAGAACGGCAGCCCCGCGGTGCAGATCCCGATGTTCCTGGGCGCGATCACCGTCTCCTACAACCTGCCGGGCGTGCAGACCGGCCTGAAGCTGGACGGCAAGACGATCGCCGACATTTTCCTGGGCAAGATCAAGAGCTGGAATGACCCGGCCATCAAAGCGCTGAACCCGGGGGTCAACCTGCCGAGCACGGCAATCACGGTGATCCACCGCTCGGACTCCTCGGGCACGACCGCTGGCTTCACCGGCTTCCTCGCGGCCGTCGACCCCGAATTCAAGAGCAAGGTCGGCGAAGGCAAGGACGTACAGTGGCCAACGGGCACCGGCGCAAAGGGCAACGCGGGAGTCGCCGGCGCGGTCCAGCAGACCGCGGGCGCGGTCGGCTACGTCGAGCAGGCCTACGCGCTGCAGCACAACTTCACCTACGCATCGGTGAAGAACAAGGCGGGACAGTTCGTGGCACCGACCCTGAACTCGACCAGCGCGGCGGCCGAAGGCATCGCGGTGCCGGCGAACCTCGGCATCAAGATCAAGAACCCCAGCGCACCTGCCGCCTACCCGATCACCTCGCAGACGTTCATCGTCGTCAACAAGGACCTCTGCAAGGCGGGCGGGCCCGGCGGCGAAGCCGCCGCCAAGGGCGTCGTGAAGTTCATCGACTACGGGCTCGGGCAAGGGCAGGCAGTCCTCTCCCAGGCCGACTACGCGGGACTACCGGCCGCAATCCTGGCCAAGTCCAAGGCGGCCGCGGCGGGCCTTCAGTGCAATGGATCGCCGCTCGGCGGCTAATGAGTCGCAACGGACACAAAACGAATCGGATAGACCCATGACGACCATGCAGACAGCGGTGGAAATAGAGCTGATGTCGGCTGAGCGTCGTCCGCCGGTTCGCCAGGGATAAGACGCGTTGGAGGCAGCATCGATTCCCGGCGGCGAGCGCTCGATTCTCGAGCGCTCGCCGTTGGCGCGTCTGCCCGACCGCGCGCTGAAGTACGGCCTGACGGCGCTGGCGGCGCTGATCCTGGCGCTGATCGTCTACTTCTTCATCCGTCTCGTCGGCCAGGCCCGGCCGGCGTTCGCCAAGGAAGGCGTGGGTGGCTTCGTGTTCGGCAACGACTGGAACGTCAGCGCCGAACGGTTCGGAGCGCTGCCGCTGGTCGTCGGGACGCTGATCACCTCAGGGCTCGCGCTCTTGATCGGCGTCCCGGTGGCCGTCGCCACCGCGATCTACGCGACCGAGTTGTGCCCGCTGCGCCTACGCGCGCCGCTGACGATCCTGGTCGAGTTGCTGGCCGCGGTTCCGTCGGTCGTGTATGGGCTGTGGGGCATCTTCTTTCTCGCTCCCAAACTGCAGGGGACCGAGCAATGGGTGGCCGACCGGCTGTCGTTCATCCCGTTCATCGGCGGTGGCTTGGTGACGATCCCCAACGACTTCGTCACCGGGCTGGTGCTGGCGATCATGATCCTGCCGATCGTCAGCGCGATCAGCCGCGAGGTGATGACCACAGTGCCCGCCGATCACAAGGAGGCAGCGCTGGGGCTGGGGGCCACGCGCTGGGAGATGATCCGCACCGCCGTCCTGCCCTACTGTCGTTCCGGCATCGTCGGCGGCGCGATGCTAGGTCTCGGCCGGGCAATCGGCGAGACGATCGCCGTAACGATCCTGATCGGCGACGCGCCCCGGCTGGGCAGCCACCTGTTCGGCCAAGGCTACAGTCTCGCCGCGGTGATCGCCAACGAGTTCGGCGAGGCGCAGGGCCTGCACCGCTCGGCGCTGTTCGCCGCGGGGCTGGTCCTGTTCGTGCTGACACTGCTCGTCAACGGCGTGGCACGGCTCTTGGTGTCGAGGGCCTCCCGCACGAGCCGGCTGAAGACCACCGCACTCGACCACGCCGCTGGCGCTCCGCCGATCGCAGGGGTGATGGGCGCGTGAGCACGCGCTGTCGCTGTGGAGGAATGAGCGCGAGCCGTGGGCACATGGGCGGGGGCGACAGCGGGCGCACGCGCTGGCCGGTGAGCACATGAGCACACGCGAAACACCGGCTGCCCTCTTGGCCCGCTTCGATGTCAGCCCAGCACGCCGGCGCAAGGACCGAATCGCTCGTGGCGGCATCCTCGCAGCCACGGTCCTGGCGCTGATCCCGCTGTTACTGATCATCTACTACCTCCTGCTCAAGGGCGTCGGCTCGTGGAGCGTCAACTTCTTCACGACCGACCCAACCGGCAACACGTTCTTCAAAAGCTCGAGCATCGGCGGGATCAAGAGCGCGATCCTCGGCACGATCGAGATCGTCGCGCTGGCCTCGGCGATCGCGATCCCGATCGGGATCGGTGTCGCGGTGTGGCTGGTCGAGTACGGCAAGAACAGCTGGTTCGCCCAGCTGGTGCGCTTCTTCGTCGACGTGCTCACCGGCGTGCCGTCGATCGTGTTCGGCCTGTTCGTGTACATCGTGCTGGTCGTCGGCACCGGCAGCTCCTACGCGGGCTACAAGGGGTCATTCGCGCTGGCGCTGCTGATGCTCCCGGTGGTGATCCGCTCGGCCGAGGTGGTCCTGCTGCTGGTCCCGGGCGCGCTGCGCGAGTCGGCGCTCGCCTTGGGGGCGCCGCGCTTTAGGGTGATCTTCTCGATCGTCCTGCCGACCGCGCTGCCGGGGATGATCACCGGGGTGTTGCTCGCGATCGCGCGCGCCGCCGGGGAGACCGCGCCGCTCCTATTCACCGCCGCGGCGACGCTGAAGACCAACTTCAACCTCGGCCAGTTCATGAACTCGCTGCCCGTGCAAATCTACAGTGACGTCACATCTCCGACCACGGCCGTGGTAAACCGTGCTTGGGGAGCAGCGCTCACACTGGTCGTGATGATCCTGTTGCTCAATCTCATCGCCCGCCTCGTCTCGCGAAGGAGTCGCCTTGCATGACATCCGATGGACCGCCCTCGAGAGTGGCTGACATGGAGCCCGAGAGCCAAACCGAGAGCGGTCACGAACGGATCAGGCCGCAGACGTCCGAGGCGGCCCGGGTCCTCACGGAGCCACGCGTCGAGGACGCGTCGAGCACGGTCGACGCCAAGCCTGGGCTCAGCGTCAGGCTGGAGCAGCTGCGCGCCTTCTACGGCGAGGCCGAGCAGGTCAAGGGCGTCGACCTCGACTTCCGCGCCAACCAGGTGACCGCGATCATTGGCCCCTCGGGGTGCGGCAAGTCGACGATGGTGCGCTGCATCAACCGCATGCACGAGGAGATCCCGGGCGCCCGCGCCGAGGGCAGGGTGCTGTTGGACGATCTCGACTTATACGACTCCTCGGTGGACGTCGTGGCGGTGCGCCGCGCGATCGGCATGGTGTTCCAGAAGCCGAACCCGTTCCCGACGATGTCGGTATTCGACAACGTCGCCGCCGGCCCGCGCCTCAGCGCAGGCGGTCGCAGCCGCAGCCACAGCGATCTACACGCCAAGGTCGAGGCGGCGTTGCGCAGCGCCGGCCTGTGGGAGGAGGTCAAGGACCGCCTGGGAGAGCCGGGCGCCGGACTGTCGGGGGGCCAGCAGCAGCGACTGTGCATCGCGCGCTCGCTCGCGGTCGATCCCGAGGTGATCCTGATGGACGAGCCCTGCTCGGCGCTCGATCCGATCGCGACGCTGAAGATCGAGGAGCTGATCGATCAGCTGAAGGCGCAGGTGACGATCGTGATCGTCACCCACAACATGCAGCAGGCCGCGCGCGTGGCCGACCGCACCGCATTCATGCTCAGCGGCAAGCTCGTCGAGGTCGGCCCGACGGAAGAGATCTTTACCAACCCCACCGATTCACGAACCGAGGAATATGTCACCGGAAAGTTCGGCTAATTCCGGCCGGCAGGGACGCTCGCCGACGGCACCCCCCAGCGCGTCAGACCCTGCCTCCGCACGATCATCAGAGATCGGAGACGCCCAGCAAGGGCGGGCGCACTTTCAGCAGCAGCTACAGAAGCTCGAGACCCACGCGCTGGGAGGCCTCGACCTGATCGTCGAGCAGCTTGACCGCGTGCTCGAGGCGCTCAACCACCAGGATGTCGAGCTCGCCCAGATGGTGATCGCCGACGACGACCGCGTAGACGGACGCTACCTGGAGGTCCACCAGGGCATCCTCTCGCTGCTCGCACTGCAGGCGCCGGTCGCGGGCGACCTGCGGCTGGTCGCCGCCCTGCTGCACATGATCAAGCACATCGAGCGGATGGGCGACCAGTGCGTGAACATCGCCAAGCTGATCCCGCTCTCCGGGCACGAGCCGCCGGTGCGACAGGAGGTGCTCGAAGCGCTCGCGAAGATGGGCGCGTTCGCGCGCTCGGAGGTCACCCAATCCAAGGCCGCCTTCTCCGGTCGCGACGTCGGCCTGGCCGAGGACCTCGTCCGTCAGGACCGCGAGATCAATCGCCTCAACCGCGAGATCTTCCGGATGGCGATCGAGATCGGCGACGACCCGGACACGCGCGAGTGGGCGATGCACATGATCCTTGTCGCCCGCGCCCTGGAGCGAATCGGCGACAACGCGGTTGACATCGGCGAGCAGGTGGCATTTGTGGTCACCGGCCTGTTTCGCGAGTTCTCAGACTCCTCCCATCCGGCCGGCGCCCGCCCAGATTCGGCCCCCGATTCGACCCCCGAGACGTTCTGATTTGCGTCCGCGAGACGCTCTGGTTCCGTAGGGGCTCATAGGGGCTGAGCCCACGAGACGTACAGATGAAGTCTGCGATACGCCTGCCGTGTTCGGTTGGGAGCCTGGGTTGGGAACCCGCGAAACTACCGATGGAGCCTGCTAGACGCCTCGACCATGCCCGCAATTTGCATATTTTTCCTGTAAACATTCTGTGACGTTCGTGGACAGAACGCTCACAGGTCCCTCCGATCGCCTACACTGCGCCTCGATGACGGCAAGCGTTCGCGCTGAGGATCGGGGGGTCACGTCAAGCTCCGGCGGAGCATCTTCGGCCTCCTCCACATCACTTCGCATAGCTGTTCTCGATCGCGACAGCGGCTTCATCCAGGTTCTGAGCAAGCGCTTAGATCGCCTCGGCTGGGAGCACCGGGTGCTCGCCAGCCCGGTGCCGACCGATGCGATCGCGTCGATGCGCCTCAGCGCCCTGGTCGTCGACCTGACCGTGCTGGGGCCGCATGCCTGGACGTGGCTCGAGCGGTTGTGCGGCGCGCTGCCCGAGCTGGGCATCGTCGTCTGCACCGGCCCCTCGACCGTAGCCCAGCGAGTGCGCGGGCTGCGTCTGGGCGCGGATGACTGGATCACCAAGCCCTGTCATCCCGAGGAGGTCATCGCCCGCGTGCAGGGCGTTGTGCGTCGCCGCCGCCGCAGCACGAGCAGGGGCGAGACCAAGCCGGTGACCGCCGGCGAGGTCGCAATCCGCTCCGATCGCTTCCAGGCGTTCGTAGGCGGCCAGAGCATCGACTTGACAAGGCGTGAGTTCGAGCTGATCGAGCTGCTCGCCGCCGCCGAGGGACGGGTGCTCGAGCGCGAGGACATATATTCGAGCCTGTGGGGCTATGCGATGGTCCGCGGCGACCGTTCGGTCGACGTGTTCGTGCGCAAGCTGCGCCAGAAGCTGGAGAAAGCCTCGCCGCAATGGCGCTATATCCATACCCACTTCGGTATCGGCTACCGGTTCGCGGCCGAGCCGCTCGAGGTCGATATCCCCGCTTCAGTGCCCGCTGATTGGAGCCCCGCCCACACCGCCAGCGATCAGGGCAAGCTCGCGGGGTCGCAGCAGGACCACGAGCTCACCGCCGGCACCCTTTAGGCTGACCACCGCCAAGCCGCCCTTCTTGAGGTCCAC
>Ga0208565_1000379_pt1 | contig 34533 bp, 26 predicted proteins | sample Sb_taG_7_FD_187706 | JGI IMG/M metagenome (GOLD analysis project Ga0208565, IMG submission 187706) | Peat soil microbial communities from Weissenstadt, Germany - Sb_50d_2_FS metaG (SPAdes) (version 2) | ecosystem: Environmental > Terrestrial > Soil > Wetlands > Peat | place: Germany... | reverse complement strand
CCCAGCCTGGTTCAGGCCTGCTCACCCGACTGGCACGCGTCTGGTCCCGGTCACGCTGGCGGCGACGACGCCAGTGCCAGGCTCGGCTATGCCACTACCCGCAACGCGGCTACGCATTCGCCTAAGTACCGTTGCAGTTCCAGTGAGGCTCCGCTTCTGACCGCCGAGTTGCAGGGTTCGATAGACACATCAGTGCAGGTGAGCACATCATCGCAACTAAGAACGATTGCGGTAGGTGTTCATCGTGGCGCGGAGCATAACGGTGAATGACATGCTGGATGGGCATGTGGCGTTGGACACCGAGCGCCTAGACCGAATCTATCTCAACGCTTATGTGCCGATCCCGCAGACCAGCTCTCGGGTGGTGGCGTTCTTGTCCGGGTAGCTGAGGCTCCCGTTCCTCTCGCCGGTGCTGTTCCGGCAACTGGGTGACCGGTTCCGCCGGGCAGCGGTGTCCTTGCCGATGCCACGGCATCCGCATCGCCGTCTTCTATGCCAACGTCTCCAACCGGCCCTCGTCCCGCTCACGGTCGCGGATTGAGTCTAGGCATCGCCTGAACTCCGCGGCGCGCTCAAGCCATCATCCGCTCCATCGATGAGCCCGCCAGGCGCGCGCCATCCCTGCGCCACGTGAAACCTCGCCCAAACGTCCATAAGCTAACGGCCAAAGATCGTTAAGTGTCAAGGTGCGCAGGTGAAAATTAGGCGCCAGAACCGGCACTCTAACTGAGAAACTGGGCAAGCTCGTGCCCGAATCCATTCCTCCTGAGTACGAACTGCGAGTCAGGAGGCTGCGTAGCAACCAGGAAGTTAGAACCTCAGATCGAAGTTCCAGCAGGATACCCAGCACATTTCGAACAATATCAGGGGAACGGTGAGCCGTCCGCCTGCATAGATCTCCAAAGATCGTGCCCCAAGACCTATTTACGAGTAAGCCACACGACAGCATACTAGAACGTGATTGATAGATTTCGGCCAGGGGGGTCGCATGGCTCGACAGGTAAAGAGTGCTCAACGCCTCTTCTTGGCATTCTACGCTCGGTTAACTAGCTACCAAGGCGGGGCGGCCATGCATGCCGAGCTCGCAAGACGCGGTACCGTGGCTCTGTGTTGTCGACGGATCCTATCGCCTCGGTGCCGCCCGGCAACGATCGACGCACTGACCCGCATCCGACTGCCCGTATCCCATAGCCTGCGTGTAAACCAACCGCGCAGAGGTTCGGGCTTTGTCCTTCAGGGCGCACTGGTCCCTCCACGTTATACGGCGAGCACAGCATCAAGTCACGGCATCTCCAACCTTGAACCTGCGACTCGGGCAAGGCCAAACTATCTCGCCAGCCAGATGCAGAATCGAAACATCTCCACTACCAACCTTCCTATAGGCCAACACGTCCTCTCCGTGGGATCACGATATGTTCAATCGCCCCATCAAATAGGGCATGGGCCGTTGGCTGAGTTGGGTTAGGGGGGTGCAGCGTCGATGCAACTAAGACCTGTATCGCGCCAGGTCGCAAGAACGCTGCTCGGTGCGCTCGCCTTCGTGGCATGGGTCGTAGTCACGCTTGGTGGCCCCGCCCATGCTCCGGGCCTGGCTGGTTCTATTGAAATACGGTGGATAGCTGCATGCGTTGCCGTCGGGGCATCTCTAATTCTCCTGCGCATAGGGCGTCTGTCTAAAGTAGATCCTCCGCGAAAGGACATGATAGACCCTGAGGTTCCCGACTCGCCGACGATCACAGAAATCACAAATGCAATGCAGCAGGCGTCTCGAAAGTACAAGAATGAAGTACTCTATCTCTTCAATCGGATACTTCAGGAGTCTTCACGCTACTTGACCCGAATATCCGAAAAAGTTGAGCCGCGTGAAGGCTGTCTTTGCCTAAACGTGACTATGGACTACGCATTCAACGACTCTACAACAGAACTAGTGACAAAGGCTGGTGAGCATACGATCCTCCTTCCACTAATAAAGCTCAAAAAACGAGCAATGCTAGATAACCTCGAAATTATGGATGATAATGACCAACACGTGCCAGCGCTTCTGCAGGAAGAAGTCAATGGCCTGATCGCATATGTTATAACTAATCTTTTTAGGATCACTTTCCTAAGCTACCCTCCAGATCAAATCGGACGCAAGCTGACAGACGTCGAGGAACGACTACGGTGGAGTCTAATAAATCTGGCCTGCCATGTTGATCCCGTAGATACTGGAACGAAGAATGCCATCTTGGGCTTGCTTGACACAACACCTGTCAGTGTAGCGGATCCCGACACTCTAGATTCGCTGCGCAGGTTCTGCGACTTTTGTGCAGAACACTATCTCATTGTTGTTGAGGCAGAGCTTCCAAGAGGTAGCCGCCTTTCCATGAAATATACGCGGACTGTGCCGGAGTATGGACGCACAGCGGATTGGAATGATCGGCTACGTGTACGCCTAGGACTTAGTCCATTCCGCTACTCCATTCCATTGAGGCTATCTTTTGACGCGCCGAGCTATCATTTCAGCATGCTCGGTGTTCAGGGACAATACCTTGCACGCGAAACACTCATAAATACCGTGACTGGAAGACAAATTGCGCCCAACGTCTTCGATAGCGTTACACCTCAGCCATATTTGCAAGGGAGGTATGACTCTGGACTGCCATATTCCCACCTCTATATGAGAGGACTGCATAAAGCAGAGGTAGTTGACATGTCCACGCGTATAGAATTTGACGAAATTCCGCCCGGTGCTCTTGGGGGCGCTTGCGTAGTCGCGGTGGCGTGTGCAGTGCTTATATGGTTCTTTGCACTTATTCAACCAGGCCTTCAGCCGAGTGCAGCCCCCCCTTCGGACATGCCAGCACTACTTTTGGCGGTACCAGCGTTCGCCGCAACGTGGATCGGACAATCAGTTGATCGTATCTTGCGCTCATCGTCGTCAGCTTATGTGGGTCTAGCTGTATCGGCCGTTCTATCCATTACGAGCGCATTGCTGTACGTAGCCAACTCAAACCGAAGATCGTTTGATACCATCAGAAGCGTGAGTCTATTTCATGGCCTTGTAAGTCTTAAGAACGTCGACGTGAGCTGGTTTATACTCGCCATTGCCGCTTCGATAATGGCAGCATACTTGGCTGAGATGCTGCGGGATAAGGTTCGCAGCTATATGCGAGCGCTGAAGCATGGAGCAGAATTCCCTTAACGAGCCCCAACTAGGAATGGGGTATGATCTTGGTAGCACTGTTTGAAAGGAAGAACCCGATGCCCGACGAGGAAGGTTCTAAAGATGCGCAACTGGACCCATTTTACCGAGCGTGGCTAGGGCACAATCCCGTTCCTGGTGAGGTATTTGTAGACACTGGTGAAGCTAGTGCAATAGATCGTCAAAAGTTGCTATGGAAGCCTACCAAGCCACAACGTGAAATGATCAAAGAAGCGATAAGCCACGAAACGGCTATCATGAATAAGCTATATATGGACGACGCCCAAGAGTCATACGCGGGGCATATTGAAGTGCTCGTAGACGAGACATTGCGCGAGGTGAGGGTGGACCCAGCCACGCTTAAACGCCTACCAAATGTTCCCAGCTCATCAGACAGACCATCGAAGGATCCCTCAACATAAATGGTGTGCGGCTTCGTGGCCGTTCAATTGTCAAACCGGACATTTGAAAGTCAGTGTGCCCGGTTGCGGGTTGCGCCCTGCCTCCCAGCCAACCATTAAATCAGGGCTGGACAGGTCATCATAGTCTTGCCGGCTACCAAGCGCCTGATCACCCTGACCGAGACCACAGGGACTCGGCAAGCGAGCTGGCAATAGACCAGTCCCCGCCTTCTTAACCTCCATCTCTGCCAGCGTTTAGGAAACACCAGAACCCACGGAACCTCTGCCTCACGCGACGGTGAGCCGTCAGAGTGACGCATAACCGCGATCCGAATCCCGGCTACTCAACAGGATCACGAAAGATCAGGCCTTCTAACCTCACTTAGACCATTTCTACTGATCTTAAGTATTCAGATCAGCTTCCCCGGATTTCGCGCCAGCAATGAAAGCACGCCACTCAGCATGAGTGAACTCTAGAATAGGGCCAGAAGGGTCCTTTGAGGTACGAACATGGACAAAATATTCGGAACACCTCCATTCAACGCAATCGCCGCTCTGGCTAAAACTGCTCCTGCGCCACGATGATGGCGCCTCGCGTTCGCCCATGCCGACTTCCTCCCTGGATGCACGTCGCATGGCAGCAGGCAGCCAAGGGGACGTCCACTCGCTACCTCACCGGAATGTTACCTTATGGATGCGTATCGTTCGTTCTGAGGAGGCGGCACATTGCGGAAGTGGCGTTCTGAGTGCTAGCCCCGATTCGTCAGGATCTTGACGCTAAAGCTTGGCTGACGTGCGGAAACGCTTCCTGAGGCCTGCACCCAAAGGGTGCGGGCCAAACCAGGCCAAACCGGGCATCTTGAGGATGTTTACGCAGTTCAGAGGCATGACCAGGACACTCGTCGATCATGCGCTGAATAGCCGAGGCTAGGGACGCTGCCGTAAGCCACCTAGTCTCGATCTAATGATCTTGTTCAGGGGCGGGCTCCGCGGTTATCTTGCTGAGCTTCCGGCCGCACGTGGTCGCGCTCTGTCGAGAGCAGACGGGGTTCCCTGAATCCCGCTTGCGCCTTGCCGTAGCGATGATTCGAGACGGTCAGCCGAGGTGCGGGCATCCCACCATGCAATCGCGGTGGTGATCTGAGGAGCCTACGGCCAACGCGTAGCCAGATGCAGTCGCGGATGGCCGCCACGCCGACCGCCCGGCCGCGGCGAAGATCCGTCTACGCAGCCCATGCGCCTCAGGGCCATAAAGGCAGATCTTCTCCAGGCGAGCTTCATAGGCCGTTCATTTGACGGAAAGACTTCGGGGCACGCCCAAGGCTCTCTACGCCGCCCCCGTGGCCTTGCCTGATTCTCAGCCACTCGGCGGTCCTTCTGCTTGTGGTTCTTGGTTACCGAGCGTTGCGGCCAGGCGGCTTCTGCGAGGGCAGGCACGGGTTGGGGCTGGCGATGGCCTTCGAGGTAGCGGGCGTGGTCGGCGTCGGTGTCGTAGCTACTTGTAGGGGCGGGCGTGTTTGTTGTGCCGGATGGTGAACGCGGTGATCTTTGCTTCGAGGTCGTCGCGGGAGGCGAAGTCGCCGCGGCGCGGCAGCCGTCGGCGCGGTTGAGCCAGCCGCGGACCTTGTGCGGGCGGACCATGGCCTCGGCCAGCACCCGGCCCACGGTGGCCGCCGAGATGGCCAGGCCCCGCTCGCGCAAGTGACCTGCGATCAGCGCGTGCGACCACTGCGGCTCGCCCCCGGGCGGGACCGAGGTGGCGACGGCGGCGACCGCCAGCCTCGCGCTGGGGCCGTGGGTCTCCGGCCGCCCGGACTGCGGCTTATCGAACAAGCCCTGGATCCCCCGGCAGGCGAACCGGCCCCGCCAAGTCCGCACTACCGCCACGCCGCAGTCCAGATCGCGGGCGATCACCGCGTTCGCCGCCCCACCCGCGGCCGCGAGCACGATCCTAGCCCGGAACACCAGCCGCTGCGGGCTCGTCGCCGCGGCGACGATCTGCTCCAGCTTGCGGCGCCGCTTGATGGTCAGCCTGATGGGCACAGCACGGGCACGCCCAGCCATCCCGGTTCTCCTTCCGTGTTACGGTAACCACGGAAGAATGCCGCCATAACCAGGCGGAGCGGCGGATTTCCGCGCCATCGCCGGGCCGCGCACCGCGAACCGGGCGCCGCAACCGCCGCAGCCAGGCGACACTGGTGGCATGCCGGTACCGCCCAGGCGACTGAAGGACCTGATCGAGGGGACCGTCGACCACCACGCCTCCCTCACCTGCCCGGACCTGCAAGAAATCACCATCAGATGGCGCGGCTCGCTCGGCCGCCTGACCGCCTGGGCTGGCGAAGGCGACGACAACGACGAGCAGATCCCGCTGTGCCGCATCGAAGTACCTCGGCGACAACAAGGACTGGGGCTTCGCGATCTACGATCCCGCCACCGAGACCTACACCCCGGCCCTGCTCCGCACCGGGCAGCCCACCGGGCACCCGAACGAGGCATTCGACACAGCGGCCATCATCCACCTCGTGGATTATCAACAGTGACCATCACGCACCCGTGTACCCGGTGCGGAACTTACGAGTGGCTGCACTAGTATGGTGGCTGCAGGCTAACCAGCCCCAGTCTAGTTAGCCTCATGCCACATAGCACCGATCCTCGTGTCGTTTGTCCAGGTTGCAGCGTGACGCATGTCATGGAACCATGAGGCTTGGTGCTATGCGGCATAGCTGATACTCTGAGAGGGAAGGAGTGATCGGCGTGACTGACGGCGCCAGCAGGACCGAAACCATTGAAGTAAAGAAGAGACGCTTGAGAGGCGCACTTCGCCAGGCACGCATCGAGGCCTCGATGACGCAGAAGATTGCAGCAGAGCGTCTAGTGTGGAGCCAGAGCAAGATCATCCGCATCGAACAAGGTATCGTCCCAGTAACACCCACGGACGTAAGAGTCATGCTGCAGCTTTACCGCGTCACTGATGAGTCGAACATCGAGGAATTGGTGCAACTCGCCAAGGATGCTCGCGAAGATAAAGGATGGAGTACTTTCAGTGACGTCCTTTCTCCGGCAGCCCTGGAACTCATAGGCAATGAGCCGACGGCAAAGGTAATATACAAGTATGAGCCATCCGTTGTCCCCGGCTTGTTCCAAACCCAAGGGTACGCTCGCTCTCTGCTAAGGACACTGGGCAATTCGGAAGATCAGATCGAAAGGCGTCTAGAGGTACGAATACAGCGTCAGACGCTGCTAGACAGGCCTATTCGTCCGGAACTCAACTTCATCCTTGGCGAAGCGGCGCTAAGTAGGCCTGTCGGTGGCGATGATGTCATGCGCGAGCAACTTGTCCACCTCCTTGAGCTTTCAAGTGCCGGCGGTATCTCTATTTTCCTGCTGCCTTTCTCGGCAGGCGCGCACCGCGGGATGGGAAGCGCGTTCACAGTACTACAGTTCGATGACCCAGTTCTTACCGACCTCCTATATCTTGAGAACGCCGAGCGGGAAAGCGTTAGCCGAGATGAAGAGGGAGTCATCAGAAAATATCTGGAGCTCTACATAGAACTGCAGGATATGGCCACTAAATTCGGCTCCCTAGAAGACCAGATTAAAAAGATTCGCAGTGAACGCTTCGGTGAAAGTGGCGCGGCTAAGTGAGCTGTGTGATACGTCAAAGCGCCTCAGATAGAATGGGGGATCAATTGCGGGCATACGTTTTCATCGGCCCGCCTATTCACTACATAATTCAGATATGATCAGTTATCACATGGAAGCCCCAAGACTTATGACTATCTCCGAAGTTAGTTCTCTCAATGAGCGTCGCGCAAGGGTAAAGCAGGCTTTTAGCCCGTCCGCCCCAGTCAGGAGTCGAGATCTTTTTGCTGGACGTCTGGAACAGCTGGTCTGTGTCGGAGACGCTCTTGCAGAACCGGGCCAGCATGCTGTCATATACGGTGAGCGCGGCGTGGGCAAGACGTCTCTCGCTACCATCTGTGCCAATGCAGCTGCCGCAGGGCAGGGAAGGCAAATGGCCGTTAAAGTCAACTGCGAGAGTGGGGACGACTTTGCTTCGATTTGGCGGAAGGTACTTAGAAGAATAGTTGTTGAATCTCGGGTCCCTCACGTTGGCTTTGGGTCTGACCGCGACGATAGAAGAGTAGTCACTAGCGCTTCTCAGTATCTGGTCGACGTAAAAGATATTACTCCCGACAACGTATATAATGTAATGAAGCTGCTGACGCGAGAGATGCCGTTGGCAGTTTTCCTGGATGAGTTTGATCGTGTTGTCGACCCTACCGTACATCGATTCCTGGCTGACACTATTAAAACGCTAAGCGATGAAGCTACTCCAGTAACCACAATATTGGTGGGCGTCGCCGACAACGTGGACGAGCTTGTTAAGGAGCATGCCTCCGTTAGACGTGCCATAGTTCAGGTTCATATGCCACGCATGTCAGCGCTGGAATTGGCCGATATCGTCGCCAATGCCTTGGCCTCTGTTAATATGGATGCCGATCCATCCGCAATTGACCAGATTACCAGGCTTTCTCAGGGCCTTCCACATTACACCCATCTTCTAGCGCAGCATGCTGCAGTCCGCGCCGTTTCGCTAAATTCCAACACCGTCAGACCTGACGATGTTGAGAAGGCAATCGAGCGAGCCGTAAACCAGGCACAGGAAAGCATCCGTGAACTCTACTATCGAGCCACATATAGCACTCGCGATAACTTGTACAAACAGGTTATCTTGGCATGCGCCTGTGCCGCTACCGATGAGAAGGGCTTCTTCACGGCGCCGGCTGTACGTCAGACGCTTTCAACCATAATGCGAGAGCCGTATAAAATTTCCCAGTTCGCGCGCCACCTGAGTGCCCTCTCCGAAAAAGACCGCGGCCCTATCTTGAGAAAGGAGAAGCGATACCAGCAGATTCAGTATCGTTTCATTGATCCCCTGGTCCAGCCGTACATAACCATGCGTGGTTTGCGCGACGGGATGATCGATAGCTTTGTCCTAAAGCGCCTGGAGGACTTGTAGTCATTGAGCGTTTTTCATCCTGATCTTGGGACTTGGCGGCCTCTGTCCTGATCAGGTTCGGCGTGTCGCCTTGGCGCATACCCCCTGGTAGATGAAGCGATCGACCAAGATCCGCATCCGCCGCCGAGGGGCTCCGATGCTTTTCTACCCCGCCGCGCTGCCGTTGTCCCGCCAGACCTGGATTACACCGCCGGGATCATCCGCCGCCACCGCAAGCGGACCGGCTCATGCTGGCGCAAGCTCAACCCCGGTCGGCAGGCCCTGCTCGTGCTGGCCTACTTGCGCAAAGGCGAGACGTCCGCCGGGTTCGGCATCGGCACCGCCACCGCCTGGGCAATGCAGCGAGTACATGCTTGTGGCCAGGCGGTCCCGGCGCTCTATTCCAGCTCCATTTCCCTGTCGGCCGCATGCTCGGGAGAGCGGCATGCTGTGGTGGGCTCGGGCGGCCTGAACGCCGCGTCGCGCTCGATGGCCGTGCGGTAGGCGTGTTCGACGGCGCGGAGGCGGGTGGCTATCCGGGTTTCGCGGGCGGCGATGGCCTGGCGGTTGCGGCGGCCGTAGGAGCCGTCGGGCAGGCTCTGGCCGAATCGTTCTACTTCGCGGATGTGGGCTTCGCGTTCGTCGGCGTGGGCGGCGATGGCGAAGATGGCGATGCTGGCGGTAGTGGCGTCGAGGACGAGGGTGACGGTCTGGCTGTCGGGGTTGCGGCCCGCCATGGCGACGGGCCGCGGCCCCTCGATCTCCGGCCACGCCTGCTCGGGGAGCGCTCGGCCGTGCCGGGCCCGGTCGTGGAGGTCTGACAGCATGAGGTCGGCGCGGTCGATCTGGTCGCACGCGGCGCCGAAGTTCTCGCCGATCGGCCCGACGTCGGTGCCGCGGTCGGCGCAGTAGTGCAGGAGACGGGCGGCTTGCGAGTGGTCTGGGTAGTTTCCCGAGCGGGCGTGGATGCGCAGCTGGGTCTTCAGCGCCGGGCTGATCGCTCCGGTTTCGACGAAGCAGACCAGGCCCTGGGCGAAGACCGGGGCTTGGGGCCGGGCGGCCAGCCAGATGGCCAGCCGCCGGGCGGTGACATGGTCGACGGGCCTGCCCCGGGCGTCAGCTGCGGCGGTGCCGTTGCCGATGAGCCGCTCGTACAGGGACAGCTCCGGTAGCAGCCCGTCCTCAGGCGGGCGGCCGGCGCCTGCTGCCGCCCGCTCGGTGCCGTTATCTGTCCTGCGCATGTGTCTCGCTCGTCAGTCCGCGGCCTCGCGGTCTGGCTGTCTACCGGCTTGTTCATGCTCGCGGTTGATGTCGCTGGGTGGCTGGGATGCGGCCGCTACTGCTTCGGGTCCGGTCAGGTCGAGTTCTTCGGCCCAGCCCTGGACGTGCGGCCAGAGCCGGTGCCCCTCGCGGAGGTCTTCTTCGGCCGCGATGTCAGCCAGGATCATCGCGGTGATGGCGGTGTTGCGGTCCAGGACCTGGCCCGGTAGCCAGGACACTTCCCATCCGTTCCGGCTGGATGCGTGCCGGGCAGTGTGGGCGGTCTTGTCGCTGGTCATGATGATCTCGTGGATGGTCAGGGTCATGGTTCGGCTTCCAGGTCGGGTTCGGGGGCGCGGTCGCGGTCCTGGCCGGCCCGCGGGGCGTGTGTGAGGTTGGCGCCGACGCGCGGGAAGCGCTCCTTAACCCAGTCGCTGGCGCTGACGACGAGCACGTAATCAGGGGGCCTGCGGCTGGGTTCGCTGTCGTCGGGCGGCCGGGTCATTGGCCGGCCTCCCGGTCGGCGGGCTGGGGCTGGCCGACCGGCTCAGGGTGGCGGGCGGGTACGGCTGCCGGGGCCCCAGCAGATTGGATTAGCTGAGCGGCCAGGTGGTCATAGGCCTGGGCGTCGTGCAGGCGCCACTGGCAATCCGGGCAGGATTGACCGGTGCAGTCGGCGCAGAGCTCGGCGCGATCGCGCTTGTGGTCGGCGGCTATGTCCAGGGCGACCAGGAGGTTCTTGACCTGGCCGGCCGGGATGAGGACGGCGTCCGGGCCGGCTGGCCCGGGCGGCGCCGGTTCCGTCCGCGACGGTATCTCGCCGATGAAGGGGCCGAACGGGTGGTCCAGGGAGCCTTCGTAGATGTGCGCCAGGTCGCTGATGAGCCCGATGGCCCGGCCGGTGTGCTCGTCGTCGCCGCGGGCGTAGCCGTGGCGGTCTAGCACGTCCAGGATGTCGGTGATCAGGCTCGGGCTCGTGCGGTTGCCGGTCATGCGCCCCTCTTCCGGTAGCGGCGGACGGGCAGGCGGATGTCGGGGGCGATGCCGGTGCCGGCGGCTGGGCGGTAGCCGGTGCGGGGGCGGTAGCCGGGGACGTCGAGCAGGTCGTCATCCAAAGCCGCGCCGGCGCACCAGTTGCCGGCGATGGCGCGGCGGCGGGCGCGAGCGGCGGCGGCGCGAGCGGCGCGGGTGCGTCCGGGGGCGCGCTTGTCCCACCACGCGTCATACAAGTCGGCGATGGCATCCCGCAGCTGCGGGCTGAGGGTGCGGGCGTCGCCGCGGACAAGCCGCTGGATCGTTTCCTCGCGGACACCGAGGGCGCGGGAGATGCGGGCTGAGCCGTGACCCATGACGTGCAGGGCGCGGAGCCGTAGCCGGGTTCCGCCGGCGTCCAGGCGGCCGAAGGTGAGCTGGTGGACTGTCGTTGCGCCGAGGGTCATCTCAGTTCACCGCCTCGGCCTGGTGGTTACGGCCCTGGCTTGTCTTGCGCGCGGAGTCGAGGGTGCGGGTGATCTCCGGCTCGTCCAGGCCGGCCTGGCGGGCGGCGGCGGCTAGAGGGCTCAGGTCGGCGGCGGGGTCGGCGTCCAGGGCGCGGTTGGCGGCCCAGTACAGGCCGGAGTTGCGGTTGCCTTCGGGTTGGCTGGCGACCCAGCGGGCCAGATGGTCGAGGTCACGGTGTGGATCCTGGCCTGGTGCTGGGCGTTGCTGGTGCCGCTGGGGTTCCAGGAGCCGGGTGACCGCGGCCCAGTCCAGGCCGCTGTGGCCGCCGAGCTTCTTGATGAGCTGGTAGGGCTTGCCGTCGACCTGGGAGGGCGGGGCTACGACGTAGCCGCCTTGGGAGCGGAAGTCCAGGTGGTGGCTGGGGAGGCGGCCGTTGTGCTGGTGGGAGCCGGTGAAGTAGGCGTGCATCCCGCCGGCCGGGGTCCGCACGTAGGCTGACGCGCCGTCGACCAGGCCCGCGCGCTGGAGCTTGGCGAAGGCGGGGTAGCCGTTTCCGGCTTCGCCGTGCTGGTCGACGTCCAGGACGTCGGGGCCGGGGGCGCCAGTGGCGATGGCCAGGTTCCAGGTGTAGCCGCGGCCGAACCATTCGGTGATCTGCTGCTCATCGGTGGTGGCGTCCTGGTAGCCATGCTGAGTGGCGGGGATCTTCTGGCCGGGCAGGCAGGGGAAGACGGGCCAGCCGTGCCGTGCGCAGGCGAGGGCCTGGCGGAGGGTCGCGTCGGTCATGACGTCCTCCGGAGGTGGGGCAGGGTGTGGCCGCAGCTGGAGGTTTCGGTCACCAGCTGGGCGCCCAGGGCGGGCAGGATGCGGGCCTGGTATTCGGCTTGGGCAGACAGCATCCGCGGGGTGCGTTCGGGCTGGAGGTAGAGCACCGACCACAGGTCGGCCAGGATGTCCAGGCCGTACAGGCACAGGTCGTGCGAGGTCCAGCAGGGGGCGAGGGTGGCGGCCAGGTGGCCGTAGCCGGGCCGGTAGACCTGCTCCACCCAAGCCTGCAGCCGGGCGATCGGTTCCTGGCGGTCGCCGGCCGCGAGCTTCCACCACGCGGGTGCCGGATCAGGGCGGTAACCGTCAGGATCGGCGCCGGTCGGAGGCGTCCCGGCGAGCTTGGCCAGGGCGGCCTCGTGCTCTCGCAGGGTGTCGCCGATGCCGGTGATCAAGTCGGTGAGCTGGGTGAGCTGCTCGTGGTGGTCGGCGAGCTGCTGCAGCGCGGCGGTGATCGGGTCGTCGGTCATGGTCAGCTCCAGGGGTAGGAGGTGCCGTTGCCGGGGAGCCATTCGGCGGGCACGTGGTCGGGGATGCCGGGATCCGGCTCGGGAAGGACCGGGTACGCGCCGGTCTCGGCGGGCTCCGTCGGGAGCTGGCCGAGGCGGCGGGCGCGGCGGTAGGCCGGGTTCTTCCAGGCGCGGGGCAGGCGGGCGATGACCGGGGCGCAGCCGCCGCGGATGACCAGGGCGAATCCGGCGGGGAGCTGGCGGATCATGTCCGGGGTGGCGACATCGTGGCGGGTGGCGTGGTCCTGGCCGCGGACCTTCCACGACGCCTGCCCGCACAGTTTGGCGGCCGCGTCGAGCGTGGTCGTATCGGTGATGCCGGGGAGGAAGACCTTGACTGAGCTGGTGTCGAGGACGACCTGGCGGCTATGGTCGCCCCAGCGTCCGGTCAGCTGCGCTTCGCCGTGGACGACTGCGACTATCTGGATGCCCTTGCCGCCGGAGTCCGACAGCCAGGACGGCAGCGGGACCGGGCAAATCTGGGTGACCTCGTCCAGGCCCATCAGCAGCGGCGGGTCCAGGCGACCGGAGGGCGAGGCTTGGCCCATCTGCGCGGCGACGTAGTGGATCTCGGTGGCCATGGCCGCGAAGAGCGGCGCGACGGGAGCCTCTTCGGAGACGGCTTCGGCGATCATGTACAAGGTGCCGGACTCGCGCAGGAAGGCGGGGATGCTGAATCCGGTGCCGGGGGCGGGCAGGACCGATGCGGCCAGGGCGGGGTCGGCCATGAAGGCCAGTGCCCTTGACATAGGCATTCGGACGGTCGCGGTGGTCTTGTGGGCCTCGGAGCGGAGCTCCGATAGGACGTGCGCCCACTGGTGGGCGCCGGCGGCGGCGAGGATCCGTTCGGGGACGTCGGGGTCGGCGCCGGAGACCCAGGCGGCGACGGCGCGCAGGTCATATCGGTCCAGGGCGGCCGCGTGGAAGTAGCCGCGCAGGTAGTCGCTGGCCTTGGCCGACCAGAACGAGCCATCCTCCACGCCCTTCTGGGAGACTGCGAACGCGAACGCATCCGCGCGGCGGATCGCGGTTGCCGGGTCCTCACATCCGTCGATCGGGGACCAGCAGAACGTCGACGGCACACCGCCGATGTGCTGCGGGTTGAAGACGTGGACCGGCCCGAGTTCGGCGCGAACCGCGCTCGTCAGTGCGTAGATGTCGGGCTTGGTGGTGGTGGCGATGACGGGGCCGGGGTAGCGCAGGATGACGTCGGCCAGGAACGCCGTTTTGTAGGTGCGGGGTGGGGCCATGACGAGCAGGTGCTCTTCCAAGGGGACGTGGAGCCGGTGCCGGTAGTGGGCGCGGCCGAGGAACACCGCGTGCTCGCGCGAGTCGATGAGGCGGTAGCGCAGCGGGAGGGCGGGGCGGATCCGGCCGGAGCGGCGCAGGGCGGCCAGGCGGCCCCAGCGCAGCCACAGGCTGAAGACGTGGGCGAAGCCCTTGCCGGGGTGCAGCCGCAAGTGCAGACGGATGCGCAGGTGGCGGGCGCGGTTGCCGGGCAGGTACCTCGCGGGCAGGAACGCCCACGCGGCGAACGCCGCCACGATGAGCACAATGGCCAGGACGATGGCGAGCTTGATGATCATCGGGGGTCTCCGTTCCGGGCGGCCAGGACGGCCTTGCGCAGGGCGGTTCGGGCGGCGCCGGCGTTCAGGTCGAGCTGGGGCGCCAGGTCGGCGCTGATCCCGGCGACGCGGTGCAGGGGAATGGAGGCGAGAGACCCATGCCGTTCGGTGACTAGATCCAGGAACCGGGCGGTCTTGGTCGCCTTCCTCGGGTGCGGTGCGGGCGCCGGCCGGAGCTGCCGGGCGCGGCGGCCGGGGGCGACCGGGCATTCCTCGAGCACCCAGGCGCGGAACCCGGCCAGGGTGGAGGCGGGGGCCAGGGCCAGGCGCAGCAGCCACAGGAACAGGCCGCCGAGGATGGCCAGCGGGGTGGCCGCGTCGGCGGCCAGGGTGGTGCCGAGGTGCTGGTGAAGGGCGAGGGCCCGGGCGCGGACGACGCCGATGAGGGTGTCGCTGGCCAGGGCGTAGGCGATGGGGGGCAGGGCCCAGATGGCCAGGTTCCGCCAGCCGGGTTCGGCGGCGATGGCGTTCATGAATACGCTGGCGGCGACGGAGGCCAGGTTCAGCGTGCGGGCGCGGAGCGCGCGGCGGCCGTGCAGGGCCAGGGCGATGCCGAGGCAGGCGAAGACCAGGGCGGCGGCGTCCGGGATGGCGGCTTCCAGGGCGGCGATGGCGGAGAGGTGGCGGGCGGTTTCGGCCATCCGGTACTGGGCGGTGAAGCTGACCGCGGCGGCGGCTGCGGCCAGGACGCACAGGCCGGCGGCGGCGTTGCGCAGCCACAGGCCCGACCGGTCCGGGGCGGGCCGGGAGGCGAGCGGGGTGCCGGTGTCGGGGGTGGTGGCGAGGGACGGTTCGGTCAGGGCGAGGGGGAAGACGGGTGCCAGGGCAAGGGCGCCGGTCGTTCGGTGCGTGCCAGGGCGGCCGGCGCCGGTGGGGGCGAGCAGGGCTCGCGGACCGGGCACGATGGTGAGAACGGAAGGCGCAGGCATTCTTGCCGGATGGCGCAATGTGCGCGGATGAGCGGATTTCGGTGTCATGCAGCGAGGATGCGTCGGAGCGTCAGGACGCGGTTACTACGCGCCAGGACGGCGGGTGGATTTGTCGGGACGTCCCCGCTAGGGTGTAGCCGTCCTTTCACGTCCTGCGGGGCCGGTGAGATGCGCAACGAACGGCTGCGAGCGCTCCTGCTCGAGCGGGGCAAGACCCCCGACCAGCTGGCCGATGCTGCGCAGGTAGACGCCAAGACCGTCGAGCGGTGGATCACCAAGGGCCGCATCCCCTACCGCAGGCACCGGTTCGAGGTGGCCACGTTCCTGGGCGTGGATGAGTCCTATATCTGGCCGGACGCGCTGGGCCGCGACGAGGTCGCCGTGGTCTCCGAAAGCGAGGTCGTCGCGGTGTACCCGCACCGCTCCGAGGTCCCCCGGGACGTGTGGGGACACCTGTTCTCCGCCGCCGAACAGGAGATCGGCGTGCTGGTGTACTCCGGGCTGTTCCTCTCCGAGGACGCGGGCATCCAGAAGATCTTCAAGGAAAAGGCCAAGGCCGGCGTGCGGGTACGGATCCTGCTCGGCGACCCGGCCAGCCAGGTCGTGGCCGACCGTGGCGAAGACGAGGGCGTCGGCGACGCTCAGGCCGCCAAGATCCGCAACGCGCTGGCGATGTACCGGCCGCTGCGGCAGGTGGAGGGGGTGGAGTTCCGGTTCCACCGCACCGTGCTGTACAACTCGATCTACCGCGCCGATGACCAGGTGCTCGTCAACACCCACCTGTTCGGCGTCACCGCGCCGCACGCCCCGGTCTGGCACCTGCGCAAGCTCCCCGGCGGCGAGCTGGCCAGCCTGTACATCGACAGCTTCGAGCGGGTCTGGGAAACAGCCACACCCTTGGATGGGGCCTAGCTGGCGTGGCCCGCAGGATCGATTTTTACGACGACCCGGCCGCGCCCTCGGCGAACAGCCTGGTGCCTTCGGTCAACGTGGTGGTGACCAATTCGGCGGGCGAAGTGTTGCTGATCCGCCGGTCCGACAACGACAACTGGGCGGTTCCTGGCGGGGCGATTGACCTGGGTGAGTCGCTGGTGCAGGCGGCGGTGCGGGAGACCCGGGAGGAAACCGGGATCGACTGCGAGGTGACCGGGCTGGTCGGTATCTATACCGACCCTCGGCACGTGCTCTTGTACACCAGCAACGGGGAGGCTCGGCAGGAGTTCTCCATCGTGCTGACCGCGCGGGCTACCGGCGGCGAGCTTGAGCGCAGCGAGGAGAGCAGCGAGGTCCTGTGGGTGCCACGCAAGGACCTCGACGAGTATTCGATGGATCGCTCGATGCGGCTCCGGATCGGACACTACCTTGAGGGACGGGCTACGCCGTACCTGGGCTGAGCTGTTTATGTTCTGCTGGCGGCCCTGGCGTTGACATGGCCGACGGCTTCCAGGACCTGACTTGGGCCACGTTTCGGCAGTGCGTAGGTCCGTGAGTCGTTGACCTGCGGTTTCGCCTGCCAGCAGGTGGGTTTGCGCACTAATTTCTGGTCGTAGCGCCATCCGGGTCGTCCAGTGACTCGGCAACGCATGGTGGCGTAGGGAATGGCCAGGCTGCACAGGGCTCTGGCCGACGGGACCCGGCTTAGGATCGGGGCTGTGAACGGGGAGTTCGGCTCTGGCGATCCAGGATCTGCGCTCGGCAAGGTGCATTCTGCCGACGGGACGGCGATTGGCTACCAGCGGGTCGGAACCGGTCCAGCGGTCGTCCTGCTGCATGGAGCGGGCCAGTCCTCGGCGAATCTCATGCGGCTTGCCCGTGCCCTTTCCGGAGCGTTCACGGTCTACGTGCCCGATAGGCGTGGCCGTGGCAGGAGCGGACCGTACGGTGAGTTCCACGGGCTGAGCACCGAGGTCGAAGACCTCGGCGCCCTCCTGGACGCCTGCGGCGCCAGCCGGGTCTTCGGGCTCAGTTCCGGAGCGGTCGTCGCGATCGAGGCGGCCCTCGTCCGCCCTGATATCAGCAAGCTGGCGCTTTATGAGCCTCCGCTAACCTTCGATGGCGTCGTTCACGGTGACTGGGCCCCTCAGTACCAACGGCAGCTCGCAGCGGGTAAGCCCGGGGCTGCGCTCGTCACGGTGCTCAAGGCCACCGCAGACCGGACTTCCCCGATCCGCTGGATCCCCCGGCGCCCCCTGGGTGCCGCCCTGGACTTCGCCATCAAGCGGATGGCTAACCGACCGTCGCCCGACGGCGTGATGTCCCCTCGCGAACTCATCTCCACCGTGCCGTACGACGCTCAGACGGTCAACGGCGCGACTGGAGCGCTGGAGCGATTCGGGGCGCTCTCCTGCGAGATCCTTCTGCTCGGCGGCTCCAGGAGTGCCCGCAACCTGACCGCCTCGCTCGACGGCCTCAGCCGGGTCCTGCCGGACGCGAGACGAGTAGTGCTGCACGGCACCGGGCACACCGCCCCGGACAACAGTCAAAAGCCCGATCGGGTAGCCGCAGAACTGCATCTCTTCTTCTCCGGCTAGGACAAGCGGACCCGCCACCCCGCGACGGCTGAGCACGCCTCGCCCGCTCTCGGCCGCGGGCAAGCCCTGACTGGTTCTCACCCGGCCCTGGTGCGCACTGAATTGGCCCAACTCGGGTCTCCATCGTGCTGACTGCCCGGGCTACCGGCGGGAAGCCGGAGCGCAGCGAGGTGCGGTGGGTTCCGTAAGGACCTCGGCGGGTATTCCATGGACGGTCGATGCGGCTGCGGATCGGGCCCTACCTCGAGGGACGGGCTACGCCGTATCTCGCCTGAGCTGTTATCTGGTGCTGGCGGCCCTGGCGTTGACGTGGCCGACGGCTTCCAGGATGAGCGGGGTGGCGCGGCGGATGGAGCGGCTGACCAGGTGGCCGGAGCCGTAGCGGTCGTGGATCTCGGCTAGGCGGTTGTGCACCTGGACGTGCTCGCCGTCGGGGCTGGTGGTCATGTCGCAGAAGGTCAGCGCGTCGGCCAGCGGGCGCGGCGGCGGGGCGAACTCGCGGGTCAGGACGTCGGCCAGGCCGCGTTCTTCGGCCTCGATGACGGCGCAGGAGTGGTGCGCGACCAGGCGGCACAGCAGGGGTTCGGCGGGCTGGACGTCGCGCAGGTAGCAGGCGCCGTCCAGTTCGATCACCCCAGTGGGCGGGAGGCACCCACCGGCGGGCGCTCCCGTAGTCGTGGGCCGCCGGCAAGACGGCGGAGCGCCGGACGTCGTGGAGGCGGCAGCGCACAATTCGCCGGCACGGCTGTGGTTGGCGCGGCGGAGAAGCGCGGGATGCGGTTCCCGGGATGCGCCGGGTTTGCGGCCGCCCGGGGCGGCCCGATTACGCTGTCATGGTGAGCGGAACGGAGCCTGCCGATGGTCGATGCCGGTGAGGAAGTTTTCAGATGCGCTTATCCGGGGTGTAAGAATGAGCCGCGGCCGGCCGAGGCGGGGGCAGCAGATCAGGGGTACTGCGGGCCGCCGGACCCGGTGGCCGGGGGGCCGCATCTGGCGCTGACCGGGTTCGGGTGGCGCTAGGTGATGGCCCGGCAAGGTGGCGGGCCGGCCGACCCGGGAGACCCGGGTCAGCCGGGGTTCGCGTTCTGGCGGCGCCGCCAGCGGGCCGAGGCGGATGCGCGGGAGACGCGTGCTGCGGCGGCGGAGGCGGAGGCGCGGCTGGGCGAGGCACTGGCGGCGAAGGCTGCCGCCGAGCAGGAGGCGGTGACCGCGCGGGAGGCCGCAAAGGCACGGGCCGCCCAGGCCGAGCAGGCCGCGCAGGAGCAGGTGGCCGCGGCGCGGCAGGAGCGGGACGAGGCGGTACGCGGCGCGGAGTCCCGGGCGGCCGCGGCCGAGTCGCGGGCGGGCGAGGCCGAGTCCCGGGCCGACGAGGCTGGACAGGACGCGGCGCGGGCGCGGGAGGCGGCCGAGTCGGCTCGGGCGGAACTAGATCGGGTGCGCCGGGCCGCGGAGGAGCAGGTGGCGCAGGCCCGCCGGGATGCCGAGCGGGACCAGGCCGGGCTGCGGGCCCGACTGGAAGCGCAGATCGCGGCGGCCGAGGAGGCCCGGGCCGGGCTTCAGGTGCGCGCCGAGCGGGCCGAGGCGGATGCGCGGGAGGCGCATGCTGCGGCGGCGGAGGCAGAGGCGCGGCTGGCCGAGGCGCGCGAGGCGAAGGCCGCCGCCGAGCAGGAGACGCAGGCCGCGCAGCAGCAGGTAGCCGCGGCGCGGCAGGAGCGGGACGAGGCCGTGACCGGCGCGCAGTCCCGGGCGGCCGAGCCGGCTCGGGCGGAGCTGGACCGGGTGCGCCGGGCCGCCGAAGAGCAGGTAGCGCAGGCCCGCCAGGACGCCGAGCGGGACCAGGCCGAGCTGCAGGCCCGACTGGAAGCGCAGATCGCAGCGGCCGAGGAGGCCCGGGCCGGGCTTCAGGCCCGCGCCGAGCAGGCCGAGGCGCGGCTGGCCGAGGCGCGCGAGGCGAAGGCCGCCGCCGAGCAGAAGACGCAGGCCGCGCAGGAGCAGGTGGCGCAGGTCCGCCAGGACGCCGAGCGGGACCAGGCCGGGCTGCGGGCCGGGCTCGAAGCGCAGATCGCGGCGGCCGAGGAGGCCCGGGCCGGGCTTCAGGCCCGCGCCGAGCAGGCCGAGGCGGATGCGCAGGAGGCGCATGCTGCGGCGGCGGAGGCAGAGGCGCGGCTGGCCGAGGCACGGGAGGCGAAGGCAGCCGAGCAGAAGACGGTAACCGCGCAGGCACGGGCTGTCCGAGCCGACCAGGCCGGGCAGGCCGAGGCGCGGGAGGTGGCCGAGTCGGCTCGGGCGGAGCTGGACCGGGTGCGCCGGGCCGCGGAGGAGCAGGTGGCGCAGGCCCGCCGGGATGCCGAGCGGGACCAGGCCGGGCTGCGGGCCGGGCTCGAAGCACAGATCGCAGCGGCCGAGGAGGCCTTGGCCGGGCTTCAGGCCCGCGCCGAGCAGGCCGAAGCTGACACGTGGCAGGCGCGCTGGGCCGCGCGGCAGGCTGAGGCGCGGCTGGCCGAGGCACGGGAGGCGCAGGCCGCCGCCGAGCAGGAGGCGCGGGCCGCGCAGGAGCAGCTGGCAGCGGCGCGGCGGGAACGGGACGAGGCGGTGACCGGCGCGCAGTCCCAGGCGGCCGAGGCTGAGCCCCGGGCCAGCCAGGCCGAGCAGGACGCGGCTGAGTCGGCCCGCGAGGATCGCACCCAGGCTGAGCTGCAGCGTCCCAGCGCCGACCGTGACAAGGCGGCCGGGCAGCCCGCCCGGGAACAACCCAAGAGCACAACACGCCGCAGCCGACACCCTCGTAAGAAGTGAGCTGCGCCGCGGACCGCACAGCGGTTCCCGAATCCGTTGATCCTCTGGCTGGGGTAATCGTCAGGCCCGTTGGCGATCAGGGCCGCAGGACGCCGGATTAGGCAGCCGCCACTGCCCTATGACCTGCGGGCGGCTCGGGCGCGGACCTGGCCGACGGCCTCCAGGATGAGCGGGGTGGCGCGGCGGATCGAACGGCTGACCGGGTGGCCTGAGCCGTAGCGGTCGTGGATCTCGGCCAGGCGGTGGTTTACGTGGACGTGGTCGCCGTCGGGGCTGGTGGTCATATCGCAGAAAGTCAGCGCGTCGGCCAGCGGCCGCGGCGGCGGGGCGAACTCGCGGGTTAGGACGTGAGCGAGGTCGCGTTCTTCGGCCTCGATGATGGCGCAGGAGTGGTGGGCGACCAGGCGGCACAGCATGGGTTCGGCGTGGTGGACGTCGCGGAGGTAGCGGGCGCCGTCCAGGCCGTGCAGGCCGGTGGCGGCGAGTTCGGGGAGGTAGCCGATGTCGTGCAGCCACGCGGCGGCCTCGATCAGGTCGGCGTCGGCGTCGAGGGACGGCTTGAGGGTGCGGGCACGGGCGGCGACGCCCTGGACGTGGGACCAGCGGCGGGGAAGAGAACCGGCGAGGAGGGTGCGGGCGAGGTCTTGAGCCCAGGCTGCGAGTGGCTGCATGAAGTCCACGCTAGTCAGCGGGGTTGGGACGTGCACGGACGCGGCGTGGCGTCTGGAGACGTCTGGAACGTCCCTGCTCCCCCGCGCGTCACAGATCGGACAATCAGGGCGTCGTTGAGGCCGGGCCTGATCGGCGCCACGCTCTTCATGGTGGCCGCGGCGGGGCCGTCGATGGGGTTGGTGACGCGCTGGCTCACTCCCCTACCGCTTCCAGGTCGAGGCGCGCCCAGACGACCCGGCCGCCGTCAGTGGTGGTCTCGACGCCCCAGCCATCTGGGCCGGTGAGGGCCCGGACCACGTCCAGGCCGTGCGGGCGGCCGTCGGGCTGCCTGCGGCGCCAGGGGCCACCGAGGTCTTCGGCCTCGACCCGGACATGATCCGGGTGCAGCTCGGCGCGGACGGTGAAGTGCTCGGTCCTGCTCCGGGAATGCAGGATCGCGTTGGCGGCCAGTTCGGACGCGATGAGGACCGCGTCGTCGGCGGCCGGACAACCTGCCAGGTGCCTGGCTACCGCACGGCGGACGTGGTGCACCTGGTCGGCTCGCCCGGGATAGGTGCCGGTGTGTCGCGTGGCGGCGGCTGGTTCAGCTGTCATTGCGCGGTCAGCTCGCTGCCACCGGGGAGGCGGGCCGCGCCGGCGGCGCGGCGGCGGTCTTCGCGCACCGTCTGCCGCAGATCTGCCTGGAAGGCGGTGAGCCTGTCGCGTTCGGCGGGCGGCAGGTCGGACCGTTCGGCCACCAGGTCGACCAGCGTCTTCGCCTCCTCGAACTGCGCCGCGGTGTAGAGCCGGACTGACCTGGTCATCTGGGTGTTCCTCCTAATGCTTGCTGCTGCTGGGACGGCGGGGCGATGCTGCGCCCTGCAGGCCAGGTTGGTGCAGGCGAGGGGAACTTCTAAACTCCACCTGAGGGACTTCTAGGGACGTCTTCTGGTACGGTCGGGAGTGTCCTCGCGATCCGGGAGGCGCCAACGGTGAACGAGCCACTGCGCCGGGCCCTACTGCGGGCGCGGCTGCGCGAAGACGACATCGCCGCCCGCCTGGGCGTGGATCCCAAGACGGTCCGGCGATGGCTGAACGGACGCATGCCATATCCGCATAACCGGGCCGCGATCGCTGAACTCGTCGGCGCGGACGAGGCCGAGCTGTGGCCGGATGCGGGTGGGCTGCTGGCGGTGCGGAGTCGGCCCGAGGAGCTGGGGACGGTTTATCCGCACCGGTGGGCTGTCCCACGGGAGGTCTGGGTTCGGCTGTTCGGATCTGCCGAGCGCGAGATCGCCATCCTGGCTTACAGCGCGTTGTTCCTCGCCGAGGATGCTGGGATCCTCCGGATTCTCGCCGAGAAGGGCCGCGCGGGCGTCACCGTGCGGATCGCGCTCGGGGACCCCGACGGGCCGCATGCCGCGCAACGCGGCGAAGAGGAAGGCATTGGCGACGCCATGCCCGCCAAGGTCCGCAACGCCCTCACGCTTTACCGGCCGCTCACCGCGGTCCAGAACATCGAGATTCGCCTCCACCGCACCGTGCTGTACAACTCCATCTACCGCGCTGACGACCAGTTCCTGGTCAATCAGCACACCTACGGCATCCCAGCCGCGCAGGCACCCGTGTTCTGCCTATGCGATACCGACGGGGGCGAGATGACCGCCCTCTACCTCGACAGCTTCGAACACATATGGACTTGCGCTGCGCGGCTCGCATAGCATCGCCGATCAGCGAACGACAGTAGGCAAAAAACGGTGGTTTACAGTGTTCATGCCCTTAACACACCGTGGTAGACGAGGGGTGAGGTACCCGACTACGTCAGACCGGACATCGGCAACCGACTGAGTCAGCCGCTCAGATACAGGGGAACACCGTCTCCGGTGTGGTTCACATTGTGGCCGACCATACATGCGGTACTGGGACGACGATGATGAGACATCCTCTGCGGCATTGCGGACAGCCGCCAATCGCGGCGTAGGTTCTTTCGAGAGCCATAGTCAGCACACCGCCTGTTTAAGGAATTACTAACTGACCGGCTGTCTGAAAGTGGTTGTCGATCGATGAGGTGGATCGGCAAGGAAGTCGAATACATACAGCCCTGCCCAGCTTGCGGCTGCCACGCCCGTCCTACCAAGCCACGAGAAGGCAGAGAATGCATGGTCGACACGCATCAGCGTTTGGACCTGTCCTGTAGTTGGATCCCAGATCCTCATTGTCCCTTCCTCGGTTGTGGCCAGCCAACTACCGTCCGGCGAAACAGCCGCGGCGCTTACGTGACCGTGCTGGAGAGCAAGGACAGCGCGCTCTCGCCCCGATGGCAAATCCCAGATTCGAATTGCTCCTTCCTCGGTGGTGGCCAGCCAACTACCGTCCGGCGAAACAGCCGCGACGCCCGCCTTACCGCGATGGACGCCAAGGACAGCGCGCTCTCGCCCCGATCTCGGATCCCAGATACGCACGGGACCGTGGTCATCAGTAGTTGCTAGCCAAACGCTATCTGGCGCAATAGCCGCAGCGCGAATCGCACGTTTTCGGCAGGAAAGAGTGCTACGCGGCCTTCCGGTGTGAGCATCAAAGATACGCACTACGCCACGACTGTCAGAGGCAAGCCACTGGCTATCCGGCGCAACCATTATGGCCTCGCTCTGGTGACCGACTATCGTCGCTCGCTCACGTCGTGTCCTTGTATCCCAGATCACCACCTTGCCACCAAATTCGCGAGCAGCCAACCACGTACCATCTGGCGCGATCGCAATACTGGAAACCCTGGTACTGGTTGCAAGGGCGGGCTTAACAGTGAATTCTTCCCGCTGCACTCCGGTGGTACCATCCCAGACCCGCACAACACCCTCGCCGTCGCCCGTAGCCAGCCAGCTGCTATCTGGCGAGATCGCCATTGCAGTTATCTTGCGACGACTTCCGTATTTGACACTCGCTACGCTTGCGCGCCACTGTCCGGTAGCGGTTTCCCAAAGTCGAATTACCTGGTCATCGTCACAAGTCGCCAGCCAGCTGCTATCTGGTGCGATCATCACTGTGGTGATCTCATGTATCTTCCCTTGCTCATCGGTGCTAGTGATAACTGCGCGTTCAGAACCTGTAGCAGCATCCCAGATTTGCAACGACTTGCCGCCGATCGTTGCTAGCCAATCGCCGTCCGGCGCGACCCTCATCGCGACCGACGCGCGACTACGTGGAGAGGGAGAAGCGCGATGCTGCCCCACGGCTACGTCCCAGATTCGCACTGTTCCGCCCTCGTCGCCGGTTGCCAGCCACCTGCCGTCCCCAGCAACAGCAACAGCAGTCACCGCACGGTTATGGCCAGCCAGAGCAATGCGCTCCGTCATGGTGGCCGCATCAAGAACCCGCACCATGCCGTCGGCTCCTCCCGTCACCAGCCAATTGCCGTCCGGAGTGACTGCCATCGCCTTCACTCTGAGGCTACGACGGTCGCTGGGCGTGCCGATCGCCTGCCCAGTAGAGGCATCCCACATCCTCGGTCGGCCATCGCTGATCGTTGCAAGCCAACTGCTATCTGGTGCGATCAGAAGCATGCTTACCCTTCCATGATGAGCAGGAAGAGAAACGCGCGCCTGGCCCCGAACTGCATCCCAGATTCGCACCAAGCCAGTGTCGCTTGTTGCTAGCCAGTTACCGTCAGGAGAGATCACCACTGTACTGACACGCCCGCGGTGGCCAGCGAGGGTTGCTTTGAGACGCCCGGTGACAGCATCCCAGACCTGAGCCTTGCCGTTGGTGCATCCGGTCGCCAGCCAGCTACCATCAGGCGCGATCGCGACGGAAACTATCTGATGACCTCGATGGCCAGTCATCGTGGTCCTTAGCTGCCAGGTGATCGCATCCCATATCCTTACCCTCCCTCCGAAACCGCTCTCGTCTACTGTGGCCAGCCGAGTACCGTCTCGGGCGATCTCGACGCTGACTACCTGGCCGTGGTGGCCAGCAAGAGAAACTTGTTCTTGCCCAGTAATCGCGTCCCAGATCCGCGCTACTCCGTCGGTGCCACCTGTGGCGAGCCAACTGCTATCGGGCGAGATCGCCATTGCCATAACCTGGTGGCCACGATGCCCGGTGAGGGTGGCGCGCGCCCGTCCCGTGGCTGCATCCCAGATTCGCACAGTACCGCTGCGATCGCCCGTGGCCAGCCAACTGTCATCCGGTGCAATCGCCAACACATCTATCGAACCGTCATGGCCGGCTAGGACGCGGCGGAGGGCTGAGTGAGGTATGTCCGGCAGCGGCCATCGGTTGACCAGCCGAGGCCGATTCGGCAACTTCCGCAATTCAGCTACTTGCCGCTCCCATTCCGGATTGTCGGCCACCCTGCTGTACAAGACGTCCACTACGGCTTCCGTCGGCTCCGTAGGCGCCAGCAAGTGAGCCGCACGTGTTAGCGAGGTGCGGAGCCTGGCAGCAGAAGGCGTACCCACGAGCGTAAGGTCAGCTGCAGGGCCTGCAGGACCGAACTTCAGAAGCCGCGCCCCCACCCATCTCAAGTCGCCAGCCAAATTCTCAGCTTCAGCCTTTCGACCTGCGTCCAAGAGGTGCTCAATGAGATGATCCCACATGTACCGATCATCCGAGCCCAGTTTCCACCACATTACCTCCGCTGGCTTGTGCGTGTTACCGTTCGAGGTGTCGACCGGTAGGTCCGCAGTGATGGCGTTTAGAAGCTGTCCGTTCAGCGCAGCTAGTTGATCGGACCCCAACTCACCGCGTAGAAAATCGCGGACTACGTCGTGGAGCATGAGCCCGCCGAGCCTAACGGGATCGGAAGGCATCGAAACCAGAGCCAATTCGTTCAGGCGACTGCACAACCGAGCCGCACGCAAATCATCGAATCCGGCAGTGACATTCCATAGCCGAGCAACCAAAATGAAAGGAATAATCTCATCTTCAGCGAACAAGCCCAGTTCCGCGAAGCGTAGTGCGTCCTCCGGACTTAGCAAGCTCGTACTCGCTCCAATTGTCGCCCGCACGGCCCGGGCACGCTCTGCGGGCACTCCTACTCGCAAGGCCTTGCTATCCTCACCCAGCAGGTCGTCGACTACCGCTGGGCCGGCCGCTCGTAGCCGCTCCAACAACTGGACCCCCGCAGCGCGGACATTCGCCCCGCTTCCCGCAGCGTTAGCCAAGATCTTGTTGACTAGGCGCAGTAGTAGAGGCCACCGTCCTGTGACGGCAAGCAACCCGCCCGCCACCATCGGATCCAGCGGTGGCAGTCCAGCCATCAACAGCTTCCGCGCCTGTTCTCCTGACATCTGGTCAACCAGCACTGCTTGCGTACGTGCACCCAGCAATCCAGGGACTCGGGTCGTGACCAGCCGCGCACATCTCCGCGCGCCGCTTGTGAACGGTGCCAGTTGTTCTGCCTCCCATACGTCATCGATGACCAGCAACCGTTGTGGACCAGCTTCGAGCAGCATTCCCAGTCGGCTGCCCGCAATCTCCGGATCTGTGAATGTAGCCTCCTCACCGCTTACGAGCTTGATAACATCGTTCACCTTGGCAGCCATCGCTGCCGCACCCCGGATGTCCCTTCCTATCGTTATCAGGTAGACCCCTCCGCGGAACCGGTGTTGCACTCGATGGTCAGCGCACACTATCCGCGCCAGTGTGGTCTTCCCGAAGCCACCTGCGCCGTGCAATCCAGTGGTAATAGCCACAGTCTTACCACCATGGCCCAGCAATGCCGACACCACCTGCCCTGCTTCTTGCGGGCGGTCAACCACCCATTCAGGCAATACAAGCTCAGGTGGTACTTGCACTCTTGGCGACCTGAAAATCAGAGGCCAAATCGGGGCTACAAGGCCGGTCACCAAGCTCAGCACGCTCGCCCACAAGCTCGCCTTAGCCAAGCCCTGTCCCGCCAAGAACAGACCAAGAAACACACATGCGGCTACGCTCAGGGCAGCCGCGAAACCAGTGATGATCTTTGCTCGCCGGGACATAGCTTATATTTATCACTAACCGCGACCATTTAGTCGCTAATCGGGGTGCGCCGTGCCGGAATCGCTCACATGGGCCTGACCTGCGGCTTTAGTACTACAACAGCGGCTCGGCGTACGTAATGCCATCTGCAGGCGCTGGCCTTGCGCTAGCGTCCCCAGTCTGACCAGTGCTCGTCGAGTGCCCTGGAGCAGATGGCGCGAGTGTGAAGGTTGAACAGGCGGCGGGCTTCGGCGGCGATGACTGATACTCGGGTACGTCCAGTGGCATGTGATCAGCCGACGCTGCCAGCCAGCAGCGTGTCCGGCGACCAGCCGGTGGGCGCACAGCATGGCCGACAGCAGCCAGGCTAGCGTCGCCAGGACCGCCCGATCGGCTGCCACACTACGCCACATACTCGCCAGAAGATCGTAAATAGCGAATAAGACAGTCTTGTCAACCGGAGGCATTGGCCGTCCATCACGGCCGCCGTCTTCAGCAGTCCCTAAATGGGCGGTAACCGCAGCGTTGCCTGACCACCTGAAGAACCGATGTAGCTGCCGCTCTCCTTTAATTTCTTGTTTGTCCTGGTAACCGGCCCTTCCCGCCCCCCGCTGAACTCTCCTGTGTTGGCTGCTGCCAGCGATCTTGCGCTACCCGCCCCGATCATGATCCATATCCGCGCAGACCGTTGCATTGATCTAAATGATCATGGTCAGCTCCGCGGCCGCGTGATGTGGAAGGAGGCAGCCGGTTGGCCGTGGTCGTTACCGTCGCCAAGGGCTACGACCTCGACTACATCTGGAAGACCCAAGGGCAGGCCAGCGCCGCACGCACGCCCGGCGGCTATTACATCAACGCCGCGCAGGCCGGGGAACCGCCCGGGCGGTGGTGGGGACCGGGAGCGCAAGCGCTGGGTTTCACATCCGGGCAGGTCGTTGAACGTAAACCCTATGACGCCGTCTACCAGCAGCGCGAGCCGCGGACCGGGGCCACGCTCGGCCGGGCGCGCGGCCGCTACGCGACGTTCGCCGACCACCTGGCCCAGTTGAGGGCCGCCGAGCCGCATGCCACTGCTGAGCGGGTGATCGAGCTGGAGCGGGAGGCGGCGCAGGTGACGCGGCAGCCCGCTGCCTACACCGACGTCACGGTCTCGTTCTCCAAGTCGATCTCGGTGCTGCATGCCTCGATCCGGGAAAACGCGCGCCGGGCGCGGCTGGCTGGCGACGGGCGGGCGCTGGCCTACTGGTCCGGCCGGGAGCAGAGGTTCCAGGAGGTCTTGCACCGGGCCAACCGGGCCGTGCTGGAGTACCTGCAGGAGTGGGCCGGGGTTACCCGGACCGGGTATCACGGTGTCCGGGTGGACGGGCAGGAGCCGGGCCGGTTCGAGGAGGCGGGCCTGGTCGTGACGTCGTGGCTGCAGGGCACCAGCCGGGACGGCGATCCTCAGGATCACGTTCACAATCAGATCGCGCGGATCACCCGCACCGTTCGGGATGGTAAGTGGCGGGCGCTGGATACCGCGAGCCTGCGCGCGGTCCTGGGCGCGCTGCAGGGTGTCGCGGCGACGGCGGTGGAGTGTGAGCTGACGCGGGAGTTCGGCGTGGCGTGGGTGCCGCGCGCGGACGGGCGCGGCAACGAGATCGCCCGTGTCACGCGGGCGCAGATGGACGCGTATTCCACGCGGACCGTTCAGGTGCACGAGAAGGAACGCGAGCTGGCGCAGGCGTGGGAGCGGCGCCACGGCCGCGCGCCGACCTCGCGTGAGCTGCTGTACATCGCGAACGACGCCACGCTGCGGTCGCGCAAGGGCAAGGACGCGGCGCACGTCGACTGGGACGCGCTGGCCGCGCGGTGGGACGCCACGCTCGGCGGCCAGCTGGCGGGCATCGCAGTCACGGTGTCGAACGCGCGCGACCCAGACGCCACCGCACCAGCAACCGTCGATGACCCGGCTCCGCTGCCGCGCGAGGCACAGGCCCAGGCAGTGCAGAAGGCCCTGGCGCTGGTGTCGGAGAAACAGTCCGCCTGGACCCGGCACGACCTGATCAAGCAGCTAGCCCTGGTGATGCCGAACGAGTCCCGGCGGATGAGCGCGCAGGCGGCGCGGGAGCTGCTGCTCGGCTTGGCCGGGGAGGCCCTGTCCGGCCGGATGGGGGACGTGGTGTGCCTGGAGGCACCCGAATGGCCGCCGCTCCCGGCGTCGCTGCGCCGGGAACTGGACGGGCGCAGCGTCTACATACGGCCCGGCACCGCGCGATACGCCACCGCCGCGCAGCTGACGGCCGAGGAGCGGCTGGTCGCGCACGCGCAGGCGCGGCGGGCGCCGCGGCTGCCGGGCGAGCTGGCGGCGCGGCGCCTGGGCGTCGACGCGGAGCTGGCGGAGGCGCAGCTGCGCGAACGCGCGCAGGACGCGCATCAGCAGGCGACGCGCAGCGGGCTGCGGCTGGATCAGGCGGCGGCGATCTGGCACGTGCTGACCTCGGCCCGGACTGTCGAGGTGGTCACCGGCCCGGCCGGGACGGGCAAGACCCGGGTGCTGGCCGCCGCCGCGCGGGCGTGGGGCGGCCCGGTGCTCGGCACCGCGACCTCGCAGAACGCCACCAACGAGCTCCGCACCGCCGGTGTCCGCGTCGCGGCGAACACGACCAGGCTCCTGGCCGATCTGGCCAGCATCCCGCCGGGCTCGCTGATCGAGGTGGACGAAGGGTCGATGGTGTCCCTGGCCCATCTGGCCGCGCTGGTGGAGCACGCGGCGCGCAACGGCTGCAAGCTGGTGCTGGCCGGCGACCAGGAGCAGCTCGCCGCCGTGGAAGGCGGCGGCGCGATGATGCTGCTGGCCGACCGGCTCGGGTACGTGCAGCTGGCCGAGCCGGTCCGGTTCGGCGCCGCCTGGGAACGCGAGGCCTCGCTACGGCTGCGCCGCGGGGACGCCACCGCGCTGGACGACTACGACCAGCACGGCCGGATCCGCGGCGCCCCGCCCGAGCAGGCCATGGACCAGGCCGTCCATGCCTACGTGGCCAGCTACCTGGCCGGACGGGACGTGCTGCTGATGGCCGCGGACTGGGCCCGGTGCCGGGAACTGTCCACCCGGATCCGCGATGACCTGATCCACCTCGGCCTGGTCGAGGCCACCCGGGCCGTGCGCATCGCGGAAGGTGCTGAGGCGTCGGCCGGAGACCTGATCATCTGCCGCCGCAACGACCACCGCCTCGAGGCGGGCGAGCCGGGCCGGGCCCTGGCCAACGGGGACATCCTGCGGATCGAGGCCATCACCAGCAGCGGCCTGATGGTCCGCCGCCTGCTCCAGGCCGACCCGGCGACCGGGCAGCGGCGGTTCACCGAACGGGCGTTCTGCTACACCGGCTACCAGTCCTCTGACCTGGCCTATGCGATCACCGGGCACTCCGCCCAGGGCGCCACCGTGCACACCGGGATCGCGCTGGTCACCGGCACCGAGGACCGGCACTGGCTGTACCCGGCCATGACCCGCGGCACCGACGCCAACCTGACGTTCGTCTTCACCACCCCGCCGAAGACGGCCGACCCCCAGCCCGGCACCCGGACCGCTCCCGAACTGGAGCGCTACGAGCGCATCCGCCGCGAACGCCAAGGGTTCCTGCCCGCCCAGCCCGCCGCCGGGCCAGGCAGCCCGGACCCGCGAGAGCCGATCGCTGTGCTCGCCGACGTGCTGGACCGCGACGGCGCCGAACTATCCGCTTCGGAGACCAGGCGGCGCAATCTGGCCAATGCTGACCACCTGGGCATCCTCAACACGATCTGGGCCGCCGAAACCCGCGACGACCGCGACGACCGGTACCGCGAGCTGGTCATGACCGCGCTCCCAGCCGACCACCGGCAACCGCTGTCCCACCAGTCCCGGTGGCTGTTCCGGACCCTGCACGCTGCTGAGCTAGCCGGGCTTGATCCCGCCGAGGTCACCCGCACCGCGATCGCCTCCCGTGACCTGGCCGGCGCCCGCGACATCGCCAGCGTCCTGGACGCACGGATCCGGCAGCACATCGACCCGCTGCTCCCCCAACCGCAAGGTCCTTGGACCGAACGGGTCCCCCAGCTGCCCAACCTCGAGCACCGGGCGTACCTGGCGGAGATCGCCGCCATGATGGACGACTGCAAGCAGCGCCTCGGCCAGCACGCTGCCCAGATCACGCCCGCGTGGGCTTTTACGGCGCTCGGCCCGGTGCCGGATGATGCGGCCATCCGGCAGGAATGGGAGCGCAAGGCGTCCTCGATCGCTGCCTACAGGGAGATGTACGGCTATGACGACCCCGGCGACCCGATCGGCCCTGAGCCCACCCGGGACACGCCGGATCAGCGGGCAGCCTGGCACGAGGCCTTCCTCGTCCTCGGCCCGGCCGGCCAGCCTGACGTCCGGTCCATGCGTGATGGCCGGCTGTGGCTGATCCGGGACACCTACGCCGCCGAGACCGCCTGGGCTCCCCGCCACGTCGGCCGGGAACTGCGACTGGCTCGGCTCGGGGCGGCCAACGCCGACCTGGGCGCTATCCGCGCCGCCGCCGAAGCCGACGCCGCCCGTAAGGCCGGCGACCATGCCCGCGTTGGTCGGCACGAGGAACTGGCCGCCTCCTACCGGGCAATGGGCGACCGCTATCGGCAGCAGGAAACCCTCTTCACCCAGACCATGACCGACCGAACGGAGTGGGAGCACGCCACCGAACACTCCCGCCGCCTGGCCGTCGCCGCCGACGCCGAACTGCGCCGCCGCCATCCGGAGACGAGCATCGAGCCGCTGCACTCCGCTGAACCGGCCCCGGCCAGCGACACTGACCGCGAGCAGCTGACCTTGGCTCCGGACCAGCAGATCGGCGAGATACTTGCTTGGATCCGTGACCTGGCCGCCCAGCGCCAGGCGTTCCGCGAGAAGATCGAGGAATACCAGGGGCTGATGGTGCCCAGCGAAGACCCGGACTGGGGCGACCTCGGCCAGGCCTTCCCCGCCTGGCGGGCACCCGGCCGGGATGCGATCTTGCAGCCTCCTAAGCCACAGCTCACGCCTTCAGCCAAGATCCTCGCGCTTGCCGCCGAGCGTGGCATCGAACCCGAGGCTGCTGACTGACCCCCAAAACTGCCAACCCCCGAGTGTGCCCGCCAGCGGTAGCCCATATGGACGTGGAAAGCGTCGTCAGGGAGACAATCCGTCCCCACCTACCGCTACAAAGCACGGTCCAATTATTTCCATCGGGAATGAAATCAGTCGTCCTGCAGGTTGGGTTCCGCGTCTTCCCGAAACTCTCGAGCAATGTCAACTAGTGATCCCTTACCTGGCACATACCAGTACAGCGTCCCTTGGACCTGCTGATCATTCCCCATGGCTTCTCGCCGCATCAAACGGACCAGGCTCGTGGGAGCGTACGCATTACCGTCAGCATTCCAGATTAGAGGCCTGCTTTTATTGTTCTGCCATACGGCTTTGGCGCGTTTCGGCTCCTCATCGATCCATCTTGGCAACTGCTTACGTTCTGAAGTGGTGACTGGGCGGAACTCCAGGATCGTGCCGTCGACTATAGCGCCCGAATCGACAATTGCCCGCACTGCGCGAGTCGGCTGACCGACCGTGCTATCTGGCTCTCGGTCGACCCGAGACTCTGAGTAACTAGGCGGCTCATCGCCACTGATAACACGCTCGTACAGTCCCTTGGTTACCAACTCAACGCGCTCAGTGGTACGCACAGTCGTGCTTAGTTGGCTGTAACGGCCATACGCACCGTCGATCACAACAACCATCCAGCCAAGTGCTTTTCTCACACGTTCTCTTACCTCGGCCAACCGCACCTCCCAGGCCGCGGCCGCAGCATCGCCCTCGGCGTCAATGTCACCGGTTTCCATTGTCTGGAAGAGCACATGTGTGAGAAGCAGGTCGCCGTGTGCAGCAGCACCAGCGATACGACCAACCAAGTTCTCTCGTTCCTCGGCGAGTGCATGACGCACCGCCCGCAGCAAGCAGACGCACCGCCACACACGGCATGCGCTGGGTCTTTCACCAAATAGTGAACTATAGTAACGATCCTCCCATAGAACGGAAGCGTCACGTTTGGCTCTCGCAACAAGCTCACTAGAGGGTTGCGCGGCGGCCAGCGCTAGGGCTGCCTCCGTCATTGTGCAGCCCTGATCTGGTGGCGGCTCCGGCTCTCCACGTTTAATCACGTAGTTAAGTCCCAGGGACAATGCAAAATCATGGCGCAGGTCAGCCTGTTCAGGCTTGCGTGAACGGAAATCCCTCTCTTCAGTCGGGTTCTGCGTGTTCGCGGCGATAGTGATTCTGTCGCCGAAGCCTTCGGGTGTTTCCTCCAGTGAAATAATTCGTACCAGCACCCGGCCGGCGGCCGCTTTGCTTGGCTTTAGCTGTATCGCCCGATAGACGGCGCTCACAGTTTGCGCGCCATTGATTACGCTCGCGCCTTCCAGGCGGAATGTCGCATTGCCGCCGGCGATTGGAGCACCCTTACCGTACTTGCGCATCCGGTCACAGATCAACGTAATACCATTGCTCAAGTACCAGAAGTACTCTGGCTCTCTAATCAAAGTAGTTCGGATTTTCTCGTTGACGTCGCTAATATCGAGGGCGTCCCGGATGTTGCGAGCGGTAAGATGCCGACCATATCGACCATACCATTCGGCGATCTCCTCGGCAGAGACGGTGCCGTAATAAGCCAGGAACGGCTCTGTAACCTTCCCTACGCTCTGGACTTGAACGTTGAGGTCGACCTTACGTTCAGCGTGATCACCAAGGATCTCGCGATGCAGATCCCGCAAATTGATAATCTTGTAGTCTACAAGGTCATCGTCGAGATTATGCTTACCAATTTCTTCCTCTAGGAGCGCCCTAGTATTAGGATGCAGATCGTTGCCAGTGGCCAAGGCCAGCACAATAATTACCTTAGGAGAAGGGCTGTTAAGTGCGGCGTCTATGTCAGCTGCGTGCCGATCAATCTTGCTTCCAAAGCGATCGAATTCTAGCTCCAGCAGGTAATCGAGGCCACGCATAATAGCCGAGACGTCCGCTTCGCCAAATCCAGCGGTTCCCTTGTGGCTCCATTTTGCTTGTACCAGGATGAGATGTTGACGCTCTCCACGCTGTTCAACCGCGACCGCGTCGATCCCCCGGTCTGTAGCGCAGTCAATCACTGCTCGGGCGGCGGCCTCATCCGAACAGCCGGTTTCCATCTTCACCGCGAGCGCGGCGACCGCTCGGCTAAGGAATGCCTGCTCCTCATCTGGCCGTCCCGTCCAGTCGGACATGTCGATCAATCGCTGGAACCGCTCACTGATACGGCAGCTGTAGTTCGTGACCGTGGGGTTGTTGCTGCAGGTCAGGGCGGATGACCGCGTAGAGATGCGGCTGCCGCGATCATGATGGGTTTGTGGAACACGATCAAGACG
>Ga0208565_1000375_pt1 | contig 34690 bp, 30 predicted proteins | sample Sb_taG_7_FD_187706 | JGI IMG/M metagenome (GOLD analysis project Ga0208565, IMG submission 187706) | Peat soil microbial communities from Weissenstadt, Germany - Sb_50d_2_FS metaG (SPAdes) (version 2) | ecosystem: Environmental > Terrestrial > Soil > Wetlands > Peat | place: Germany... | reverse complement strand
CGACTACGGCCAGTTCGTCTCCGCCCAGGGCCCGAACGCGGCCCCCGGCACGAACGGATGCGTGTACCCGTCATCGGTGCAGACCCTGTTCAACCAGTTCGACGCGGCCAAGGTCAACTGGAAGGGTTACGCGCAGGACCTCGGCAACACCGACGCGAGCGGGCCGGCGCACAGCGCGGGCGCGCAGTTCTGCGGCGCGCCGTACAGCTCACCCGGCGCGACCGGCAGCACCGCACAGGTCAACCCGGGCAGCGCCAACGCGACCGACCAGTACGTGCCGAAGCACTTCCCGTTCCCGTGGTTCGACTCGATGCTGAACTCCGGCGACTGCGCCACCCGCATCTCCAACCTGTTCAGCCCGTCCAACGGGCTCTACCACGACCTGCAGAGCGAGTCGACGACGCCGGCCTTCAGCTGGATCTCACCGAACAACTGCAGCGACGCGCACGACGCCGTCTGCCACGGCAACAACCTCTCCGGCGGCTTCTCCGACCCGAACACCCCGAACCCGCCCGTGAACTACACCGGCGGCCTTTACGCCTCGGACCTGTTCCTCGAGCACATCATCCCCGAGATCGAGTCGTCGCCGGCGTTCAAGGACGGCGGCCTGATCGACGTCACCTTTGACGAGGCGTTCCCGCCGTTCACCTACACCGGCAACAGCTTCGCCAACTCCACGATCGTCCCGCCGAACGGGGAGACCTCGGTCGCCGCAGACACCGCGGGCGAAACGCTGTTCGGCCGCACCGTCCACTTCGAGCCCGCCGGACCCAACACGCCGCTACTGCGCAGCGCCAACGGGCAGGCGCTGTACCCCGGCCCCGGCGACAACGCGTTCGTCGACCGCCCGGCCAACTGCGTCGCGCAGACGGTTCCGGCCAAGCCGGCCGGCACCTGCCTGCTCGGCGGCGGCAGCCCCGTGCCGGGCGCACGCACCGACGCGACGGCGACCGCCTCGGCCGGCACCTCGACGATCGCGGACAACGCGATCGTGTCCACCGACAAGGGCCGCTCGGTGACCGGCACCGGCATCCCGTCCGGAGCCTTCGTCGGACCGGTGACGGACAGCTTCGTCCCGGCCACGGCCCCTAACCAGAGCGGCGGCTTCGTCGACACCGGATCGTTCACCCTGGTCAACTCGGCGGGCACCCCGCTCGAGGTGACCGGCGCGGTCAGCGGGATCACGCTGGGCTCGCGCACGCCATCGACCGATCCGCTGTTCAACTTCGATGACTCGACCAACGGCGGCGGTGACACTGGCAGCGTGCTGATCAGCCCGTTCATCAAACCGGGTTCGGTGAGCAACGTCTTCTACAACCACTACAGCTGGCTGCGCACGATGGAGGACATGTTCAGCGTCGGGCGCACCTCGCCTGGCCTTGACGGGCGCGGCCACCTCGGTTACGCGGCTCAGGCGGGCCTCGCGGACTTCGGTCCGGACGTGTTCACTAACGTGCGCGGGTTCGGCGGCGGCGGGCCGGGCGGGCTGTGGGCCGCCCCGCTCGCCGGGCTGGCCGTCTTCGGCGCGGTGCCGGCACTCGGCCGTCACCGCCGCCGCCGGGGCGGGGGCGCATAGCATGAGGACCTCGCGGCGGGGCCGGCGGCTGATGCTGATGCTGGCCGGCCTCGTCGCGGTGGCGGTGGCGGCCAGCGTGTACCTGGCCCTGCCGCGCAGCCAGCCGGCCCGGTACGGCGGCCTGCCCAGCTGGCTGCCCACGCCCACCGTGTCCGTCGGCCGGGTGGTCCAGGCCAGCGCCGCGCATCCGTGGCTGGCGATCGAAGGCGACTCGGTCCGGGTCCAGCTTCCCCGCGGGCAGGTGCTCGCGACCGCCGTCGGACCCCAGGTGCCCCATGAAGGCCAGTTCCCGGTGCCCGCGACGACCCAGTGCACCTTCACGATCACCTTGGTGAACGCGTCCGGCGTGGTGCCGCTCAACCAGGCTGCCTTCACCATCCTCGATGAGCTCGGCAACCTGCACCGGCCTTCGGTGACGGTCGCGGGCGGCGGCTCCCTGCCCGCCGATATCCTCCCCGGTCAGAAGGTGACGCTGATCGTCAAGGACGTACTGCCCACCGGCGCCGGCAACCTGCGCTGGTCGCCCGGGGGCGGCAAGCCGATCGTGTCCTGGGATTTCGACGTAGAGATCGACTAAGGAGAGCACCCGGCGGCGGAAGTTGCGCAGGCCGATGGCCAGGAACACCACGCCGAACCCGGCCACCACCGGGTAGATGACGTAAAGGGGCATGTGCGGGGCGTTGGTGAAGGCGGCCCGCATCCCCTCGTTCACGTAGATGAGCGGGTTGACCAGCACCAGCGTCTGCAGCCAGTGCCAGCCGCCCACGGTGACCGGCGCGAGCTTGGTCCACGAATAGTAGGTGCCGCCCAGGAACGTGATCGGCAAGATGATGAAGCCGAACATCAGGCCGATGTTCCGCGGCTCGAAGCTGGTCCCCAGGACCAGGCCGAGCCCGGCCATCGCGACACAGGCCAGCGGCACGAACGTCACGATGATCCACCAGTGCAGGGTCAGGTGGGCCTCCACCCCGGGCGCGTGCACGACGGAGGCGATCGGCAGCACGATGGCCGCGGACAACATGCCCTGGGCCGCGCCGGAGAGCACCTTCGCGATCGCCACCAGGGCGATCGGGCAGGGTGCCTGCACCCGATCCTCGATCTCCCGGGTGAAGCCGAACTCCTGGGCCATGGCCAGCGCGATCGACTGGACGCCCTGGAACATGACCGATATCCCGACCACGCCGGGCACCAGGATGGTGGCGAAGGCCGACTCGGCCACGGTGCCGTGCCCGCCGCCGATTCCCTGCCCGATCTTCGGGAAGACGTAGAGGAACACGAAGCAGAGCAGGAACGGCTGGATGATGGTCCGCAGCACGAACTCCCAGATGTGCTTGCGGAGCACCACGAGGTCGCGCAGCAGCAGCGCGCCGAGCGCGGTCCAGCTGGCGGCGGCGACCGAACGGGTGGGACCTCCGCCGATGCTCTTGGCCGCCGGGGCCTGCGTGGTGGTGGCCATCAGTCCCTCAGCTCCTTCCCGGTCAGGCTGATGAACACGGTCTCCAAGGTGGGTTCGGCGATCGACACGTCGATGAGCTCGAACCCACCTCGTTCGGCCGAAAGCACGATCCGCGGGACTAGCCGGTCGCCGCCCTGCATGTGCAGCTCGAGCCGGTCGTCCGCCACCCGCGTTCTCGTGACTCCCGCCACGTCGCCGGCCAGGAGTTCGGCCAGCTTGCTGATGTCGCCGGTGGTCCTGACGGTGACGATGGTGTCGGCGCCGATGCTCTGCTTGAGCGCGGCAGGCGTATCGAGCGCCAGGATCCGGCCGTGGTCCATGATCGCGACCCGCTCGCAGAGCCGGTCGGCCTCCTCCATATAGTGCGTGGTCAGCAGGATCGTCTGGCCTTCGCCGTGCAGCTCGCCGAGGAGGTCCCACAGCGCGAGCCTGCTCTGCGGGTCCAGGCCCGCGGTCGGCTCGTCGAGGAACAGCACCGACGGGCGGTGGAAGATGGCCCGCGCCACCATGAGCCGCTGGGCCATGCCGCCGGACAGCGCGTACACCGACGCATTGGCCCACTTGCTCAGCTGGAACTGCTCGAGCAGGTCGCTGGCGATCTTCCTGGACGCCTTGGCGCCCATGCCGAACAGCCGGCCGTGGAAGTACAGGTTCTCCCACACGGTGAGCTGGCGGTCCAGGGTGTTCTGCTGCGAGACGATGCCGCTCAGCTGCTTGGCCAGCGCCGGGTGGGCGGCCACGTCCACCCCGGCCAGGAACGCCCGGCCGGACGTCGGGACCACCCGGGTGGTGAGCATGCCGGCGGTCGTGGTCTTGCCCGCGCCGTTCGGCCCGAGCAGGCCGAAGATCTCCCCGGCCCGGACGTCGAGGTTGAGCTGGTCGACCGCGGCGAAGTCGGTGCCCGGGTAGACCTTGGTCAGGTTTTCGGTGTGGATGACGGCGTCCGGCTCGCCGCCGGGCTCCGTACCGGCCGCCGCGGCCGGGGCTTGTGCTGTACCCATAGGCCATCCAGCCTAGGCGGCAGTTACCCGTATGCCGCGGCCGGGCGGCGCGGATCTCCGCGTCAGCCCACCTCCTCTGGCAGTTGGCTGCTGTCCGATTCGGCGTTCCTGACGGCGGGCACCCTCGAGGGTGAGTGGATTCTGACCAGCAAGAAGACGCCGGTTACGATAAGCCAGACCGTTTGCGGATAGGCTACGACTCGTTCAATTCCGCCTTCGGATAGACCGAGGTAGTGGCGGCTGGAGTAGCTCACCAGAGCAAGGATCGCCAGCGCCCCAGAAAGAAAAGAATACAGCCGCAAAGCGGCCGGCATCATAGGAGCGGCCGCCATAACAATGAGCGCAGCATTTCCCACTGTGAACGGGACCGCGGCCCCCAGGCCGTGAAACGCGGGAACACTGTTCTCTGGGAAGATGCCCACTATTATCACGCCGATGCCGGAAACGGCCATGGCCGCGAAGCCCACGGTGGCGGCGCGGCCCTTGGCGAACCGACGGGAAATAAGGAGAGATCCCGCAGTCATCGCCACACCCAGAACGATAAACGAGACGTTCATGACGCCATGCAGCGGCGAGCATACGAACCGGGCGTTGAAAGTTCCGCAGGCTGTATTACCAAGATCACTTATAGTATCCCGGGCCAGGCTATAGGGCGGGTTCCACCGCATGGCAACGAATATCTGGGCCGCGAAAAACTGAATACTCGATACATACAGAATCGGGCCCAACATCGGGTAACGCCCAGAAAGCATCTTAACCGGCTGGCGTTGGTTCATTGACGAAGTTTAACCCGGTAAATAGCCCGCGGTAATCAGCCCGGGGAACGATGCGTACTCCCGCTGAGGTAGCACACCCCGCTAGCCCGCGCGAACGAGACAAGCCGCGTTACCTACCCGGCACGGCGGACGCGGTTACCGGTGCGCGCCGACCAGGGCGGCGTGTATCTTCACTGCGCTGGCGGGCGTCCCGGCCTCGTCGGAGAACGGGCCGTAGGGGGTGCCGTAGGCGGGGGTTTCCGGCTCCTGGCGCCAGCTCTCGGCGACTGGGCCCGCGTCGACGGCGTCGTAGCCGATCGAGTCGAGGAACGCGGTCACTGCGGCCTTGGCCTGCTCGTCGTCGCCCGCGATGGGCAGGGCGGAGCGGTCGGCGGCGCCGTGCGGGCGGGCCAGCGAGCGCAGGTGCTTGAAGAAGATGTTGTTGAACACCTTCACCACGCGGGAGTCCGGCAGGTCGCGCTGGAGCAGCCCGCTGCTGGTGATCGCGCCGGTGGCCAGCTCCTCGATGTGCCCGTCGCGCCCGGGATAGTAGTTACCGGTGTCGAGGACGGGCTTGCCGGCCAGCGGCTTGGCCGGAACCTCGGAAAAGGCCTTCACCGGGATGCTGACCACCACGAGGTCGCCCGCCTCGGCGGCCTGTTCGGCGGTGCCGGCGGTGGCGAGCGGGCCGAGTTCGGCGACGAGTTCGGTCAGGGTTTCCGGGCCGCGGGAGTTGCTCACCACGACCTGGTGCCCGGCCGCCACGCTCAGCCTGGCCACCGTGCCGCCGATCATCCCGCTGCCAATGATTCCTATGGTCGTCATGACCGCGCCAACCCCGGGAACCGGCCGATCATTCCGATGATGCCGAACGGGCCTGGCCGGGAGCTCTCGGCCAGGCCCGTTGCGGCTGTACTCAGGGCGCCACCTCGTCCGCGACCATCAGCTCGCCTGCCAGTTCGTCGACGGTGGTGAGCTCGGCGACGGCGGCACTCTCCCGGGTGGCCGTAAGCGCGCCCGCACGCGGCCGCAGGGTCACGTAGCTGACCACGACGCCGGCCGCGAGCAGCAGGATCGTGACCAGCAAGCCGAGGTGGTAGCCGTCCACGAACGCGTGCACGGGATCGGCTCCGGCCCGCAGCGCGCCGGCCCGCCGGGTCCGGAACACCGCGCCGATCACCGTGATGCCGAGCAGCCCGGCGACCTCGCGCGAGGCGTTGAGCAGCGCGGAGGCGATGCCGACCCGGGCCGCCGGGACGGCCTGCATGACCGCGTTGGTGAGCGGCACGTTCATCAGCCCCGCGCCCGCGCCGAACAGCATGAACCCGGGCAGCAGGCTGGTGTAACTGGCCCGCAGGCCGAGCCGGGCGAACAGGACCAGGCCGACCACCATGAGCAGCATCCCGAACGCCACCGTGCGGTGCGCCCCGGCCCGCGCCTCGACCCGCGGGGCCAGCCCCGCGAACACCGCGACGCACAGGGCCATCGGCACGAACGCCAGGCCGGCCTTGGTCGGCGAGAAGCCGAGGGTCTCCTGCAGGTACAGCGAGGTGAAGAAGTAGATGCCGAGGATCCCGAAGGCCCAGATCATCATCGTGCCGCTGCCGCCGCTGAACTCACGGCTCCGGAACATCGACAGGTCCACCATCGGGTTGGCGCTGCGGGCCTCGATGGCTCCGAACGCCGCGGCCGCGACGGCGGCCACCGCGAAGGCGCCGAGAATCAGCGGCGCGGTCCAGCCGCTCACGTCGCCCTCGATCAGCGCGTAGGTCAGCGCGAACAGGGACACCGCCGAGGTCACCAGGCCGGGCAGGTCGAGCTGGCGCACCGCCGAGCCGGCCCGCGATTCGTCCACGTAGAACGCGGCGATGGCGAAGGTGATCACGCCGATCGGCACGTTGATGAGGAAGATCCAGCCCCAGTGGAGGTGCTGGCTGATCAGGCCGCCGAGGACCGGGCCGAGCGCGAGGGCGAGCGCGCTGACGGCGGCCCAGATGCCGATGGCCGTGTTGCGTTCCCTGACGTTGGTGAACGTGGCCATGATGATGGCCAGCGTGGCGGGCATCAGCAGCGCCGCGCCGACGCCCTGGACGGCCCGGCTGGCGATCAGCACGCCCCCGCTGCCCGCCAGCCCGGCGGCCAGCGAGGAGAGCGTGAAGATCGCCAGGCCGACTCCGAACACCCTGCGCCGCCCGTACACGTCGGCGAGCCTGCCGCCGACGAGCAGCAGTCCGGCCAGCGTGAGCAGGTAGCTGCTGACCACCCATTCCAGCCCGGACAGCGACAGGTGCAGGCTGCGCTGGATGGTCGGGATCGCCACGTTGATCACGTTGTTGTCCAGGTAGGTCATGAAGGTGGCCAGGCTCACCGCCGCCAGCGCCCACCATCGCCTGGTTTCCGGGCGCCTGGACCTGGCTGCCTCGTTCCTTGCTGACACAGTGCTAGCTGATCCTGGGCTAGCTGATCCTGGGCTAGCTGATCCTGGGCTAGCTGATCCTGGGCTAGCTGATCCTGAGCTGGCTGATCCTGGGCTAGCTGATCCTGAGCTCGCTGACACAGCGATCGTCCTTTCGGTTTCTCATGTACGCCGTACCTGTATGACGTTCATATACGTTGTACAAGTACTTTGTACAGCATTACTTGTACGGTGTATAGTTGTCAAGCGATGAGTACCGAAGTTCTTCCAGAAGGGCCGGACGGCGAGCGCCCCCGGCTCAGCAAGCGCACCGTGACCGAGCGCGCCCTCAAGCTCGCCGACGCCGACGGGCTCGACGCGCTGACCATCCGGAAGCTCGCCCAGGATCTGGGCGTCACGCCGATGGCGCTGTACTGGCACTTCCGCAGTAAGGAAGACCTGCTCGAGGGCGTGGCCGAGCAGGTCTGGGGCGAGATCGACGTGAACGTCGATCCGTCGGCGCCGTGGTGGGCCCAGCTCCAAGGGCTGCTGGAATCCCTGGTCAGCGTGCTGCGCGCGCACCCGTCGGCACCGCAGCTGCTGCTCGAGCACGAGAAGCGGAACGAGGCGGCGCTGTGCGCCACCGAGATCACCCTGGCGATCTTGCGCGGCGCGGGGTTCGATCCGCAGCACGCCAGCGCGATCGCCCGCAACGCGCTTTGGACCGGGATCACGCTGGTCATGGCCGAGCCGGGCTTCCTTCCTGACCTGCCCGCCGAGGAGCGCGCCGAGGTGCAGCGGCGCAGCCAGATCGAGCTGGCCATGCTGCCCGCCGCCAAGTACCCGCGGCTGATCGAGTGCGCGGTGCCGATGACCGCGTGCGATGACCCCGAGTTCCACTACCGGTTCGGCATCGGGCTGTTCATCGACGGCGTCAAGGCCGCCGCCGCCCGGTCCTGACGCCACGGCCCTGGTTACTGGTCGCAGCCCCGGCGGATCCGGGGATGGCGGACCGCGGAGGTCGTGACCATGGCTAGGGTGGAGGCCATGACGGTACGGCGCCCATGAGGGCCACGATGATGCTTGCCGATCACGCCCAGGTCGCGGACGGCAAGCTGTTCATTTCCGGCGGCGGCTGGTCGGCCTGCGAGCCTGGCCCCACGCCCTGCGCGGTCGCGGTGATCTTCCACGTGCCGTGGCAGGAGACCGACCAGAAAGTCTCCTTCTCGCTCCGGCTCGTCGACGAAGACGGCCGCGGCGTCATGCAGCCGGGAGCGCAGGACGGGCTCCCGGTTCAGGTCAATGGCCACTTCGAGGCCCACCGCCCGCCCGGCATGACGCCGGGCAGCGAGATCAACATCCCGATGAGCTTCAACATCGTCCTGCAGCTGGGGCCGAGCATCCGCTACAGCTGGGTGCTCGACGTCGACGGGCAGGCCGACGATTCCTGGCAGCTTTCGTTCGAGACACGGCAGGCCCAGGCCGCGCCCGGGATGCGGCGCTAGCCTGTTACGGCGGCCCAGCCTTGCTACGGCGCCTTGCTACGGCCTGACGCCTCCGCGATTGTCCGGGCGGAGCTTGACCGCGCGGACGTGCAGGAACAGCGGGATCCGCTGCCAGCGGCGCTTGCCCGGGCTGGCGGCGACGACCGCGTCCGGCGCCCGGGTCTCCCTGATCGCCTCGATCAGCAGGCCCGCGGCCTCCAGCGCGCGGCTGTACGCCTCGATCGGGCGGTGCTCACTGTGGAAGGTCATCCGGACGCCGCCCCAGTCGGCCACCCAGTCGGCGGGGGCGGTGTCCAGGTAGGAGCCTTCGATCAGGAACGGCGCGTCCCCGTCGCGGCCCTGGAACTCGCCGGCCGAGTTGACCGGATGCGGGATCGACGCGCATAGCCGGCCGCCGGGCTCGAGCACGCGCGCGGCCTCGGCCACGGCCTGCGGCATCTGGTCCATGTCATGCAGGCACATATAGGCCACCACCAGGTCGAACGCGGCAGCCGCGAAGGGCAGCGCGGCCGCGTCGGCGACCACGGCAGGCTCGGCGTCCGGGTGGCCGGCCGCGAGCCGCACCATGGCCGGCGAGGCGTCGGCCCCGGCCACCCGGTGGCCAAGCGACCGCAGGTACCGGCTGAGCCGCCCCTCGCCGCAGCCCAGGTCCAGCGTCCGGTTTCCCGGCTCCGGCAGCAGGTCGCGCAGCGCCGGCAGGTTGATGTTGTCATGCGAGCTGTCGTGGCCCGGCGTGCGGCTGAACTCCGCCCATGTGGCGGCCTCGGCCTCCCAGCCATCCCGCATCCTCACCCGCAAAGCCTGTCACAGTCCGCCACCGGCCGCCGAACCGCGCGTCCGGCTGGGCTTCCCAGGCCGTTAGGCCTCTTCGGGCCTGGTCTGCCAGACGGGTGCCGGACCGGGTTCCGGCAGCGGTTCCGGAGCCGGGTCGGCGATCATCTGGGCCATGTTCTCCAGCAGGGACCGGACCGTCGCAGTCGCGATGCGTTTCATCAGGGCCCGGTCAAGCACGGCTCCGGCCCGGCCGAATGGTGGCCGGTATGAGCCAGACAAGCCCAGCAGTACCTGCTCGTCGCCGTCGCGCGTCAGGATCAGGTCGGCATCCAGCACGGGGAACAGGTCGCCCGCGGACCCGGCTGCTTCCCACCGCAGCGGTACGGTCATGGTGGCGCCACGCCGTACCGGGTCGAGGAATTGCACGCGGATCAGCTTGGAGGCACCGCGCATCTCACCGAACGGGCCGACTCGGAGGACCACGGTCAGGCCTTCTTCGTACGCGGCCGCCGAGGCATGACGCAGCACGCCTTTGTTGATCACGTGCAGCAGCCGGGCAGCGGCTGGCGCGAACCCGGCCGACACGGTGATCTCGTCGGCGATGAACATAGCCATACGAATACAAGTGGCCTGGCGCGCCGCCTTAGGGTCCTAGGTCCCGCGGAGGCGAGCCACAGGTCCGCTGCGGATCCGCGGCCCGGCCCGGACACGGGCGAAGTGGCCCGGACTCGCCGCGGTCGGTCTGGCGATCAATCCGGGTCGCCGGCGCCCAGGTAGCCACACCGGCGCAGGTAAGCCAGCAATTCGCTAGCGGCCTGGTCGGGGGGCAGCGGGCCGACCACGGTCGGCGGAGTGCGCTGGACGAGCGCGCCGGTCAGTTCCAGCGTCCGGTGCAGCGCGGTGCCAGTCGGCCCGGGAAGCTCGCGCGGCCGGGGCCGGTACGGGTGGGCACCGAGGACCCTGATCCGCCGCGCCACGGCCGCAGGCGTGCTGGCCACCGTGATCGCGGTGTTTCCCCTGGCCAGGGTGGCGGGCAGCCCGGCCCGCCGCAGGCGCACGCCGGCCGCCTCGACCGACACCACGGCGGGCGGCCGCACCATCAGCACCTCGCGGCGACCGCCGTCGAGGCGACGGTGCACCCGCAGCGTACGGTCGTCCGCCGGCTCCAACCGCACGCATCCGAGGGCCTGCTCCGCGCTCAGCGACGCCGCCAGGAAAGCGGGAAAGGAGCCGGTGGCCCGGTCGGCGGACAGATCGCCGCACAGCACCAGGTCCGGCACCCCGACATGCTGGCGGAGGGCCGCGGCGAGCGCGGCGGCCGATTCCTGTTCGCCGCCGACCAGGCCGGCCGGGCGCGGGCCCGCCGTCCAGCCGGCCGGCTCCACCCGCAGCGCCTGCGCCGCGCCGGCCGCCAGCGCGTCCCGCAGCATCTCATCGGCCTCGGCCGGCGCGACGCTGGCCGCGACCACTCGGGCATCCCATTTCTCGCCCAGGCGCAGCGCGTGCTCCAGGGCCGCAAGCTCCGGCCCGTTCGGCCCGCGGTCGCGGCGGTTGGCTCGCACCGCCCCGGTGAGCGGGTCGACCTCAGTCTCGCGCCAGGACCAGCTAAGAGCGGCCACGATCACCTGCATGCTCCCTCAACCCCTCCGAAACACGACGCCGTCGCCGCCGGCCGGGTACGTCCAGGTGATGGCGCCGTCGGAGTTGCATACCTGATAGCAGGTTCCGCATTCGAAGCACTGCTCGTAGTTGAACAGGATGCCGCCATCCGTGGTGGGCACGAACAGGCCGGCCGGGCAGGCGTGCACGCAAGCCTTGGTCGTGCAGGAGCGGCATACGTCGGAGTCGACGGTGATGTGGGCCCGTTCGGCGACACGGAACTCGACAGTCGCCATCCGCTCGTCGAAGGATAGATCGGAGTAACTCAACTACTTCGCTCCTTACCGGAAAGCCCGGAGCGCTTGCCAGCCATCCTGGGCTAGATGCCGCAGCCGGACGTCGTTGAGGCGGACCGCCCGGAAGAACTCCCTGGCCATGCCGAGCTTGGGACGCGGGTTGGTGACAGTGAACACCTGCTCGACGAAATCGCAGGCCAGCCGGGGGTAATCCCGCTGCATCCGGTCGGCGAGGACGATATCGGCGGCATTGCGCAGCCGCTTGTGGTCGGCGAGCACGAAACACGACTCCAGCTGCCGCCGGTAGCCGGCCAGCCCATGCGCTGAGGTGTCGCCCGCCGCGATCGCCGCGGCCGCGGTCCGGCCGGCGGCCAGCCCGGCGCCTATCGCGAAGTTGACCCCTTCCAGCCAGAGCCCGGCGGCCAGGCACATGGACGCGGCGTCCCCCGCCACCAGCATGCCGTCGGTGGCCAGCCGCGGCATGGCCCGGTATCCGCCCTCGGGCACCAGGTGCGCGGAGTACTCCTTCAGCTCGGCACCCCGTAGGTACGGCGCGATCGCCGGGTGCGCCTTGACGCCCGCGACGAGCTCTTCGGGCCGGATTTTGGCCTCGGCCAGGCCGACCAGGCCGACAACGACGCCGACGCTGACCGTGTCGAGGTTGGTATAGAGGAAGCCGCCGCCGGGGATGCCGCTGGTGCAGCCGACCATCTCGATGTCCAGGCCCTGGTCGCCGACCAGGCCGAACCGCTCGTTAATCACGTCGCGCGGCAGCGCGAGGGTCTCCTTGACGCCCAGGGTGGTGTGCGCCGGGCTGGTGCGCGGCAGCAGCCCGGCCTCCTTGGCCAGGAACGAGTTCACGCCGTCGCAGGCGATCACGATCCGGGCGCGGATGTCGCCCTCGGACCGGTCGGTGCGCACCCCGCTGATCCGCCCGTCGGCTTCCCGCAGCAGGCCAGTGGCCACCGTAGAGGTGACCAGCCGGGCGCCGGCCGCGACGGCCTTGCCGGCCAGCCAGGAGTCGAAGTCGGCGCGGTAGGTGGTCATCCCGTTGTAGGGCGGGCGGTCCCAGTTACTGGTCCGGTAGTCCACGGTCAGCGCCTGGGTCGGCGTCATCAGCATGGTGGAACGCCGGGTCACCCATCGCTGTACCGGCACCTCGGTCCACCACTGCGGCACGACCTCGTCGAGGATCCGTCCGTAGACGACGCCGCCGTAGACGTTCTTCGCGCCCGGAAAGGCCCCGCGCTCCACGATGATCACATCGCGGCCTGCCTTGGCCAGCTCCAATGCCGCAGCGGACCCGGCAGGCCCCGCGCCGACGACCACCGCGTCGACGGTTACCGACTTATCCGGCATGGTTTTCTCCCTCACCCCGCTGGGCCGCTTCGTCGGGCCGGGCGGCTCCGTCGGGCCCGGCCGATGGCCCCGTCACGCCGAGCCGTTTAGCCAGCTCGCTGAGTACCGCGGGGGCGTCGGCCACGATCCCGAGGTCGGCCATGGCCGTCATCGGACAGGACGGGTCGGTATTCACGCTGACCAGATGTTCCGGTGCGCCAAGCCCGCCGACGTGCTGCGCCGCCCCGGAGATGCCGAACGCGATGTACAGCTCCGGGTTGACGGACACGCCGGTGGTGCCGATCTGCCGGTCGTAGCTCATCCAGCCCGCGTCGGTCACCACCCGGGTGGCGCCCGCGCTGGCCCCGAGCGCGGCTCCGACGCCGGCCAGCAGCCGCATCACCGCCGCCCCGTCAGCGCCCGCCGGCACCAGGCCGGCGCCGCCGCCCACGATCCGGCGAGCCTCGGCCAGGTCCACCACTCCGGGCTCGGGCTGCAGCACCTCGACGCTCTCGGCATCACGGCTGGTCTGCGGGGCAGCCAGGGAGAGCGCGCTCACCTGTGCCGGCTTGGTCCCGTTGGCCGGCTCAAGCGTGCCGCGCAGGCCCGGCCGCAGCGTGACCAGCACCGGCCCGTCCACCCCGACCCGCACCGACAGCCGGTCGTCGAGCCTGGTCACCTCCACCTCGCCCGGCGCGCACCGGACAGCGCCCGCCAGCAGCGGCCGGCCCAGGATCACGGCCAGCCTCGGCGCGAGATCACGGCCGTCCGGCGACGCCGGCAGCAGGATCATGTCCACGCCCGCCAGCGCCCGCGCCAGCGTCCCGGCCAGCGCGGCGGGCGCGACCGAGGACACCTCGAGCAGCCACACCCGGCTGGCGGCGCCCAGCCCGTCAGCTGCCTTTTCGGTCCCCGATCCCGCGACCAGCGCCGCGCCACCCGCCTCGGCGACGGTCTCGTCCGCGCCCGCCGGCAGCTGGCCGTCGCGGACCACGATCACGGCGAGGGCCTTCACGTCGGCTGGAATGGTCTCGGCTGGAGCAGTCTCGGCTGGAATGCTCTCGGCTGGAATCGTCATAGCGCCACCGCCACCCGGTGTCCCTCGATCACGGCCGCGTGCGCCCGGCGCGGCGTGACGCAGTCGCCGGCCCGGTGCACGTCGAACGGCGCGTCCCGCAGCTCCTGCCACAGCTCGTCCTCGGGCGCCTGATGGACCGCGCACACCACCCAGTCGCAGTGCCGCTGCGCGGGCTCGCCGGTCGGGTGATGCAGCAGCGAGAGCTGCACTCCGCCGCGCCCGTCCCGCTCGTCATCTTCGGCCGCACCCATCACTACCAGGTCGGTGGCCTGGCGGATTCCCTTGGCGTGCGCCCGCACGTTGAAGGTCTCCATGTCGAGGGTGATGCCGAGATCCTGGCCTACCACCATGCCGGCGGTGATGATCTCCACCTCGCAACCGCGGTCGGCCAGCAGCTCGGCGACGCTGGTGGCCTGATGGAAGCCGAGGTCGTCGACCACGACCACCTGCCCGGCCGGCTCGGCGCGGCCTTCGAGCACGTCACGCACGTCCACGACGCGCGGCAGCCCGGCGGCCCAGTACGGCGGCTGCGGCCGCGCTCCGGTCGCCAGCACCACGGCGTCGGGTGCCTCACCGAGCAGCCACTGCGCGGTGGCGGCCACGCCGGTCCTGATCTCCACCCCGTTGCGCTGGCACTCGGCCGCGAGGTTGCGGACCACGTCGAGGAACTCGGCCCGAGACGGGACGGACGCGGCCGCGGCAACCTGCCCGCCGGTGCGCAGCTGCCGTTCGAGCAGCGTGACACGATGGCCGCGGTGGGCCGCCGTGGCGGCCGCCTGCAGGCCGGCCGGCCCGCCGCCGACCACGATCACCCGGCGGCCCCGGCGCTTCGGCGGCGGGAGCGGGACAGCCTCCCGGCCGGTGCGAGGATTTTCGATGCAGCCCAGCCACCGGTTCAGGCCCATCCGGCCGACGCATTCCTGGTTGCAGGACAGGCAGGTGCGTATCTCGGTGGCATGCCCCGACCGGGCCTTGGCCGCGAAGTCGGGATCGGCGATCTGGCCGCGCACGACGCCCACCAGATCGCAGTGCCCGTCAGCCAGCGCGCGCTCGGCCTGGACCGGGTCCTTGATCCGGCCCACCCCGATAACCGGCAGGCTGACCGCCCGGCGCATCGCGTTGGCGATGAACAGGGCGTAGCCGGGCGGGATGCTCATCGAGGCCTCGATCATGAACAGCGTCGCGGTGGCCACGCCGATCGAGGTGTTGATGTAGTCCACCTGGCCGGTGGCCTCCATCATCCTGGCCACCTCGACCGCATCGGCCAGCGTGCTCCCGCCCTCCATCAGCTCGTCGCCGCAGATCCGCACGCCAAGCGCGCGGTCGGGCCCGATCGCCTCGCGCACCGCGTCGACGATTTCCACCAGGATGCGGGCCCGGGCCGCCAGCGAGCCGCCGTAGGCATCGGTGCGCTTGTTCGTCGCGGGCGACAAGAACCCCCGCACGATGGAGGAATGCGAGCATTGCAGCTCCACGCCGTCGAAGCCGCCTTCGGCGCAGTGCCCGGCGACCGTGCCGTAGCCGGCCACGATCTCGGCGATCTCGTGCCGCTCCACGGCCTTGGGAACCTCGCGGAACATCGGGTCAGGCACCGGGCTGGGCGCCCACACGGGCAGCCGGGAGAACATCGACGAGGCCTGCCCGCCGTTGTGGTTGAGCTGTGCGAAGATCGGCACGCCGTACGCGTGCGCCGCCGCGGTCATCTTCTGGTAGCCGGGGATGACCGCACGGTGGAAGCCGTGGATCAGCTTCTCGTAGGGCCAGTCGGTGGGATGAGTCGAGTGCTCCTCGGTGATGATCAGGCCGACGCCGCCCGCCGCGCGTGCCGCGTAGTAGTCGGCGTGCTGCTGGGTGGGCAGGCCGTCCTCGGCGTAGTTGGTCAGGTGCGCGGAAAACACGATCCGGTTGTGCACCGTCACCGGTCCGATCCGCAACGGCGAGAACAGGTACCGGTACCGGCTGGCCCCGCTCATCGGCCGCCGCCCGTCATAGCCAGGGCCGGCAGTTCGGGAAGCTGATCGGTCGCGGAGATCGCCATGGCAGTCCGGCGGGCCTCAAGCACCGCCTCGAGGACGGTCCGGGGAGCCACGCAGTCGCCGGCCCGCAACGTGCCCGGCCGATGCAGGTACAGGGCCTCATCCGGCAGCCGGTGCCCGCAGTGCACGACGAACCCGCAGTCCGCCGTGCGCTGCTCGCCGGTCCACCGGTCCTCAAGCAGCACATGATCGCGGGCCGCCTCGCGCAGCAGAGTGCGCAGCTCGCGCCGCACGCCCGCCCGCTGCAGCCGCGAGTTGGCCTCAGCGAGGTCGCCGGTGAGGGCCAGCTGGGTGCCGGCGATCTGGTCCTGGGTGACGATCGACGTCGGCCGGCCGTTCGCGGCGAGCAGCTCGGCCACACCGACCCCCACCGGCCCGCCGATCGGGTCGAATACCACGGCCCGGCCTTCCGGGAGCTGGTCGAGCGCGCCGGAGCTCGCCAGGGCGACCAGGTCGGCCGCCTCCACCACGTGCGCGCCCGGCGCGATGCGGTAGTCACGCGGGCCGGGCACGGACCCGGTGGCCAGCAGCACGTGCATGCCCTGGGCGACGGCGTCGTCCAGTTCGGCCGCGCTGACGTCGTGCCCTAGCGAGACCGTCACGTCCAGCCGCGCCAGCTCCCGGCGCCACCAGTCCACCGCGACGCCCAGCCGATGTCGGCCGTGCACCGCGGCCGCTGTCGTCAGCATGCCGCCCAGGGTCGGTCCGCGCTCGGCCAGCCGCACCCGGTGCCCGCGCTCGGCCAGTACCCTGGCGGCCTCCATGCCCGCCGGGCCGCCGCCGACCACGAGCACCGTGCCCGAGTTCTGGTCCGAGCCCGAGACCTCGGGGCCGTCGAGTTCGTGACCGCTGCCGGGCTCGATTACGCAGGTGATGACCGGGTTCCTGTTGTCGCGGACCATGCACGCCTGATTGCACAGCAGGCAGGGGCGGATCCGGTCTGGCTGGCCGGCCCGGAGCCGTGCGACCAGGTCAGGATCGGTGATCTGAGCCCTGGTCATCTCGACCAGGTCGGCAGCCCCGTCGGCCAGCGCCCACGAAGCCGCAGCCGGGTCCACCACGCTGCCCTGCAGGACCACCGGGATCACTCCGCCTACCGCCGCCCGGACCTGACGGCAGAGCTCAACGCCGAAGCCCGGCTCGGAGTGCAGGTCGGGCCGGGTAGCCGGCACCGAGTAGATCGACCCGCGCACCACCACGAGATAGTCGACCAGCCCGGCCAGCCGTGCGGCCGACTCCGCGGCCAGGTCGGGCGTCACGCCGGCCCAGGGGGCGAGCTCGTCGCAGCACAGCCGCAGGCCGAGCACCCTGTCGCTGCCGAGCGCAGTGCGCACCGAGCGCAGCACGCGCTCGGTCAGCAGCAGCCGATCCTGACCGTAGGCGTCAGTGCGCTGGTTGGTCAGCCCAGACTGGTACTGGCGCAGCAGCGAGTACTGGCCGGCGTTGATCTCCACGCCGTGCAGCCCAGATCGGCGCGCCAGGGCCGCGGCGGCCGCGAATCCGTCGACCACCGCATTGACCTCGGTCTCCGCCATCTCCATGGGCAGCTCACGAGATGCGGCATCCGGAACCCGTGACGGTGCCCACAGCGCGGACTGGGAGAACGCCGAGGAGCCCTGCATCCCGGCGTGACCGAGCCCGGCCAGCACCAGTGCCCCGTGCGGCGCGCAGGCCGCGACGGTGTCAGACCAGCCCGGCCCGCAGTCCGCGGCCAGCGGTGCGTGCTCGTAGGGCCAGTCCGACGGGTGCACGCTGGCGATCTCGGTCACGATGACGCCGCAGCCGCCCGCCGCCCGGCGCTCGTAGTAGGCGACATGCCGCGCCGAGATGGCCCGGTGCTGGCCCAGGTTGGTCTCGTGCGGGCCGAACATCACCCGGCTCGGCGCGCGGGCCTGCCCTAGGGGCAGCGGCTCGAGCAGGTTCATGTCGCTGCCCTCACGGCGATCAGGCCGACCGGCACGAAGACCGGGGCGGAGCGTCCCGCCAGGCGCCTGGAATGGCCGGATCCGGCCTGCGGCCGGTCCGGCAGGCACACCTTCGCCAGCTCGCGCTCGCCGTGGCCCAGCACGCACTCCGGGTCCGGACCGTCCAGGGGCAGCCCGGTAAAGAACTTCGCGGCCATGCAACCGCCCTGGCAGGCGTCGAACATCCCGCAGGACGCGCAGGCGCCCGCGGCGGCCGGCTCGCGCAGCCGGAGCAGCAGCTCGGACTCGCGCCACAGCCGGGTGAAGCCGCCCGGTTCGCGCACGTTACCCGCCCGGAATTCCTCGTGCAGCACGAACGGGCAGGCATAGACGTCGCCGACCGGGTCGATCAGGCAGACCACGCGCCCGGCGCCGCATAGGTTGAGACCCGGCAGCGGGGCGCCGAGCGCGGACAGGTGGAAGAAGGAGTCGCCGGTGAGCACGTCCGGCCGCGCGGACAGCCAGTCGTACAGCAGGCGCTGCTGGGCCGCGGTCGGGTGCAGGTCGGCCCAGCTGTCGGCGGCCCGGCCGGACGGCCTGAGCCTGGTGACTCGCAGGCGCGCGCCGTAGCCGTCGGCGATCTGCTTGAACTCATCCAGCTGCGACACATTGTGCCTGGTCACGACGATGGAGATCTTGAACTCGCCGAAGCCCGCCGCGGCGAGGTTATCCATCGCCCGCCGCGCCACGGCGAAGCTTCCGGTACCCCGGACCGCGTCGTTGACGTCCGCGGTCGCTCCGTCGATGGAGATCTGCACGTCCACGTAGTCGGTCCGGGCCAGCCGCCGCGCGGCACGCTTATCCAGCCGGACGCCGTTGGTGGAGAACTTGATGCCGACGTGGTGCGCGACGCTGTAGTCGAGCAAGTCCCAGAAGTCCGGGCGGAGGGTGGGCTCGCCGCCGCCGATGTTCGCGTAGAACACCTGCATCCGCTCCAGCTCGTCCACCACCCGCATGCATTCGGCGGTGCTGAGCTCGCGCGGGTCTCGCCGCCCGGAGGCGCTCAGGCAGTGCACGCACTGCAAGTTGCAGGCATAGGTAAGTTCCCAGGTCAGGCAGATCGGCGCGGTCAGCCCGCCCTTGAACTGCTCGGTCAGGGTGGCGGCTCGCTCGGACGGGCCGGCCTGGTCAGCGAGCATCGATAACCTCCGAATCGGCCAGCGCGGCCAGCGCCGCGGCGTACCGCGCCCGCTGCCGGGCGGGCACGCCGGCCGCGGCCAGGGCATCGGCCGCGCTGTCGTGGCTCTCGAGGAGCCGGACCACAGTGACCAGCGCCCGGGTCTTCAGGAAGCTCAGCCGCCGGTTGCCGAAGTGATAGGCCAGGGCGCCGAACGGCTCGGGGCGCAAGGCGACCGCCGGATTCAGCCGCCAGCCGCGGTTCAGGTCGAATTCCATAAGGGACGCTGCGCCCGTTAGTAGACGCCGCACATGCCGTCGATGGATACCTCCTCGACGAGCAGCTCATCAACGTCGGTGATGTTTTCGTCGTCCCGGTCAGCGTTGTCGCCGATCATTTCATCTAGACCTTTCCCTGCGCGGGCGTCGGCACTTTTACGTCAAACATAGGGGCCCATGCGCACGCCGGTAACTCCCTGACCGGGCAGCGTCCCCTGGCCAATCGGGCAGGTGCCTAAGTCGTGCCCGGCCGAGATCCTGACAGCATGCCTTCAATCACCACGCCGCATTTCCTCATTCAAGGTGGGCGCATCCGGCTACGGCCCCGAAGTGGCGGGATCAGCAACGAGCTCGCCGGTCACATCGCCGCCGAACTCGGACCGCTCGGGCTGGTGCCTGACGGTCCGGCGTTCGAGCGGGTCTTCGTCGATACGGTCCAGGCGACCCATCCCGACCCGACGCAAGCGTGGAACCTCTTTTACGGCAACACCATACGCCGCCTGCGCCGCCCTGATCCCGGCGGGACCGGCAGCGTCGCCACGTTCGCCCGCATCTACGACCACGTCATGGCGCTGATCCGCGGCACGACGGTCCTAGACGTCGGGTCTTGCTTCGGCTTCCTTCCGCTGCTGGCCGCCGACCGGAACCCGCGACTGCGGGTCGTCGGCACGGACCTCGTCCCGTCGACCGTCGCACTGGCCGGCCGCATCTCCCGCGCCCGGGGCAGCCGTGCCCGCTTCGCCGCGGCCGACCTGCTGTCCCTGCCGATCGCCGACGAGGCGGTGGACACCGTCCTGGCGGTCCACGTCCTGGAGCATCTTCCGGCCGAGGTGTCCGTCCTGGCCCTCGCGCAGTTGCGCCGTGTCGCCCGGCACCGGGTGGTGGTCGCCGTGCCGCTTGAGGAGACGCCGGACCCCACCTTCGGGCATGTACAGGCCTTCGACCTGCCCCGGCTGGCCGGGCTCGGGCAGGCCCAAGAGACCCCGGGCTGGTCGCAGGACGTGTACGCGGCGGACGGCGGGTGGCTGGTGCTGGACCGGCACACACCCCGGCCGACGGTTCCCGGTTGCGGCAGGCACACTGCCCGATTGGCTAGGCAGCCGCTGTCCTAATTGACGGTTCGGGCCGGCCAGCTGCCCGGTTTACCGCTGAGGATATTCCCCCCGCGGGCCACCGCGGCTTAATGTCCAAGCTGACGTCATAGCGCCAAGCTCGTCTCGCCAGAGAGGCAGAAAATGCAAGTAGAAGAACTTCTCAAGCCATTTCCCATCAAGGAGTTCCATCCATTCCCGCGGGCCATGCTGGGACCTGGCGCATGGGAACTCCTCGGCCCTGAGGCCAAGAAGCTAGGATTCAGCCGGGTGCTCGTCATGACGTCGGGCCTGCGCGGCAGCGACACTGTGCCGAAAATCGTCGGCTCGCTTCGCTATCACGGGCTCGAAGTCGTGGTCTACGACAAGGTCGAGTCCAATCCCAAGGATTACAACGTGATGGACGCGGTCGCGCTGTACCAGGAGAACAAGTGCGACAGCTTCATCTCGATCGGCGGCGGGTCCAGCCACGACGCCTGCAAGGGCGCCCGGATCTCGGTGGCTCACGACGGCCGCAGCGTGAACGAGTTCGAGGGATTCAACAAGAGTGAGAACCCCAAGAACCCGCCGCACATCGCGGTCTCGACGACGGCAGGCACCGGGTCTGAGACCTCCTGGGCCTACGTCATCACCGACACGACGACCAATCCGGACCAGCCGCACAAGTACGTGGCCTTCGACGACGCGGCCGTGACCACGCTGGCGGTCGACGACCCGACCCTCTACTACGACTGCCCGGTCGACTACACGGCGCAGTGCGGCTTCGACGTGCTCGCGCACGCCAGCGAGCCGTACGTCTCCCGGCTGAACTTCCCGCCGTCGCTGGGCAACGCGCTGTACGCGATCAAGCTCACCGCCGAGAACCTGCGCCAGGCGACGTGGAACCCGCAGGATCTGCCCGGCCGCGAGGGCATGATGTACGCGCAGTACATCGCGGCCCAGGCGTTCAACTCCGGCGGGCTGGGGATCATCCACTCCATCTCGCACGCCGTGAGCGCCTTCTACGACCTCCATCACGGCCTGAACAACGCGATCGCGCTGCCCCGGGTCTGGGCGTTCAACATGCCGGTGGCCTACAAGCGCTTCGCCGAGATCGCCGCGGTGATGGGCGTGGACACGCACGGCATGACCGACGTCCAGGCGGCCGAGGCCGCGCTCGCCGCGGCCATCCGGCTGCTGCGCGACGTGGGCGTGGCGGAGAAGTTCACCGACGTGACGCAGGACACCTACTCGAAGAACCGGCTCGGCAAGGGCCCGACCAAGTTCTACGAGAACTCGCCAGTGGTCCGCGGGGACGCCGAGGACGTCGACCGGATCACCAACCACGTCCTCGGCGACGCCTGCACGCCGGGCAACGCCAAGGAGTGCACGTTCGAGACCGTCCGCCCGGTGGTCGATCACTGCCTGAACGGCGACCTGGATGACCTCCTCAGCTGAGATCCTGCCTCAGGTGGTAGGCCCGGTGCTGGCGCACCGGGCCTATCATTGGGCCCTACCTGGAGAACGAATGCCGTACTTCGAGACCGTCGATGACGTCACCGGCGCGCTGGCCGGCCACGGGTACATCGCCGACCGGCAGCTGGCCACGGCGGTATTCATCCAGACCCAGCTCGACAAGCCCCTGCTGGTCGAGGGGCCGGCCGGAGTCGGCAAGACCGAGCTGGCCAAGGCTATCGCCGCGGCGACCGGGCGGCGGCTGCTGCGGCTGCAGTGCTACGAGGGGCAGGACGACACCAAGGCCCTGTACGAGTGGGACTACGGCAAGCAGCTCCTGTACACCCAGATCCTGCGGGAGAAGATCGGCCAGCTGCTCGGAGACACCCCCGACCTGCATACCGCGATCGAGCGGATCGCGCAGCAGGAGAGCGCCTTCTTCTCCGAGCGCTTCCTCGCTCCGCGCCCGCTGCTCGAAGCCATCCGCTCGCCCGATCCCGTGGTGCTCCTGATCGACGAGGTCGACCGCGCGGACGAGGCCCTGGAGGCGGTCCTGCTCGAGATGCTCGCCGAGTATCAGGTATCGGTGCCGGAGATCGGCACGTTCGTGGCCCGGCACCCGCCGTGCGTCATCCTCACCTCGAACAACACCCGCGACCTGTCCGCCGCGCTCAAGCGCCGCTGCCTGCACCTGTTTCTCGACTACCCCAGCGCCGGGCGCGAGCTCGAGATCCTGCGGAGCAAGAAGACCGGCTTGCCCGACGCGGCCGCCGAGCACCTCGTCCAGATCGTCCGCGGGCTGCGCGGGCTGGACCTCCGCAAGGCGCCCAGCATCTCGGAGACCGTGGACTGGGCCCGGACGCTGGCGGTGCTCGGCGTCGAGGAAATCGCCCCGGCCGTCCTCGCCGACACCATCTCGGTGGTGGTGAAGTACTCGCGCGACGTCCGGCGCGCGCTGGACGCGCTGCCGTCCCTGGTGGACCCGAACGCCGCCCTGGCCGACGAGCCCGGACGCGACCACCCGCACGACCATGACCACGGTCACGAGCATGGGCCCGAGTATGGGCACAGTCACGGGCCCGGCGACCCCCTGCACGGTCAGGGACCGCACGCCGCTGACGGTCACGACGCGGATGCTCGGGCCGAACGGGCGGCGAAAGACCAGCCCGGACGACACGACGAGCACTACTACGGGGCGCCGACGCCGGCCGCCTCAGTCGGCTCCGGGGCCCGCGCCGTGCCCGCCAGCCAGGGCAGTCGCTCGTTCGCCAAGGGCCTAGCGCGCCGCCGGGCGCTCTAGACGCGAGCGGGAGGTAGGGCGCGCTTTGGAACGTAGCCTGCACCGGTTCGTGCGGCTCCTGCGCCTGCGCGGGGTCCGCGTGTCGGTGACCGAGGCGCTCGATGCCATGCACGCCGCGGCCACCCACGGCGCCCTGGCCGATCGCGAGACCTTGCGGTGCGTGCTGCGGGTGGCCCTCGTCAAGGACCGGCGCGACGAGGAGCTGTTCGACGAGCTCTTCGACCGTTACTTCCGGCTCGAACCGGTCGCGGCCGCCGAGCAGCCGGGCCACAACCACGCGCACGACGACCTGGCCGACCAAGGCACCGCGGAGTCGTTCACGATTTCGCCGGAGGCCTCGCAGACCCCGCAGCAGGGTCATTCGCACGGCAAGCCGGCCGACATCCGCGACTTCTTCCGCCAGCAGGACCTGGCGACGGCCTACAACCTGCATCAGGAGGCCAACAAGATCGACCTGGCGTCGATGACGGACGAGATCGTGCTGTCCAAGGAGCGCGGCCGTACGGCCGCCTCCGGCCCTCGCGTGCAGCTGGATACGTCCCGGCTGCACGGCGGAGGCCTGCCGGGCAAGCTGCAGAGCAGCCCAGGGACCCGGCTCGACGCCGGCCTGACGGTGGCCGAGGAGCAGGCCCTGCTCGACTGGCTCGGCGATCCGGACGCTGACGTACCGGCGGACGCGCTCGCGGCTCTGGCGCGCGGGTCGGGCGGCGAGATCGCCAACCTCAGCGAGCTGCTCAAACGCCACCTGGAGGCACTCGCGGCCATGGACCACCGGGCCATCGAGTCCCCGGAGCGGCCAGGCGCCCGTACGCCCGCGGTCGGCGAGGCCGAACGTCGCCAGCTCGAGGAGACCCTGCGCCGCCTGGCCAAGACCATGCCGGGAGCCCTGACGCACCGGCGTGTGGTGGCCGGCCGGGGCCGCGTCGACCCGGGTCGCACCATGCGTACCAACATGCGCTTCGACGGGATCCCGTTCCGGCCGGTGACGGTGGCACGTAGACAAGACAAGCCCCGTCTCGTCGTCCTGGCCGACGTGAGCCTGTCGGTCCGCCACACGGCGCGCTTCACCCTGTACCTGGTGCATGGCCTGCAGCGGCTGTTCGGGCAGGTGCGCACGTTCGCGTTCGTGGCCGACATAGCGGAGGTCACCGACCTGTTCGCCGAGCATCCGGTGGAGCGCGCGCTGGAGGCGATCTTCGGCGGCGACGTGCTGGACGTCGACGCCGACTCCGACTACGGTGCCGCGTTCGGGCAATTCCACGAGGAGTTCCCCGACCTGGTGACCCGGCGGACCACGGTGGTGATCCTCGGCGACGGGCGCGGCAACGGCCACGACGCCAACCTGGGCGTCTTCGAGGAGATCGCCAGACGCTGCAAGCAGCTCATCTGGCTGACGCCGGAGCGGCGGAACATGTGGCGGCTAGGCGGCTGCGATCTGCCGCGATACGCGGAACTGTGCGATCGGGTGGAGGTGGTCCGTGACCTCGACGGGCTGGACCGCGTCACCGAGGACATCGTGGCTCGGCTGGCCGGACGCTGACCCGGGCCGCTCAGGGCCGGGCATGGCTGCTGCTCTAGCGTGCGGCTGAGTTGTTGGCCGGAGCGGTCTGCAGCGGCGCGGTGGCAGTCGAGGCGGGCAGCGTCGAAGGGTTGACGAACGTGCTGCCGCCCGGCCCGGCCTGTACGGCCTCGTGCAGTGCGCTGCCCTGGAGGTACTGCGGCCAGCTGAGGAACCACTCGGTCCAGCCGTTATCCCAGGTGCCTGCCTTCGGGCTGCCCATGATCGTGATGGGGTCACCGGGCACGGCCAGGTTGTAGTACGTCTCGGCGTCGGCGGGCGACAGGTTGACGCAGCCGTGGCTGACGTTCTCGAAGCCTTGCTCGCCCACCGACCAGTACGCGTCGTGGTAGTAATCCCCGCTGAAGGTGAACCGCACCGACCACGGAACCGACAGGCTGTAACCCGGGCCGGTCATCTGTACCGGGTTTGCCTTCTCGATGGTCAGGTAGCTCCCGTCGGGCGTGTCGTCGCCCGGCCTGCCGGAGCTGATCGGCCAGTCGTAGCGGAGCTTGCCGTTGTAGTAGATCTGCGTGCGGTGCGTCGCGGTGTTCCCTATCGCCACCAGCGACGCGCCGATGTCGAACGTCTGGGTCAGGGTGTGGGCGCCGTAGATGCCCGGCGCACCCTGCACGCCGTTCAGGTGCCCGGTGAAGCTCACCGAGGTGCCGGCCGGCCAGTAATCACGCGGCCGGAAGTAGGCGCAGGTGACGGCCATGTTGCAGGGATAATCCCAGTACCACGCGCCGACCACCGGCTTCGACGTCGTTATCTGCAGGGCCCGCTCGACCGCCGCCTTGTCGGTGATCGGTTGGCTGAAGTACAGGATGATCGGCATTCCCACGCCGTAGGTCTGGTTGTACCCCTCGAGGATTTCGGTGGTGAACGTCCGGCTCGGCGTCAGCGTGCGGAACGTGCTCGTCGTGGTGATGGTGCCGCCGCCGCTTCGGGACGCGGTGGCCGTCACCGTGTAGGCCTGCGAGACGTCAAGCGCCCACTGGCTGTGCCAGACCTTGCCGCCCTGGCTGAGGCTCCCCGTCACCGCATCGCCAGGGGTACGCACGGTGACGTTCTTCAGCGTGCCGCCGGTCGCCGTGACGGTGATACCGGCGGACGGGTCGGCGTCGGCGGCGTCGTTGGCGGGCGTTATCTTCACCTCGGGAACGGCCGTGGCAGCCCTAGGCTTAGCGTTGGCCGCCGGCCTTACCTGGCTGGTGCTGTGTCCGCTACCTGTGCACGCCGCCGTCAGCAGGGCCAGCGCCGCTACGGCAGCCGTGCCAACGTGCCGCCTCAGCCTCCGGCCCGCCGCGCCATCCTTGCGCCGTATCCTGATCGTCATTGCGGCCCTCACATCAGGACCCGTTCCCCGGAACGACCGGTCATATACCGACAAGTGGCCTCGATGGCGCCAGGACGCTGCAATGGGTGATCGGCTCGGGCCAACGGAGATGGCCGACGCGCCGCATCGCCGCGATTCGCCGGCCGTTTCCGCAGCCCAGGTCAGGTCAGGACCGGACGCCCCAGCGGGAAGGGCCGTCCGCCGGTGGCGACGCTGAGCGACCCGGCGAATACGTAGGCTCCCACCGCGGCGAACGCGAAGACGACGATCCCGGCCGCCTTGTCCAGGCCCGACGAGCCGTTCACCGTGCCCGCCAGGACCAGGATCAGCGCCAGTTCCACCAGCACGAAGATCAGCGTGAAGGCCAACGGCAGTCGCAGGCTGCCCGCGGTCAGCACCGCGATGATGACGATCCAGCTGATCAGGAAGGCGGCCACGGTGTGCACGGTGGCGGCCGGAGTCACCCCCCACCAGCCATGGGCCAGCCCGGTCAGCAGGGCGGCGTAGCTGAGCCAGAAACCGCCGAAGACGGCGAAGACCGCCGCCACGGCGGACTGGCCCAGCGCCGCGCTCCATACCGTGGCGATGAGCTGCCCGATGCCGGTGGCCAAGATGATGATCGGCAGGGCCCCGCCCGCGGCGGGAGCGTAGTTGATAAGCGCCAGGCCGAGCATTACGGATCCCACGACGAACGTGGGGACGCCGACGATGGCCGGGTCGCCGGTCAGCGGCCCGACGGTCGCCTGCTCGGCGGCCGGCGCCTCGATGTCCTGGGCGACCCCTTCGGGCGCCCCGGCGTGGTCGGTAGCAGTCATGTTTCCTCCTTGATGGATGAACCGGCCGTTACCGAGGCCGGTCCGGCGCGGCGTTCTGCTGCAGCTGGGTCAGGACCGACGCATCCCGCAGGGTGGTGACGTCACCGGGCTCCCGGCCTTCCGCGACGTCGCGCAGGAGCCTGCGCATGATCTTCCCGGACCTGGTCTTGGGCAGGTCGTCGGCCCAGATGATCCGGCCCGGCCGGGCCAGCTTGCCGATCTGGCGGCCGACGTGCTCGCGCAGCGTCGTCTCCAGGTCCGGCTCTCCCGCGACGCCGGAGCTCAGGGTGACGTAGGCCACCACCGACTGGCCGGTCAGGTCGTCGGCGGTGGCGATGACCGCGGCCTCGGCGACCGCGGGGTGCGAGACCAGGGCCGATTCGATCTCGGCGGTGGACAACCGGTGGGCGGACACGTTGATGACGTCGTCGACCCGCCCGGTGATCCAGAAATAGCCGTCCTCGTCGCGCCGCGCGCCATCGCCGGCGAAATAGGTACGGGGGCCGAACCGGCCGAAGTAGGTCTGCACGTACCGGTCGGGGTCGTCGTACAGGGTGCGGAGCATGCCCGGCCACGGCCGGGTCAGCACGAGCAGGCCGCTGCCGCGGGCGATCTCGTCACCGGACTCGTCCACCAGAGCGGCCGACACGCCGGGCAGCGGCAGACCGGCCGATCCCGGCTTCGCGGCGATCAGGCCAGGCAAGGTGGTGATCATGATGGCTCCGGTCTCCGTCTGCCACCAGGTGTCCACGATGGGGCAGTGCTCGCCGCCGATGGCGGCGTAGTACCACAGCCAGGCCTTGGGGTTGATCGGCTCGCCGACCGTGCCGAGCAGCCGCAGCGACGACAGGTCGTGCTTGGCGGGGTAGTCCTCCCCCCACCTCATGCACGCCCGGATGGCGGTCGGCGCGGTGTAGAAGATCGTCACGCCGCACCGCTCGACGATCTCCCACCAGATGTCCTTGTCCGGGTAGTCCGGCGCACCCTCGAACATCACCGACGTGCAGCCGTTGGCCAGCGGGCCGTAGACGATGTACGAATGACCGGTGATCCAGCCCACGTCGGCCGTGCACCAGAAGACGTCGTGCTCGGCGTCCAGGTCGAAGACCATCGCCGTCGTGGTGGTGACCGCGGTGAGGTATCCACCCGTGGTGTGCAGGATGCCCTTGGGTTTGGCGGTAGAGCCGGACGAGTAGAGCAGGAACAGCGGGTGTTCCGCCTCCATCGGCTCCGCCGGGCAGACCGGGTCGGCGGTGGCGATCAGGTCGTCGAACCACATGTCCCGTCCGGGTCGCATGACGCAGTCGGCGCCGGTGGACCTGACCACCACCACCGTCTCCAGGTCGGGTAGATCCGAGATCACCTCGTCCACCTGGTGCTTGACCGGGATGAACTTGCCCTTCCGCCGGGCCCCGTCCGGGATGATCAGCGCCTTGGCCCGGGAGACCTCCATCCGCTCGCGCACGGCGGTAGGGGCGAAGCCGCCGAAGACGACGGTGTGCGGCGCGCCGATGCGGGCGCAGGCGAGCATGGCCACCACGACTTCGGGGATCATCGGCAGGTAGATGCCGACGACGTCGCCCTTGCCGATCCCCTGCGCCTTGAGCGCGTTGGCGAGCCGCTGCACGTCGTGGAGGAGATCGGCGTAGGTCAGGTCGCGTTCCTCGCCCTCCTCGCCCCGCCAGTGGAACGCGACCCGGTCACCGTGGCCGGCCAGCACATGCCGGTCGAGGCAGTTGTAGGACACATTGATGGTCCCGTCGGCGAACCAGGTATAAAACGGCGGGTTGCTGTCGTCCAGCACCTTAGAAAATGGCGTTTCCCAGTGCAGCCGCTCACGCGCCTGCGTGGCCCACCACGCCTCCGGGTCCGCTGCCGCCCGCTCGTATACGCCGGGGTCACTTACCCGAGCCTGAGCGGCGAAGCCGGCGGGCGGCGGGAACTTCTCGACCTGCAGCAACGTCTCCAAGCGGTCACCGACTTTAGGATATGGACCGGGCATTTGCGCTCCTTCCGGGGATCTAGCCTCCAGCCTCCGCGAAGCAGCCCGCTCGCGGCACTCTCCGCAGGTCGCGAGCCTCGTTGACATCTGGCCAGGACCCACCTAGCCAATCGGCCGGTATGCCGATGCCAGACAGGCGGTTTAGGTTCGCTGGCATTCCCCTTACCGGTCATTTGCCGTCTCATAGTGAGCACTGGCCTGGGGCGCCGTCTCCCGGCTGGATCGTGGCGAGGAAGCACCCACGAGCCGCGCGGGGCATTGACTGCCTCTACCTTCTACGCGGGGCATTGACTGCCTCTACCTTCTATAGGCAAGGAGATACATTCCAATGACGGTAACTCTGGACAAGAACACCGAGGCCTTCATCGCAACGCCGCGCCAGTTGTTCGTCAACGGGCAATGGGCGGATGCCGCGTCAGGCAGGACGTTCGAGACCCCGAACCCAGCGACGGGCGAGACCCTCGCGCGCATCGCCGAGGGAGGCGCCGAGGACATCGACCGGGCTGTCCGGGCCGCGCGCTCGGCATTCGACGACGGCCCATGGGGCAAGATGACGCCGTCCGAGCGCGGACGCATCATCTGGAAGATCGGCGACCTGATCTACGAGCACCTCGAGGAGCTTGCCCAGCTCGAGTCGCTCGACAACGGCAAGCCGTATGCCGTCGCGAAGGTCGCAGATGTGTCCCTGTCGGCGGACATGTTCCAGTACATGGCCGGCTGGGCCACCAAGATCGAGGGCAACACGATCAACATCTCGGTGCCCTACATGCCGGGCGCGAACTTCCATTCCTACACGCTGCGGGAGCCCGTCGGCGTGGTAGGGCAGATCATCCCGTGGAACTTCCCGCTGCTGATGGCCGCGTGGAAGCTCGCCCCGGCGCTCGCGACCGGGTGCACCGTGGTGCTCAAGCCGGCCGAGCAGACCTCGCTGACCGCACTGCGGCTGGCTGAGCTGATCGCCGAGGCCGGGGTGCCTGACGGCGTGGTGAATGTCGTGACGGGCTTCGGCGAGACGGCAGGCGCCGCGCTCGCCGCCCATCCTGACGTGGACAAGGTCGCGTTCACCGGGTCAACGGACGTAGGCAAGCTCATCGTGCACGCGGCCGCGGGCAACCTGAAGAAGGTGAGCCTGGAGCTCGGCGGCAAGAGCCCGAACATCGTCTTCGAGGACGCAGAGGACGCCGCGGTCGAGGGATCGGCCAACGCCATCTTCTTCAACCACGGCCAGTGCTGCGTGGCCGGCTCGCGGCTGCTCGTGCACCAGAACCGCTTCGACGAGGTGGTCGGCGGCGTCGCCGAGATCGCGAAGTCGATCAAGCTGGGCGCCGGCATGGAAGTAAGCACCCAGATGGGCCCGATGGTGTCGGAGGAGCAGTTCAAGCGGGTCAACAGCTTCCTGGAATCCGGCAGGGCCGAGGGAGCCACCGCACTGGCCGGCGGCGGCACGTTCGGTGATCGCGGCTTCTTCATCGAGCCGACGGTGCTGATCAACACCCACGGCAACATGAAGGTGGTGAAGGAGGAGATCTTCGGGCCGGTCGTGGTCGCCGAGCCGTTCAGCGACCTGGACGACCTCGCGGCCAAGGCCAATGACACCCCATACGGCCTCGGGGCCGGGATCTGGACCCGCGACATCTCCAAGGCCCACGCGCTGGCGAAGAAGCTCAGGGCGGGCAGCGTGTACGTCAACTGCTACAACGTGTTCGACGCGGCGCTGCCGTTCGGCGGCTACAAGCAGTCCGGCTGGGGCCGCGAGATGGGCCACGAGGTGCTCGAGGCCTACACCGAGGTCAAGGCGGTCACCACCCTGCTGTGACCAGTGCCCGTACTGGGTTCTGCGCCAGCAGCGCCAGCCCGTAGGCGAGCACGCCGGGGCAGCAGTAGACAAGGAGATGGCCAGAATCGACGAGGAGGGAGATGGCCGGGCTCGGCAGGACCTGAGCCCGGCCCGGCCAGGAGCCGGCCAGATCAGTGCTAGTCAGATCAGGGCTAGTCAGATCAGGCCGAGCTTGCTGGCCGCGTACACGGCCTCGGCGCGGCGCCGCGCGCCCAGCTTCTGCATGACGTTGCCGACGTGGAACTTCACCGTCGCCGCGGAGATGTACAGGCGCTGCCCTATCGCGACATTGCTCAGCCCGCGAGCGAGCAGGACCAGGATCTCCCGCTCTCGCGGCGTGATGTCGCTCGCGGCCGGCCTCCCGGTCCGCTGGCTGCCGTGCATCCAGCGGACGACGACCCCGGCGCTGCGGGAGTCGAAGGCGCTCTCCCCCCGGTGCACGGCCCTGATCGCCCGGACCAGCTCGGTCAGGTCCACGTCCTTGACCACGAAGCCCTTCGCGCCCTGCTTGATGGACTCCAGGATCAGCCACTCGTCCGCGGAACTCGTCAGCACGAGCACGCGGATGTCGGGATAGCGCTGGGTTATCGTGCCGCACAGGGCCAGGCCGTCGCACTCGCTGCCGGCGGTCAGCCGCAGATCCAGGAGCACCACCCGGGGACGGGCCCGGTCGAGCATCGCCGGGGCCAGCCGGGCGGACGGCGCCTCGCCGACCACCCGCAGATCCGGTTCCCGGTCGATCATGGCCCGCAGGCCCTGCCGGACGATCGCGTGATCGTCGATGATGGCGACCCGGATCTCATCCATGGGTCCCTCCTTGTCGGTAACCGGGGGCTGGGGCCGGCAGGGACACCTGGATGGCAATCCCGCCCAGGTCGGACCGGTCAGCCCGCAGGCTCCAGCCCATCTCTTCGGCCCGCGCGGCGATGTCGGTCAGGCCCAGGTGGTAGCCGAGGCCCGTGCCGGGGACCTCACCACGGATGATCTTCCTGAGCGTCTTCGGGTTCCCGCTTCCGTCGTCCGCAACACAGAGCGCGATGACGCCGCGGCCGTAGCTCAGCCGGATGACCGCGCGACGGGCCCGTCCGTGGACGGCCGCGTTGAAGACGCACTCGCTGGCCATCTGGAACATCGACCGGGAGACCGCCGCCGGCAGCGGCACCGGCGTCCCGGTCACCTCGACGCTCACGTCGAGCCGGCGCACGGGATGCTGGGCCTTGAGGCGCCGTAGCATGTCGGGAAGTTCTTCGTCGGGGGCGGTCGCGCCCTCGCGGAGGTTCTGCAGCGAGGACCGCAGGTGCCGGACGGCCGTGGCGGTAAGTCGCCTGGCCTGTTCCAGGCTCGCGTGCATGGGTGATCCCGCGGGCACGTCGGCCAGGCACAAGTCGATGGCCAGCCCGGCCGCCAGGACCTCCTGGATGGCTCCGTCGTGCAGTTCCCTGGCCAGGCGGTGCCGCTCATGTTCGGCGAGTATCTGCGGTACGGCTGGCTGAGGGCGGCGGGCCACCTGGGCCGGGACGGGTGACGGCGCCCGGAATGGCTGGGCGTTCGCCGAGACGGCGGTACGGGTCATGTCGTCCCTCCTCGGTGAGAGGGGCTTATCGTAAACCGGGTGAGGTAGGCCGTTGGTAGGTCGCCGTCCGCTGGTGCTGCCGAGCAGGTCCAGGTCATACGGGGTCAACTCCAGGTACCGCTGCACCGCGGCTGGATGGGTATCGCGCGAGCGGAGGGCACCGCCGACGCAACTGCGAGCGAACGGTCATGATCAAGCCTCAAGGCCGGAATTTGTGCCCGCTACCGATCCTGCGAACATGTGGCATTGTCGACCCGATACGCACGGGATGTTAAGGCCAAAAGTCCCGAACCCAGGGCCCGCCGTCCCGCCGTGACCGGAGCCCGCCATCGCGCCAACCCGCGACGACGTACTTCGGGCTCGTCCTGCAGGCGGTCCTGGAGGCCGTAAGCCAGCGCCAGGAGCCCTCGGCTTCGACGGTTCCCTATAGTCCGCGGCTGCCGCCGAGCAGGTCCAGGTCATACGGGGTCCGCTCCAGGTAACGCTGCACCGACGCCGGATGCGGATCGGCCAGCAGCGCATTGCGCACCGCGACCGTGACGAAGGTACCGAACTCGGCGAGCGCCGGGGATTCGGAGCCGGGAAGCAGTTCTCCGCCGTACAGCTCGGTGGCGCCCGCCACGTCGCCGGCCCGAAGCCGGCGCAGCACGTCGGTGACGTCACAGCGCACGTCGAGGCCGATGCGGTACGGACGGGACTCCAGCCGGCCGCCGAGCAGCGCGCGCAACTGCGACATCTCCGCCTTCAGCGTGCCCTGGCTCACCCGCCGGTCCCCGTAGAGCCGTGAGTGCAGCTCACCCAGGTCGAGCCCGTCGGGATTCAGGGCCAGCAGCGCGAGGATCTCCAGCTGCCGTTTGGTCAGCCGCAGCGGGACGCCGTCCAGCTGCGCGCTTGGCTGGCCGAGCAGCTTGAGCTCGAGCAGCCCCCCGCCGTGACCCGCGTCATTCTGTGCGGCGCCGTTGTGCGCCGCGGCCGCCGCGCGCACCTCGCGTCCGAGCAGCCGGGCCAGCGCCTGCGCCGTGGCCAGGCCGATCGGGTGCGAGCGGTCCCAGGTCGTGGACAGGTCAAGCACGCCCAGCTGGCGTCCGGTCCTCGGGTCGTGCACTGGGGCCGCCCAGCACACCCAGCCGTGCACACAGCTGGAGAAATGCTCCGCCGAGTACACGGTTGCCGCGTGGTCAAGCCGGAGCGCCAGATCCAGGGCGTTGGTCCCGACGCTGGCCTCGTCCCACCGGCCTCCCGGGATGAAGTTCACCTTTTCGGCTTTGCGCCGCATGACCGCGCCGCCGTAGGTCCACATAATGCGGGCGGCGGGATCGGTGACCGCCACGACAAGCTCGCCGTCGTCCGCCGCCGCCTGCAGCTGGGATTCGAGCTGCCGCACGGCGTCGGACAGCGGGCTCGTCTGGAAGGCATTTCGCGTTTCGTCGAGGTCAGCCAGAGGCGCCTCGGCGACTTCGGGCATGATGTACGCGGCGGAGCGCTCCCAGCTCGCCACGATCTCGGTGCGCACGCCCGCCCGCTCCGGGTTCGTCGGCCGCCGGTCGCAGATCGCCGGAATGTGCAGATCCCATGCTCGCGCCAGGAGAGAGCGCCGCCGGTGCAACTGCGAGCGAGTAGGCATGATCAAACCTCAGGGCCGGGATTTGCCCGCTACCGATGCTGCGAGCATGCGACATTATCGACCAGTTACGCAAGGGGACGTTAAGGCCGAAAGTCCCTCGGATCCGCGGCCCTCGGTCCTGCCGGGTGGTCGCGGGGTATCAGCCTCGCCCGGAGCAGCGACCAGCGGACCGGGCGGCAAGGGACAGCTCGAGATTCCAGATGACCAGGAAACTTCATGCGGGTTCGGCGTTACCCGGCGGCTGCCGCCTTGGACAGGTCGACCTCGAACTCCACTGTGACCTCGTCGCGCAGCTTGAGCGCGCCGAAGAAGCCGGTGTACGGCTTGATCCCGAACGCGGACTGGACCAGCGTGGCGGTTCCCCGGTACCGGCCGGAACCCGGCGCGGTTACCTGCAGCCGGGCCGGCTGGGTCTTGCCGTTCAGGGTGACCGAGCCCTCGATCGCGCCGCCGCTGGCCCCGGAGGGAATGATCCGCGACGAGGCGAAGGTCGCGGTGGCCCCGCCCAGGATGTTCTCCATTTGCTTCTTGATCTGGGCGCGGTCCCCGTCGGTGAGCGGCTTGACCCCGCCCGTCCCCTCGCGGACCTCCAGTGAGCCCAGGTCGAGTTCGGCGGTGACCGTGGCGGCGGTCAGGCCGCCATCTTCGTCGGCAGGCACCTCGACCCGCGCCGACCACCGGGTCACCTCGATGGTGAGGTCATGGCCTGCCTTGGCGGCCATCCCGGCCCGGCCCGTCTTGATGACGACGCGCCCCGTACCCGGCCCGAGCCGAAAATTGCCTGTGTAAGCAGTCACGGGCCAACCGTACGGGGTCAGGCGGGAAAAGGTCTACTACCGGTTTCGATGCGGCGACGTATGTGCGTGTTCCGGCGGAGAACCGGCTGCCGGGCGCGAATTCGTTCAGGGACTGCGCCGCGGTGCTGATCGAGGTGCACTTCATTGCGGCG
>Ga0208565_1000373_pt1 | contig 34764 bp, 32 predicted proteins | sample Sb_taG_7_FD_187706 | JGI IMG/M metagenome (GOLD analysis project Ga0208565, IMG submission 187706) | Peat soil microbial communities from Weissenstadt, Germany - Sb_50d_2_FS metaG (SPAdes) (version 2) | ecosystem: Environmental > Terrestrial > Soil > Wetlands > Peat | place: Germany... | reverse complement strand
TTGTTCAACGCCGGCTATGACCCCAACACTTACAGCGCCGGAATGCTTGAGCTGATCGCCACGTTCGTACCCGATCGCAACGGCGTGAGCGAGGCCGAAGCCACAGCATGGGCACAAGACCTAACCGAACTCGGCCCCAACTACTTCCTCAGTCTCAACCGCTACCTTTTCCTGGCGCACAAGCCCACCTGACGACCGGGCTCCTAGCCGTCACCGAGGAGCAGGAGAATCGGGCAAGCGTCTCCGCAGACGCACAGCTCGCTTGCGCTCAGGACGAGGAGCAGGGGAATCGAGCAACTCAACGCCGTCACGGACGGAACGCGACACAATGTGCCGATGGCGATCGAGTTCGCAGAGCGCATCAGGCGCATCCCCAGCTATCCCGTCGCCGGCGGCTATGCGCAGCAGGAGCCGCTCGTGCGCCTGGCCAGCAACGAGTCGCCTTACCCGCCACTGCAGGCCGTGCGCGAGGCGGTGCAGCGCGCGCTTGGCACGCTCAACCGCTACCCCGATCCCTCCAACTCGCTGCTGCGCCAGCGCCTGTCCGAGCGCTACGGCGTGCCCGACTCGCGCATCGCGATCGGCAACGGCTCGTGCGACATCCTGCTCGCCGCCGGCGAGGCGCTGCTCGAGCCCGGCGCGGAGCTCGTGTACGCGTGGCCGTCCTTCTCCGTCTACCCCCACCTCAGTGCGTCCTCCGGCGCGCGCGCTGTCACCGTCGCACTCGACGCCCACGAGCGCCACGACCTGCAGGCGATGCTCCGCGAGATCACCGTCGCCACGCGGCTCGTGCTCGTGTGCAACCCCAACAACCCCACCAGCACCGCGCTCCCGCTCGCCGACATCGCGGGCTTCCTCGCCGACGTGCCCCGCCACGCGTGCGTGATCGTCGACGAGGCCTACTGCGAGTTCAACCTGCTCGAGGACCCCGACGCCTCGATCGAGCTGCTCGCGCACCACCCCAACCTGATCCTGCTGCGCACCTTCTCCAAGGTTCACGGCCTGTGCGGGGTGCGCGTCGGCTTCGCGCTGTGCGGCTCGGAGGAGCTGCCGCGCGCGCTCGACCAGGTGCGCCAGCCGTTCTTCTGCAACGCGCTCGCTCAAGCGGCCGCCGTCGAGGCGCTTGCCCACCAGGACGCCGTCGAAGATCGCGTCACCCGCACCGTCGCAGAGCGCATCTCCGTCGAGGAGCGCCTGCGCGCCCTCGGCCTGCACGTCGCCGACTCGCAGGCCAACTTCTGCTGGGTCGCGCTCGGCGAGGACCGTGATGAGGAACAAATCATGCGAGGTCTGCAAGAGCGCGGCGTGCTGGTGCGCGCCGGTCGCGCGCTCGGCAGCGCCACGCCCGCGCTGCGCGTCACCTACGGGCTGCCCGAGGAGAACACACGCTTTCTGGAGGCGCTAGCCGAAGTGCTCGGACCCGCGCCCGCGCGCTGAGTTGCCGCGCGCGCACGGAGCCGCCCGCCGCGATCACGCCCGACGGATGTTGCCCAATTGTCGCCCAGTCCTGGACTGCGAGCGCAGCCTTTGCTACAACCGTCGTGTACGACCATGAACCGGCCGGCTCACACATCCGCATTCGTTCTCTCCGCGCCCGCCGCACGGTCGTATCGCTACGCCTGGCGATTTAGCTAGGCGCTTCGGCCTGCGCCCGTTCGTGAGCGGCGCCAACGGCCGTACCAGGTCCCGACGTGGGACCCAGCGCCACCCCGCCGGCGCCGTCAGGCGCCCTCCTCACGAATAACCACAGTGGTGAGAACGCAGCCCTCTAACATGCCCAGGCGTCAGTGAAAGGATCAATCGATGATGATCGTGATGAAGGAGACCGCCACCGATGAGGAGATCGGAGCGGTCATACAGAAGATCGAGCACGCCGGCGCGCTCGCGCACCCGATCAAGGGCGCGCGCCTGACGGTCATCGGCGCGATCGGCGACGTCGAGCAGGACGTCAACCTCGAAAGCCTCGGCCTGGAGGGCCAGCCCGGGGTCGATCGGGTGATGCCGATCCTCAAGCCCTACAAGCTCGCCTCAGCGCAGATCCGCCACGGCGAGCGCACCGTGCTGGACATCCAGGGGCGCAAGGTCGGCGGCGAGCATTTCGCGTTGATCGCCGGGCCGTGCACGGTCGAATCGCGCGAGCAGACGCTGCACACCGCGCGCACCGTGCGCGACGCCGGCGTCACGCTGCTGCGCGGCGGCGCCTACAAGCCACGGACCTCCCCCTACGCCTTCCAGGGCCTCGGGCAGGAGGGGCTGCGGCTGCTCGCCGAGGCCAAGGCCGAGACCGGCCTGCCGGTTGTCACCGAGCTGATGGACCTGCGCGACCTCGACGACGTGCTCGAGGTCGCCGACGTGATCCAGATCGGGGCGCGCAATATGCAGAACTACCCCCTGCTCACCGAGATCGGACGCTCCGGGTGCCCCGCCCTGCTCAAGCGCGGGCTCTCCGCCACGCTCGACGAGCTGCTGATGGCCGCCGAGTACATCCTCAAGGAGGGCAACCCCAGCGTGATGCTGTGCGAGCGCGGCATCCGCACCTTCGAGACCGACCACCGCCGCGTCACGCTCGACATCATGGCCGTGCCCATCCTCAAGGAGCTCACGCACCTACCCGTGATCGTCGACCCCAGCCATGCCGCCGGGCGGCGCGAGCTGGTGCTGCCGCTGTCGCTCGCCGCCGCCGCAGTCGGCGCCGACGGCATCATCGTGGAGGTGCACCCCAACCCCGACGAGGCCGTCTGCGACGGGCCGCAGGCGCTCCTGGACGACTCCTTCGCCGAGTTCGCAGCCGCCGTGCAGCGCACCGCGGAAGTCGCCGGAAAGGCGCTCAGCGCCGCCTGATGGGCGGGCGGGATCATCGATAGGAACGCCCCCTTGAGGGTCGCGATCCTCGGCGTGGGGTTGATCGGCGGCTCGATCGGCCTGGCCGCACGTGCGCGCGCGGGCGCTCGCGTGTGCGGGTATGACCCCGACGAGCGTGTGCGCGCCCGGGCGCTCGAGCTCGGCGCGATCGAGACGCAGGCCGACGACGTGGCCAGCGCCGTGGATGGCGCCGAGGTCGTGTTCGTCGCTGCGCCCATCGGAGCGCTCGCCGAGACCGTGCGCCTGGCGCTTGCCGGCGCCAGCTCCGACTGCGTCGTCAGCGACGTTGGCTCCACCAAGCGCCTGCTCGCACAGGCCGCCCGTGACGAGCGCTTCATCGGCGGGCACCCACTCGCCGGTGCCGAGACAGCGGGCGTGGAGCACGCGCGCGAGGACCTGTTCGAGAGCGCCACCTGGTATCTGACGCCCGCCCAGGGCAGCACGGCCGGGGTGCTCTACGAGCGGCTGCATCGTCTGCTGATATCGATCGGCGCCCGCCCCACAGCGATCGACGCCGACACCCACGACCGCCTGATGGCCTGCGTGTCGCACCTGCCGCACGTGCTCGCCAATCTGCTCGTCGCTCAAGCCGCGAGCCTGCTCGGCGGCGAGCAGTCCCAGCGTCTGCCCGCCCTCGGGCCGAGCTTCCGCGACGCCACCCGCTTCGCCGGCGCCAACAGCGCGATCTGGACCGACATCTACATGTCCAACCGCGACGCCCTGATCGCCAGCATCGACGAGCTCTCAGGACGCCTGGCGCAGGTGCGCGGGCTGCTGTCCGACGGTCAGGCCCCGGAGATCGGCGCCTGGAACGAGCGCGCACGCGCCGACCGCGAGGCGCTGCTCGACGCCGCGCTCGCCGGCGGGCCCGTGCACGAGCTGCGCGCCTCGGTGCCAAACCGACCCGGTGCCATCGCCGAGATCGCCCTGGCCCTCGGACGTGCCGGCGTGAACATCGTGGACATGGCGCTGGCACCCTCGGCCGAGGACCGGCCCGGCGGGCTCGCGCTGTGGATCGCCGGCGACGAGCACGCCGCGCGCGCCAGCGAGCTGATCGCCGGGCTCGGCTTCCCCGTCGTGCAGGCATGATGCCTGTTACCCTACATAGGGCATGCCTAAGACTTCGGTATATCTGAGCCGGGCGGACGCCGAGCATCTGCGCCGCGCCGCTGCGCGTACCGGCCGCTCGCAGGCCGATCTGATCCGCGAGGGCGTACGACGCGTGACCTCGGAGTCCCAGCCCGGCGAGAGGGTCTTCCGAAGCATGGGTGCGGGGCGGGGCGGTGGAGCGCCGTACCGCGGCTGGGACGCCGAGGATCTGCATCGTTCTGTGATGGGCCGAGGGTGACCGTCCGGGCATGACGGCGCTGATCGTCGACGCCGGGGCGCTCTACGCGCAGGCCGACGCCGACGAGCCCGCGCATGAGGCAGTATGTGAGGTGCTGCGTGCGGAGCGTGGGGAGCTCGTCACCTCGCAGTTCGTCGTCGCTGAGGCGGACTATCTGATCCTGCGCCGTCTCGGAGTCGACGCCGAGCTTCGGTTCCTCGAGGATCTGGCGGAAGGAACCTACCTCGCGGACACGCTCGCGCCGGCGGATCTCGCGATCGCTCGGGACATCGCGGCTCGCTACCGAGATCTCGAGCTCGGCTTGGCGGATGCGTCGCTGGTGGTCCTCGCCAACCGTTGGGGAACCCGTCGCATTCTGACGCTCGACGAACGCGCATTCCGCACCGTCAAACCGCTCCAGGGCGACTCCTTCACGGTGCTGCCGGCGGACGGCGGGTGAGTGAAGCTCCCGCGCGGTCATACTGGCCCCCATGAACATGCGCTTCGAGCCGTCCAGCGGGCTAGCCGGGGAGCTGTGCGCGCCGGCCGACAAGTCGATCTCCCACCGCGCCGCGCTGCTCGGAGCGATGGCCTCCGAACCGGTGCGCATCGAGCGCTACCTGCACGCGGCCGACACCACCTCCACGCTGGACGCCGTACGCGCGCTCGGCGCGCTCGTGGAGGTTCACGGCGAGGACCTCGTAGTGCGCGGCCCCGGGCTGCGCGACGCCCGCGAGACCGACCGGCCGATCGACGTCGGCAATGCCGGCACGCTGATGCGGCTGCTGCCGGGCTGGCTGGCTTCGCAGGAGGGCTGCTCGTTCACGCTCGACGGTGACGAGTCCATCCGCCGGCGCCCCGTCGATCGCATCGTCGAGCCCCTGCGCCACATGGGCGCCGAGCTGAACGCCCGCGACGGGCGCTTCCCGCCGCTGCGCGTGCGCGGCAGGCGGCTGCGCGCGATCTCCTATGAGATTCCCGTCGCCAGCGCCCAGGTCAAGTCGTGCATCCTGCTGGCCGCGCTCGCCGCCGACGGGGCGAGCACGGTCGGCGAGCCTGCGCGCAGCCGCGACCACACCGAGCGAATGCTGCTGCGCGCCGGCGTCGACATCCATCGCAACGGCCGCCACGTCACCGTCGCCGGCGCGGACGAGCTGGCGCTCGAGCGCGTCACCGTCCCCGGCGATCTCAGCTCAGCCGCGTTCATGGTGGCCGCCGGCGTGCTCGTGCCCGGCTCGCGGCTGCTGATCGCCGACGTCGGCGTCAACTGGACGCGCACCGGCTTCCTGCGCATCCTGCGCCGCATGCGCGGGATCGTGCTCGGCGAGCTCGAGGACGAGAGCGGCGAACTGACGCCCGAGGAGCCGGTCAGTGACCTCGACGTCGCCCACGGCGCGCTCGAGGGGACCGTCGTCGAGGCCGACGAGGTGCCGCTCGCGATCGACGAGCTGCCGCTCGTCGCGCTGCTCGGCTGCTTCGCCGAGGGCGAGACCGTCGTGCACGGCGCGCAGGAGCTGCGCGTGAAGGAGTCAGACCGCATCGCCAGCGTCGTCGAGGGCCTGCGCGGACTGGGAGCCGACATCGAGGCCACCGACGACGGCTTTCTCGTCCGTGGCAGCGGCGGCCTGCGCGGGGGGCGCATCGACGCTCACGGCGACCACCGCCTGGCGATGATGGGAGCCGTCGCCGGCCTCGCCTCCCGCGAGGGAGTCGAGGTGATCGGCATGGACGCCGCCGCGGTGTCCTATCCGGGGTTCGTCGAAGATCTCGCCTCACTGTGCTCATAGCAATCGACGGCCCCGCCGGCGCCGGCAAGTCCACCGTCGCACGCGCGCTTGCCGCCCGGCTCGGCTTCACCTATCTCGACAGTGGCGCCATGTACCGATGCGTCGCGCTCGCCGCACTGGAGCGCGGAGGGGGAGTGCTGCCCGAGCAGCCGGAAGCGTTCGGCGGGCTGGCCAGAGCAGCCGCGATCCAGTTCGCCGATGCGCCCGCGGAGGCTCCATCCGGATCCCCATCCCGAGTGCTGCTCGACGGGCGCGACGTGAGTCAGGAGATCCGCACGCCCGAGGTCTCCGCTGCGGCGTCCGTCGTAGCCGCCGACCCAGCTGTGCGCGAGGCGCTCGTCGCCAAGCAGCGCGAGCTGATCGCGCGCGGCGACTGGGTCGCGGAGGGGCGTGACATCGGCACCGTCGTGGCGCCCGATGCGTCGCTGAAGATCTTCCTCACCGCTGACTCACGCGAGCGCGCGCGCAGGCGCGCAGATGAGCTGGGGGCCGACGTCGACATGGTGCTCGCCGAGCAGGTCATGCGCGACGAGCGTGACATCGGCCGGGAGCACAGTCCGCTGCGCGCGGCCGCCGACGCCGTGACGGTCGACACGACCGGGCTGACGGTCGAGCAGGTCGTGCGCACGATCGTGGACCTCGACACCACGCGCGCCCTCCAAGCTCGAGCGCACGCCGGCTGAACCGCTGTGGGCGCAACGTGCTGGCGTGAGCGCTGCGCCGGATCGTGTTACCAGGCTCGCCAGAGGATCCGCGTGACGGCCGCGATAAGCGCGATCACGCATATCCCGGCGAAAGGGTCGCCTGTCGCGCGTGCGCCGATCACGACGATCAGCGCGATCAACACGAGGCACAGCAGCGTCTCGATCAGGAACCGCCGCCAGGCGACGATCGAACGCGAGGGACCTTCCCGGCTGCCTCTACCCAATGTGGACTCCCTCCGGACAGCCACCCACAACCCGATCGGCCTGCTCGCCGGGTCGCGACACGACTATGTCCTGCGGCCAGTTCCAGTGGCTCTGCCTCGGCATTTCCAGACCGAAACAGAGATGAACATTGAGTAGGTTTGACGGGAGCTTAGCCGGTCAACGGTCATGCCGTGGCATGGCTCTGCTGCTCGCCCTGGTCATACTGCTCTGATGAAGGTCGCCGTCGTCGGCTATCCAAACGTGGGCAAGTCCTCGCTCATCAACCGCCTCACGGGCACGCGCGAGGCGGTCGTGCACGAGCGCTCCGGCATCACGCGCGACCGCAACGAGCTCGACTGCGAGTGGAACGGGCGCCAGTTCAAGCTGATCGACACCGGCGGTGTGGACTTCCAGGACGCCGACCCGCTCGCCGCCTCGATCCGTGAGCAGGCGCGCGCTGGACTCGCCGACGCGCAGGTGGCTGTACTCGTCGTGGACGCGCGCGCGGGTGTGCGTGCCGGCGACGAGGAGATGGCCGAGCTGCTGCGCCGCTCGCCGCTGCCGAGTATCGTCGCCGCGAACAAGTGCGACAGCGTCTCCGAGCTGTCGCTCGCCGCCGAGTTCCATCGCCTCGGCCTCGGCGAGCCGCTGCCCGTCTCCGCCGCGCAGGGCCTCGGCTCGGGCGACCTGCTCGATCGCATAGTCGAGCTGCTGCCCCAGGGAGAGGAGCAGCCCGCGCAGGACACCGTGCGCCTGGCTGTGATCGGCCGGCCGAACGTGGGCAAGTCCTCACTCGTCAACTGCTTCCTAGGCGAGCAACGCGTGATCGTCTCCGATGTGGCGGGCACCACCCGCGACGCGATCGACACGCCGCTGCTCGTCGGCGAGCGCAAGCTCACGCTGATCGACACCGCCGGCATCCGACGCCAGGCGAAGGTCGCCGACTCGGTCGAGTACTACACCGCCCTGCGCTCACGCCGCGCCGCCGAGCGAGCGGACGTCGCGCTCGTCGTCTGCGACGCCAGCGACGGCGTCACCGCCCAGGACATGCGTATCGCCGAACTGGCCATGAAGGCGGGCTGCGCGACCGCGATCGCCCTCAACAAGTGGGATCTGCAGGCCGAGCAGGGCGCCCTGCAGGCGGACGGAAACAGTGGCCAACGACTGGATCTCGAGCATGAGCGCGCGCGCGTGGCCACAAAGCTGCGCATGCGTCCGCGCGTGCTGACGGTCAGCGCCAAGAGCGGGCGCCACGTCACGCGCCTGTTGAACGAGGCGATCACGCTCGGCGACCGCGTCAGCGGACGCATCCCCACCCCCGAGCTTAACCGCTTCCTCGCCGAGGCCGTCCAGGCCCGTCAGCCACCCGTCGGCAAGAGCGGGGGCGCTCACCGGCTGAAGCTGATCTACATGGCCCAGATCGGCGAGCGCCCGCCCCGCTTCGCCATCCAGGTCAACTCGCGCGCGCGTGTCACCCGCGACTATGCCTACTTCCTGGAGAACCGCCTGCGCGCCCGCTACGGCCTCGACGGCGTGCCGCTGATCATCGACTTCGTCGAGCGCGGACAGCGCACGGGCGCTCGCGCCGCATAGACTTCGGCGCCTCTAGGGCAGGTCGTGCGTCGCCCGACATCGATCCCGTCCGCCATCCTCGACAACCGGAGCCGATTCCCAAACGACATGACTGAGCTTTCCGACAACGAGTTCCTGTTCACCTCCGAGTCGGTCACGGAGGGCCACCCCGACAAGATCGCCGACCAGATCTCAGACGGCGTGCTAGACGCGGTTCTCGCCGACGACCCCTACGGCCGGGTCGCCTGCGAGACACTCGTCAACACCGGCCTGATCGTCGTCTCCGGCGAGATCTCCACCGAGACCTATGTCGACATCCAGGAAATCGCGCGCGAGACGGTCCGCAAAATCGGCTACGACAATGCCGACTACGGCTTCGACTGCGACACCTGCGCGGTGATCAACGCGATCGACAAACAGTCCCCGGACATCGCTCAGGGCGTCGACGCCGCCTATGAGACGCGCCACGACCCCGCCGACGAAGACGAGCTGGACGTCGCCGGCGCGGGCGATCAGGGGATGATGTTCGGCTACGCAAGCAACGAGACCGATGAGCTGATGCCGCTGCCGATCTCCCTTGCGCACAAGCTCGCCAAGCGCCTGTCGGAGGTCCGCAAGGGCGAGGTGATCCCCTATCTGCGCCCGGACGGCAAGACTCAGGTCACCGTTAGATACCACGACGGCAAGCCGGTGGAGATCGAAAAGATCCTGATCTCCACCCAGCACGCCGACGGTATCGACAGCGAGTCCCTGATCAAGCCAGACCTGCTCGAGCACGTGCTGCGACCGGTGCTGCCTGCGGACCTCTATGACGAGAAGAAGCTCGCACGTAACTTCCTCGTCAATCCCACCGGGCGCTTCGTGATCGGCGGACCGATGGGGGACTGCGGCCTGACGGGACGCAAGATCATCGTCGACACCTACGGCGGCATGGCGCGCCATGGCGGCGGCGCGTTCTCCGGCAAGGACCCCTCCAAGGTCGACCGCTCGGCCGCCTACGCCGCGCGCTGGGTCGCCAAGAACATCGTCGCCGCCGGGCTCGCCGACCGTGCCGAGGTGCAGGTCGCCTACGCGATCGGCGTCGCGCACCCCGTGTCGGTGATGGTCGAGACGTTCGGCACCGAGAAGGTCGGGCGCGCTCAGATCGCGCGGCTGATCGACGAGCACTTCGACCTGCGGCCCGGCGCTTTCCGCGAGGAGCTCAAACTGCACCGTCCGATCTACCAGAAGACCGCCGCCTACGGCCACTTCGGCCGCGACGATCACGACTTCACCTGGGAGAAGACCGACAAGGCAGCCGCGCTGCGCTCCGCCGCCGGCCTCTGACCGGCCGGACCTCTACTGTCGGGGCGATGGGGAACATCGCCCAAGTCGATCCACAGCCGGCGCAGATCGGCGCGGCATCGACGATCGTCCAGGTCGAGCCGATGACGAGCGCTCGCGCGCTGCGCGGGCCGTTCGACTACCGCCTACCGGAGGAGCTGCGCGGAGGCGTCGTCGACGTTGGCTCGATGCTGGTGGTGCCGTTCGGGCGCCGACAGGTGCTCGGCGTGGTGGTCGGCCTGGCGGACAGCAGCGAGGTCGCCGAGGGGAAGCTGCTCGCGCCCCTGCGCGCTCTGGATGATGGCCCGCCCGCCCTGAGCGCCGAGCTGGTGGCCCTCGCCGAATGGATCGCCGCCGAGTACTGCTCCACGTTCGCTCGCGCGCTCGGGCTGGTGCTGCCGCCGGGAGCCGCGCGGCGGCTGAGCGGACGCAAGCGGCGCGAGGTCGCCCGTCCGCGCCATCTGCCCGTGGGGGCGCGCTCGGCGCACGCGCCCGCGCTCACGCTCGAACAGCAGGTGGCGCTCGCGCCGGTCACAGCCGCGCTGCAGGCGCGCCGCAGTGACCAGCGGCTGCTGCATGGCGTCACCGGCTCGGGCAAGACCGAGGTGTACCTGCGCGCCGCCACCGTCGCCCTCGAGCAGGGCCGCGGCACGATCGTGCTGGTACCCGAGATCGCGCTCACGCCGCAGATCGTCTCCCGCTTCGTCGAGCGCTTCGGCGACACGGTCGCCGTGCTGCATTCGCAACTGGCGCCCGCGCAGCGCTACGCCGAGTGGCGGCGCCTGCGCGAGGGGCAGGCGCGTGTGTGCGTGGGCCCGCGCTCGGCCGTGTTCGCGCCGATCGACCAGCTCGGCCTGATCGTCCTCGACGAGGAGCACGACGCCTCCTACAAGCATGAAGGGGACCCACGCTACGACGCCCGCGATGTCGCCGCCGAGCGCGCCCGGCGCGCCGGCGCCGTGCTGCTCGCCGGCAGCGCCACGCCGCGAGTCGAGAGCGTCGCACGTCTGCCCGCCAGCAGGCTCGCGCGGCGCGTGGACGGACGCCCGCTGCCTGATGTGCGCCTGCTGGACATGCGCGGGCACGCCCACGGGCTGCACCCGCTCACCGCCCAAGCCCTCGCCGCGGTGGCCGCCGGCGGGCGCTCGGCGGCGGGCGGCAAGGCGATCGTGCTGCTCAACCGCCGTGGCTGGTCGAACTTCCTCTCCTGCCGGGCCTGTGGGCGCGTGTGGAGTTGCCCCGACTGTGACGTCGCGCTCGTGCTGCACCGCTCGGACGGCCACATCGCTTGCCATCACTGCGGCCACCGTGAGCCGGTGCCCGCGCGCTGCCCCGAGTGCGCGTCCGCCTCGGTCGCGCGCCACGGCGCCGGCACCGAGCGCTTGGCGCACGAGCTCGCGCGCATCTTCGACGACGGCAGCTTCCCCGTCTTCCGTCTCGACGCCGACGTGGTCGGCGCGGGGGGCGCAGGCGCCGTGGCCGGGGAGTCACAGGTACGCATGCAGGATCAGGACAGCGGCGTGGGGGTCGTGCTGCGTCGCTTCGAGGCCGCTGAGCGTGGGGTGCTGATCGGGACGCAGATGGTCGCCAAGGGCCACGACTTCCCCGATGTGAGCCTGGGTGTGGTGCTCGACGCGGACGCGACCCTGCGCTTCCCCGACTTTCGCGCCGAGGAGCGTACGTTCGCGCTCATCGCCCAGCTCGCCGGACGCGTCGGGCGCGGCGGCGACGGGCGCGTGCTCGTGCAGACGATCGCGCCCCACGCGCGCTCGATCGTGCATGCCGCACGCCACGACAGCGACGGTTTCGTCGCCGGCGAGCTGGAGCGCCGGCGCGCCTTGGGCTACCCGCCGTTCTCTCACCTCATCAGGATCGTCTGCTCCGCCGAGGCCGCCGCGAAGGCGCGCGCTGCCGCCACTGCGGTGCGTGCGGCACTCGGGGAATGCCTGACGGATGTCGCGCCAAACGCCGGCGACGGGATGAACCTGAGCGCCGATAGCGGTACCGCAGCGGCAAGTCGCACTTATGGGCGCCCCGCCGTGCTCGGCCCGGCCACGCTGTTTCGCCTGCGCGGACGCGAGCGCTCGGTGCTCGTGGTGAAGGCAGCCGAGCGGCGCCCTGCGGTGCGCGCCGTCGGCGAGGCCGTGCGACAGGTGACAGGCACCCGTGCGCACGCCGGGGTGAGTTTCAGCGTGGACGTCGATCCGCAGTAGGGCTTGCTGAGGATCCTCGCGACCCCGCACTGCTCATAAACTCAGGTGGATGGCCACCCAGGATCGCACCGCCGAGCAGGACGGCTCGCTCGAGCTTCCCACGCCCGTCTCCGAGCCGCAGGACGTGGAGGTTGAGCGCGAGGAGGACGCGCCGCAGCCGGCAGAGCTCGATCCCGAGGTTCGTGCGCGACGCGACGCGGCGCTGCGCCACGTGCGCAAGCTCGGCGACCCCGTGCTGCGGGCGACCGCGCTGCCGGTCGAGCGCTTCGACGAGGACCTCAAGGGCGAGGTGCAGCGCATGGGCGAGCTGATGCACGACGCGCTCGGCGTCGGGCTGGCCGCCACCCAGCTCGGCGTGCTGCACCGCCTACTCGTCTACAAAGCCTATGTCGACGATCCGCTCACCGCGCTTGTGAACCCGGTGCTCGAGTGGACCAGCGAGGAGCTCGAGACGGCCGAGGAGGGATGCTTGAGCCTGCCGAGCGTGCATGTCGAGGTGGAGCGCCCGGCGCGTGTGCGCGTGCGCGCGCGTGATGAGGCCGGCAAGGAGCTGGAGATCGACGCCGAAGGGCTCGAGGCGCGCGTCATCCAGCACGAGATCGACCATCTCAACGGTGTCCTGATCCTCGACCGCATCTCGCGCGATGCGCGCAAGCAGGCGATGCGCGCGATGCGCGAAGGACAGACGCCCGATGGCGAGAGCGGCGAGAACAGCGCACGCGAGTCGGCGCCGGATCGCGACCGGCCCCCAGATGCCGCCTAGCGGCGCCCGCCGCGAGCACGCGCGTTGAACACCGTCTTCATCGGCACCTCCGAGTTCGCCGCCGCAGTGCTCGAGCGCCTCGCCCATAGCGCCCACCGGCCCGCGCTCGTGATCACCCGGCCGGACCGCCCGAGCGGTCGCGGCCGGCGGCTGACCCCGCCGCCGGTCGCCGACACGGCCCGCGGGCTCTCGATCCCCGTCGCGCAGCCGCAGGACGTCAACGACCCGCAGGCCCGAGCGCTGATCGCGGCGGCAGCGGCCCCAGGCCCGGTCGTGGTGTGCGCGTTCGGCGCGCTGATCAAGGAGCCGCTCCTCAGCGAACACGAGCTGCTCAACGTCCACCCCTCGCTGCTGCCGCGCTGGCGGGGGGCAGCGCCGGTCGAGCGGGCGATCATGGCGGGGGATGCGCAGACCGGCGTCTGCATCATGCGCGTCACCGCCGGACTCGACAGCGGCCCCGTGTGCCTCACCGTCGTCGAGCCGATCCGTCCCGACGACGACTATGGCTCGCTCGCAGCGCGCCTGCAGGAGCTCGGCGGCGAGCTGATCGTGAGCGCGCTCGAACGGGCTCCCCCGTTTCTCGAGCAGGACGAGGACGGCGCCACCTACGCCGAGAAGCTCACCGCCGCCGACCGCCTACTCGACCCCGCTCGCCCGGCGCTGGAGCTCGAGCGCGTCGTGCGGGCGCTGCACCCGCACATCGGCGCGCGCGTCCCGCTAGCGGACGGCAGCATGCTCGGAGTCCAGCGTGCCGCGCTCCTCGACGGGGAGTCAGGGGAAGGCCGTGGCCTGCTCGCGCGGGACGGGCGCCTGCTGCTCGACTGCGACCCCGGCACGCTGGAGCTGCTCGTCGTCCAGCCACCAGGCCGGCGACCGATGGACGGCGCCGATTACCTGCGCGGTCACGGGCTGCCCGCAAGCCGCTAGGCCGTCGGGTGCCCCACCTGGGCGCTCACCGCAGTCCCGCCGATCCGCCTCAGGGCCTGCCTGGGCGCCGGTAGGAGGTCACGTAGTCCGGCGCCGCGATGCCCGCGCGCAGCCGCGGGTCCGGCTGCAGCGCCTGCGGCTCGCTCGTCAGCGGGATCACGCCCGCCCACGCCGGCAGGGCATAGTCCTGCTCGTCATCCACCGGCGCTCCGGTGCGGAGCTTCGCCGAGGCCTCTTCGATCGGCAGCGCCAGCACCGCCGTCGCCTTCAGCTCGTTCTCGCTCGGGGGGCGCACGTCATCCCAGCGTCCCGGCACTATGTGCTCAATGACCGCGCGCAGCGCCGCGCGCTTCTCCCGCGGATCCTCAACCGGGCGTGCCCGCCCGATCAGCATCGCCGAGCGGTAGTTGGCCGAGTGGTGCATCGCCGAGCGCGCCAGCACCAGCCCGTCGATCAGCGACACCGTCAGGCACGCCGGCGCACCCGCCTGCAGTGTGCGCAGCGTCCTGGAGGCGGGCGACCCGTGGCAGTACACGACATCGCCGCTGCGCGCGTGCAGCGTCGGGATCACGTACGGCTGGCCCGACTCGTCAGCGATGCCCAGGTGGGCGATCAGAGCCTCGTCGAGGATCGCGTCGATCGCCTCGCGGTCATAGCTGCCGCGTTCGCGCTTGCGCCGCAGCCGCACGCGATCGGAAGGGGGTGTTGCGGCGGTTGCCATTCGCGACGGCTGGGCTGACACGCTGCACTCCTCTCGATAAATAAAAATCTGTAATAGTACAGACTGTTGACTGACCTAAAACAGTATCGAATAACGGCCGCCAGCGCATCCGAGCTCGTAGGTGCCGTCGAGGACGCCGTCGCCAGTGGCGCGCTCGCACCCGGAGCGCGCCTGCCCTCCGTACGAGGTCTCGCCGGCGAGCTCGGTCTCAGTCCCGCCACCGTCGCCGCGGGGCTCGCCGAGCTGCGCCGTCGCGGGGTCGTCGTCAGCGAGCCGCGACGCGGCACGCGCATCGGCCAGGGACCGCCGATCGGCTCGCCGCGCCAGCCGCTGCCCGTGCCGCCCGGCGCGCGCGACCTGTCGCTCGGCAACCCCGACCCCGCGCTGCTGCCCGACCTCGCCCGCGCGCTCGCACACACCGAGCTGCCCGTGCACCTCTACGGCGACGCCCAAGCGCGCCCAGAGCTGCTCGAGCTCGCCCGCGCGCAGCTGCGCGCCGACGGCATCCCCTGCCAGGAGCTGTGCATCCTCAGCGGCGCGCTCGACGCGATCGAGCGTGTCCTGCAAGCTCGCCTACGCCCGGGCGACCGCGTCGCCGTCGAGAACCCCGGCTACGCCTCGCTGTATGACCTGCTGCGCGCCCAGGGCATGCGGCTCGAGCCCGTCGCCGTCGACGATCGCGGCATGCGCGCCGCCGAGCTGCGCACGGCGCTCACGCGCGGCGCCGTCGCCGTCGTGCTCACGCCGCGCGGGCAGAACCCAACCGGCGCCGCGCTCGACCGTGCGCGAGCACGCGAGCTCGGCGCCGTGCTGCGCGACTTCCCGCACGCGCTCGTGATCGAGGACGACCATCTCGGACCCCTCGCGGGCAGCGAGCTGCACACGCTCGTCGCCCGTCGCGAGCGCTGGGCGGCGACCCGCTCGGTCGCCAAGGCGCTCGGGCCCGACCTGCGGCTCGCCGTCCTCGCCGGCGACGCCAACACGATCGCGCGCGTGCAGGGACGCCAGCAGTGCGGGCCAGGATGGGTCAGCCACATCCTGCAAACAATCGTGCTCGCCCTGTGGACCGACCCCCGCGTGCATGAGCTCATCGACCGCGCCCGCGCCACCTACGCGCAGCGGCGCGAGCACCTGCGCGCGTGCCTCGCTCGCGCCGGCGTCCCCGCCCACGGCGCCTCCGGCCTGAACGTGTGGGTGCCCGTGGCCGACGAGGCGGGCACGGTGGGCGCGCTCATGCAGCGCGGCTGGGTACTCGCGCCGGGGGCGCCATACCGCCTCGACGGCGGCTCGCCCGCGGTGCGCATCACCACCGCCACGCTCGCCCAGCACGAGGCCGAGCGCCTCGCCGCCGACCTCGCCCAGGTGCTCGCGCCAAGCGACTTCAGCCGCAGCGGATAGGCCGGGAGTCGATCGTCGCGATCATGGTCTCAGTGCCCAGTCAGCCCAGCACCGCAATCGCGCCCGCGCGCCGCTGCGCCTACACGGTCCTGCGCCGCGTGTTCGAGCGCGGCGCCTACGCCGACCGCGCGCTCGCCGCCGAGGCCGCCTCGCTTGACCCGCGCGAGCGCGCGCTCGCCATGCGTCTTGCCTTCGGCGCCGTGCAGCGCAAGGGCACGCTCGATCATCTCATCGAGCAGCTCGCCGAGCGGCCCGTCCGCACGCTCGACCCGCCGCTGCTCGCCGCCCTGCGGCTTGGCCTGTACGAGCTGCTCTATCTGCGGGGAGCGCCCGACTACGCCGTCGTCGCCGACGCGGTCGAGCTCGCCAAGACCCACGCCCGCGCCGGCCACGGACTCGTCAACGCTGTGCTGCGCCGCGCCGCGCGCGAGGGCGCCGGCGCGCTGCTCGGGGCGCTCACAGACGACACCCCTCAGGCCGCCGCCGTCAAGCATTCCCACCCCGAGTGGATCTCCAGCCTGTGGTTCCAGATGTTCGGCGCCGCGGAGGCGCGCGCGCTGATGGCCGAGAACAACGAGCCAAAAGAGGTCGCGCTGCGCGCCAACACGCTCGTCACCGACGCCGCCACACTCGCCCGTCAGCTGTCCGTGCGTACGCACCTCGACCAGGACATCCCCGAGGCCGTCGTGCTCGAGGAGGCCTTCGACGCGCACGCCTCGCCGCTGTGGCAGCAGGGCGCGTTCCTCGCGCAGTCGCGCGCCGCGATGCTCGTCGCGCGCACACTCGACCCCGCCCCCGGCGAGCGCGTGCTCGACCTGTGCGCCGCCCCCGGCGGCAAGAGCACGCACCTCGCCGCGCTCATGCAGGGCACGGGCGAAGTGCTCGCGATCGATCGCAACCCCGGACGGGCGCGCGCGTTGGAGCGCACCGCGCGGCGGATGGGCGCCGCGAACGTGCGCGTGCTCGTCGCCGACGCCGCATCGTCCCCGCATCCATCTGCGATGACGATGCGTCCCGGCACGGGGAAGGGGGAGCGCTGGGGCTCGCATCCGCAGTCCGAGCTTGCGCGCTTCGATCGCGTGCTCGTCGATCCGCCCTGCTCGGGGCTCGGCATGCTCGCCGCGCGCGCCGACCTGCGCTGGCGCGTGACCCCCGACGCGCTCGCGCAGATGGCGGACGTACAGGCGCGAATCCTCGCCGCCGGCGCGGGCGCCCTCCGTCCGGGAGGCGTGCTTGTCTACTCTACGTGCACGATCTCCCCCGTCGAGAATGAGCGCCTGATCGCCGCCTTCCTGGAGTCCCAGCCGGGTTTCAGCTTGGACGGAGTGCAGTCGACCCTGCCCCACCGCGACCGCACGGCCGGCTTCTTCATCGCCCGCCTGCGTCGGAGCTAGAGCGATGGACGGCGAGCCGCAGGCGCCGCCCAAAGCGTCGGTCGACCTGGGGCCGCAGTGCCCGCACTGCGGCGAGCCATGGCTGCGCCCCACCAACCTGCCCGGGCGCTACCGCTGCGTGTACTGCCTGCATCGCTTCGAGCTCACCTCCGTGTGCCCCAACTGCGGCGAGCACTCCACGATCGTGCGCATGTCTTCGACGGCGATCCTCAAGTGCAACGCGTGCGGGGACTCGATGTTGCAGGCCGTATGACCATGGCGCTCGGGCTGGCCGCGGGGTGTGTGTCCCATCGCGAACGCTGTATAACCATGGCGCGCGGCGGGCGCTCGGCGTGACCGACCGCGCGCGCGAGCTGCTGCGCGACGTGCGCGTGGCGCCGTCGATCCTGTCGGCCGACTTCGGGCAGCTGCGCGAGCAGGTCGTGGAGGTGATGGAGGCGGGGGCGCGGGTGATCCACGTCGATGTCATGGACGGGCACTTCGTGCCGCCGATCACGATCGGGCCGCTGGTCGTCGCGGCGCTCGCCGAGACCGTGCGCGAGGCCGGCGGCATGCTGGACGTGCACCTGATGATCGAGCGTCCGGAGCGCCATGCGAGCGAGTTCGCGAAGGCGGGCGCCGACTCGATCACCTTCCACGCCGAGGCCACGCCGCACGTCGCCTACGCCGCAAACCTGATCCGTGAGAGCGGCGTGGGAGTCGGTGTGGCGATCAACCCCGGCAGCGCCGTGGGTGCGCTCGCCGAGCTAACCGGCGCGATCGACCTCGTTCTGTGCATGACCGTCAACCCCGGCTGGGGCGGGCAGCGGTTCATCGCGCACTCGCTCGAGAAGCTCCCGCGCGTGCGCGCGCTCGTCGGCCACGATGTCGCCGTCGAGGTCGATGGCGGCGTGGACCCGCTCACCGCGCCCTCGTGCCGCGAGGCGGGCGCGAACGTGTTCGTCGCCGGCTCGGCGGTCTTCGGCGCGGCCGACCCCGGCGAGGCCTATCGGGCGATCGCCGCGTCCGTCGACGCCGCCTGAGCGGCGATCGAGCGCCCCGCGCGCCCCGCGCTGCCGCGGCGGTAAAGCGTGGCGAGCAGCAACGCGAGCAGCGCCGTCGCGCCCGCGTAGCCGATCTCCGCGCGCAACAGCTGTTCGCCGACAGCCGGGGTGAACATCCACGCCACGAACGCCACGGCCGCGCACAGCCAGCACAGCGCCGCCGCGCGCGCGCGGTCGCGGGCGAGCGCCGCCTGGTTGAGCGCACCGGCGGTCAGGTGCAGCCCCATGCCGACCCCGATCAGCGCGAGACCGAAGCGGTTGTAGCTGAAGACCTGCCCGAAGAACACGTGGCGCAGCGCGAACGGCCCGAGCGCGAGCAGGCCGAGCGCGACCGCCGCCGCGAACGCCGCGATCGCCAGCACCGTCACGCGAATCGCACGTGCGAACGCGTCGTGGCCGGCGGTCGCCTCGAGACCCGTGAGGTGCGGCAGCAGCGAGGTCTGGATCGCCTGGAACAGCTGCAGCGGGGCGCGCGCGATCAGCAGCACGTTGAACACGATGCCCGCCAGCGCGCCGTCGCGCGAGGTCGCATCGACCGTCAGCACGGCCGCGTTCAACAGCGTCTGCTCGGAGAGCATGATGCTCGAAACCCACACCGCAAAGCCGCCGCCGCGGCGCAGCGACAGGTTCTCCTCGGGGGACGATGCTTCGTGGGCGGCTGTCTCCTGCCTGTGCCCTGCTTGCTCGCGCCGCGTGCTCGCGAACGCCGCCGGCACGACCACCAGCGAGACGAGTGGCGCCGCCGCGATCCCGAGCGCGACCGCCGTCTGCCCGCTGGCGATCCCCAGCGCGACGGCGAGCGCGAAGCAGACGCGCGAGGTTGACTCCATCAGCACGAGCCCGCCGAACAGCCCGAAGCGCTGGTGGCCGGCCAGCCAACCGCGCGCGAAATAGCTCGCGGCGTACGCCAGCGTGCCCACGACCAGCACGTCGTATAGCGCGCGCTGACCATCGAACACGTGGTTGACCAGCTCGCCGTGCAGCGCCAGCGCGATTACCAGGAAGGTGAGCGCGAAGCTTGCCTGGATCAGCATCGGCACCCGCAGCGCGTGCTCGGCGTGTCCGCGCGCGCGCCGGCCGGCGATCGTGCGCGAGAGCAGCTGTTCGATCGGCCGGTAGATCACCGAGATGATCACGAACATGATCGACCACAGCAGGTCCAGCAGCTTCGCTGATTCTTCGCCCAGCACGTGACTTGCGATCGAGAAGTACGCGAACGTCAAGAGCCCCGTGGAGGCGATCCCGATCGAGAGGATTCTCGCCCCGGCGCCGTAACCAGAGCGACGCTGGCCTGCGCGATACTGCGTCCTCCCCCTCCAGGGACGATGCGGTCGCTCGCGTGCAGAGCACGCCACGCGGGTGGGTGGGCTTGAGGCCTTGTCTCGCTTGCCCATCGTCCCTCTGGTGCGCTAGTCAGTAGACCCGGACAAGCAACATCGTCCAGGGGAACGGCGAGCGCACCTGCACGACCTCGCCGTGGCGCGCGAGCAGGCTCACGAACGAGCGCCGGGACCAGTGGTTGAGGTGGCCGGGCGTGTTGCCCAGCGCCGACCAGTACGCCCCGCGCGCCATGTTCAGCATCCGCCACAGCGGCTCGCGCGGCACCGACACGAGCAGATGGCGCGCCGCGCAGCGCGCCATCTCGGCGAGCGTGTGCTCGGGGTCGGGCAGGTGCTCGAGTACCTCGATCGCGCTCGCCAGCTCGAACTCGCCGGTCTCGAACGGGAGGTTCGCCGCCTCCATCACGCGGTATTCCAGGTTCGGCGCCTGGTGCTGCGCCCAGCCCGCCTGGATCGACTCCTCCTGCAGGTCGATGCCGACCATGCGTGCCTCGCCCAGCCGCTGCGCCCAGCGGTGTACGAGCACGCCCTCGCCGCAGCCCACGTCCAGCACCGAGCTCGGCGCGGCCAGACCCAGCAGCTCGTCCAGGTCGCGCTCGAAGCCCGCCATCAGGCGGCGCACCACCGGGTTGCTCGAGCCGTACTTGTCGTAGGTGTTGCCGGTGACGACCCCGTCCTCGGAGACGGTCACGCCGGCGCTCACAGCGGCACCGTCTCGCGCTCGTGCGCCTCGCCCGCCGGCGGTGCCGGCGCGCCGGGCGCCCGCGGCGCGGAGGCTTTGCGTGCCAGCGGCGCTGGGTTCGCCTCATAGTGGGAGGGCTCGACGCCGAGCTGCAGCTCGATGCGCCGCACGCGCTCGAAGGTGCGCTGGGTCATCACGCGCTGGGCGGCCAGCAGGTCGCCGATCACGCCAAGTGCCCACAGCACGACAGCGGCGATGAACAACACCGCGCCGAGGATCAGCGACTGCACGTGACCCTTGCCGTTGCCTTCCGCGTAGGCGACCGCGAAGCGGATCCACACGCCGATCGCGCCGATCCCGATCAGCAGCGACAGGCTCCAGAACACGCGCAGCGGCTCATATTGGGCGTAGATGCGGAAGATCGAGACCGCGTTGCGGCGCACGTAGGAGCCCATCGATGGGAACAGGCGCGACTCGCGCGTCTTCGGGTTCGTGCGCACGGGCACGTGGTCGATCGCCACCAGCATCTTGCCCGCCTGGATGATCGTCTCGAGCGTGTAGGTGAACTTCGAGACCGCCATCATCTGGATCGCCGCCTCGCGGTTGTAAGCGCGAAAGCCGGACGTGGTGTCGGGCACGGAGGTGGAGGACGCCTGGCGCACGACCCACGAGCCCAGGCGCTGCAGCGCCTTCTTCAACGGCGAGAAGTGCTCGATGCCGCTGACCTCGCGGTCGCCGATCACCATGTCCGCGCGGCCTTCCACGATCGGGCGCACCAGCCTCGCGACATCGGGGCCGTAGTACTGGTTGTCGGCGTCCGTGTTCACGATCACGTCCGCGCCGAGCTTCAGCGCGGTGTCGATGCCGGCCTGAAAGCCCGCCGCCAGGCCCTTGTTGTTGGTCAGGCGCACCAGGTGGTCGACGCCGTGCGCCTGCGCGACCGCCACCGTCGCATCGGTCGAGCCGTCATCGATCACCAGCCACTGCACCTCCTCGAACCCGTCCACCTCGCGCGGCAGGTCCGCGAGCGTCGCCGGCAGCTGCTCCGCCTCGTTGAAGCAGGGGATCTGGATGATGAGCTTCATGGCGATCAGGTTAGTGTCCCAACTTGACGCAAGATGCAAAGCGCGACGCTCACCCGGCGAACGCCGGTCTCCACCCGCCTGGCGGGGTTCACGCCCGTCTCGCCGGCGAGGTGGGCGCGCGTGGCGTTCGTCGCGATGTGCGCGGCGGCGCTGATCGGCTTCCTCGCCTTTCCCACCTACCCGACCTACGACTCCTTCTACGCGCTGTTGTGGGGCCGCGACCTGCTGCACCTGCACCTCCCCGACTTCAACGTCTACCGCGGGCCCACCGAGCACCCGCTGGCGATCGCGTTCGGCGCGCTGTGCTCGATCTTCGGCCAGGGAGGCGCGCGGCTGATGGTGCTCGGCTCGATCGCCTCGTTCGTGGCCGCCGTCGCCGGCATGTACAGGCTCGGGCGGCTGTGCTTCGGACCGCTCGTCGGGCTCGTCGCGGCGCTGCTGCTGCTGAGCCGCTTCTTCGTCGAGAACCTCGCCGCGCAGGGCTACCTGGACATCTCCTATGTGGCGTTCGTCGTGTGGGCGGTGGTGCTCGAGCTCGAACGGCCCAGGAGAGGCTGGCCGGTGTTCGCCGCGCTCGCCGCCGCCGGCCTGCTGCGCCCGGACGCGTGGGTGCTGAGCGGCGCCTACTGGCTGTGGTGCTCGTGGCGAGCGGAGAACGGCACGCGCGTCAAGTACCTTGCGCTGGCGGCGATCGCGCCCGTCATCTGGTTCAGCGTGGACGCGATCGTCACCGGCAATCCGCTGCACTCCCTCAGCTCCACCGCGGGGCTCGCCGCCGAACTCGAACGCACGCAGGGCTTCGGCAGCGTGCTTGGCTCGGTGTGGAGCTACGGGCTGCGGATCGACAAGCTGCCCGTGCTGCTCGGCGGCCTGCTGGGCATCGGTCTGGCGGTGTGGATGACGCCGCGGCGCGCGCTCGTGCCGCTGGCCGCGTTCGTGCTGCTGGTCGGCGTGTACGTCGCCGAGGGCGCCGTCGGTGCGGCGGTCGTCGACCGCTACCTGCTCGGCGCCGCCACCGCGCTGCTGCCGTTCTGCGCCGTCACGATCGGCGGCTGGGCGATGCTCGAGCGCGGCTGGCTGCGCCGCGCGTGGATCCTCGCGGCCGCCGCGCTCGTCATCTACGGAGGCGCCTCCGCGGCGCGCACGCTCAACCTCTCGAGTCTGCGCACGACCCTCGCCGAGCACGAGGACTTCCACGAGGGGCTCGTCGCGGCCCTGCACAGTCCGGCGGTCGCGGGGCAGCTGCGCAGCTGCCCGCTCGTGAGCCTGCCCGACAACAAGCTGATCCCCGACGCACGCTGGATCCTAGACAGCTCCAACCAGAGGGACATCGTCGCCCGCGGTCAGGCGCGCTCCGAGGTCGAACACCGCGATCACGCGCTGCAGGACCGCATCCGCGCGGGCTCCATCGCGGTGTACCCGCTCGGCCAGGCGGTGTTCGTCGACGCGATCGTGGACCCTGGCGATCAGCCGAGCGACCAGATTCCGCTGAAGGGCTTCACGCGCCTGTACACCAGCCGCTTCTACGCCGTGTATGGCAACTGCTGAGGGTCCGACGCTCGGCGAGCGCAAGAGCAGCGCGCCCGCCCGCAGCGGGGACGGGGACGGGGCCGGGGGCAGGGGCGCCAGGATATGGACATGGGCGGGGCTCGCCGCGGTGCTGCTCGGCGGCCTCGGCCTGCGCCTGTGGGGGCTGCGCTCGGGGCTTCCCTACGCCTACAACAGCGACGAGGCCGACCATTTCGTGCCGCACGCGGTCGCGATGTTCGCGAACGGGACGCTCAACCCGCACTACTTCGCCAACCCGCCCGCGTTCACGTACCTGCTGCACGTCCTGTTCGCCGTCTCCTACGGCGGCGCGGGGGGCGTCGTGCGCGCCTTCGCGCTGCATCGCGCCGACGTATACACGCTCGCACGCGTCGCCGCCGCGGTGCTCGGCACGGTGGCGCTGTGGCTGTTGTACCTAACGGGCGCGCGCCTGTTCGGCCGCGCGGTGGGGCTGCTGGCGGCGGCGATCGAGGCGGTCGCGTTCCTGCCGGTGTTCTACGCCCACCTGGCGCTCAACGACGCTCCCACGCTCGCGCCGCTGACGCTCTCGCTGCTGGGCAGCGCTGGCGTGCTGCGCAAAGGCCGCGTCCAAGACCTTCTGATCGCGGGCGTCGGGCTGGGTCTTGCGTGCGCGAGCAAGTACACGGCCGGGGTCGTGATCGTGCCGCTCGTCGGCGCGTTGGCCGCACGTTTTCTTGATGGGGGGCCGGCCGCTGGGAAACGTGCGCTCGCTGGGATGGTGCTGGCGGGCGTGGCCGCCCTGGCAGCGTTCGTGGTCGCCAACCCCTACGCGCTGCTCGACTACAGCTCCTTCCACGGCGAACTCGTCCACCAGTCGACGCTGTCCGCACAAGCGCAGGGCAAGCTCGGCGCCCCCAAGCAGGGCGGCCTCGTCTACTACCTGTGGTCGCTTACCTGGGGGCTCGGCTGGGTGCCGGCGCTGGCCGCGCTCGGCGGGGCGCTCACGCTGTGGCGCAGCGAGCGCCGGCTGTGGTGGCTGCTCGTGCCCGCAACGCTCGCGTTCCTCGTGTTCATGGGCACCGAGGGCCGCTACTTCGGGCGCTGGCTGCTGCCGATCTTCCCGCTCGTGTGCCTGCTCGCGGCATGGTTTGCGCTGCAGGCGGGGGCGGCGCTGCTGGCGAGGGCGGGTGTGGTTGGGGGGCTCGAGCCCGATGTGGCGCAAGGCGCTCGTGGCGACGCGCCTTCCTGGCGCGGTCCGGCGGTGCGCGCGCTCCTCAGCGCTCTCGTGGTCGCCGCGCTGCTCGCACAGGGTCTCGTCTACAGCGTCCACGCCGGCCTCGTGCTCTCGCGCGCGGACACGCGCAACCTGACCCGCGACTGGATGCTCGCGCACATCCCCGCCGGCGCGAAGATCGTCGCCGAGCCGGTCGAGCCCGAGGAATGGGCGCGCGCGGTCGAGCGGGGGACGTCGACGGCGAAGAACCCCTACCGCTGGCCGCTGTACCCGGCGCTGTTCCGGCGCATCACCCCGCAGGGCACGATCGCACCCGCCTTCATCAGGCCAGAGGTGGGCATCGAGAACTACGAGAGCACCCTGCAACCTGCGCTGGTCGACTACTACGAGCGCGCGGGCTACTGTTGGGTCATCAGCGCCTCGACCGAGTCCGGGCGCGCGCTCGCCGACCCCAGCAAGGTCCCCGGCGCGATCGCCTACTACCGCGCGCTCGCCACGCAAGGGGAAGTCGTCTTCCGCGCCTCGCCCTACGCACCTGGTCAGGGTGGGCGGGAAACCGTGCCGTTCAACTTCGACTGGAGCTTCGACTACTACCCGCTGGCCTACCAGCGGCCCGGCGCGCAGATGACCGTCTACAGGCTGCACGGCGGTCGCTGCCGATAGGCCCTGGGCCGGACCGGAGCGGTCGCGAGTTATCCTGGACGACGAGATGCCCACTTCGATCGAGACCGACGACGTCTGCCTGGCGCGGGCGATCGAGCTCGCGCGAAACGGCACCGGCACGGTCAAGCCCAACCCCGTCGTCGGCGCTGTCATAGCGCGTGACGGCGAGATCCTGGGCGAGGGCTGGCACCAGGAATATGGAGGAGCCCACGCGGAGGTCAACGCGATCGAGGGGTTCGGCCTGGCCGACCTCAGCGACGCGACCCTGTACGTGTCGCTGGAGCCCTGCTGCCACGAGGGCAAGACTCCTCCGTGCACGGACGCGATCCTGCAGGCGGGGATCAAGCGCGTGGTCGTCGGCTCGGACGACCCCACCGAGAAGGCCTCCGGTCGCGGCCTCGGGATCCTGCGCGACGAGGGCGTCGAGGTCGTGCTCGCCGACGGCGAGCTCGCCGCGCGCGCGCGGCTGCTCAACCAGGCGTTCCGCAAGCACGCCCGTGTCGGGCGCCCGTGGGTGCTGTTCAAGTCGGCGATGACGCTCGATGGCAAGGTCGCCACGCGCAGCGGAGACTCCAAGTGGATCAGCTCCGAGGCAAGCCGCGAGCTCGCGCATCGCTGGCGGGCGTCCGTCGACGCGGTGGTCGTCGGCATCGGCACCGCGCTCGCCGACGACCCGCAGCTGACCGCCCGCCCGGACGGCACGCCCGCCGAGCCCGGCGCGCAACCGCGCCGCGTCGTGTTCGACTCGCTCGCGCGCCTGCCACCCGGCTCGCAGCTGGTGGCCGCCGCCGCCGAGATCCCGCTCACGATCGTCGTCTCGCGCGCGGCCGCGCGCGCCGACACGGACGCGCTGGAGGCAGCCGGCGTCCAGGTGCTGGTGGCGAGCGGCGAAAACGAGCCCGCGCGCGTGCGCGCGGCACTCGACCAGCTCGGGACGATGGGCGTCGCATCCGTGCTGCTCGAGGGCGGTCCGCATCTGGCGGGCGCGTTCCTCGACGCCGGCGAGATCGACGAACTCAGGCTGTTCCTGGCCCCGCTGCTGCTCGGCGGGAGCGCCGCCCGCGACCCGCTTGAGGGGGAAGGCGTCGAGCGCATCTCCGACGCTCTGCGCGCGCTGTCCTTCGACTGCCAGACGACCGGCGAGGATCTGCTGATATCGGCCCGCCTGCGCGAGTGGTAACCGATGGGCACGCATGGCGGCGCAGGGCGTTGTCCTCGGTCGCTCGTGTGCAAAGCACACTTCGCTCCCTGCGTCCTAGCCCTGCTTGCCCTGCGTGCCCATCGGACGCTGAGACTAGAAGCGCCAATCGAGAGGACGAGTTGACGCGGTGTTCACGGGGCTGATCGCAGGCGTGGGAGACGTGACGGCCGTCGAGCGACACGACAGTGGCGCCACACTCGAGATCGCTAGCGAGCTGGCCGGCGAGCTGCGGGAGGGCGACTCGATCGCCGTCAACGGCGTGTGCCTGACCGCGACCGACGTGCGCGCGGATGACTTCCGGGCGCAGGCGATGATCGAGACGCTGCAGCGCTCCTCGCTGGGCGACCTGGAGCCGGGAGCTCGCGTCAACCTCGAGCTGCCGCTGCGGGCGAAGGATCGCCTTGGCGGGCACGTCGTGCAGGGCCACGTCGACGGCACCGGCACCGTCCGCGCGACCCGGCCGGAGGGCTTCGCGCGCGTGCTCGAGATCGACGCCGAGCCGCGTCTGGCGCGCTACCTGGTGGAGAAGGGCTCGGTCGCGCTCGACGGTGTCAGCCTCACCGTCAGCGCTCTCAGCGACAGCGGCTTCTCGGTATCGCTGATCCCCGAGACGCTGCAACGGACTACGCTCGGGGCCGTCGCAGCGGGTTCGCGTGTCAACATCGAGGTGGACATCCTCGCCAAGCACGTCGAGAGACTCATGGAGGCACGCGTATGAGCACCCAGACGACGACCCCGTTCGCCACGATCGAGCAGGCGCTCGAGGACATCCGCCAGGGCAAGATGATCGTGGTCTGCGATGACGAGGATCGCGAGAACGAGGGCGACCTGACGATGGCGGCGCAGTTCGCCACGCCCGAGGCGATCAACTTCATGGCCAAGGAGGGGCGCGGGCTGATCTGCCTGTCGCTGACCGCGGAACGCTGCGACGAGCTGGGGCTGGACCTGATGGCGGCGAAGAACGAGTCGGCGTTCGAAACGCCGTTCACCGTTTCGGTGGAGGCGCGCGACGGCGTCACCACCGGCATCTCCGCGCACGACCGCGCGCACACGATCCAGGTGGCGGTCGACCCCGAGAGCCGCCCCCGCGACCTCGTGCAGCCCGGCCACGTGTTCCCGCTCAAGAGCCGCGCGGGCGGCGTGCTCGAGCGCGCCGGCCAGACCGAGGCGGCGGTCGACCTCGCGCGCCTGGCCGGCCTGAACCCGGCGGGCGTGATCTGCGAGGTGATGAATGACGACGGCACGATGGCGCGCGTCCCCGAACTGGTCGACTACTGCGCGCGTCACGGGCTGAGCATGGTCACGGTCGCCGACCTGATCGCCTACCGCCGCCGCCACGACAAGCTCGTCGAGCGCGTGGTGGCCACACGGCTGCCCACGGCCTTCGGCGAGTTCGAGGCGGTCGGGTACCGCTCGCTCGTTGACGACAAGCATCACGTGGCGCTCGTCAAGGGCGAGGTCTCCGGGCAGCCGGACGTGCTCGTGCGCGTGCACTCGGAGTGCCTGACCGGCGACGTCTTCCACTCGCTGCGCTGCGACTGCGGCGAGCAGCTGGAATCGGCGCTGTCGATGATCGAGCGCGAGGGACAGGGCGTGCTGCTGTACCTCTCCCAGGAGGGCCGCGGCATCGGTCTGCTCAACAAGCTGCGCGCCTACCGGCTGCAGGAGGACGGCCTCGACACCGTCGAAGCCAACGAGCGTCTCGGGCTCCCCGCCGACCTGCGCGACTACGGCATCGGCGCGCAGATCCTCGTCGACCTCGGCCTGTCCTCGATCCGCATACTCACCAACAACCCCAAGAAGATCAGGGGCCTGGAGGGCTACGGCCTGTCGGTCAGCGCCCAGATCCCAATCGAGCACGCCCCCAACGAGCACAACGCCGCGTATCTGCGCACGAAGGCCGAGCGCATGGGTCACACGCTGCACCACCAGGGCCTGAACGTCGACGCCGAGCTGCTGCGCGGACAGTCCGGACACGACCCCAAGCCGGAGCGACGCCGGAGTTGAAGGTCAAGACCCGAGAGCCACTGCCGGAGTGGCGCCCATACGCGATCGCGCTCGCGCGCTTCTACGAGGATCTCGCCGACCGTCTGCTCGCAGGGGCGACGGCGGCGTTCGCCGAGCACGGGCACGCCGACGTTGAGGTCTTCGAGGTCCCCGGCGCGTTCGAGCTGCCGCTCGCCGCCAGCTACGCCGCGCGCACGGGCCGCTTCGCCGGCATTGCGTGCCTCGGTGCGGTGATTCGCGGCGAGACCGACCACTACGACTACGTGTGCGCGCAGGTGGCCACTGGCGTGATGCGCGTACAGCTCGACACCGGTGTCCCGTGTGCCTTCGGGGTGCTCACCTGCGCGAACATGGAGCAGGCGCTGGCTCGCGCGGGCGGCGGCAAGCGCGACCAGGGACGCCACGCCGCCGAGGCCGTGCTGCGCCTGGCCGCGCTGCGCGCCGAGCTGCCCGCGGGCTGAGGACGCCACCCCGCGACCCCTCCCGACCCCCCAAGGGGTCCTCGTCAAAAAAGCCTCTACACTGCGCCGTCATGGCAAAGGTGTGTCACAGCTGCGGCAAGGGTCCCGCGTTCGGCCAGAGCCGCAGCCACTCGATGGTCGCCACCAAGCGGCGCTTCGACCCGAACCTGCAGAAGGTGCGGATCCTCGTGGGCAAGGCGCCACGGCGGGTTTACGTCTGCACGCGTTGCTTGAAAGCCGGCAAGGTCATCAAGGCTCTTTGACTGCCGACGCTAGCCGCGCGCGGCCGGCGAAGGTGATAGAGGTGTGGCTGTGACTGACAGCAACCTGGGTCGCTTTCGCGTCGCTGTCGCCAGGGCGCTCGCGCACCTGGAATCCCGCCGTCAGGAGGTCAACGACCTGAACGTGTTCCCGGTGGCGGACGGGGACACCGGGGACAACATGGCGCTCACGCTGCGCGCTGTGCTCGACGAGCTCGACCGCCTGCAGCGAGCCAACGAGCACCGCACGATCGATGAGATCGGACGCGAGGAGATCGTGCAGTCGGTCGCGCGCGCGGCGCTGCTCGGCGCGCGCGGCAACTCTGGCGTGATCCTCTCCCAGCTGATCCGCGGCGCCGCCGAGGAGCTCATCAGCCGCCCCGGACAGTTGATCGACGCGCCGCTGATCGGCTCGGCGCTGGTCAAGGCCGCCGACCGCGCATACTCCTCCGTGCGCGAGCCGGCCGAGGGCACGATCCTGACGGTCGCGCGCGAGATGGCGCACAAGATCGTCGCCGACGTCGCCCACAGCCCCGACAATCCGCGCCTGGGCCCGGCCACCGAGCCGCGCGAGCAGGACGAGGCGATCGCCGAAGCGCTCGAACGCGCCGTGCAGGCGGGTCAGGAGTCGGTCAAGCGCGGCCCCGAGCTGCTTGCCGCGCTGCGCGAGGCGGGCGTCGTCGACGCCGGCGGCTACGGCCTGACGATCATCTTCGCCGGCGTCGTCGCCGCCCTGCGCGGCGACGAGCCTCCGCCGCTCGACCATCATGAGCCCGCGCGCATCACCCACCCCCAGCACAGCTCCAGCACGTATCGCTTCTGCACCAACTTCGCCGTCACCGGCAGCGGCCTGCGACCCGCGAGCTTCATCGCGCCGCTGGAAGAGCTCGGCGACTCGGTGCTCGTGGTCGGCGACGCCAGCACGCTCAAGGTGCACCTGCACACCGACCAGCCCGAGCGCGCGACCGCCGTGTTCGCCGATGCCGGCGAGGTCTCGCGCCTGGACGTAGCCGACATGCACGCCCAGATGGGCGAGCGCGATCGACGCCTGAGGAGTCTCTCGGCGTCCAACGGCCACGCTGCACACGCGCCCTCGCAGGTACCCGACGCGGGCGCCACCGAGGTGCGCTGCGCCGCCGTCGCGGTCGTCAGCGGCGAGGGCCTCGCGCAGCTGTTCGCGGAGCTCGGGGTGCGCACGATCGACGGCGGCCCCACGCTCAACCCGTCGACCTTCGATCTGCTCGCCGGGATCCACGACGCGCCGAGCGAGGAGGTGGTCGTGCTCCCCAACAGCGCCAACGTCACGATGGCCGCCGAACACGCCGCGCGCCTGTCCGACAAGCAGGTCAAGGTCGCGCTCACCACCAGCCAGCAGGCCGGCCTGGCCGCGGCTGTGGCGTTCGCCGCGGACCGCTCGGTCGAGGAGAACGCCCAGGCGCTGACCGAGGTGCTCGCGCGCGTGCGCACCGGTGCCGTCGCTCCCGCCGCACGCGATGACGCCCACGGGCGCTTCAAGCGCGGCGACGCCGTTGGCTTCGTGCAGGACGAGGTGCTCGCCTGGGGTGAGCCGCGCGAGACCCTGCAGGCGGTCCTCAGCGCGCTCGCACACCCCGACAACGGCGTTGGCCCGCCCGAGTTGATCAGCATCCTCGACGGCCAGCACGCGCCGCTCGGCCTCGGCGAGATCGGCGCGATGGTCAACGGCGGCGTCGAGCTGGAGCTGCGCTACGGCGGCCAATCCGCGTACTGGTGGCTGCTCGCCGCCGAGTAGCACTTACGACCGCTCAGGCGATCATGATGAGCGGCTCATGCCCCAGGGGACGAGGCCGCATACGCTTCACCCGCCGTCCAGGTCCGCCCACCGGACGCGCACTCGTCGCGAGCAGTGGGCGTTCGCCTCCAAGGACGAGCTCAGTCGCGAGCAGCTGATCGCCGCGCCGATACGCTGGCCGCGTCCGTCGCGGTTGGGCGTGGCGCTGGAGCCCTCGGCGGGCAAGATGGCCGCCGGCATGCGCGCCCTGGGCCTGCAGACGGTCGGCGATCTGCTGGGGCACCTGCCGAGCGACAGCCGCGAGGCACGGACGGTCGCTGCGCTGCGCGCGGGCGAACAGGCGACGGTGGCGGTTCAGGTGCGCAGCATCAGCTCGCGCCCGGTACGCCGGCGCGGCATGCGCCCGCTGGTTCAAGCGAGCGTGTTCGACGCCACCGGCACCATGCGCGCGACGTTCTTCAACCAGCCGTGGCTGCTCGAGCGCTACCCGCAGGGTACGCGCCTGCTGCTGCACGGCAAGGCCGACGGCCGTGGCGGGTTCAACGTCTCGCACCACGCCCTCAGCTCAGAGGTGGCCGAGAGCACGGATGCCGGAGCAGGCCACAGCGACGCGGTCGCCCACTACCCGGCGGCGGAGGGGATCACCTCAACCCAGATCCTGACGCTCGTGCAGGGCGCGAGGGGCGCGCTCGGCGACGTGATCGAGTCGCTCTCGGCGGCGACGCGAATCGGCGAGCGGTTGCCCGACCGGGCGAGCGCGCTGGCGGCGATGCACTTCCCGTGCCTGCCCAACGACCTGGAGACCGGGCGCCGGCGGCTCGCCTACGAGGAGCTGCTGCTCGCGCAGCTCATGTTCCTGCGTCGCCGCGCGGCGCGCAGGGCGCGCACGGGCGCCGCCGTGCTCGCCGATCGTGGCGCGCTGGGGGCGCGTTGGCTGGAGCAGGGGCTGCCGTTTGCGCCGACCGCCGATCAGCGCCGCGCGATCGAGGAGATCGCGGGCGACCTCGAACGGCCCGCGCCGATGCAGCGTCTGCTGATGGGAGAGGTTGGCAGCGGCAAGACGGTGGTCGCCCTGTACGCGATGTTGCAGGCGGTCGGGCATGGGCACCAGGCCGCGCTGATGGCGCCCACCGAGACGCTCGCCGAGCAGCACTTCGCGACGATCCAGCGGCTGCTGGGCGTCGGGGTGGGTGGGGTTCTTATCACCGCCGCGCTGCTCACCGGCTCCACGCCGGCGCGCCGGCGCGCTGAGATCCTCGCTCGGCTGGCCAGCGGCGAGCTCTCGCTGATCGTCGGCACGCACGCGCTGATCGAGCCGGATGTTCGCTTCCAGGCGCTCGCAGTGGCGGTGATCGACGAGCAGCACCGCTTCGGCGTGCGCCAGCGGGCGGCGCTCGAAGGATCCGAGCCCGGCGGTGCAGGTGGCGCCGTCGCGCACGCTCCGCACACGCTGCACATGACCGCCACGCCGATCCCGCGCACGCTCGCGCTCGCGCGCTACGGCGACCTGGACACGAGCACGCTGCGCGAGCTGCCACTCGGCAGACAGCCGATCGAGACGCGCCTGGTGATGGGCGAGGGCGAGCGAGCACAGGCGTATGAGGAGCTTCGCGCGGAGCTCCTCGCGGGACGCCAAGCCTATGTCGTCTGCCCGCTGATCGCATCGTCTCCGGAGGGGGAGGGGGAGGAGGCCGACGCGGAGGTCCCCAGCGCCGGCGGCGAGCCGGCCGGGCAGGCTTCCCAGCTGGGGTTGCGCGCCGCCAGCGCCGAGCTGTTGCGGCTGAAGAAGGGAGAGCTGCGCGGCTTCGAGCTGGTGCTCATGCACGGCGGGATGCGCTCGCGCGAGAAGCAGCAGGCGATGGCGGCGTTCTCCAGCGGAAGCGCGCAGGTGCTCGTGAGCACGACCGTGATCGAGGTTGGCATCGACGTGCCCAACGCCACCGTGATGCTGATCGAGAACGCCGAGCGCTTCGGCATCTCCCAGCTGCATCAGCTGCGCGGTCGCGTCGGGCGGGGCGAGCATCGCTCGCGCTGCCTGCTGATGGGCACCGCGGGCTCGGCCAGCTCGGGAAGGCTGCACGCGCTCGCAAAGCACGCGGACGGCTTCCGTCTCGCCGAGATAGACCTCGCGTTGCGCAAGGAGGGCGAGCTGATCGGCACCCGCCAGTCCGGCGTGGGGCACTTCCGCGTAGCACGTCTGCCCGAGGACGCTCAGCTGCTCGAGCGCGCGCGCGCCGCTGCCGAGGCGCTGCTCGCGAGCGACCCCGAGCTGTTGGCGCCCGAGCACGCACTGCTCGCGATCGCACTCGAGGATGCCCTGGACGGCGCAGAGCCCGAGCCGATCCCGGCCTGAGCGCTCTCGGGCTACGGTTCCCGCATGCGCGTGATCGCCGGACGCCTCGGCGGCAGACGGCTGAAGGCCCCGCCGGGCAGAACGACCCGACCGACATCCGACCGCGTCCGCGAGGCGCTGTTCTCGATGCTGGGCGCCGTCGAGGGGATGAGCGTGCTGGACCTGTTCGCGGGCACCGGCGCGCTCGGCATCGAGGCCCTCTCCAGGGCTGCGCAGAGCGCCGTGTTCGTCGAGCGCGACGCGCGCGTGGCAGACATCCTCGCCGGCAATCTCACGGCGCTCGGGCTCGCGGGCGAGGTCGCGCAGGTGCGACGCGCGGACGCGCTCGCGGCGCTCAAGGGCGCACGCGCGCGCAAAGAGACATACGATCTGGTCTTCATCGACCCCCCGTACGCACAAGCGCGCGACTTGGGCCCCGAGCTGTCGGCGATGCTGCCGGCGCTGCTGAGGCCCGGCGCGCGCGTCGTCGTCGAGAGCGACCGACGCGCTCCGCTGCAGCTCCCCCATGCGGGGACAGGCGGGTTGGCGCTCGAGCGCAGCAGGCGTTACGGCGACACTTCGATCACAATCCACCGCCATCAATGACCACTCCTCGCAAATCGATCGCGGTGTGCCCGGGCTCTTATGACCCGATCACCAACGGGCATCTCGACGTGATCCGCCGAGCCGCGAGTCTGTACGAGGAAGTTGTGGTGGCGGTCGTCAACCGCTCCGTGCGCAAGAGCGACGCGCTGTTCGGCATCGACGAGCGCCTGGCGTTCGTCGAGCACGCGCTCGCCGACCTCGACAACGTGCGCGTGGAGCCGTTCTCCACGCTGGTCGTCGACTTCGCCAGGAGCCTTGGAGCGAAGGCGATCGTCAAGGGGCTGCGCGCGATCTCGGACTTCGAGTACGAGTTGGAGATGAATCAGCTCAACCGCCGTCAGGATCCTGAGATCGAGTCCGTTTACCTGATGGCCTCTCCGCAGTACAGTTTCCTGTCATCGAGCGGCGTCAAGGAGCTCGCCACCTTCGGAGGCAAGATCGACGATCTCGTCCCCGAGGAGGTTGCCCGGCGCTTGCAGGAAGAGCTCAGGCGCTGACGAAATGGACGTGAGGTGTGATGTCGAGCCGTGACACGCGGGGCTGGAAGCCCCACGGAGCTGACCAGTAAAGATGGATGTACTCGTACTGATAGACAAGCTCGACGACCTGGTGCACAACGCCAAGCCGGTGCCGTTGACCGACCAGGTGCGGGTCGACAAGGAGGAGATCTACGACATCCTCGACCAGATGCGCGCGACGATCCCCGAGGAGATCAAGCAGGCGCGCTGGATCGTCAAGGAGCGCCAGGAGATGCTCGCCGAGGCCAAGAAGGAGGCCGAGCGAATCCTCAAGGAGGCGCGCGAGCGCCAGGAGCGGTTGGTCGGCGAGGAGGAGGTCACCAAGCAGGCTGAGCGCGCCGCCGAGGACATCGTCGAGGACGCCCGTGCGCGGGAGCGCGAGATCCGCCTCGGCGCGGAGGACTACGCGGATGAGATCCTGAACACGCTCGAGGTCAACCTGTCGAAGTTCATCGCCGCCGTGCAGCGCGGCCGCGAGCGACTGCAGGGCAAGGACGAACCGGCCGAGGTGAGTTAGCGCCCGACCGTCCTCGCGCGCACGTTCGGCTCAAAGCTCGTGCAAACGCAAAGCTCGTGCAAACGGGTAGGGTCCGCGCAAGAAGATGAACACGCGCGAGGCGAAGTACAAGCTGAAGGTTGCACGGACGCTGCTGGGCACCGGCATGATCCAGCCGGTGCGCCCGGACAAGGCGGTGCGCTCGCTGATGGCGCTGCGCCAGTGGGGGCCGACGCCGGCGGCGGCATACACGTCCTCGGCGGTCAGATACCCGGGTCGCATGGCGATCGTCGACGAGAAGGGGACGCTGACGTTCGCGGAGGTGGACCGGCGCACGAACGCGCTCGCACGGGGGCTGAGC
>Ga0208565_1000372_pt1 | contig 34804 bp, 31 predicted proteins | sample Sb_taG_7_FD_187706 | JGI IMG/M metagenome (GOLD analysis project Ga0208565, IMG submission 187706) | Peat soil microbial communities from Weissenstadt, Germany - Sb_50d_2_FS metaG (SPAdes) (version 2) | ecosystem: Environmental > Terrestrial > Soil > Wetlands > Peat | place: Germany... | reverse complement strand
CGCAGGGCAACCACGGCGAGGACGTCAAGGAGTACTGGTGGTACCTGGACGCGGTGCCCAGCCACGCCTGGAACCGGTGGCGCTACCACTACCCGCAGGGCGCGTTCCCCTACCAGGACCTGATCGACACCAACGCCGGCCGGAGCCGGTACCAGCCCGAGTACGAGCTGCTCGACACCGGCGCGTTCGACGGCGACCGGTACTGGATCACCGAGGTGCACTACGCCAAGGCCAGCCCGGATGACCTGCTGATGGCCATCCAGGTCACCAACGCCGGCCCGGAGGCCGACACCATCCACGTGCTTCCCACCGCCTGGTTCCGCAACACCTGGTCCTGGGGTGATGACGAGCCCCGGCCGGCCCTGCGGGCCTCCGGTGACCGGTCGGTCACCATCGACCACCCGTTCCTGGGCACCCTGGAGCTGATCGCCGCCACGGCACCTGACGGCGCCGGCCCGCAGCTGCTGTTCTGCGAGAACGAGACGAACCTGGCCCGGCTGTACGGCGCCGAGCCGGTCACGCCGTATCCCAAGGACGGCATCAACGACCACGTGATCCACGGCGCGGCCACGGTCAACCCGGTCGGCGAGGGCACCAAGTGCGCGTTCTGGTACCAGGTCAGGGTGCAGCCCGGGCAGACCGCCGAGCTCCGGCTCCGGCTGCGGCCCGCCGCCAGCGGGAAGCAACGCCCCAAGGCGCAGGCGGACCCGCTCGGCGCCGAGTTCGATCAGGTGATGGCCCAGCGCAAGGCCGAGGCGGATGAGTTCTACGCCGAGCTGACGCCAGCGACCGCGAGCGCGGATGAGGCGCTGGTGCTGCGGCAGGCGTCCGCCGGCATGCTGTGGAGCAAGCAGCTGTTCTACTACGACGTGGCCCGGTGGCTGGACGGCGACCCGACCCAGCCCGAGCCGCCCGAGGTGCGCAAGACCGGGCGGAACTCCCGGTGGCGGAACTTCGACGGGTTCGACATCATCTCGATGCCGGATAAGTGGGAGTATCCCTGGTTCGCCGCGTGGGACCTGGCGTTCCACACCGTCACCCTGGCGCACCTGGACCCGGCCTTCGCCAAGTACCAGCTGATCATGATCTGCCGGGAGTGGTTCCAGCACCCGCAGGGGGCGCTGCCGGCGTATGAGTGGGACTTCGGCGACGTCAACCCGCCGGTGCACGCGTGGGCGGCGCTGCAGGTCTGGGCCATCGACGGCGGCCGCGACATCGATTTCCTGTCCCGGGTCTTCGACAAGCTGCTGGTCAACTTCACCTGGTGGGTCAACCGCGAGGACGCCAACGGCAACAACGTCTTCGAGGGCGGCTTCCTGGGCCTGGACAACATCGGCCCGATCGACCGGTCCCACCTGCCGGCCGACTACACGCTGGAGCAGTCCGATGCCACCGGCTGGATGGGCTCCTACGCGCTGTCGCTGGGCGTTATCGCGGCCGTCCTGACCTGGTCCGGCCGCCGCCAGGCGCAGGATCTGGTGCTGAAGTTCCTGGAGCATTTCGCGGGCATCCGCAACGCCCTGGACCAGCAGGGCCTATGGGACGACACCGACGGGCTGTTCTACGACCGGCTGGTCACCCCCTCCGGCTACAGCGTCCCGGTCAAGACCCATTCCATGGTCGGGATCATCCCGGCGCTGGCAGCGGGGGTCATCGACGGCGACATGCTGAACAACGCGCTGACCATGAACAAGAATTTCACGCGTTTCCTGCAGAAAGAGGTCGGGGACGTGCAGAAGCTGGCCGAGCACCCGCAGCTGCGCGGCGAGGCGGACGGCCAGCGGCTGCTGCTGTCGGTGGCCCGGCCGGCCCAGCTGGAGCGGCTGTTCGCCAAGCTGTTCGACGAGAACGAGTTCCTGTCCCCGCACGGGCTGCGCGCGCTGTCGGCCTACCACCGGGATCATCCCTACCAGTTCGACGCCGAGGGCTACCAGTCCTCCATCGACTATGAGCCGGCCGAGTCGACCACCTCGATGTTCGGCGGCAACTCCAACTGGCGCGGCCCGATCTGGATGCCGGTCAACTACCTCGTGGTCGAATCGCTCGAGCGCTACCACCGGTTCTACGGCGCCGACTTCGACATCGAGTACCCGACCGGCTCGGGCAAGCGGCTCACCCTGGACCTGATCGTCGCGGACCTGCAGGACCGGCTGATCTCGCTGTTCACCCGGGACGGCAACGGACGGCGGGCCTGCTTCGGCGGGACCGAGAAGATGCAGACCGATCCGGCCTGGAAGGACAACCTGATCTTCAGCGAGTACTTCCACGGCGACAACGGCGCCGCGATCGGTGCCTTCCACCAGACCGGATGGACCGGCCTGATCGCTGATGTGATCCGGCGCCGCCACGGCGCGGTCCCCGCGTTCGGCGACGTCGTACGCGACCTAGCAGCAAAGGCCCAGCAATGACCACTAACCAGACCACCACCACCGCGGCCGGCGCGGTCCCGGCCGCCCGGGTCGCCCCGGATGCGCGCCCCGCCGTCGCGCTGCCCGGCCGTCCGTTCCCGCTCGGCGCCACGCCCGGCGAGCACCTGGGCATCGCGGGCACGAACTTCGCGCTCGCCTCCAGCGTCGCCAGCACCGTCACCCTGTGCCTGTTCGATGATGCAGGGGCGGAGACCCAGATCCCGCTGCGGGACAACGACGCCGACGTCTGGCACGCGTTCGTGCCGGGAGTCGGCCCCGGCCAGTCCTACGGGTACCGGGTCGACGGGCCTTGGGACCCGGCCCGGGGCCTGCGCTGCAACCCGGCCAAACTGCTGCTCGACCCGTACGCGAGGGCGGTGAGCGGAACGGTCTCGTTCGGGCCGGAGGTGCTCGGCCAGGACGTCACCGACCCAGGCAAGCCGAGCAGCCTGGACTCCTCGGCGCACATGCCCAGGAGCCTGGTCGTGGACCCGGATTTCGCTTGGCAGGATGACCAGCGCCCCTGGCGCCGCTACTCGGACACGGTCCTGTACGAGATCCACGTCAAGGGCTTCACCATGCGCCATCCGGACATTCCTCCGGTGCTGCGCGGGACCTACGCCGGCCTGGGCCACGAGGCCACGATCGCGCACCTGCGCGACCTGGGTGTCACCGCGGTCGAACTGCTCCCGGTACACCAGAACGTGCCCGAGTCGTTCCTCCTGGCGCGGGGCCTGACGAACTACTGGGGCTACAACACGATCGGCTTCTTCGCGCCGCACAACGGCTACTCGGCCGCCGTCCGGGCCGGCCGCCCGGGCGGTCAGGTCAGCGAGTTCAAGACGATGGTGGACGCGCTGCACCGGGCCGGCCTGGAAGTGATCCTCGATGTGGTGTTCAACCACACCGCGGAGGCGGGTCCCGACGGCCCCGCGCTCTGCTTCCGCGGCATCGACAACACGGCGTACTACCGGGTCGATCCCGGCCATCCCGGTGTCTACATCGACACGACGGGCTGCGGCAACGCGCTCAACGTCGGCGATCCGATCACCCTTCAGCTGATGATGGACTCGCTGCGCTACTGGCTCGAGGACATGCACGCCGACGGATTCCGGTTCGACCTGGCGCCCACGCTGGCGCGCCAGGAGGGCGCCTTCGACAAGGTGTCGGCCTTCCTGGACATGGCGTCCCAGGATCCGGTGGTGTCGCGGGCCAAGCTGATCGCCGAGCCGTGGGACGTCGGCCAGATGGACAGCTACGATCTGGGCCGGTTCCCGCCGCTGTGGCGGGAGTGGAACGGCAAGTACCGGGACACAATGCGCGACTTCTGGCGCAGCCACCCGGTGGGGATCGGCGAGTTCGCCACCCGTTTCTGCGGCTCGTCGGACCTGTACGGGACAGCTGGCCGCCGGCCCACCGCCTCGGTGAACCTCATCACCGTCCACGACGGCTTCACCCTCGCCGACCTGGTCTCCTACGACGACAAGCACAACGAGGCCAACGGCGAGGGCAACCGCGACGGGACCAGCGACAACCGGTCCTGGAACTGCGGAGCCGAGGGGCCGGTCACCGACCCGGGCGTCCGCACGCTGCGCGCGCGGACGTCCCGGGCCATGCTCACCACGCTGATGCTGTCCTTCGGGGTGCCGCTGCTGCTCGGCGGCGATGAGATGGGCCGGACCCAGGACGGCAACAACAATGCCTACTGCCAGGACAACGAACTGACCTGGTTCGACTGGGCGGGCGCCGACCGCCAGCTACTGGACTACACCAGGAACCTGATCACCTTCCGGCAGGCCCACCCGGTCTTCCGCCGCCGGCACTTCCTTGCCGGCGCCGAGGCCGCCGAGCTGCGCTGGTTCACCCCCGCCGGCACCGAGATGACGGCCGCCGACTGGTCGGACGCGAACGCCCGGGCGCTCGCGCTCTACCTCGACGGATCCGATGCCCCCGACCGGGCCGCGGACGGCACTCCCCTGCTCGACGACGATTTCCTCGTCCTGGTCAACTCCTGGTGGCAGCAGCTGGACTTCGTGCTCCCGGCGACTAGGGCCAAGGCGGCGTGGCGGGTCGAACTGGACAGCTACGACCCCACCAGGGCGATGGCCGGACGGCACGCCGGTGACCCCATCACCGTCTGCCCCCGCTCCGTCGTCGTGCTCTCCTCCCCCGTGGGCTCTGCTGACGCCGGGCACTGACTCCAGACATCGGTAAGGCGACCGGGACCGCCCTGCTCATCGAGCAGGGCGTCACGGGCCTGCCCTGAGGCGGCGCACCTCGAGAACGTGCACGCCGAAGGTTTCGAGCCTGGCCAGCAGGCCTTGCAACGCCGCAAGATCGGCAAGCTCGCCGTACAGCACGGTCTCGACCGGCTCGACCGAAGCGGTGAGGTACTCAAAGTCAAGCAGCGCCTCGGGCGGGACGACCCCGGATACGCGTATCTCATAGTGGGGTGGTGGTGCCACTGGCCCCCCAGACTGGTCGGAACGGGCCATCACTTGACCACACGATGCCGCGGCCCGGATCCTGGCGCGCCACCCGAACGGGGTGACTTCTCACCTGGGTGAGGAGCAGGGCAGGGTGATTACAAGTCACCCTGTTCCGGGTGAGACATATTCCAGGCCAATAGCGGATAGACCATCCGATGGGAGGAAGGTTTGGGTCTGGGCTCGCGCAGCTGGCCACCGACAGGCCGCTAGGCGGAAGGTTATGTCAGTGAAAACGGTACCCATGCCCGCCCGGCCCGCGCCGGGCGGCGCCGACCGTGTCCTGCAGGCAAAGATCATGGCGCCCAGCGTGCCCGGCTGGATGGTTCCGCGGCCGCGCCTGGAGAAGCGCATCGACGAAGGCACAGCCGGGCCTCTCACGGTGGTCACCGGGCCGCCGGGTGCCGGCAAGACGATGGCCGTCGCGTCGTGGGCGGCCGCCAAGCCAGGCCCCGTGGCGTGGGTCACGCTCGACCATTACGACAGCAACCCGAAGGTCTTCTGGGCCACCGTCGTGGCGGCATTGCGGAACGCGGGAGTCACCCTCAGGCGCGTATCGGCGGCACCGGCCCGGACGGCCGGCGCCGACCACGTGTTCCTGCTCCGGCTGGCGTCGGAGCTGGCCGCGCAGGACCCGCCGGTGGCGCTGGTCCTGGACGATCTTCACCTGCTGGCGGGCACCGGGCTGATGGACGGCCTGCAGTACCTGCTGCGGAACGCACGGCCCGGGCTCCGGCTCGTGGCCTGCTCGCGGGCCGACCCGCTGCTGCCGCTACACCGCTACCGGCTCGCCGGGGAGCTGACCGAGATCCGCGCCAGCGAACTAGCCTTCAGCGTTCCGGAAGCCGGCTTGCTGATGGCGCAGCATGGCATCACGCTGCCGCCCAGGACGCTCGAACTCCTGACCAACCGGGACGAGGGCTGGGCCGCGGGACTGCGCCTGGCGGCGATCTCGCTCGACGATCACCCCGACCCCGGGCAATTCATCAAGGAACTCGCCGCCGAGAACAGCGCCGTCGCTGGCTACCTGGTAGAGGAGGCGCTCAACAACCAGCCCCCCGAGATCCGGGACCTGCTGCTGAAAACCAGCATCCTGGACCGTGTCAACTCCGGCATCGCCGGTGAGCTAACAGGCCATGAGCAGGCGAGTGCCCTCGCCGCGCTGGTCCGGGCCAACGCCTTCGTCCAGCCGCTCGGGAATGGCTGGTACCGCTACCACTCGCTGTTCGCCGAAGTCCTGCGCCTGAAGCTCAGGCTCGAGTGCCCCGGCGAGATGCCGGACCTGCGCCGCCGCGCGGCCCGGTGGTACCAGGTGAACGGGCTGCTGCTGGACGCCGTCCGGCAGGCCGTGGCCGCCGAAGACTGGCCGCTCGCCGCCCAGATGGTCCTCGACGAGCTCGCGATCGGCCAGCTCAGCGAGCCACATGACCCCCTCGCCGACTGCTTCAGGCAGATGCCGTACAACCCGACGTGGACCGGACCGCAGTCCGCGCTCATCGCGGCCGCACTCGCGCTGGCTGATCTGGCGCCAGTGGCCGCCTGCGCCGCACTCGACGTCGCGGAAGAAATCCTCGGCCGTCTTCCTGACGACACCGAAACCCCGGCCAGGCTGGCCGCCGCGGTACTCCGCCTGATGGTGGCCCGGCGCGCCGGGGACCTCGGCGCCGCGGCAGCGGCCACAGACAAGGTGTCCGGGCTGGTCTCCAAGCTGCCCGGAGACATCCTGACCAGGCACGCTGAGATCCACACGGAGGTGCTGTCAGCCCGCGGGGTGGTGCAGTTCTGGTCGGGACACTTCGACGAGGCCGCCGCGAGCCTCGATGCGGGGACAGCCGCGGCCGCCCTGTCAGGCAGCATGTCTGAGCGCACCGACTGCCATGGGTATCTGGCCCTGCTGGAGGCCCTGCGCGGACGGCTGAACCGCGCCGCCGAGCTAGCCGCCGAGGCAGGCCCGGCGGGACAGGACGGTATCGGGATGGCCAGGCCTGCGTGCGGCGCGGCCGAGGTGGCACTCGCGTTGGTCCATCTGGAGCGCAATGAGCGGCATGACGCGCGCGACCGGCTGAAGCGAGCGGACGCCGCCCTGCGAGTCCGGCCGGACAGGCTGGTCGGCGCCGCGGCCTGCCTGGTGGTGGCGCGCTACCGCCTGGCCGAAGGCCGGGTCAAGGCAGCGTCGGAGATGATCGCCCGGGCACGGCACGGCTGGTCGCCCCCCGGCTGGCTCGATCACACGCTGACGTTGCTCGAATCGCGGGCCTACGCCGCGGCCGGAGACTTCTCGTCCGCCGTCGGCATGGCCGAACGGGCCAACCCAGGAGCTTGTATCGATGCGACCGTGGCGCTGGCACACGCGCGGCTGGATGCCGGCGACGATGAGGCCGCTAGCCAGGCGCTGCAGAACGGCCCGGACGACATCGACGAGGCGCACGATCGCAGCCGACTGGATCACTGGCTGGTAGACGCGCGGCTCGGCTACAGCCGCGGCGGCCAGGCCCACGGCCGGCGATCTCTGCAGCGGGCGCTGGGGCTGGCCGAACCCGAACAGCTCCGGCTGCCGTTCGCCATGCAGGCAGCCTGGATCCGTCCGGTACTACGGAGCGACCCCCATCTTGCCGACGCCCACCGGCACCTGCTCGAGCCAGGCCTCATCGACCCTGACCGCGGCCGGGCTGAGCTACCCGTCGCCGGGCAGGCGGCACCGGTGATCGTCGAGCAGCTCAGCGGACGTGAGCGTGAAGTGCTCAGCCTGCTGTCCGGGATGCTCAGCACCGCCGAGGTGGCCAGTGAGTTGTACATCTCGGTGAACACCGTGAAAACCCACCTGAAGAGCATCTACCGGAAACTGGCGGCGACTCACCGGGGAGAAGCGGTACGCCGCGCCCGGCAGCTCGAGCTCCTGTTAGAGCGGCTCGAGCTCCTGTTAGAGCGGCTCGAGCTCCGGTGAGAGCGGCTCCGGCGGCCGCGGCGGTCAGAGGATACCCATCTCACGGCCTCGCTCAACAGCCTCCTGGCGCGTGGAGACGCCGAGCTTCCGGTAAATCGCCCGGGCATGGGTCTTGATCGTGTTCGCCGACAGGAACAGCTCCTGCCCGATCTCGCGGAGGGACAGCGTGCCTCGCAGCAGCCGCAGCACCTCTTCCTCGCGATCGGTAAGCGGCTCCGCGAGCGGCTGCGGGCACTTACGGCTGGCCAGCCGGGCCGCGAGCTGTTCGGCCCGGATCAGCTGAGCCTTCGCGCCGTCCGGCCGCGATGCCAGCACCGCCCGGGCCTCGCTGAGCAGGCCGGCCGCTCCGGCCGGGTCTGAAAGGTCGGACAGCACCGGCGCGAGCCTGAGCATGGTGTCAAGCGCGACCCACGGGCTTATCCCGGAACAGCGCCGCCCGGCGCGCAGGGCATGCTCGAGATAGCCGCGCGCCTGGACAAGATGCCCTTGCATCGCGTCGACCGCGCCAGAGGCCGTGTACGCGATGGCGGTACGCGGAGCATCGCTGAGATCGCCGTCCCCCGCGATCGCGCGGGCCGCGGCCACAAGCTCCCGCGCCTGACCGAGCCTGCCCCGCTCGACTGCCACAAGCGCCATGACGGAGCAGGCCAGCAGGCGCACCACGGCGAACGAAGCATTCCCTTGCATCGCGTCGCTCAACTGGGCAAAAGCCGCGTCAAATTCGCCGGACAAGTACAGCGCCGCGCCCAGCGCGGTCCTGGCCAGCACGTACCAAGGCGACGCCGGGTCGGTGTCCGACTCGGCCGCCGCCGCGGCGGATTCCCGCATCACGCGGATACCGTCAAACCCGAACACTCCCCGCAGGAGCGCGGCTGAGAACGCAAGCGACGGCATTCCGTCGGGGAGCGGCCCGTCAAGTTCCCCCGCCTCGACGACCGCTAGCCAACGCCGGACGGAATCCTGCTCCCCGGAAAGCGCGGCGCACCACGCGGCGCAGTGCGCCGCCACGGGGCTACTGCGGATGCGGTCGTCGCCGATCGAGTCCAGCCAGGCCCGAAGCGTGCGCATCCGGCCAGTGTCTATGCAGCTTGGCCAGTTGCGCGCGACGACGTCGATGGCTCCGGCGATGTCATCCCCGGCCAGGGCATGAACGATCGCTTCTTCCACCGATCCCCACCGCTGGTGCCATTCGCTTGCGCGCCTGTGCAAGGTGGGCACGAGGCCGGGCTCGGTCTGCACCAGCCGGCTCAGGAGCATCTGACCGAACAACTGGTGGTAGCGGAACCACTGGCGTTCGTCGTCCAGGGCGACGAGAAACAGGTTCTCGCGCTCGAGGACGTCGATTACCTCCCGCGCGTTGGCTGAGCCGACCACCGCGTCGCATAGCGATGGCGTGAACCGGTCCATGATGGCGGTCCGGCACAGGAAATTCCGGATCTCGCTGGGCTGGCGGCTGAGCACCTCCTGAGCCAGGAAATCACCTACGAAGCGGTTATCACCGGTGAACTGCTGTATGAAGGAGCTCGGGCTGGGGTGACCGCGAAGAGAGAGCGCGGCGAGGTATATCCCGGCCGGCCACCCCTCGGTCCGCTCGACGAGGTCAGCCAGGTCGGTTTCGTCGAGTTGCACGGCGGAGACCGCGCGCACGAGCGCGGCCGCCTCCGCCGCCGCGAAGCGCAACTCTGGTACCCGGATCTCGAGCAGATCGCCGACCGCCCGCAACCGCCCGAGCGGCAGCGGCGGGTCTACCCGGGTGACCAGGACGATCTGGGTCATCGGCGGAAGATGCAGCAGGACGAACTCCAGCTGGTCGTGGCAGTCGCGATTGCTGATCATGTGGTAGTCATCGAGCACCAGGGTCACCGGAGAAGCGAGCTCGGCTAGCTCGTTGACCAGGGTAGGCAGCACCGATCTCCGCAGGTCTGGCCCTTGCCTCCCCAGTTGCCTCAGCAGGTCCCCGACGCGGAGCTCCGGGCAAGCCCGCTGCAGCGCACCCACGATGTACCACCACAGCCGTGCGGCGTCGTTGTCACCGGGGTCGACTGACACCCAGGCGAATTTCCTGCTCTGGCCCGGGAAGGCGCGCCACTGCGCCACCAGGGTGCTCTTGCCGAACCCCGCCGGGGCGTCTACCAGGACGAGTTTGGCTGTGCTGCCCGCCAGGTACTGGACGAGTTCCGTCCGCTGCACCCACTCCTCCCGGATGCGGGGAGGATGAAGCTTAGTCTCAAGAAGCACGCCAGCATCCATCGGGACCAACCTTGACGCGAGTATGAAGCGGGTAGTCTACGGAACCCCTTCCGCCGCCGGTGATACGTGCCATTACGTAGTTTCTCATGATGTGATACGTGTCATTATTTGGCTTCTCATTCAGCCTGACAAGGTTCTTTCACCCGCAGGGAGTGGGGCGCGCCGCCCGGGGTCCTGCTCGACTGGACCTTCGGCCCGGCCGAGCCGAGCCTGGTTCGCCGTAAAAGGAGACAAGGGAATCATGGCTGACCTGATCGCGATCGGATACCCCCACGAGGCCACCGTCGCATCGGGCAACTGAGGGGGCAAGCGCCTGCGCGCTTCCGCTCGCACGCGCCCCGGAGAGATCATCACACTGATTTCCCGCCGGGGGTGGGGGCGGCACGATGGGTGGCAACGGGCTGACCGGCAGCTTCGCCCTGCTCGGTACGACACTGACCAGCTACGTCTACATATTGGGAGACAGGGCGGCCTCGGCTTGCTCTTTGTTGCGTTCATGACACTTGGCAGCTTGTGACCGGCGATATCGGCACGAGCCATACTCATCCGTTCGGGGTGACGCGGCGGGAGGGAAAACGGGCCAGGCTGTACGCAAGGCACTGACGTCCGGTGTCGAGCGTCCCCGGCTAACGAAAAGGACCAGGTATGCGGCTGCTGATGAGAAGCCTGCTGCTTGCCGTGACGATGCTCTGCGCGGCCGGCCTGGCGACGGCATGCGGGAGTAGCGTCGGGAGTAGCGTCAGTAGCGCGATCTCCAGCCTGACAGCCAGCTCCTCGCCCGGGGAAAGCACGACGTCCCCGCCCGCCACGGCCAGCTCCTCGGCCGAGGTAACCACGACATCCCCGCCGACCACAAGCGTTCCGTCAGTAACCTCGTCGGCGCCCGCCACCTCGGCCGCACCCGCACCGGTGGCCCAGCCAAGTGCCACTGCGACGCCGAGCGGGTCCGGTTCCCCGCCTATCTGGATCTGGATCGTCATCGGCCTGGCCGTCCTTCTCGGTGCGACCGCGTTGATCGTCCGCTCGGTGCGGCGCCGCGCCGCGACTGCAGCCAGCTGGCGTACCAAGGTCATCGACGTCTACGCGGAGGGTTCGGCGCTGCTTGACGCGATGAAGATCGCCGCCACGCACGGCCTCGCCGGTAACCAGGCCGCCGACGCTCAGTGGTATGACATCCAGCGCCGCTCGGATGACCTCGCCCGGACCCTGTACGCGCTGCGCGAGGAAGCCCCGGATGATGACGCCCGCGCCAGGGTGGCGGACGTGCTCGGTGCGCTGCAGACTGTCCGCTCTGCGATGGAGAGCGAGCGTGCGAGCGGGGGGGCGGTCGGCGGCCCGGGCGAGGAGATGGTCCGCAGCCGGCTGGCGGCATTCGAGGTGTCGCTCCGCGACCTCCGGCTCGCGCATTATCCCCAGAACTGAGCAATATCCCCGGAACTGAGCAGTCGCCCCCTGCCGCAGGCGGAGCATGTGCCTGCGGCAGGGGGCGACGATCTCGGCCGGTTAGACGATCTCGGCCGGTTACTGGCCGTCCGGCAGTTCCAGCCCCAGCGCGACCATGATCTCCGGCGCGGCGGCCACCACCCTGGGCCCGCCGACTTGCGGGGCGACCGCCCGGAGCACGCCGAGCAGGTCTTCCGGCGTAGCACCAGCGTCGAGCGCGTTGGCTACCTGCCAGAGATACGAGGCCGGAGGCGCATCGAGGGCGACCAGGGCCGCGATCTTGACCAGGGCGAAGCTCCGGGCGTCCAGCCCTGTCTTCCGCTGCTCGGCTTCCCGGATTTCCAGCAGGTCCTCCAAGACCTCCAGGTCGCCCACGGTCAGGCCGGCCAGCGCGTCCCGGGTAGCGTTATCGATGTTGGCCTTGGCAGGTATGGTCATGATCGGCTCCTCTCGATCAAAAAGCGTGCGCCCAGGTGGGGCTTGTCGCTTCGCTGCCACGGTCGCATCGCTGCCGTTGCGCCGCTTCACCCGCCAGGGATGGCTTCACCCGCCAGGGATGGTCGCGACCTAACGTCCAGCGATCCCGTCAGGACTGGCCGACGGCAAGGGCTCGCGGGCGAGGAACCGGAGCCGAGCCGCCCGTGCGTCCCAGGCGTAGATAACCACCGTGCCCGCTATGAAGTCGTGCAATGCCCGGTGCTCGCGCTGCACGAGGATGCCCAGGAAGCCCAGGCCGAAGAAGAGGAAGCTGAGCGGGAACGCGAGTGCGCGCACTATGCCGCGCCACGGATCAATCTCCGCGCCATCGGCCCGGATCACGCGAAGCCCGAGCACTGCCATCCCGGGGGTCCGGCCGCTGGTCGCCCAGGAGTACCCGAAGTACAGCAGATACCAGCAGGCGTACGCGATGCCGGTGATGAGGTCATGCTTGTTCCAGGCGATTGAGTGGCCGGTAATTACCTCGGCCGCGTAGGAGATGGCCGCGAGGGCGATCGCGAACAGGCCAGAGCTAACGATGAAGTCGATGGCATAAGCCGTAAACCGGGTCACCGATCCCGCGTAGTGCCGCTGCAAGCTGACCAAGGCGGTGACCTGCGGGCGGGCGATCAAGGTCTTGCCTCGGCATCCAGCAAGGCCGACGGCGCTAGCGGCCCGAACTTCTTGCGCCGGAGCAGCCGCGCCACCCAGCGGTCGATGAACTGGTCCAGTCCGACGGCCTGGCTGCGTACCTCGTCAAGAGCATCGGTCGCGAGTCCACCGGACGCCCCGGCGATGACCGCACCCAGATCCGTCTGCTCGACCAGCGCGTCCACGTCGACACGCCCGACGAGATCGTTCATGTCGATCCGGTCAAGCAGGGCGGTGATGTCGACCCGCCTGAGGACTTCGTCGATGTCCAGCCGCCCGGCCAGGCTGTCGACGTCCACTCGCGTGAGCAGCAACGGCACGTCCACCCGGTTCAGCAGCTGATTGACATCCACACGATCCAGGAGCTGATTGACGTCCACGTGCGTCAGGAGCCGGTTGACGTCCACATGATCCAGGATTTGGTTGACGTCCATATGGTTCAGGAGCTCGTTGACGTCGACGTGATTCAGCAGCTCGTTGACATCCACGTGATCCATGAGCTCGTTGACATCGACCTGATCGATCACGGCGTTCACGTCTATCCGCAGCAGCAGCGCATTGACATCCAGCGCCTGAACCACGAGATCGATAACACGCTCGGCGATACCCTGGGCAGCCGATTCCATCTGGTCGCTCATACGTTTCGCTGCCGAGCGCAGCGGGTTGATCGGGGGCACGCCACCAGCATGACGGCGCGCAGCGCGGGACGCACCATCCGCCACGGGTGAGGCCTGGTGCTGGATGGAATCCAACACCAGCTTAGGCCTGTCCGCGGTCGACGAGACGCGGCATCCGGCCGGGCTCAGCTCCCCTCAGCGTGAGCCGCCACCTCGGGTGTCACGGGCGGCCTGCCGATCAGCTCGATCAGGCCCAGGACGACGAGCAACACGACGACGATCACGATGACGACTAGCGCGGTGGGCTCACCCCAGAAGACGAATATCAGGGCGGCGAGGGCCACCGCCCCGACACGCAGGCTCCGACGGTGCAAGTACGTCCACTGGCCGAACGGGCCGGTGGACACCCCCCTGCGCTCGCCGTAGTGCCGGATCCAGTCGATCCCCGACGTCAGTCCCGAACGGGTCTGGACTGCCGTGTGAGAGGGTCCGGTGAAGAACGCCCCGATGGCGACGACCAGCCCGACCACCAGCACGACACGGAGCCCCACCTTGATGAAGTGAACAAACGCGTCGAACACGGAGGCCGCGGCATCGCTGGGCAACGTGCTGCTGGGGACGCTGCTGAGGTAGATACTACGGGCGATCTCCAAGCCGATAGCGAGGACCAGCATGGACGCGACCAGGCCGAGCCCGGCTCCGACCAGGGCCCGCCGGCGCCCCCGCGCGACGTACACCCCGGCGGCGAGGATGAGCAGCACCAGTATGGGCAGCACGATCTTGCCGGCCTTGATCAGCCGGTAGAACCCCTGAGCCTTCCCGAGGTCCTTGGCTTGGAACAGCGCCAGGGTCGGGGTGACCGGCGGGATGCTGCTCGCCAGCTTGAACCCGTGCGCCACCAGGTCCTGCTTGGCCACGGCGATCAGGGGACCGAGGTTGAGAACGATCTGGCCGTTGCTCGTGCTGATGGCACCGCCGCCCTGCCCGGAGAGCACCTTGACCAGCGCCTGGTGCGCCACGGTATTGACCTGCACCCAGGCGGTGGCGAAGGCCTGGCTGGATACAACCGAGTGCACGGTGCTGTGGATGAAGCCGGTGACCGAGCTGGCGATCTGCGGGGCGAACTGGTTGAGCAGCGAGCTGATCTTGGGCAGCCCCCTGCTGTTGAGCTGGGCGGCGGCCTGATTGACGGTTCCGGTTATGTTGATCCTGCTGGTTATCTGAGTGGTGATCTGGTCGGTCAGGTAGTTCTGCATGGCCGGGTCGTGGACCAGCGGCTCCACGGTCGCCACCCACCGGCCGGTATTGGAAACCTCGTTGCCAGCCCAGACACCGAGAACTGAGACCGGAGCCAGTATGCAGCCCAGAATGATGAGCACAAGGGAAACAGGGGTTCGCCAGCTGATGCGCCGCCGATGAGCCTTGGCAGGCTCCTGGCTGCGCAGCGCCGTTACCTCGGCGCGGAGACGTTCCAGCTCAGCTTTCTCGTCCGCTTCCTCCGCGCGGAGACGTTCCAGCTCAGCTTTCTCCTCCGGGCTGGGCTCGGCGCCGGCCGCAGGCTCTGGGTCACTGCGGGTGTCAGGCAATACGGACACCTCCTGGCGGCTCCGGCGCACGGCGGCCGCTTGATCGGGTCGCTCGGTCAGCGCTTGATAGTGCGTAAGCTCACGTTCGCCCCGGCGCCCCGCGCGGGGCTCACCCCTCCGGGGTGAATCTCACAGGAAACCGGTATCGCGCCCACGCTCGACGGCATCGTGCCTGTTAGACACGTCGAGCTTCCGGTAGATCGCCTGGGCATGGGTCTTGACCGTGTTCGGTGACACGCCCAGCTCCGCCCCGATCTCGCGCAGCGACAGGGTGCTCGGGAGCAGGCGCAGCACCGCCACCTCGCGATCGGTGAGCGGATCCACGAGATCTACGCGCGGCGGCGCAAGACGACGCCTGAGCCGGTCCAGCCGGGTCGTCAGAGCGTTCACGTCATCCGGGTACAGAATCAGCACATCCGCCGCGTCATCGATGATCTCTGCGGCACGGATGCCGTCGCCCAGGTCGAGCAGCACCTGGGCCAGCGCGAGCATGCCTTCCAGCGCGGCCCATGGACTCATTCCGGGCGTCGGCCCGTGCGACGGAACGGCATGCTTGAACTCGGCCAGGGCCTCCTCATGCCGTCCCTGCGCGGCATAGACGGCACCGGTGGCCGTGTAAGCGAGGGAACTCGGCGGCGCGTCATCAAGCTCGCAGCGGGTCGCGAGGCAGCGTGCCGTGTGGGCCAGATCCCTGGCTCGCGGCAGATCGCCCCGCCGGACGGCGATCAGGGCGAGGGCGGACATCCCCAGGATGCTCAGCGGCGTGGTGGATGCCTCGCTCCGTACCGCCTCCTAACAGGGCCCTTCGGTGCGCGGAACGCGACTTTCGGCCCTGCCTACCGCGGTCACTGCCGCATCAGGCTAAGGCTGCGGGAGCCCGTTCGGCCGTCTGGGTTGCCTGCGGAGGTCAGCGATGCGCCACCTGGAGGTAGCCATGGAGGAAGCAGTGTCCGCAGGCGTGCCGCGTCGGCAGCCGGCCGCCGCGCTGATGTTCCGCGGCAGGTACCTCAGCATCACCAGCTACAAGCGCGACGGCACGAGCATCGCCACGCCCGTGTGGTTCGTCCAGCAGGACGGCAGGCTCCTGGTGGAGACCGACGCCGCCTCCGGCAAGGTCAAGCGCATCCGCCGCCATCCGGCGGTGCTGGTGGCGGTCTGCTCCGCGACCGGCCGGCTGCGCGGCCCGCAGGTGCCCGCCACGGCCGAAATCCTCCCTGATTCCGAGGTCAGCGTCATCCGGCCGCTGATCAGGCGCAAGTACCGGGCCGACATGGTGATCTTCAGGCCGCTCCGGTTCGTCCAGGCCACGCTGCACGTAGGACCGCGCGAGACCAAGCCGGTGATCCTGGCGATCACCCCCGGCTGACCGCGACCTGGTAGAGGGCCGTGGCGGTGGCACCTACGGCTCCCCCTCTACCTGGACGGCTCCCCGGGGCGGGCCCCAGCCGCGTCCGGCAGGTGGAGCCCGACCACCGCTCCGCCGCCCGGCTTGTTGCGGGCGGCGGCCACGCCGCCGTGCGCGGCCGCGACGGCCTGGACGATGGCCAGTCCCAGGCCTGCGCCTCCATCGCCGCGGGAGCGGCCAGAATCAGGCCGCCGGAAGCGCTCGAACGCGTGCGGCAGGAATTCGGCCGGGAAACCAGGCCCGTCGTCGCGCACCTCAAGGTCAAGATCGGTGCCGCTGGCCCTGGCCGCGAGCACGATGACCGACCCGCGGGGCGCGAAGCGCAGCGCATTGCCCAGCAGGTTGTCGACCGCCTGGCCGATCCAGTCCGGGTCGATGCGGCCCCGCAGGTCGGCTGGGACGTCGACACGGCAGGTCAGGCCCGCCGCGGCCAGCCGGGGCCGGGCGAGCTCGGCGCTGCGGGCGAGCAGCGGCCGCAGTTCGGTCTGCTCAAGCCGGAGGCTGAGCCGGTCCTCGTCGCTGCGGGCGAGCAGCAGCAGGTCGCTGGTGATCCGGGCCAGCCGGTCGGCTTCCGTGGCCGCGCTTCGCACCGCGGCGGCCAGTTCCTCGCGGCTGCGCCCGGGCCGGTCCGCGAGCTCGAGCTCACCGCGGAGCACCGCGAGCGGCGTGCGCAGCTCGTGGCTGGCGTCCGCGACGAACGCCCGCTGCCGGCTCAGCGCCCGCTGAAGCCGGCCGAGCAGGTCGTTCATCGTGGCGGCCAGCGCGGCGATCTCGTCCTTGGTCGCCGGCACCTCGATGGTGGATTCCTCGGTGCTGGCTTTCAGGGGGCGCGCGGACAGCGCGGCGACCTGGCGCCTGAGCCGCTCCACCGGTGACAGGGCCGCGCGAGCCAGCCAGTAAGCGCCGGCGCACGCGATGACGACGAAGATGGCCCCGGCTGCGGCGAGCTCCCGTTCGGCCTGACTCATGGTCGATTCGAAGGACTCGAGTGAGACCCCGGCCACCGCGGTCCAGCCGGGGCGGCCGGCCAGCGGCGCGGCGGTGACCCGCGTGTTCTCATCGTCGATCGTCCGGTTCAGCGCGATCTGGCCGTGCCGGGCCCGGGCGAGCTCCGCCGCGGTCAGCAGCGGGACGGTCCCGGTGTCCCGGCTCGCACCGCGCACGTGACCGGCGGCGTCGATGACCTGGACCAGGTATTCACCGGGCGGCGGGCCGCCCGCCGAGGCCGCCGAACCGGACTGGCCGGATTGGCCGCCCGCGGCCAGATACTGCCCGGCCTGGCCGAGCTGGACGGCGAGCTGGGAATCAATCGCGCCCAGCTGGGCGGACGAAAGGCTGCTGATGAACAGCCAGCCGCCCAGGGCGAAAATCGCCGCGGCCGCTACCGCGAACGCGACCGCGAGGCGCAGCCGGATCGGCATGCCGCTACCCAGCGGATCCGGCCCGGAGCCGGTAACCCATGCCCCTGACCGTCTCGAGATCGTGCCGCCCGAACGGCGCGTCGATCTTCCGCCGCAGGTAGTTGACGTACTGGTCGACGACGTTGGAGCCGCCGTCATAAGCGAAATCCCACACCGCGTCGATGATCTGCGAACGGGACAGCACGGCGCCCGGATGCCGGAGGAACAGTTCGAGCAGCGAGAACTCCTTCGGGGACAGCGCCAGCTCGGTCTGGCCACGCCAGGCCCGCTTGGCCGCCGGATCCAGTTTCAGGTCGCCCTCGGCCAGGATGACCGGCCGGGAACGGTCGTCGCGGCGGGCCAGCGCCCGGAGCCTGGCCGCGAGTTCGAGCAGGCTGAACGGCTTGACCAGGTAGTCGTCCGCGCCGGCGTCCAGCCCGCGGACCCGGTCCCCCACGCTGTCCCTGGCCGTCAGCATCAGCACCGGCACCCAGGTCCCCGCCTCCCGCAGCCGCCGGCACAGCTGTACCCCGTCGAAGCCGGGCAGCATGACGTCGAGGACGATCGCCCCGTAGGCGTTTTCTGTCGCCATCCACAGTCCCTCCGGGCCGTCGGCGGCCACGTCCACCGCATGGCCTTCCTCCTCAAGCGCCCGCTTGAGCAGTACGGCCATCCGGATCTCGTCCTCCACCACGAGCACCCGCATGCCTGAACAGTACGGAGCGCCAGATGAGAAATCGATGAGAGCCGCTCACGGCGCGACTACGGAGCGTCCCGGCTCAGATGTGAGACCTCACATTGTTCTCTCACGGACAGCTCACCAGGGCGGACGCACCCTGGGAGGACCAGCTCAAATCGTCCACCCAGGAGCAGTCAGATGGATCAGGATCCCCCGGCGGCCCGGGCCCGGGCTCGCGGCCTGCGGCAGGTACGCCGCTGGTCGAACGGGACGGCCGCCGCGCTGATCGCGGTGACCGTCGTGACGACCGGGTATTTCGCCCGGGCCAGCCACTCTGCGGCCGTGGCGGCATCGGCGGCATCGGCGGCCGGGGTGGCCGGCGGCCAGCCGGGAACGGCGGCGAGCACGCACCAGCCGTGTGTCTCCGTCCCGGTCGCCACGTCGGGTGGTTCCGGCGTCACGAGCCAGACCGTGATCCGGTCGTGCGCACCGGGCACAGGCACCAGCGTCCCCACCGTGATTACCACGGGACAGACGCACGAAGGAGGCGATTCCTGATGGCGTTCTCGGTCCGCTACACCGCGGACATACCCCGGCTGACCAGCCCCGCACCCGGCGTGCCCGGGCCGGCCTGGGAGGATTGGGTCCGCGCCGCCGCCGAGGGCATTGCCATCGCCGAACGGGCGGCGCTGGGCACCACCGCGCGGGTCGCGGCCTGGCCGCCGGAGGACCTGGACCTGGCGCTGGCCGCCGTCGATACCGAACTTGAGCGGCTCGACCGGCAAGCCAGCAGGTTCCGCGACGACTCCGAACTCTCCCGGATTCACCATGAGCCGAGTCCGGTCCATCAGCTGAGCCGGGGCCTGGCCGAGGCGATCAGCGTCGCGCTGGCCGCGGCCCGGTGGACCGGCGGCCTTGTGGATCCGACGGTGGGCGGCGCGCTCATCGCCCTGGGCTACGACCGCGACTTCGCAGCCATCGGTCCCGCCCTGGCCCTGGCCCTGGCCGACAGGCCGGCTGCGGCCGACAGGCCGGCTGCGGCCGACAGGCCGGCTGCGGCCGACGAGCCTGCTCCGGCGCCCGGCTGGCGGTCGGTGACGCTGGCGGGAACCGTGCTCGGCCTGCCCGCCGGGGTGCGCCTTGATCTCGGCGCCACGGCCAAGGGACTCGGCTCGGACCGGGCGGCCGCGGCCGCGTACCGGGCCAGCGGGCGCGGCGGTATTCTCGTTAGCCTGGGCGGCGACATCGCCGTCGCCGGCCAGCCGCCCGTCGGCGGCTGGCCGGTGGCCGTGGCCGACTCCTCCGACCCGGGCCGCGGAGCGCCAGGCCAGGTCGTTCGGCTGACGGCGGGCGCGCTTGCCACGTCGTCGGTGACCGGTCGGCGGTGGCAGCGGAACGGGCGGCCGGTGCACCACATCGTCGACCCCCGGACCGGGTGGCCGGCGGCCGGCCCGTGGCGGACGGTGAGCGTCGCCGCGTCCAGCTGCGCGCAGGCCAACGCCGCCAGCGCCGCGGCGATCGTGGCCGGGCACGACGCGGAAGCGTGGCTGGCCGGGACCGGGCTGCCGTCCCGGCTGGTGGGACACGACGGCGCGGTGCGGCTGCTCGGCAGCTGGCCGGTTGCCGACGGCGGCCCACTCCCCGGTCCGCTTTCTGGTCGACTGTCCGGCGCCAGGCCCGGGGAGCCCTGTCATGACTGGCCCTGTCATGACTGGCCCTGTCATGACTGGCCCTGTCATGACTGGCCCTGCCATGACTAGCGTCGCCGTGACTGGCGCCGTCGCTGCGGGCACGGGGTCGCAGGGGCTATGGTTCGTCTCGCGGGGCAGCGGGCTCGTGCTGCTGGTCCTGCTGACCGTGGTCATGGTTCTCGGGATCGCGACCCGGGCCGGCTGGGCGCCCCGGCACTGGCCCCGCTTTGTCCAGGCCGAACTGCACCGCACGCTGTCCCTGTTCACGGTGGCGCTCCTCGGCCTGCACGTCGTCACGGCCATCCTCGACCCGTACGTGACGATCGGGTGGGCGGCCACGGCGATCCCGTTCCTGTCGCCCTATCACCGGCTCGCCATCGGTCTGGGCACGCTGGCCGTCGACCTCGGGGCGGCGGTCCTGCTGACCAGCGCGCTGCGGTCGCGGCTGGGCTTCCGCTCCTGGCGGGCGGTCCACTGGCTGGCGTATCTCGCCTGGCCGACGGCGTTCGTCCACGCCCTGACCGCGGGGAACGACATGCGTACCGGCTGGGTCGCGGCGACCGTTTGGGGATCCGCCGTCGTGCTGGCGGTCGCGGTGCTGATCCGGGTGGTCACCGCGCGGCGCCGCGTTCCGGACTCGCCGGCGAACGGCACCGCATCACGAGACGACCGGGCCCCGGCGGGGGTGCGCCCGTGACCCGCTCCGCCCTAGGCGCGCGAACCGTGTCACGACTGCTGCCGGGCGACTATGCCGATCGCACCCTGGCCGGGCACCTGGCCCGGCACGGGAACCGGCCGGCGTGCGCCGACCCGAGGCAGCGGGGCGAGCTCATCGACGAGGTCGAGCGCGCGGGCCTGACCGGCCGCGGCGGGGCCGCCTTCCCCACCGCGGTCAAGCTGCGCGCGCTCGCCGCGGCCTGGCCCGTCCCGGTGGTCATCGCCAACGGGGTGGAGGGCGAGCCCGCCAGCGACAAGGACAAGGTTCTGCTCGCGGTAGCGCCGCACCTGGTGCTGGACGGCGCGGTCGGCGCGGCCGAACTGACCGGCGCCCGCGAGGTCGTGATGGTGGTGCACCATGCCGTCCGGGAGATCGTCGACCACGCGGTCGCCGAGCGGCGGATGGCCGGGACCGATCCCGTCCCGGTGCGGGTGATGACGGCCGCCGACACGTTCATTGCCGGGGAGGCGAGCGCGGTCGTGCACTGGGTGGAGCGCGGGGTGGCCGCGCCCACCGGCCGGCCACCCCGGCTAGGCGGCAGCGGCAAGCGGCTGGGCGGCAGCGGCAAACACCGTCCCGGGCCGGCCCTGGTGCAGAACGTGGAGACCCTAGCCCACCTCGCACTGATCCTCCGGCACGGCGCGGCCTGGTTCCGTTCGGTCGGCTCGCCCGGAGAACCAGGCTCCATGCTCATCACCATGGCCGGTGCGGTGCACCGCCCCGGGGTCTACGAGATCGAGACCGGCACGCCGGTCGGCGCGCTGATCGAGCTCGCCGGAGGAGCCGCCGCGCCGCCCGGCGCGCTGGGCGCGCTGCTGATCGGCGGGTACTTCGGCACCTGGGCCGAGGCGGCCGCCGCGCTGCCGTTGCCGTTCTCGTCGGCGGGGCTGGCACCGGTCGGCGCCAGCCCGGGGGCTGGGGTGATGGCCGTGTTGCCGCGCACCGCCTGCGGGCTGGCCGAGACCGCCCGGATCACCCGCTACCTGGCCCGGTCATCGGCCGGCCAGTGCGGGCCGTGCGTCTTCGGGCTGGACGCGATCGCCGGCCAGCTCGAGCGGCTGGCCGCGGGCGGCGCCTGCGACCTGACCCTGGTGCACCGCTGGCTGGGGCAGGTCCGGGGGGCGTGCCGGCATCCGGACGGGACGGCGCTCATGGTGGCCAGCGCGCTGCGCGTCTTCGGCGCCGAAGCTGACCTGCATGCCCGCGGCTGGTGCAGCGAGGCCCGGCCGTGACCGCGCCGGTCCGGCTGGCGGTGGACCTGATTGCCTGTGATGGACGCGGTCTGTGCGCCGAACTGCTGCCAGAGCTGATCACCCTCGACGACTGGGGCTATCCCCTGCTCTCCGGCCGCGCGGTCCCGGCCGCGCTGCGCGGGGAGGCGTCGGCCGCCGTCCAGTTCTGCCCCCGGCTCGCGCTGCGGCTGGAAGCAGGTGCGGCTGGACGCACGTCTGGAAGCGGGTAACGCCAGCCAGGCGAGATGGGGCTTCATGATGTTGTCACCGTTGAACCGCATTCTGGTCATGTGAATACATGGGCGGCCTCTGCCGCCAAACCGATGCAAACCGCGGCCGGCGCTCCGAAGCGCCAGAAGGGCCGGGCGGCGGCACCGCAAGGTCGCCGGTCCCCCGCGCCGCGTCCGGCCCTGGCGGGCGCGGCCCTGGTCGTGGCCGGCCTCGGGCTGGGGGCGACCACCGCGCTGACCATCACGGCGGAGAGCATCGGCCAGCTGACCGCGGCGGGCGGCCTGGCCACTTTCGCCGGCAACCTCACCGGCATGGTGGGGACCTACCTGGCCCTGCTGATGGTGCTGCTGGTGAGCCGCATCCCGTTCGTCGAGCAGGTCGTGGGGCAAGATGGCCTGCTGCGCTGGCACCGGCGGCTCGCTCCCTGGCCGATCAGCCTACTGGTCGCGCACGCGGTGCTGCTGGTCGCCGGTTACGCGCAGGCCGCCAGGTCCGGCCCGTGGCATGAGGTGAACACGCTCATGTTCTCCTACCCCGATGTCCTCATCGCCACCATCGGGCTGGGCCTGATGTGCCTGGCCGGCGTGATGTCGATCCGGGCCATCAGGCAGCGGGTGCGGCGGGAGGTCTGGTGGGCCGTGCACCTGGGCATGTACCTGGCGCTGGCGATCTCCTTCGCGCACGTCATCGTGCTCGGCCCGTCGTTCGTCGGCCATCCGCTCACGCAGCTGGTGTGGTCCGTGGCGTGGGCGGCCACGGCCGGCGTCGTGCTGGCCTACCGGGTGGGCCTGCCCGTGCTCCGTAGCTTCCGGTACCGCCTGCGGGTCGCCGAGGTGCGGCCGGAAGGGCCTGGGGTGGTGTCGGTGATCTGCCGGGGTCAGCACCTCGACCACCTCGCGGTGTCCGGCGGGCAGTTCTTCTTCTGGCGCTTCCTGACCCGGGGCATGTGGTGGCAGGCGCACCCCTATTCGCTGTCCGCGCTGCCGCAGCCGCCCTTCGTCCGGCTGACCGTCAAGGGCGTCGGCGACCACTCCGCCGCACTGGCCCGGCTGCGGCCAGGTACCCGGGTCGCCATCGAGGGACCCTACGGGATCTTCACCCGGCATTCCCAGCGGCGCTCCCGGGTACTGCTGATCGCCGCCGGCATCGGCGTGACCGCCGTCCGGGCGCTGCTGGAGGACCTGCCGCGCAGCGCGCGACCGGTGGTCCTGCTGCGGGCCACGCAGCGCGCGGACCTGGTGCTCGGCACCGAGATCGCCGACCTGGTCAAGCGCCGCGGCGGCCAGCTGCACGAGCTGACCGGCAACCGGATGACGGCGTCCATCGACCAGTACTCGCTGCGCCACACCGTCCCCGACCTGAAAGAGCGCGACCTGTACGTATGCGGCCCGGAGGCGTTCGTGACCGGCGTCGTGGAGGTCGCGCGGTCGCTCGGCCTGCCCGATGAAGCCATCCACCACGAGGCATTCGCCCTCTGACGGGCGTGAGGAGTCTGGCGTGAGGAGTAAGGCCATGCAGCGGGCGCCGCTTCTGCTCTTCGCCGGGACCGCCGCCGGCTTCATCAGCGTCCTCGGCTTCCATCTCCGCCAGGCCCCGTCGGCCGTGGCCGGCGCCAGTCCGTCCGGCGGCGCATCCGCCGCCAGCCCGTCGATGGCGGGCCGGACGCCGGCCGGCCCGGTAGCGGGCCGCAGCGCCCTGGGCCCGGAGGAGCAGTACGGCTACGGCGTGCTCGACGTCAAGGTCACGGAGAGCGGAACGCGCATCACCGATGTCTCGGTTCCCCTGCTGCAGACCGCCGAACCGACCTCCCAACAGATCAGCGAGCAGGCCATCGCCATGCTGCGCGCCGAGGTCCTGTCGGCCCAGAGCGGCCGCGTCGACGCCATCTCCGGTGCCACCTACACCAGCGCGGCCTACCTCTCCTCGTTGCAGGCGGCTATCGACAAGCTGCACGCAAGATGAAGGGAAAACTCGGCCAGTACAGGACCATAGCCGTAACACTTGAATTAAGCGTCAGCACGCCCCATTGCCCCCCAAGCACGCCCTCTGCCAGGCAGAACGCTTCACGTTTCCTTCATAAATGAATTGCTTCATGTTGTCGTCATAAGCGGAAAGTACTGTTTTTCAGGAATGTAAACTGCCAGGCCCGGCTGAAGCGAAGGAAAAATGTTGACACTGGAACGGAAGTGGGACAGGCGTGTTCAGCAATGGCATTCCCACGTCACGTCGGCCGTGGCGTTCGAGCAGTTGCTCGAGGACATGCTGAAGATCGCCGCGCCGCGGCCGGCTGACACCTGTGTAGACCTGGGCGCCGGCACCGGCTTCGTGACGATGGCCCTGGCCCCGCTGACCTCCTCCGTCCTGGCGGTCGACATCTCAGGCGCGATGGCCTCGGCCCTGGCCGCTCGCGCCCGGCAGGACGGCCTGGGCAACGTGTCGACGCAGGTCGGTGACCTCACGACGTTCGACCTCCGGTCGTCAAGCACCGACCTCGTGGTCTCCAACTACGCGCTGCATCACCTGGTCGACGCCGACAAGCGAGCCCTGGTGGCCCGGTCCGCGCAGTGGCTGCGCCCCGGCGGCCGCCTGGTCATCGGTGACATGATGTTCGGCCGCGGCGCGAGCCGGCGGGACCGCGACATCCTGCGCCAGAAGGTGGTCGCCCTGGCCGCCAAGGGGCCGGGCGGCCTGTGGCGGATCGCCAAGAACCTGGTGCGCTACGGCCTCGGTATCGGCCACGAGCACCCGGCCACCCCGGAGTTCTGGCAGGCGGCCCTGCGGGACGCGGGATTCACCGATGTGACCTTCCACCCGGTCGTGGCCGAGGCCGGCATCGTATCCGGCATCCGTCCTCGGGGCTTACCGGCCGACGCGACAGTGGCCTAGTGGCTGAGGTCCCGCTGCCGGGTGGTTCGGTCAGCACCGTGGTCCGGGACGGTGACACGGTGCGGCGCCGACCGACCGCCCGCGCCGGGTTCGTGCACCGGCTCCTCGCCTTCTTCGAGCGGGCCGGCTGGGACGCAGCGCAGCGCCCCGGTTCCTCGGCTTCGACGGGCCATGGTTCCTGCCCCATACAGCACCAGCGGATGCCTTCCTTGGCGCTTTCCCGCGAACACCACACGACCCCATGGGCACATTTAAACCAGGGTTACCTATTTCCGGTGACAGCCTCAGATCAGGCGTTTCCCCCGGAAAATGTCGTAGCCACCGTCTAGAATCGAACTGAAAACCTAGAAATATACCCGGCTGGCTCCCCTGCCAGGCGCGGGCGAAGGAGAACCCCCCAGGACCAGCCACGACACCGGCCCGCGAGCATCCCCCGGAGGGAGGTGACCCCAGGTGAGCACTGCCCCGGCGAGTACCGCCCCGGCCTCCGCCAGCGAGGCGATGGACATGGTGCGTGCCGGGCTGGGCTACCTGGCCTCCGCGGACGCCACCGCGATGGCGGCCGATACCCAGGCGCAGTGCCTGCGGGCGCTGGAGCAGGCCCATGCGATGTACACCGCGGCGCGGACCTCGGTCCTGGCCGCGTTCACCGCCGGGCAGGGGTACTGCGCGGACGCGGACTACAGCCCGCGGGCGTGGCTGGTCAACCGGACCCGGGTCACCAAGGGTGCCGCGGTCGGCTATACCGCGTGGGTCCGGCGGGCGGCGGCGCATCCGGAGGTCGCGGCGGTGCTGGCGGCCGGGGAGATGCCGGAGTCGTTCGCGCGGACGATCTGTCAGTGGACGGACAAGCTCCCGCAGGAGAGCCGGGAAGACGCGGATGAGATCCTGCTGGGCGCCGCGGGGACGGGGATGGGCCTGCGGGACCTGGCCGGGCTGGCCGGGGAGATCTACGCCCGGTCGCTGCCCGGGAACCCGGATGAGGACCGGGATCAGGCGTTCGGGGACCGGTCGGTGCGGCTGGAGACGACGTTCGGCGGCGCGGGGGTGCTGCACGGGGACCTGTCGCCGGAGTGCGCGGCGGTGGTGGGCACGGTGCTGGACGCGCTGTCGGCCCCGGCGGGCGCGGAGGACACCCGGACGCAGGCGCAGCGGTTCCACGACGGGCTGCAGGAAGCGATGCGCCGCCTCGTCGCGGCCGGGCTGCTGCCCGAGCGGGCCGGGCAGCCCGTCAAGGCCTGGGTCCACATCTCCCTGGCCGACCTGATGATGCTGGACGGGAGTTCGGCGCTGCTGGAGGAGTGGACCGCCCGGGTCCGGGCGCAGTGGGCCGGGTACCGGGCCGCCGCCTCGGCGGGTGGCAGCGACGGGGGCGCGTGGCTGGACGGCGACGCCGCCCAGGCCGTCGCCTGTGATGCGGCGATGGCCCCGTTCGTCACCGGCGAGGTCAACCCCGCTGCCCTCGACGACCTGGTCCGGCTCTGCGTGGAACTGGACCGGCTCCGCCACCACCCCCGCACCGGCGAGGGCAGCGGCCAGGACAGCCCCGGCGAGGCTGGCGCTGGCGGCAGCGGCTCCGCCGCCGGCAGCGAGGGCGGCCGCCAGGGGACACCCGCGCCGGACACCGCCCGGGCGTGGGAGGCCCTCGAGCGCGCGATCATCGGCAAGGCTGTCGACTTGTTGTCGGGTCCGGGCGGGCTGGCGTCGTTCCTGCGGCGCCGGCAGCTCGGCGCCCGCCTGTCCGGCCCGAGCCTGCCCTTGGACATCGGCTACGCCGAGACCATCCCCGCCGGGATCCGCAACGCCGTCACCCTCCGGGACAAGCACTGCCGGTGGGCAGGCGGCTGCAACCAGCCCGCCTCCGCATGTGAGGTCCACCACGTCAGGCACAAGAAGAACGGCGGCAAGACCAGTACCCGAGATTGTGTTCTACTGTGCTGGTTCCACCACCAGGTTGTCATCCACCGGTGGGGCTGGACGCTCGTCCTGAACCCCGACGGCACCACCACCGCCTGGAACCCCGGCAAGACGAAGGTGCTCCACAGCCACAGCCCACCCGCCCGCCCCGGGTGACACCCCGGCTGGGCCTCCGGGCCGCCTGGCCTCGCCGCCCAAGACGCCGGGGGCCGCGATAAGTGCCTCGCTGCGCCCCGGTCGGCGAGATCCGATCCGTGACTGGGCCGTAGCCGCCCGGGCTGAGCTTGCTGCACTGAGCTGAGCCGGCATCGGGACATGGATCATGTTGTGACAGCCGCACCCGGTCAGGGCGCCGGCCACAGAGCCAGGAATTCGGCGGCCCGGGAGCGCAGCTGGGGCAGCCGTTCGGTGTAAAGGGCGTACCAGACGGTCAGGTGCAGCCGCCTGAGCTGCTGGCAGACCGCGAGCTGGGGCGGGGTTGGGTCGCCGTAGGCGGCCAGGATGCGCGAGCCATCCAGCCGCTGGCTGGCCGTCGACGCGGCCAAGTCCCAGGCCACGGGTCCGGAGCAGGTGTCCTCGAAGTCGTGCCAGACCCATCCGCCGCCGGTGGCCATCAGGTTGCCTGCGCCAGCGTCGCCGTGCAAGGGCTGCGCGTGGTGCAGGCCGAGTTCGGCGGTGAGCCGCTCGTACGCCGCGGCCAGGGCGGCGGCCTGAGCGGCCGTCAGAATGGTATGCGGCCGGGCCAGGAACGCCGGGATGTCACCGAGCGGCACGAGCACCGGAGCCTGGCCGGGATAACCGCGCAGCGCCGTGTGCAGGTCCCGCAGCATCGACCCGATGGTGGCCTCGCCAGGCAGCGCGCCGGACGAGTCCACGTACCGCCAGAACGACATCACCTGGCCGTCCCCGTGGTGCACGGTGGCGGGCACCTCCGGGCTCGGCACCACCGTAGGGATACCCCGCCCGGCCAGGAACCCGGTGACGTCGAGTTCGCGCTGCAGCCAGGCGGCGGGTCCGGGGCGGAGGGCGGTGGTGCTCGCAGCGACCTTGGCCACCACCGGCGCGGGACTCAGGTGCACGATCACGTTCGCGCCATCGGCCAGGATCACCGGGTCGGTGCCACGCACGCCCAGGCTTGCGGCCACCTTGACGGCGGCCTCGGCTGCCGCCGCGGCCACCGGGGTCACCGCGGCTACGGCTCCGCCAGCGCGGCGCGGGTGCCCCGCGCGGCGCTGACCGTGGTGACGGTCGTGGCGGCGACGACCAGCGCCAGGTAGACGCCGGGGAGGGTGCCGTGATGGTAGCCGGCGAAGTGATGTTCCCACAGGCACAGGCCGACGACGGCGACCACGATGGCCGCGGCCGCCACCGCCATGACCGCGGCGGCCACGCCGGCCGCGGCCGCGGCAACGCGCAGGGCTGGCCCCCGTGGCTGCAGCCTGCGCAGGGCCAGGCCGGGTCCGGCTGCCGCGGCGGCGGCCGCGGCGAACCCGGCCAGGGCGACGACCAAGAACCACCAGGGGCCGACCCCGTTCGCGCGGCCGAGCAGCTTGATCGTCACGATCAGGGCGGCCAGGTACGCGGCTGGCGCGATCAACGGCAGCAGCAGGTACACCATGTCTCGCGGGCGACGCTCGCGCCAGGCCCGGCGGAGCATCAGCAGCCACAGCGGCAGTCCGCCGAACCCGGCGACCAGCGCCGAGAGGGCCAAGCTGACGTCGAAGACCGCGTAGGCCCAGCGGACCTCCGGATGACCCGGCGCGGTGAAGCCCTGGAGCTGGGTGAGCTGGGCAAAGACCAGCCCCAGGCCGGTCAGCATGGACCAGGCCGCCAGGGCCGTGGCCAGGCTGGAGCGCATCCGGGCAGGGCGGTCGTGCAGATGCCTGGGCGGGCAGATCCAGGCCGGGACCGCACGCCAGGCGACGCTGGCCACGGCGCTCGGGCCGCCGCCAGAGTCGTCGAGGAGCGCCCGGACCTCGTCTCCGTAGCGGGCCCGCCAGGACGGCGGGTAGAGGGCGAGCGCGGCCCGGGCCAGCCGTGTCGAACCGGGCGGGGCCGTCCCGGGCAGTGTGGACCTGTGCGGTGCGGAACCGGGCGGCGTGGAACCGGGCGGCGTCGCGCCTGGCGAGGTGGGCGGCCTCATGCTCCAGCCCAGCCGAGACTGGTGCTCAGCCGCTCCCTGGCCACCGAAGCGACCTTGCTCATCCGCTCGGACTGCTGCGCCAGCGCCTGGGCACCGGCCATCGTGATGCGGTACGGCCGACGGCGGTCGTCCGTCTCGAGCGGCTCGATCAGGCCGCGGGCCTCCAGCCGCGCGATCACCGCGTAGAGGGTGCCCGCGCTGAGCCGCACGCCCATGGTCTCCGCCACGTCCTGGGTGATGGCGTAGCCGTGCTTGGGTTCGCCGGCCAGGCTGGCCAGCACCAGCAGCGGCGGATCAGCCCATCGGTCCAGCCTGTCGGTCACGTGTGCTCTCCCCCGGTCGGTTCCCTGCGTGGTTATGTCGGCCTACTCTATAGCGTCATCCGCTATACCGCAATGCGATATACCGTCAGGCATTACAGTGTCAGCAATCCGGGCCGGATCAGCCTGGCTCATGACCGGACCAGTACGCCCGAAGCGTTCCGGGAACGTGCCGCGCGGCGGCCGGCCTTATGCTCATCGGGTGAAAGGCTCCGTTACCGTCCATATCGCGGCGTCGGCCGAACTGGTCTGGGATCTGGTCAGCGATGTCACCCGGATCGGGGAGTTCAGCCCCGAGACGTTCGAGGCGCAGTGGCTGGACGGCGCGAGCGGGCCGCGGGCCGGGGCGCGCTTCCGCGGGCACGTGCGGCGGAACGGCCGGGGACCGGTCTACTGGACGACCTGCACGGTGACCGCGAGCGAGCCGGGCCGAGAGTTCGCCTTCGCGGTCGGCGGGCCCGGGAGCACCACCGTCAACACCTGGCGGTACCAGCTCGAGCCCGTCGCGGACGGAACCGACGTGACCGAGTCGTTCGAGCTGGCCGACACGCTGCCGCTCCGCCTTTACTGGAGCGTGGCCGGGCGCGCGCGCCTGCGCACCAACCTCGAGGGCATGCGCGCCACCCTGGAGAAGATGAAGGCGGTGGCCGAGCGCGGATAGGGCCAGAAGGCCAGCGCGATCAGCACGAGGGCTGGCGGGCAGGGCTAGGGGTGGCGGGCAGGGCTAGGGGTGGCGGGCAGGGCTGGCGGGCAGGGCTAGGCGGGCAGGACCGCGACGGGCGTGGTGGTGGGCTTCGACGTCCCGCCCGCGGGCTCGACGGTTATCCCGATCCGGTCTCCGGGCACCACCGCGGACGCCAGCAGGGTGCCGCGCCCGGTCATCAGGCCCGCCGAACGGGCCCCGGACGGGCTCATCACCCACACCTGGTACACCCGCCCGGCCGGCGGGGAAACCATCCCGGTGCTGGTGATGACGGCTTCCCGCAGGGCGGTGGAGGCGACCACGGTGACGCTTCCGCCCGCCGAGGTCCTGGTGGCCTCGATCCGGGCGTCGGGGGCCGTGACGACCCGGGTAATCGCGGCGTCGCTCGCCTGCGTCGACTCGAGCCGGTGCTGAGTGGACACCTGCGTGATGCCGAGAGCGACGGCCGCGGCCACGCTGGCGGCGGCGGCGAAGGCGGTCATCCGCCTGGAGATGCGGCCCGGCTGCCTGTCGAACAGCCGCGTCACCTGGCCTCGGTCCGCGCGGAGCCGGTCTGTCGGCAGCGGCGGGAGCTGCCTGGTCCGGTAGGTGGCGGCCAGCACCCGCTGCTCCATCCCCGGTGGCGGCTGGAGCGCCTTCGCCACCGCGAGCCTGGCCGCGGTCTCGCGCAGGCCGCGGACCTCCGCCTCGCACGACGGGCAGTGCTGCAGGTGGCGCTCGAATTCCGCCCGCTCGGGATCGGGCAGGGCATCCAGGGCATAGCTGCCGGTGAGCACGTGCCAGTCGTCGGCCAGGATTTTCACCACGTCACCTCCATGCAGTCACGCATCCTGATCAACCCGTCCCTGATCCTGGTCTTCACCGTGCCGAGGGCCACCCCGAGCAAATGCGCGACCTGCGGGTAGGTGTATCCGCCGTAATAGGCGAGCTTGATCGACTCGCGCTGCAGCTCGGTGAGGCCGCCCAGGCAGCGGCGCACCCGCTGGTGGTCCAGCGTCGCCGCCACGACTTCGGCCACGTCGTCGTCCGGGACCATCTCCGTCGCCGCCTTCTGCTCCCGGCGCGAGCCTGCGCTTTCCGAACGGACCCGGTCGACCGCGCGGCGGTGCGCGATCGTCAGCGCCCAGGCGGCGGCGCTGCCGCGGGCCGGGTCGAACCTGGACGCCGTGCGCCAGACCTCGAGCAGCACCTCCTGGGCGACTTCCTCGGACTGGGCCGGATCTCTCAGCACCTGCCGGACCACCCCGTACACCGGCCCGGCCAGCTCACCGTAGACCAGCTCGAACGCCCGGTGGTCGCCGCGGGCCACCCGGGCCATCAGGGCGGCCAGCTCCGGTCCGGCCTCGGTCGCCGTTTCCGGCTGCCACTGTCGTATATCTGGCCTGCTCATGCCTCCCATTCGAGGCACGGGCGCTTCCGGATTGCTCCTGCATAACTTCGTAAGAAAAAGCCCGCGGGCCAATCCGGGCTGGTGGCAGGTCCGAATGGCCGCCGTGATGAAGACATCGGGCCTGGCCGGCCTGCTGACAGGGGCCGTGGCGCTGGGCGTAGCCGAGCTGACGGCCGCGGTCACCGGGCCGAACGGCGCTCCGGTCGTCGCGGTCGGCGAGACCGCGATCAACCTGACCCCCGTGCCGGTCAAGGAGTTCGCGATCGCGCACTTCGGGACGCACGACAAGCAGGCCCTGGTCATCGGCATCGTGGTGCTGCTGGCCGCCTTCGCCGCGGGTATCGGCGTGCTGGCCGTCCGCAGGCTGGCCTACGGGCTCGCCGCGCTCGCGGCGTTCGCCGCGGTCGGCGTGGCGGCCGCGGTGAGCCTGCCGGCCGCGACGGCGGCCGACGTGGTGCCCACGCTGGCCGGCGCGGCCGTGGCGGCGGTGACGCTGGTGCTGCTGGTGCGCACGATACGGGGGGAAGGCCGACGGGAGACCGCGGGGCTCGCGGGGGGCGAGGGGCTCGCGGAGGACGTGGGGGACACGGGACTCGCGGGGACCGGTCGCCGCGGCTTCCTGATCGCGGGGGCGGGGGCGGCGGCGCTGGCCGCGGGGGCCGGCGGCCTGGGGGACGCGCTGCTCGGCCGGTTCAGCGTCGCTCCGGGGCAGGTCCGGCTGCCCGCGGCAGCCGTGGCGGCGCCGGCCATCCCCGCGGGCGCGGACTTCCGGATTCCCGGGCTCACGCCCTTCCTCACCTCCAACGCCAGCTTCTACCGCGTCGACACCGACCTGGTCCTGCCGCAGGTGTCGCCGGCCACCTGGACGCTGCGGATCGACGGCATGGTCGACCGGGAGCTTGAGTTCACCTTCGCCGAGCTGCTGAAGATGCCGCTAGCCGAGGCCGACATCACGCTGGTGTGCGTCTCGAACGAGGTCGGCGGCACCTACAACGGCAACGCCAGGTGGCTCGGCGTGCCGCTGGCCGGGCTGCTCCGCCGGGCCGGGATGCAGGCAGGCGCCGACCAGGTGCTGTCCGCTGCCACCGACGGGATGACCATCTCCACCCCGGTCGCCGCCATTATGGACGGCCCCATTATGAATGGGCACAGTGCGCTGCTGGCCGTCGGCATGAACGGCCAGCCGCTGCCCGTCGCGCACGGCTTCCCCGCGCGCATGGTGGTCCCCGGCCTGTACGGCTACGTGTCCGCGACCAAGTGGGTCACCCGCCTGACGCTGACCACCTTCGCCCGGCAGCGGGCCTACTGGACGCAGCGCGGCTACGCGGCTCAGGCGCCGGTCAAGACCGAGTCGCGGATCGACGTGCCCAAGCCGCTCGCGCAGGTCAAGGCCGGACCGGTGACCGTGGCGGGCGTCGCCTGGGCGCCCGCCCGGGGCATCGCCGCGGTCGAGGTCAGCGCGGATGGCGGCGCGTGGCGCCCGGCCCGGCTGGCCACCTCGGGCGGCATCGACACGTGGCGGCAGTGGATGCAGACCTGGGACGCCACCCCGGGAGTGCACCGGCTGCAGGTGCGGGCCACCGACAACACGGGCGCGACCCAGCCCTCGCGGCGCGCCCAGCCCGTTCCCAGCGGCGCCAGCGGCTGGGATTCCGTCGTGGTGACCGTCACGTGACGGCGCCGCATCCCTGGGACGGCACAAGGCCGTACCCGCACGTGAACCCTATATAAGGAGTAAAGACATGAAGCATCGCCTTCTGGCCGTGTCCGGTCTCGCCGTCAGCCTCGCGCTCGGCACCGCCGCGTGCAGCTCCAGCGGGTCCTCCTCGTCCGCGGCCTCGGCGGGGTCCGCCCCCGCGTCGGGGGGGTCCGCCGCGGCGCCGGCCGCGGCCGGATCCGGGGCGGCCGCCGCGATGGACTTCGGGCCGGCCTGCTCGTCCGTGCCGAAGTCCGGGGCGGGCAGCTTCAGCGGCATGGCCGCCGCGCCGGTCGCCACCGCCGCCTCGGCCAACCCGGCGCTGTCCACGCTGGTCACGGCGGTGAAGAAAGCCGGGCTCGTGGACACGCTCAACTCCGCGTCGAACATCACCGTGTTCGCGCCGGACAACGCCGCGTTCGCCAAGATCCCGCCGGCCACCCTGGCCAAGGTCCTGGCCGACAAGGCCGAACTGACCAAGATCCTCACCTACCACGTGGCCTCCGGCCGCTACACCCCGGACCAGCTCGCCTCCGGCACCACGATCAAGACCCTGGAAGGCGCCGCCGTCACCCCGGGCACGATGGGCGGCACCTACGAGGTCAACGACGCGCACGTGGTGTGTGGCAACGTCCAGACCGCCAACGCCACCGTGTACATCATCGACACGGTGCTGATGCCGCCCTCCTCCTGATCACGGAGCCGGCTGAGCCGGGGCGTGAAGCGCCGCCCGTTCGGGACAAAGATTTTCCTCCCGAACGGGCGGCGGCATGCGGTCAGGACAGCTCCACGATCGGCCCGGGGTAGCCGGGGATGGGGGCCAGCTTCCACGGCGCCTGGATGTCCGCCGGGTCCAGGCCGGCCAGTTCCGGGACGTACCTGCGGACGTACTGGCCGTCGTGGTCGAACCGCTGGGCCTGGCGCAGCGGGTTCATCACCCGGTTGGGGCGGGTGTTGTTGCCGGTGCCGGCCACCCACTGCCAGTTGCCCGCGTTGCAGGCCACGTCGCCGTCCGCCAGGAGCGCGCCGAAGTGCGCATATCCGTGCCGCCAGTCGATCCCGAGGTTGCGGGTCAGGAACGAGGCGGTGATCATCCGGGCCCGGTTGTGCATGAAGCCTTCGGCGGCCAGCTGGCGCAGGCCGGCGTCCACGATCGGTATCCCGGTCTGGCCAGCTGGTGCTGGGCTCCGACCCGGCTAAAGTCGGGGCATGACTTTGGGCCACCCCCGGGTGGGCGTGTCGAGCTGCCTGCTCGGCGAGGAGGTCCGGTTCAACGGCGGGCACAAGCGCTACCGGTTCCTCACCGACTCACTCGACCCGTACGTCGACTGGGTGCCCTACTGCCCCGAGATGGAGATCGGGCTCGGTACCCCGCGCGAGGCGATCCGGCTGACCGCCGGCGGGCGCCTGGTCAACCGCGGCGGCACCGCCGACCACACGGCGGCCATGGCGGCCCTGCCGCTGCCCGCGGACCTGGACGGCTACGTGTTCAAGGCCAAGTCGCCGAGCTGCGGCATCCGCGCCATCCCGC
>Ga0208565_1000370_pt1 | contig 34992 bp, 27 predicted proteins | sample Sb_taG_7_FD_187706 | JGI IMG/M metagenome (GOLD analysis project Ga0208565, IMG submission 187706) | Peat soil microbial communities from Weissenstadt, Germany - Sb_50d_2_FS metaG (SPAdes) (version 2) | ecosystem: Environmental > Terrestrial > Soil > Wetlands > Peat | place: Germany... | reverse complement strand
GTCACTGCCCGGCCGGCTCATGCCCGGTCGCGCAGTGCCGCGGACCGGACGCACCACAGCCATCCAGGACCAACTGTGCGCCCCCCCACGCACAACGGCATAGGGCCGGAAGTCATCAGCAAACAGGGACTGCCGGCGTTCACTGGCCGGGCGCCGGAGTCCGTCCGCCGGCTCCTCGCGCACCACGGGGCGCGCATCGCGGCGTCACCCGGGAGCTTCCTCGCCGGGGGCCTGACCGGGGCCCTGGCCGGGGGCGAACCGGGGCGGGCCCGCGCCTGGGGAGAGCGCCTGAGCGGAGTGACTGCCTCCGGGCCTCCTGACGCCGTTCGCTGTCAAGAGCGCGACGGTGCGGGAACACCGTGGAGCCGTTAGCGGGCCCGGCGGCTGTAGTCGAAGAAGTTCAGGACCCGCTCGGTCAGCTTGCGGCCCGCGGATGAGCCCGCGCTGCCAGCGCTGGCAGGGTTGCTGAGTTGCTCGCCCAGAGCCCTCAGAGCCGGGGCAAGCACCGGGCCGGCCATCGGTCTTCCGTGGCCCGGCGCCAGCACGCCCGGCTCCAGCCGGGCCAGTTCAGGCACAGACCCGGTTGCTGCCCGCCAGTTCCAGGTGGCAAAGCGCGGCGGCCCGCCGAGGGTGTGCCGTTGCGACAGGGCGTCGCCAGGCGAATTGAGGTTGACGGTCAGGACGGCGTCGCCCGCGATGAGGGCACGGTCTGCCTCCCGGAACAGCGCCAGGTGGCCAGGGGTGTGGCCGGGCTCGGGCGCTATCAGGGAGCGAGGTCATGAGATGACGCTAGCAGCGCAAACCGGCCAGCCGCAGTCCCCGAGACCCGGCGCAGGCAACCGCTTCTGCTGGTAGCTCCTATTTGCCGGTGGCATTGCTGACGGCGCGGACTGCGGAGTCGATGATCTGCTCAAGCCGCTTGCTGTGGGCGCCGCGCCAGTACACCTGGCCGCAGCTCTGGCAGCGGGAGAACGCCTGGTAGGTGCGCCGGGTGCCGGGGCGTAGCAGCGGGTCGACAGATCCCTTCGCGGCGGGGGACAGGTGCCCGTTGCACGCTGGGCACCGGGTCCACGGCGCAAGCGGCGGCGCGAACCGGTCCAGCACGTCCCGGAACTGGTCATCAGGGCGCGCCCCCCGCACGTAGGCGCCCAGCCACAGCTTCCGGCGGCACAGCAGGCCGCGGTCTTGGGTGAGCAGCACCCGCCGGCTCGCGTTCGCCTGCTCGATCAGGGCATCATCACCGGCGTCATTGGCGTAGGCAGTGTCCACGCCGACTAGCCGCAGCCGGCGCGCCAGCGTTCCCAGGTGCACATCGAGCACAAAACGCGCCGGCTCCAGGCGCTGCGGCCGCCGCACGGGATCAACGGTCACCACATCTCCGCCGCCAGGCCGGTATCCGGGCAGGGCCGGCTCGCCGTTGACCAGCAAGCGGCCGACTTCGGTCAGCGGCACCCCCAGCGACTGCACCAGGTGACCCAGCGACGAGGTGCCGTCCACGGTCACCCGCACCGGGTCGCCGCGGCGGCCTGGCCGCAGGAACAGCCTCAGCTCAGCGGCGACCACCACGAGCGCCTGCGCCTGATTCATCTCCTCGGCATGCCCGGCGAAGTAAGGCCCCTCACACACAACCGCCAACGGCAAAGCAGTGACACCGGACGGCGCCCACTGCCGGGCCGCGACAGCGCAGTCTGACGCAGGTCGCAGGTACCTGGCCCGCATGGTTGCTACGCCGACCGATTGAAACGGACCGGAAACCCTGTGCCTACGCGGGAGCCAGCCCAGAACTGCAAGTAGAGCCGATACCCCAGGCCGCAAGAGTTCTCCTCCCGGCTCCTGACACTCCACAGCGGAATCACCAGCGCGGGTCGGCGGTGACCGTGGAGCCGATGTCCCGCGCCAGATTGGCCGGCCCGTCGCGCAGGGCCTTGAGGATGGCCCGGACCTGTGGATTACCTGGGCCACTGGCGTTCCCGAACAGCACGCTGACGTCCTGGGCGACCGCGGGCGACGCACCGGCGAACCACTCCTGATAGACGTCGGCCACCAGGGCTGCCTGCCCGGTAGAGCTGGTCACCGGCGCAGCGCAGATGTCGGGTACTCGGCCCGGTGAGGAGCGCGGATGACCCGGTGTAACGGTTGCAGCTGGCCGGATTGCCTTCCAGCCGGGGCTGCACCGCCGGCTCGCCGTTGCTGCCGCTCAGCTGCATAGACATGCATCATGGCCGTCCGCTGAGAACGCTCGCTTCTGCCGCTGGTCGGGTGTGATGTCCGGATGTTCGCCACCGGTGCCGGTTGCTGGCAAGCTGGGTGGGTGCTGATCGAGCATCGCGGGAGTGTCCCGCAGGTCCATCCCAGCGCGTATGTCGCGCCTACGGCGGTCCTGTGCGGCGCGGTGCGCATCGGGCCCGATGCCCGGGTGCTGTTCGGGGCCGTGCTCACCGCCGAGGACGGGCGGATCAGCGTCGGCGCCCGCAGCATCGTGATGGAGAACGCCGTGATCCGCGGCCGGGCGCGGCACCCCGCGGTCATCGGCGATGATGTCCTGGTCGGGCCGCACGCTCACGTCAATGGCGCCCGGGTTGGCGACGGTTGTTTCCTGGCTACTGGTGCTGCCCTGTTCCCGGGATGCGTCGCGGGGGCGGGCAGCGAGGTGCGGATCCATGGTGTCGTGCAGGTCAACACGGTCTTGCCGCCGGGTGCCACGGTCCCGGTCGGCTGGGTTGCCGTGGGTGATCCGGCGCAGATCTACCCGCCGGCCCAGCACCAGCACATCTGGGCCATCCAGGAATCCCTCGATTTCCCGGGGACCGTCTACGGGGTGACCCCGGATGCGCCAGCGGCCGAGCGGATGTCCCGGCAGTCGGCCTGGTTCGCGGCCCACCGCCGCGACCGGATCCTCGATGAAAGCCCTCGCCGGCAAGACGACTAAGCACCAGCTGCTCCCGAACAAGTCGCACTCATCTGATCGCGGGGGGTGCCTGTCGGGTCCCCGGCCGGGTGCGTGAGGATGCCGTCATGAGGGTCCGTTTCGCTGGCAGCGGGGATGCGTTCGGTAGTGGCGGGCGGTGCCAGACGTATATCCACGTGTCCGGCGGCGGACAGGTGCTGCTGGTCGATTGCGGCGCTACCAGCCTGGTGGTGCTCAAGGCCAGGGGCTGGATCTGGGCGCAGTTGATGCCGTGGCAGTGACCCACTTGCACGGTGACCATTTCGGCGGGGCTGCCCTTCCTGATCCTCGACGGCCAGTTCTCCCGCAGGTCCACGCCGCTGCAGGTGGCCGGGCCACCGGGCATCCGGGCACGGCTGGCCGAGGCGATGGAGGCGCTGTTCCCGGGCTCCAGCCGGGCGCAGCGCCGGTTCCCTGTGGAGGTCACCGAGCTGGGTACCGACGGGAAGGCCGCCGGGCTGGGCGCGGCGACCGTGCGCGGATGGGAAGTCGAGCACGCCTGCGGCGCGCCGCCGCTGGCGCTGCGAGTGGAGCGTACCCGCACTGCCTTGACAGGCGCGGATGTAGGTGATCTGCGGGCTCAAGGTGGCCGCTGCCTGATGCCCTTGCGGCAGGGGGGGAGGGGGGCTGGCGGTATGGCATGCGGTTCGGGAACCATGGTGGGTAGCGGGCACGGCCGGGAGGTAGCGATGCGGGTTGGGATGGTTGGCGCGGCAGCGGGTGAGCTGAGCGTGGCGGTTGGGCGGGAGGGGGGGTGGGTGCCGCTGCTGACGGTTCCGGGTGCGGATCGGCTGGGGCCCGTCTCGGCGGATCTGCTGGCGTTCCTCGGTGCGGGCGAGCAGGTCCGCGAGCTCGCGGAGGAGCTGGTTTCGGCGGCGCCGCCGGCTGAGCCGTCGCCGCTGCTGGCTCCGCCGTTCCGTCCGGTGGCGTTTCGTGACTGCTCGCTGTGGGAGGAGCACATGATCGCCGTGAGCCGCGGTTTGCTGCGGTTGCGCGGATCGGCGGCGGGGGTGGTGAGCGACGGCTTCGAGCGGCTGGCGCGGCGCCCGTTCCCGCGGCTGCGTCCTCGTCCGCTGTGGTATGAGCAGCCGCTGTATTACAAGGGGAACCCGGCGACGTTCATCGGCGATGGAGAGACCGTGCGCTGGCCAGCGTATGCCCAGGCCCTGGACTACGAGCTGGAGATCGGGGTCGTCATCGCCCGGGACGGCAGCGATCTGACACCCGAGGACGCCCTTGGCGTGGTGGGCGGTTTCGTGCTGGTCAATGACTTCAGCGCCCGCGACGTGCAGTTCCGCGAGATGGTCGAGGGCCTGATGGGTCCGGCGAAGTCCAAGGACTTCGGGACCGCGCTCGGTTCCGTCGTCGTCACGCCGCCGGAGTTCCTGCCCGTCCTGGGCGCGCTGGACGTCGAGGTCCGCGTCAACGGCGAGGTGTGGGGTGCCGGGAGCACCCGCGGGATGCAGCACTCGCTGGCGGACGTCATCGCCTATGCGAGCGCAGGCGAGCGGCTGGCGGCTGGCACGGTGATCGGGCTCGGCACGGTCCCCGGGTGCAGCGGGGCCGAGGTCGGCCGGTGGCTTTCGCCCGGTGACGTGGTCGTGTTGTCCGCCGGCCCGCTCGGCAGGTTGCGCAACACCGTGGGCGAGCCGGAGCCGTGGCGGCGGCCAGGCGCGACGGCACGAGCACGGTGGAGCATCGTGGTCCGGTCCGGCGAGCAGGCGGACCCCCGGGCAGACCCGGTGCCGTGGACCCCGCCGCCGGCGCCGGCCCTGGAGGGTGTGCTTGCCCGCAACCGGGTGCTCGACCAGGTGGAGCGGTGGGAGGTGCCCGGCGGGGCCAAACCCGAGGACGTCGTGTTCGACGCCGCCGGCCGGCTGTACGCGGGCGTCGAGGACGGCCGGATCTGGCGGTGGCCGGCCGGGTTCCCGGACGGTGGCGCGGCCGGGCTGTTCGCCGACACCCATGGCCGTCCCCTGGGCCTGGAGGCCGACCCGCGCGACGGCACGCTCATCGTCTGCGACGCCTACCGGGGACTGCTCCGGGTGGAGGAGAACGGTCACGTCCGGGTGCTGGCGGACAGCTACGGCGGCAGGCGGCTCAAGTTCACCAACAACGCCGCCGTCGCGGCCGACGGCACCGTGTACTTCTCTGACAGCTCGACCCGGTTCCGCATTGAGCACTACAAGCAGGACCTGCTCGAGCACCGGCCCAACGGCCGCATCTTCCGCTACCGCCCGCCCGCCGATCTCGACCTCATCGCGGACGGCCTGTACTTCCCGAACGGGGTGGCACTGGCGCCGGACGAGTCGTTCCTGCTGGTCGCGCAGACCGGGGGCTACGACATACTGCGCATCCCGCTCACCGGTCCCGCCGCCGGCCGCCCCGGGCCGTTCGCGTCCAACCTGCCCGGCATACCCGACAACATGTCCGCGGCCGGGGACGGCACCTACTGGGTCGCCTTTCCGTCGCCCCGGCTGCCGCTCGTGGACCGGCTGATGCCGCACCCGGCACCGCGGCGCGTCGCCGCCCGGCTCCCGGACCGGCTGCAGCCCGCCGCGCAACGCTACGGGCTCGTCGCGCGCCTGGGCGCAGACGGACTGATCACCCAGTCGCTGCACGGCCCCTCCGGGTCCTACCGCGAGATCGTCGGCGTACGTCAGCACGACGGCTGGCTGTACCTCGGCAGCCTGTACGAGACGGCGGTAGGCCGGGTGCCCGTCCCGGCCTGACGCCCGCACGCGACACAAGCGCCGCGGGCAGAGCCGTCGTAACGCGGACCGCTTGATAAATGCAGGGCCTATGTGGCGCTGTTCGCGGAAGCCGGAGACCCGGGCGACGCAGGCCCTGAATGACTGCCTGAGGGCCTCGGCGTGGCTACTCTTGGCAGGGTGAGTTCCGTGAAGGCGCTGTATGGCAGGTTCCGGGATCTGATCCACGAAGCAGCCCGGTTCGGCGTGGTCGGGCTGGCCGGCCTGATCGTGACAGACAGCGGCGCTAACGCGCTCCAGTACGAAGCCGGAATGGACCGTTTCAGCGCGTCCGCGGTCGCGATCATCGCGGCAACGGCGATCAGCTTCGTGGCCAGCCGCTACTGGACGTTCCGGCACCGTGAACATAGCGGCACGGGCCGGGAGACGGTCCTGTTCTTCGTGGTGAACGGGATCGGCGTGGCCATCACTGAAGGGTGCGTCGGGCTTGCCTCTGCGCTCGGGCTGACCGGTGCCTTCTCGTACAACATTGCCCTGAACGGCGGCATCGCCCTGGCGACTGTGTTCCGCTACTGGTCATACAAGAGATGGGTCTGGCCGGCCGCGGCGGCCGCATCCGGCCGGGTGAGCCGGCGGCCGGTGCGGCTGTCGGCTCATGGAGGGCTGAGTCGGCTCCCGGTCCGGGAGCTGGCCAAGTTCGGCGTTGTCGGCACGTTCGCGTTCCTCGTCACGGGCAGCGGCTCCTTCCTGCTGCACGTCTGGGCGGGCGCCGGGCCGCTGACATCTAGTGCCGTCGCGATCGCCACGGCCATGGCCATCTCGTATGCGGGTAACCGCTGCTGGACGTTCCGGCACCGTCAGCACATCGCAATCCGCAGGGAGAGCGTCCGGTACGTCACGCTCCAGGGCGCCGGGCTGGCGGTTCAGCTCTCCTGCGTCGCGCTCACCGTCTTCGTGCTGGGCCAGCACGGCAATCTCTCTTACGAAGCTGCCCTGGTCATCGGCACAGGAATGAGTGCTGCCATCCGGTTCTGGTCCTGCCGGGAGTGGGTGTGGCCGGAGCGACGTCCGGTGCCTGCCGCAGCACGGCCGGTCCCGAGCTGAGTTCGTTACGACCCGGGGCTCCCTCCGATTGCTCGCGCTGAGCATGAGGCCCGGACCCTGCCCTCGGCTGACAAGAAGTGCTACACGCCGGCATAGTTCCCGGTTCTGTCGTGTCCTAGGCTCGCGTCATGCCGAGTTCCCTGCCGCGCAGTACGCCAGCGGATCAGCGGGTCGATCCGGCCGCGATCCTCAGCTTCCTGGACGCGGTGGATGAGCGTCCTGGTGTCGAGATGCACAGCCTGATGGTGGTGAGGCACGGGCGGGTGGTGGCTGAGGGGTGGTGGGCGCCGTACAGCGCCGGGCGGCCGCAGTTGCTGTACTCGCTCAGCAAGAGCTTCACCTCCACAGCGGCGGCATTCGCGCAGGCCGAGGGCCTGCTCGACCTGGACGATACGGTTATCTCGCACTTCGCCGAGTTCGCCGCGGACATCACCGACCCGCGCAGCCGGTCGGTGAAAGTCCGGCACGTCGCCTCGATGGCCACCGGTCATACCCGGGACATGCTGGGTGAGGCGATCATGCGTGACCGGGCAGAGCCGGTCCGCGGGTTCCTGCTGATCCCGCCCGACCGCGACCCCGGCACGGTCTTCGCCTACAGCCAGCCCTGCACGTACGCGCTGGCCAGCATCATCCAGCGCAACGCGGGGATGCCCCTCACTCAATACCTGCGGCCCCGGTTGTTCGACCCGCTCGGTATCGGGCATGTCGGCTGGCATACCTTCCCGCCCGGGCGAGAGCAAGGCTTCAGCGGCCTGCACGCCCGCACCGAGGACATCGCCAAGCTCGGGCTGCTGTACCTGCAGCGGGGCCGGTGGGAGGGAGCCCAGCTCATCCCCGAGAAATGGGTGGCCGAGGCGACGTCGAAGCAGATCAGCAACCCGGGCGAGCCCAGCCCTGACTGGCGGCAGGGCTACGGCTTCCAGTTCTGGATGTCCCGGCACGGATACCGCGGCGACGGGGCCTTCGGGCAGTTCTGCGTGATCTTGCCCGAGCAGGAGACGGTGATCGTCACCACCGCCTGCACGATCGACATGCAGGCCGTGCTCGACGCCATGTGGACCCGCCTGCTGCCCGGCCTCGGCACGGTCTCACCCGGCACCGGGTCGGCGCAAGACCAGCTCAGTGCCCGGCTCGCCGGCCTTGGGCTGCCCGCCAGCCCCGGCGCACCGGCACCCGCCGACTGGGGCCCGTGGACCAGCGGGCCGTTCACTATCGCCGCCAGCACCGCAGGCACCCAGGTTCAGCCTGCCCTGACCTCCGTCGAGGTGGCACCGCAGGCCGGCGGCTGGCAGATCAGCCTCATCGAGCCTGCCAACGCGCTGACATTGCCCGTCGGCACCGGGGCCTGGACCGTGTCTGACCACGCCGACCGCAACGGCGAAACCATCCCGGTGGCCGCCTCCGGTGGCTGGCTCGACGGCCACACCCTGCGAGCCGAGGTCATCTTCCTGGAAACTCCGCACCGGATGGACATCACCTGCTCCCTGCCCGGCCGCACCGCCGAGGCCGTGTGGCGCCATCCACCGCTCACCCCCAGCAAGCTCCAGCACCTGCACTGCCCCGGTTAGGCACGGCACGTGCGATGCCGGCCCATCACGTTCCCGCGTCCAGCATGAGCCTGCCGGTGAAGCGCCGCCGAGGCCCGGCCTGGCTGCACCCGGGCTGGTCGTGGACGGTGGGACAGGCCTGGGTGATCACCGCGCTGTCGGCCTCGGTCACCCTTATCGTCGGTGCCGTCCTCGGTGCGCTGCCCGCCCTGCTCGCCGGAAGCTGGCACGACCCCCAGACCAGGGACCAGACGTGGGTCCTCATCGGGTTCACCGTCGTCAGCCTGGCCGCCGCGGCGACCGCCATCGTGCTTTACCGCAAGCGCCGCTGGGTGCTCCACCAGAACGGAACGGCCTACGTCGTCCGGGAATTGGCCGGCGACTGGGACCGGCAGGACGAGAAGGCCTTCCTGGACTCGGCAGGCCGATACTTCGCCCGCGTCATCAAGGTGCCAGGTCCCGGCCAGCTCGGCCGGTCCTGGGACTGGCCGCTGGGTGACGGTGCGCAACACTGGGACAGAAAAGCCTACGAACTGGTCCGCTCTTTCCAGGCACTGCGGTCTGCTGACGACCCTGAAACACCCAACGGGATCCTCATGTGGGCCTCGTGGGCGGTCGCTGTCGCTTTCGGCCTGCGGGTCACCGCCGCCGACCGTGACCTGGTGCTAGACGTATGGCAGCGTCCAAGCCACGGCCGGGCCGGTGACGTCGAAGCCGTCATAGGCTCTCAGCGTCCGCACCGGTTCGGGTACACCGATCCGGTTACGCTGGCCGAACTCCTGCCAGAGTGCGCGCCCCGCGAATTCACTTGGCCGGCGAAGCTGACGACCACATGGCGAGGGCCGGATGCGCATCCGAAGGCACGAGTCGGTGTCAGCGTGCTGCTGCTCCGGCTGGGGCACCAGGGATGGGGGCCACTACCCGACGTTCATGACAAGCCCGAACCGGCTAACACGGTTCATCTGGAGGTCGACGACGCCGTCGGCGTTACCCCGAACAGGCCTTCCTACGTGACCATCCACGAACTGAGGTGCCTGCCCCCGTCCGGCGGCCAGTTCCCGTGGCAGGCCATGCCGTCGCTCGTCGCCGCCTCGGCAGGCTGGATCGAACGCAAATCCGCCGAGCTGGCAGACCACACCGTGCTGCTTGGCGCCACCATGCTGCCTGAAACAGCCCTGGGCCTGGGGATCACCGTCGGCCATGTTCGCCGCACCCGGTGGCCGGAGAACATATGGCCCCTCGTCTACCGGACAGGTTCGGATGCCCTGGTCGTGCCGCGCCTCAACCTGGGGACCGCCGCGCTTCGCGACCCGGAGGGGGGCTGAGAGGGCATGCCTGCCATCGTGGAGATGCGACTGCGTCGGCTGACGTGGGCCGGGCTCCTGGCCCTGGAGGCGCGGCGGCTTTTGACATATGCGCGGAGGGTCGGGTAGGCGATGGTGGTGCCGTGCTCGTCGACGAGGCGGCGCAGGTAGGAGTCGGCGGTCTCGCCCCGTCATAACATTGCCGGGTGGAAACAGGGGCAGAGCGGCTGGAAGCAGAGGCAGCGTCGGCCGACCGGCTGCGGCGTGCCTCCTCGTTCGGCGCGGCTGCCGCGCAATACGCGCAGCACCGCCCTGGCTACGCCGAAGCGGCATCCGCTGGTGCCTGGCACCGGTCAGCGACGTACAGCCGGTGCGGGTGGTGGATCTGGGCGCGGGGACCGGCATCCTGACCGGCGCCCTCGCCCAGCTCGGTGCCGATGTCGTCGCGGTCGAGCCGGACCAGGCAATGCTCGCCGAGCTGCGCCGCCAGCTGCCCGGAGTGCGAGCCGTGGAAGGCAGCGCCGAGGCAATCCCGCTGCCGGACCAGAGCGTGGACGCGGTGCTATGCGGGCAGGCGATGCACTGGTTCGACATGGACCGGGCGCTGCCGGAGATCGCCAGGGTGCTGACGCCTGGCGGCGTGTTCGCCGGGCTGTGGAACGTGGATGACGACCGGGTCGGCTGGGTCGCCGGGCTCGCCGCGATCAGCATGAGCGGGGCAACGTTGTCACGCTGGCGGGCAACCCCGGAAGCGGATACCGAGCAAGGCGCGCTGCGCGCAGGCAGCAGCTGGTTTGCCCCAGTGGAGGAGCGCGAGTTCGGCAATGGGCAGCTGCGGAGCGCCGACTCGCTGGTCGCCGCCATTGCCACCCACTCGCGGATGCTGGTGGCGGACGATCCGGAGCGCGCCAGGACGCTCGCCACGATCCGCGATTTCCTGCACCGCCAGCCAGAGACCTCGGCCGGCGAGTTCACCCTGCCGCTGGTAACCGTCGCGCTGCGTGCCGTGCGCCGGCCTTATCCCCCGCGGAGCGCGTGAGATCTGGCTCATATCAGCGACGTGGTGCGGTTGCCGCGGCCAGGATGGTGACGATGTCGTCCACGGAATCAAGCTTGCCGGCCGCAACGTCCATGATGAGTTCGTAGGCTGCGTCGTTGGTCAGGGTGAGACGGCGGCCGTTGATCCCGTAGAAGGCGATGATGGCGGCGAGAGCGAGTCTCTTGTTGCCATCAACCAGAGCGTGGTTCCTGGCCAGCGAGTGAAGCAGGGCCGCGGCCTTGGCATCCAGGCCCGGGTAGGCATCCGATCCGAAAGCGGTGGCCTGCGGGCGGGCAAGGGCGGATTCCAGCAATCCGTAATCGCGTACCACGGGCTCACTGCCCAGTGCGCGCACGGCTACATGCAGCAGTTCGGGCAGCGTCAGGTAGATCACTGCCCAAGCCGCTCCAGCGCCTCCGCATACCGGGGCAGTTCCTCATCCAGAACCCGATTAAGCAACTCCGCGCGGCTGTGGCTTTCGACATACTCGCGGATCGCCTGACGGACCACTTCCTGCATCGGCCGCCGTTCCAGCTCAGCGCGCCGACGCAACACCTCGGCTTCCGCGTCCGTCAATCGTAGAGTCATTGCCACATATACATGGTATCACCACTGATACCACCAATACGTCGTACTCTTCTGCCGCAGGTGGTGCGGATCTGTCAGGCTGTACCTTCCGGTGACGCTACGCGGTGCCAGCGCAGGACCCGGCGCTTCCGCGGAAACGCCAGCGAGCAACATGCCCTTCTCCGCGCCGTTTCCTCAGCGGAAAAGTTTTTCCTTTCAGGCAACGGCGGTAAAGACCCAAGTGCGCTCCGGTGCCGCCTCTCGCTGAGCGCGGCACCCGGCCACTGGGCGCAGCTCGCTTCCGCGACTACGCTCGCTCATGCCGCTGGGAGAACTCGGTTGGCGTGGATCCCGGATTTGTCAGAACGGCGTGTGCTGGAGCCAGTGGGTAAGCAGTGCCTGCTGGCCGAGGATTTCGATGGCGGGATCGGAGGGCGGCAGCCGGCGGGTCAGGACGAGCAGGAGGCTGGCTGCGGGCCCGCGGACCGCGACGTCGGCTTTGCCGTGGCCGTGCTGGACGGTGACGCCGGACGCCGTACGTGTGACCAGCCACTCGCCGGTGCCGGATAGCCCGGGGTCGGTGGCGTGAAAATGCAGGCTCTGGCCGTCTCCGCGCAGTTCCTGCACCCGTGCGCGTGCCAGGTCGGTGGTGCCCTCGGTGCCGGCGGCGATGAGGGCGAGCCACTCGTCGACGGCGTCCGCGGCGACGTCAGGGGCCAGATCGACCTCCCGGCCGGCCGCGAGCTGAGCGTCCGCCAGGTGCACGGCGGCCTCATGTGCCCTGCGGCGCGCCCAGAAGCTGGCCGGGCGGATGCCGGCGGGCGTCCACACCAGATCGCTGCCGGCGGCCGTGACGGCCTCGATGACCTGGCCCGCGCCCGCGTTCAGCCAGTGTGCGTGCTGCGCCGGGTCCTCAGGCAGTTTCCCGTCCGTTACCTCACGCTGCGGGATCGGCGCGGTCGCCCGGGCGGCCACGATCTGGGCCGCCCACCGGTGGCCGCGCCCGAGGTGGGTGGCCAGCTGCCGGAACGTCCATCCCGGGCAGGTCGGCACCGGCCGTTCCAGGTCACCGCCGGTGATCCGGGCGAGTTCCGCCGTACAGGCGCTCAGCTCGGTAAAGAAGCGGTCCTCACTAGGCGCGTGCATCGGCGTCCTTTCTCGCAGCGGGAACCGCATGGCACAGCAGAACCCCACGTTAGCCGACGCCCAGGGGAGTAGCAGGACAACGCAGCGGCTGTGCACGAGGCCGCCACAGCAGGGATTCCGCAGGCGCCGCGCGCTGCCCGTCACGTCACTTGACCGCCGAGCCAAGTCAGAAGGTTCCGGACGTCGGCCACCGGCCGGGGTGGTCCGGGTGAAAGATTGTCTTCATGCCAGCGATGGTGGGCGGCCAGGGCGGCGGCGCGGTACTGGACGGGGTGCTGGAGCGGGTCACGTTCGCTAATCCGGAGACCGGGTACACGATCGCCCGGATCGCGCCGGAACGAGGTTCTGGGGTCGGCGCGGAGCTGGTCACGGCGGTCGGGCCGCTGCTCGGCGCGCAGGTGGGCGAGTTCTTGCGGCTGCGCGGCCGGTGGTCGGCCCACCCGAAGTACGGCCGGCAGTTCGAGGTGCACTCCTACGCCACGGTCCTGCCGGCCACGGCCGCGGGCATCCAGAAGTACCTGGGCTCGGGCCTGATCAAGGGCATCGGCCCGGTGATGGCCGAGCGCATGGTGGCGCACTTCGGCGTGGACATCATGCACGTCATCGACGACGAGCCGGGCCGGCTGACCGAGGTTGACGGGCTGGGCCCCAAGCGCACCGCGATGATCGCCGCGGCGTGGGCCGAGCAGAAGGCGATCAAGGAGGTGATGATCTTCCTGCAGGGCGTCGGGGTGTCGACGTCGCTGGCGGTGCGGATCTACAAGAAATACGGCGACGCGTCGGTGCCGGTGGTGCGGTCCGAGCCGTACCGGCTGGCCGCGGACGTGTGGGGGATCGGGTTCAAGACCGCGGACACGATCGCCGCCGCGGTCGGCATCGCCCGGGACAGCCCGGAGCGGATCAAGGCGGGCCTGGCCTACACCCTGTCCGAAGCGGCCGACGACGGGCACTGCTACCTGCCCGCGCCCAACCTGATCGCCGACGCCGCGAAGATCCTCGACGTGCCGGCCGCGCTGGTCGCCCCGTGCCTGGACGAGCTGGCCGCGGCCGAGGGGGTGGTCCGCGAGGCGGTACCCGCTTCGGCCCTGGCCGCGCCGGCACAGCCCGCGTCGGCACAGGCCGCGCCGCAGGTTCCCGCCGTCTACCTGCCGCCTTTCTATCAGGCCGAACGATCCCTGGCTCAAGCCCTGCTCCGCCTGCATGCCGCGCGGGCTGACCGGCTGAGCGCGTTCGCGGCCGTGGACTGGGACAAGGCGCTGGGGTGGCTTTCGCGGCGGACCGGTTCGCAGCTCGCCCCGGAACAGGCCGACGCGGTACGGCTGGCCCTGACCTCAAAGGTCGCGGTCCTGACCGGCGGGCCCGGCTGCGGGAAGTCGTTCACCGTGCGGTCGGTGGTGGAGCTGGCCCGGGCCAAGGGCGCCAGGATCGTGCTGGCCGCGCCGACCGGCCGCGCGGCTAAGCGGCTCGCCGAACTGGCCGGCCACGAGGCGGCCACCATCCACCGGCTGCTGCAGTTGCGGCCGGGCGGCGAGCCGTCGTTCGACGCATCCTCGCCGCTGGAGGCGGACCTGGTGGTGGTGGACGAGACCTCGATGGTGGACGTGATCCTGGCTAACAAGCTGGTCAAGGCGGTCGCGCCGGGAGCGCACCTGCTGCTGGTCGGGGACGTGGACCAGCTGCCCTCGGTCGGCGCCGGGGAGGTGCTGGCCGACCTGCTGGCCGCCGGGTCGCTGCCGGTGGTGCGGCTGACGAAGATCTTCCGGCAGGCGCAGCAGTCCGGCATCGTGGTCAACGCCCACCGGATCAACGCCGGGCAGATGCCCGCCCTGGGCGGCTTCGGCGACTTCTTCTGGTTCGGCTGCGACGACACCGAACAGACCGCCGGGCTCGTAGTCGATATCGTGGCGCGGCGGATCCCGGCCAAGTCCGGCCTGGACCCGCGCCGCGACGTGCAGGTGCTGTGCCCGATGCACCGCGGCCCGGCCGGAGCCGGGAACCTCAACCTGCTGCTGCAGGATGCCCTGACCCCGTTCCGCGAGGGCGCGCCGGAGCGGCGGTACGGCGGCCGGGTGTTCCGCATCGGCGACAAGGTCACCCAGCTGCGCAACAACTACGACAAGGGCGCCGCCGGCGTCTTCAACGGCACGGTGGGAGTGGTCACCGGGATGTCGCTGGAGGACCACACCCTGGCCGTGCGCACCGACGAGGACGAGCAGGTGGACTACGGGTTCGACGAGCTGGACGAGCTCGCGCACGCCTACGCGGTCACCATCCACCGCTCCCAGGGCAGCGAGTACCCCGCCGTGGTCATCCCGCTCACCACCAGCTCGTGGATGATGCTGCAGCGCAACCTGCTCTACACCGGGGTCACCCGGGCCAGGAAACTGGTCGTCCTGGCCGGATCCCGCCGCGCCCTGGCCGCCGCCGTCCGGACCAAGAGCGCCGGACGCCGCCACACCGCCCTCGCCCACCGCCTGCACCCGCACCCTCAGCCCATCGCCTGAACCGGCATAACACCCAGTCAGCGCTGGCATACGCACGCAAGGGTCGGCGTAGAACTCCGGGTCGAGCACGTTGATCGTGACGCTGGCCATCCGGCCGCCCCTCGGGTCTGCGGAGCCGACGCCGGTATTCTAGAACGTGTTACAGCGCCCGGCGGGAGGCCCGGCTACCAGGCGTGATGACGCCCGGTTGAAATCTCCGAGTCGGAAATGCCTCCCCCGGAGGCGCATTCTAGATGCCTCCAGCCGTCCAGTTTATTTCCGCGTCCTCAGCCAGAGCCGCAGACCAGTCGGTGCCAACGGCTTCATGCCATGCGCACAGGCGCTGCAGTCCTTCGCCCAAGTCGACACTTGGCGCCCAGCGCAGGAGCTTGCGGGCTTTGGTGGCGTCTGCAAGCAGACGGTGCACATCTCCAGGGCGAGGCGCCCTGTACTCTGGATCCAGGTCGCCGTGACCGGTTAGACGCAAGATCCGCGAAGCGAGCTCGGTGATGGATATTTCCTTTCCACTGCCGAGATTGATGGTCTCCCCGATGGCCTCGTCCGCCGCTGCCGCTGCAACCATTCCCCGCGCAATGTCGGTGACGAACGTGAAGTCACGAGTTTGGGCCCCGTCGCCAAAGACGAGCGGCGGAAGGCCGTTACGCGCCCTTAGCAGAAACTTGGGGATGACCTCACCGCTATCGCCCTCATGATGTGAGCGGGGACCATATGTGTTGAATAGCCGCACCGTCACGGTAGGCAACCCGTACGTGCGATGGTAGGCTCGCGCATACGCCTCGCCAGCAAGTTTGGAACCTCCGTACACGGTGTTCGGCAGCGTGGGATGCAGCTCGTTCATTGGTACTGTCTGTGCGGACCCGTAGACTTCGCTGCTGCTGACATATACGAAGCGGCGAATTCCAGCGCGGCGGCTGGCTTCGAGAAGCGTCAATGTGCCCGTGGCATTGACATCGTGAGTCTCGCGTGGTGCGTGAATTGAGTACCGGACGCCTCGGGACGCCAGGTGGAACACGGCATCGACGCCGTCCAACGCGGAGCTTACAGCGTCCTCATCCAGAACCGATCCGACCATGAGCTGCGCTCCGCGAATGCCCGTCACCGAATCCGCCCGGCCCGTGGAAAGATCATCCAGGACACGTACGGGGCCGGCCGCCGCTAGTTGCTCGACCAGAGTGGCTCCGACGAATCCCGCCCCGCCAGTCACCAGGACTTTCCGATCCGTCATAACGGCCCAAACTACACGAACTGGCCGCTGACCGCGACGAACGGACTGCGCGCGACGCGGCCGCGTTCACCGGGCGTGCCCGCGAGCTGGACCGGCCGGTGCCCGCCGTCTCTGGGACAGCGGCGAGCGGGGGGTGATCGGGATCCACGCGGTGGACGGGATGGCCCGGACCGGCAAGACCGCGGCGACCCGGCCGAGGCCGCCGTGCGCCCGCTCGCCCGGCCGTTCATCATCCAGGATCACACCCGTGGTCCATTAGAATGGCGGCGCTCTCGACGACGTCCGGGCCGGCCTTGCTTGCTGAAGAGGGTGAAGAACTTCTCGTTCCGCGGCTGCATCCGTAGGCCCCGTGGGAGATCCTCCTGGGCCGACGGTACCGCCGTAGGCGGCGCGCCGCCGCTTCGCGAAGGGCTTGTCCGTCCACAGCGGACGATAAAGGGAAAGGAGAGTACCCACTCCTCCACTTCCAACATATAGCGCACCGGGGGGCTTGCGGCAAGACCCGGGTCGTGCCGCAGAATGGTCGGCCGGGGCCAGAACCTGCGGAAATGGGAGTCGCGAAATGCGTGTGTTGTTGTCGGCGTATGGGTCGCGCGGGGACGTCGAACCGCTGGTGGGACTCGTGGCTGACCCCCGAGACCCAGAACATGAGAACCTGCGGACCCTGGTGACCTGAACCGGCAACGGCCACGGGTCGACGTCAGGCGGAGCGTGGCTCGTCATGGCCACCAGGTCCGTCACGCCGGTCCAGGCGCCTTGCTGCGCCCAATGGTTGCAAGCGACCTCAGATCGGAGCTGATGACGTGGATCCGCTGACTACCAGCGCGTTTGACCTTCCCGACCACCTCTCCGCCAAGGCCGACCCGACGCTGATCGCCGGCGACGAGCAGCACTTCGCGGCCATCGCGGAGAGCCTCGAGCAGTCGATCGCCGCCCTGTCCGGCCGCCTCGATGCCGAGCTCAAGGCGCCCGGCGGGATAGGCCAAGCGGCGATGGACCGGGACACGGAGATCCACCGGCTGACCGCTCGCCTGCGCGTCCTGAGTCGCTTCGGTCTGGACCTGTGCCTCGGACGCATGGTCAGCGCGGACAATCCCGAGCCTGTGCACGTCGGGCGGCTTGGCCTCACCGACAGCGCGGGTCGCCGGCTGCTGGTCGACTGGCGCTCCCCCGTGGCTGAGCCGTTCTTCGGAGCGACCCACGCCAATCCGATGGGGCTGGCCAGCCGCCGCAGGTATCGCTGGACCCGCGGCCGGATCAGCGACTACTGGGACGAGGTGTTCACCCCGGACGGGTTGGAAGGGCACGCCGCGCTCGACGACCAGTCCGCCTTCATCGCCAGCCTGGGCAGCAGCCGGTCGGCCAAGATGCGAGACGTGCTCGGCACCATCCAGGCCGACCAGGACGCCATCATCCGCGCGGGATCCCGGGGTGCTCTCGTCGTCGATGGCGGTCCGGGTACGGGCAAGACCGTCGTCGCCCTGCACCGATCCGCCTACCTCCTCTACTCCGACCCTCGCCTGGGTCACCGCCGGGGCGGTGTGCTGTTCGTCGGTCCGCACCAGCCCTACCTGGCCTACGTCGCCGACGTGCTCCCCAGCCTCGGCGAGGAGGGCGTGCAGATCTGTACCCTGCGGGACCTCGTCGCCGAGGGAGCCGCGGCAACGATCGAGGCCGATCCGGACGTGGCCCGCCTGAAGTCGTCCGCGGACCTGGTGAAGGCGATCGAGGCGGCCGTCAGGTTCTACGAGAACCCGCCCGCCAAAGGGATGACGGTCGAGACCCACTGGTCCGACATCTGGCTGAGCGCCGACGACTGGGCCGAGGCGTTCGAAGCACCAGATCCCGGTACTCCGCACAACGAGGCGCGCGAGGAGATCTGGGCGGAACTGCTCGCGATCCTGATGGATTCCCGCGACGGCGACGTCCCGGCTGACCTGCTCCGCAAGTCGCTGCTGCAGAACCGGGACCTGCGCACGGCCCTCAACCGCGCGTGGCCGCTGATCGAGGCGGCTGACCTCGTCGGAGACCTGTGGTCGGTACCCGCCTACCTGCGGCTGTGCGCCCCCTGGCTCAGCCCCGATGACGTACGGAAGCTGCAGCGCGAGGACGCCCAGGCCTGGACGGTGTCCGACCTGCCGCTCCTGGACGCGGCACAGCGACGGCTCGGCGACCCGGAGGCATCACGACGTAAGCGTCGGCATGACGCCGCTGTCGCCGCCGAACGCGAGCACATGGCCAAGGTAATCGACAACCTGATCGAGGCCGCGGACGACGAATACGGCGTAGGTCTGGTGACGATGCTGCGCGGCGAGGACTTCCAGGACGCCCTGGTCAATGAGGCCGCACTGCCCGGTACCGATCCGGACCGGCTGGCCGGCCCGTTCGCGCACATCGTCGTGGACGAGGCTCAGGAACTGACCGACGCAGAGTGGCAGATGCTGCTGCTCCGCTGCCCGTCCCGGAGCTTCACCATCGTCGGGGACCGCGCCCAGGCCCGGCACGGGTTCACGGAGTCGTGGCAGGAACGGCTTGAGCGGATCGGGTTCGACCAGATCAGGCTGGCCTCCCTGAGCATCAACTACCGGACGCCGGAAGAGGTCATGGCCGAAGCCGAGCCGGTCATCCGGGCCATGCTCCCGGACGCGAACGTGCCGACCTCCATCCGCAGCAGCGGCGTCCCCGTCGTACACGGATCCGCTTCGGATCTGGGCTCGATCCTCGACACCTGGCTCGCCGCGCATGCCGAAGGGATCGCCTGCGTCATCGGCGACCCCACGTTCCGGGCGACCTCCCGCGTCCGGTCGCTGACCCCGGAGCTGTCGAAGGGGCTCGAGTTCGACCTGGTCGTCCTCATCGACCCAGAGGCGTTCGGCACGGGCATCGAAGGAGCGGTCGACCGCTATGTCGCGATGACCCGAGCGACCCAGCAACTCGTCATCCTCACGAGCTCCTGACGTCGGCCAAGGCGTCGGGGAACCACGGTTCCGCACGCCTTCGCTCGGCCACCCCTGCGACACCGAAAGGAGTAACCCTGGGGCCTGTGGAACCCAGCCAGCGGGGTCGTCTCCGGCGGCATCGCGGAAGGCGTCCCAAGCGAGGCTGGCCAGCTGGCGGGCCGCGGCCGGGTTGCGGCCCACGATGGGCGCGATCTCCTCGAAGGGCACCCCGAACATGTCGTGCAGGACCAGGGCGACGGCTGACGCGGTATCCGGTCCGGATTCAGAAGAGAGTCGGCGGTCCGGTGGGGATCGGCTCCGGGGTCACCCATTCGGCGCCGACGTCACCGAGTGCCCTCTCGAGCTGTTGTTCCGATCGCGGGTCCTCGAAGAACGCGCGGTGCCGTACCTCGACGGAGTACCGGTACTCGTGCGGGAGACGGCGCAGGAAACCGGCGAGAGCGCCGAGGTCGGCGGGGCTGAAGGATGGTGGCAGCTGGATCCAGAGGGCGTGAGCACGCCGCCCGAGGGGTTCGATCGCGGCCAGGAAGGCGCGGAGCGGGTCGTCGACGTCGGCGAGGCGGCGCTCATGGGTGATCGGTTTCGGCAGTTTGAGGATGAACCGAAAGTCAGGGGTGGTCTGCCCGGCCCACGATTTCACCGTGTCGAGGGTGGGCGTCGCATAGAAGGTCGTATTGCCTTCTACGGCGTTGCACCAGGTCGCGTAGGCGCGGAGGCGGTCACGCGGTGACAGCGAGTGAGGCAGGTAACGGCCTTGCCAGGGTGCGTACGTCCACATCGCGCATCCGACGTGGAGCTTCATGGCCCGAGGGTACCGGAGCTCAGGAGGGGAGAGGAGCGGATGTCCCCAGAGGTGCCATGAGGGCCAGAACAGCCCTTTACTCACCTCGCTTGGGACTCACGGGCTAGCAGTCCTCCGGCACGTCGCCAGGCAGAGTAGCTCGACCTTTGAAATACTTCAAATGTCCTCTGTCATCCGGCAGCGGCCGGACCGAAGTGCACGCTGGACTGGCTGAGCAGCCGTTTTGCCTCGCGGATGCCGCTGGTCATCGCGCCGTCGGCGTAGGCCAGCCGGGCGCTTTGGGTGTGCTCTCCCGCGAACAGCAGACGTCCGCCGACCGGCTCACCCAGCAGATCGACATCGGCCGGGCTGGCCCCCGGGGGGATATGGGTATAGGCCCCGCTGGCATAGGGATCGGTGGCCCACGAGGTCACGGCCACGGCGACTGGCTCAGGGCACGGGCCGCCGATCGCCTCGGCCAGCATGCCGAGGGCCCAGCGGACGGCATCATCCCGGTCCGCGCCCAGAACACGGCCAGCTGCGCTATGGAAGACGAAAAAGACCAGCACCGGCCCGACGCCGAACGCATCCAGCCCCATCATCCAGACCATCCACTCCCCGGAATCGCGAGGGAAGAGCATCATGTGCGGGAAGCCCGCGGCTCGCCAGAACGGCTCGTCGAACCGCAGCGCCACCTTCTCGAACCGGCCGAACCCGAGCCGCCCGATAGCCGCGAGCCGATCCGGCGGCAACCCGGGCGAGAACCGCGGCGCGCCCCGCTTGAGCACACCGAGCGGCACCGTCACCACCACGTGCGAGCCTTCCTCGGAGCTGCCGTCAGCACCCCGTACGCGCACCCCGCCCGCCGAGATCGCGACCTCGGTCACCTCCACGCCCAGGCGCAGATCAACGCCGGTGGCCATCGCGCCCACCAGGCGCCGGTAACCCCCGTCCGGCGCATCGCCGAAATAGTTTCCGTCGTACTCGAGCTCGTTCCACATCCACCTCAGCGACTGGCGCTCAGCCAGGTCGGCGGACTCGGCCTCGATGACCGCGTACAACATCTGGCGCGCCCGCCTCGCCTCGCCCGGTGCCAGGCCGGCCCCGGCCACGAACGCCTCGATCCCGTCCGCCGCGGACGCATCCGGCCCGAGTTCGGCGGCTAGCTGGCTGGTCGCCTCCGGGAAGACCTCATCGTAGAGGCTCAGAACCGCCTGGGCCTCATCAGCCGACAGACGGCGACCTTCAGCGCAGTCGAAGCCGGCCATCTCAGGCAGGGGGTCCGCACTGCGGCAGGGAACGCCGACCTGCCGCGCGAAGGCGCTCATCGGGTTCCCGGCTGGCGTATGTATCCACGACCCGCCGAGATCGACCGGCGAGCCAGCCAGGTCGACCGTGTGCAGCCGGCCGCCGATCCGATCCCTGGCCTCCAGCACAACGCACTCGGTCCCAGCGTGCGTGAGGGCGTTCGCGACCGTCAAACCCGCGATCCCCGCGCCGACAACCACCACGCGCTCGACCGGTCCCGCCACCCCGCCGGGAACATCCGTCCGTCCGTCATCGAAGCTCTCAGCAGTCAATGCCACCACCCCGCACAGGCGAATGGTCAACGATTATCGTGCCCACGGCAAGGTGGACCTTGCCACGCACGCGCGATACCAGTGCCCTCACCGGATGAGTTGAGGACAGACGGTAACGCTTATCGAGCACGATACCGCCAGGTCATTTCGCCGAATCTAGCGTGGCTGTTCTGCCGATAAGAGTGGTCATCCTGCCGAGCTCGATGGTGATGCTCGGTTCAGCACCGGAAAGTCCCGGTGCCGGCGTTGGCGAGGTGGCTGCTCGGCCTGGGCATCGCGGCGACGCTGGCGGTCACGGGGCGCGATAACTGCGTGGTGGGCGGCGTATGGATGAGCTTCTTGTTGACGAACTCGTCGATCCCCAGCGGCCCGAGCTCGCGGCCGACACCGGATCGCTTGGTGCCGCCAAACGGTAGCTCCGGGCCGCCGAGTTCGGCAGTGTTGATCCAGACCATCCCGACGTCGAGCCGGTCGGCGACTTCCACGGCCAGCTTCTCGTCGCTGCTGAAGACGGCCCCGCCCAGCCCGTAAACGCTGCTGTTGGCCAGTTCTACCGCCTCATCGGCGTCGGCGACCTGGTAGACCACGGCCGCCGGGCCGAACAGCTCCTCCCGGTAGGCCCGCATGTCCGGGGTCACGCCGGACAGGACGGTCGACTCTACGAATGCGCCCGGCCTGTCGATGCGATGCCCTCCGAGGTGCACCGTTGCGCCCTTACTGACTGCGTCGTCGATCTGCGCCATCAGGTTGCGCGCCGCCTGCTCAGAGGACAGCGGCCCGTAGCTCGTGGCCGGGTCGGTCGGATCCCCGGTCACGTAGCTGGACATCGCCGCCGTGAACTCACGCATGAAGTCGTCGTAGACCGCATCGGTTACGATCATCCGCTTGGATGCATTGCAAGCTTGGCCCCCGTTCTCCATCCTGGCCGCTGCGGCCGTCTTGGCCACCTTCGGCAGGTCGGCACCGTCCAGCACGATGAACGGATCCGAGCCGCCCAGCTCCAGCACAACCTTCTTCAAGTTCTGCCCGGCTACAGAGGCCACGGCCGACCCGGCCCGCTCGCTGCCGGTCACCGACACCCCGGCGATACGCGGGTCGGCGATCATGTCGGAGACCTGCTCGTTGCTCGCGAAGATGTTGATATAAGCGTCTTCTGGTAGCCCGGCGTCGCGGAACAACTGCTCCATGGCCAGGGCTGACTCCGGGCACTGCGGCGCATGCTTGAGCACGATGGTGTTACCGATCATCAGGTTCGGCGCGGCGAACCGGGCGACCTGGTAATAAGGGTAGTTCCACGGCATGATGCCCAGCAGCGCCCCGATCGGGGTCTTGCGCACCCAGGCCGTGCCCGGCAGGTTCGAGGCCAGCGGCTCGTCCTTGAGCAGCGCCGCCCCGTTGTCGGCGTAGTACTGGTAGATGGCGGCGGTGAACCGCAGTTCTCCCCTGGCCGCCTTGGTGATCTTACCCATCTCCCGGGTGATGATCGTGGCCAGTTCGCCAGCGCGGTCGCGGTACTGCCGGGAGACCCGGCGCAGGATCTCGGCGCGCTCTTCCATAGAAGTACGCCGCCACGAGGTATAGCCCCGTCCGGCTCGCTCCAGTACGTCGCTGACCTCGGCGTCGGTCGCCGTCGGGTACTCGCTTTCTACCTTGCCTGTGGCGGGGTTCACTACCTGGTACGTCATCGAGCCTGCCTCCATCGCAACAGCGGGTCAGTCCCATTACACGCCAGGACGGCACGCTGCGGGATCAGCGGCCTCCACAAGGAGGAAGTCTGCGCCGGTTATCGCTGGCTCAGCCCTCAGCCCTCAGCCCTCAGCCCTCAGGCAGCGGTTGCGGCTCGATCCCGGGCATGCCCTGGCGGGTGCCGTACTCGTAGGCGCCGCGGCTGCTGGACAGGGCGAGCTCGCGATTACCCGGGCGATGCAAGATCAGCTCGACGCTGGCCAGTGCAGCGTGCCTGACGGTCCGGATTCCGCCACGCGGGTCGGTGTAAGTCACAGCCACCGGGTCATCATCGTCTGTAGTCACCGATACCCGGAACCGGGCTCCCGGCGAGGGGACGTCGGCAGTGAGCCGGCCCGGGCGGGCATCGACCACGGGCCGCCGCCCCAGCCCGCCCAGCAAGATCCGCTCGCCGTTGAGGCTGAGCGCGCCCATCGCGGTCCACGGCGACCGCGCCGGGCCGACCCTGATCCTGGCGAGCACCAGTTCCAGCCACGCCTCCGGCGCGGCGCCGAAGCCCGCTGCGTGCAGCCACACCCACGAATCGGCATGCTCAGATCCCCAGTTGTGGCCGGCAGTCCCCCGCCACCCGGACACAGTGACATTGCGGCCATCGATCTCGAGCATGCCGGCGACCTGGCCATCAGGGACAGTCGCCTCAAGCTTGGTGCGCGGCAGCGGCGCGCGGTACAAGACCGGCGGACGCAACGGCCGCAACGGCGGCTGCTCACCGGTGATAGCCAGGTCCCAGCGCGCGCTCTGCCCTCTCATCGCAGCCTGCCCCCGGAACCGCCCTGCCCCTGCGGCAGCGCCGGGCGGGAAGGCACTGAAGACCTGCTTGACCACAACCGGCGGCTGATCTAGGTCACGATCGATGACCGTGCACCATAGGGCAACCGACTCCAGCCCCCGGCGAGGGCGATGACGGGTATGGCGTATCCACAGCGCCCGGCGGGAAACCGGGTCACGAGCACTGACAAACCAAGACTCATACCCATAGGCGCCCATCCGCCCATCATGCCCTCCTGCGGTCGCCAGCACGACGCTGATCGCCTCCCGTTCGAGGTCCGTCAGCGTCATGCCGGGATCGTCCGCGTTGCGGGGCAGACCCGCTGAAACGGCCCGGGAAGGACATAGCCATGAGACAACTTGGATGCGTCGCTGTGCGCGGCCAAACCGGAGAGGCGGAGCGAAGACCGCCGTCGGGATGGTGGCAGGTCACCTGAGTTCGCGCTTTGACCTGCCACAACTCCTGGACCGCTACAGAAGATCAAATTACTCTGGGTGGTATGGCCCCAAAGCAGCCGGTGCACAGCCAACGCGCTGACCAGGACGTGAAAGCTTGCTTCTGGGCCCTGCCAGGCTCCTAAATCAGGCGGTACCATAACTCACCAGCTTTGCGCGAGGTGGACAGAATGACAGACGACAACCCTTCTAATAAACAGGCCAGCGGAAGCCCTTTGAATAGGCAGACCATTGGGGTCATGATCTTGACTGCCGCAGCGACCCCCTTGGTAAAGGCCGCTGTGGAACATGCGGAAAAGGTTCCTCAGGCCATTGCAGCTCGGCGCAGGAAGCCTAAGCTGCGCAACGAAGCCATTTACCGTCATGTATACAAGGTGCGCGTTAACGGTGAGGCCGCACTTGCCCTAGACAACGGAGACTCTAACGATGAGCGGCAACGTCTAGTCGCAGACTCGGCTGCACTGCGCGATGCCTTGCACGACCAACTGGCTGACTTGCGCCTGTCATCTGTAACGCAGAAGTCCGACGTGCTGGATGCCGCCCAAACGGCCATAAGAGACACGGACCACCTTCCTCGAGCGGTCACCACGTCCGGGCCGCATTTGCCTTCGCGTCGGCGAGCTGGACGGCATGCTGCCGTTCGGCTCTGACGACCCGTGGTCCTGCTCGCGCTGCGCGGCCAGGGGCAATGACCCGTCCTTAGCGGTTGGTGCGAGCTGCTGTCCCGATAGCGGTCACCAGCACTTTCAGTCACACAGTTGCCAGCCTGTCACAGATTGTCTTACGGCCGTCTTACGCGCCGAACCCTCCGCGGGAAGGCCCCGTTCCAGCGGGTGAACGAGAAGAGCCCATCGCGAAAGGGAGGCCGAACGTGCCCAACGTCAACGTCACCTACGCAGAGATGCAGGCCGCCGCCCGCCAGTTGCAGGCAGGGGAGCAGACGATCGAAGGTGACCTGGCCCGGCTGAAGCACCTGGTCGACAACCTGGTCGCGGGCGGCTACGTGACCGACGCCTCCAGCAAGCACTTCGAGGCGTCCTATACCCAGTTCCACACCGGCGCCAGCAAGATGATCCAGGGCCTGACCGGGATGGGCCAGTACCTGGACGCGGCGGTCAAGGCGTTCCACGACACCGATACCCAGCTGGCCGCCTCACTCAAGCAGTAACGGGCTGAAGGAGAGGACCAGGCACCCGAATGGGACCGATGCCGTAGCACTGAGCGTGGACGGGAGTGGCAGTGGCGGACCTGCGGGTCGAGGATGCGACTCTGACGCATGCGCAAGCAGCTTTCCGCACGGCAGGTAGCCGGCTAGGCCCCGTCGTCTGGGCCCTCAAGGGCCTGGACTCCGGGGTCGTCGGCGCGACCCCGCTGGCCGAGAAACTCCAGGACGCGAACGCTCTCCTGGCCGCCGAACTGGGGATCACCGGGCAGGCCCTGACCGAGCTGGCCGCGCGTGCGGATGAGATCGGTGCCGCCTTCGGCGGCGTCGATCAGGCCCTGGCCCGGTGGGCGGGGGCGGCGCGGTGACCGGCTACGCCCGCTCCCTGCCTCATCTGGGCTTCGATCCGGCCCCCGGTGACGTCGGGCTGACCCAGCACCTGGCCCGCCGTCATTACCAGGTCGCCCAGGAAGCGCGCCAGGTCCTGGCCATGGTGGAACGACTCGACCTGCAGGCATTGCAGGGCAGGGCCGCCGACGCCATGCGAGCACTGCAGGCCACGTTCCCGCCCGCATTGCGGAACACGGCTAGCGCCGCGGACACATTGCACGCGGCCACGTCGTCCTGGGCGAGCCAGCTCAGCGGGTTCCAGGCCGAGGCCGACGCGCTGGAACGCCAGGCGGCCCAGGCGAGCGTGCATCAGCAGGCGCTGCAGGCCAAACAGGCGGCGCTGCCGCCAGGTTCGACCGTCCTCACCGCAGATATGGAGTCAGCCTCCGCGGCCGCGTCCGGGATCCAGAACCAGGCCCAGGACCTGCACCGGCGCTACCTGGCCGCCGCCGCGAAAACCGCCGCGGACGTCGGCGACCATTCGGGCCTGTGGGACAGGACAGAGCCGGTCCGCACCGTCCTGGAGGCGGTCCTGGCACCCCTGGACATTGTGGCCGCCGACCACTGGGTGGGCGCGCTGGAGAAGATCGCCGGGGTACCGGCCGAGTGGGTAAAGGAAGTCGACGACAAGATCACCGAGATCAATGAGCTGATACGGACCGGCCAGTCGCCGGTGGACGAGCTGATCGAGGCCGGGAAGCTCGCCGAATCGACCGGTAACAAACTCGACGCCTGGGACGCGTTCGCGCCCGGCTGGCTGAAAACCGCGGCCGGGTCGCTCGCGGAGATCAGGGGACTTTCCTGCACTCTCAGCGGGCTCGGCCTGCTCGCCGACGCGGGAACACTTGTCTCCCCCCAGGACAAAGGGGCGATGGGCTGGGCAGATCGTGGTGTGGCGGGATTCAACGGCGCCCTGATAACCGCCAACCTGGTCATGGACGAAATCCCCGGAGTAGGCGAAGTCATGCTGGCCGCGTCCGGCGTATACCTGGCGGGCGATTTCCTCTACCACCATTGGACGCCGTTTCATGATGTGGCCGACGACGTGGGTCACGCGACCGTCAAGGTGGCCGACGGCATCGGTCACACGGCCCGGTCGGCGTGGCACTCGGTGACCTCTACTATCGGAAGCTGGTTCTAGATGACGCTGGACACGTCTATCGTCGCGGCCGAACGGACCGAAGCCGCGCGGCAACTGATCGACCGGGCCCAGGCGGATGTCGTTGACCTGGTGACCGTCTCGGCGCTCGAACTGTGCGTGCTGGGCGGCCCCCGGCACCCGCTGTTCGAGGAAGCCGTCGCCCGGGCCTGGATGCAGCTGGGAAACCGGCGCCGGGAGAAGGTCATCGAGTGGGTGACCGAGGGCATGATCAAGCGGGGCCTTCTTCTCGAGGACAACCCCCGGACCGGCTACTGGCAACCGGACAGCTGCTACTCGCTGAAGCCAGAGCTAGGCATCATGCTGGCCGGGCGCTGCCGCCCGGCGTTTGTCGTCCTGACCGAGACGGCGGACCAGAACCAGCGCACGCCCCGGTTCTTCGCCCTCGGGGACCAGGCCGAGCCGGTCCGCGGGATCGTGGCGGAACTACCCACGGCGCTGCCCTCGGACCTGGCCAGCGGCCTCCCGAACGTCAGGAAGCTCGGCCCGCTGGGCAGGTTCTACCGCTACGTCCTCCTCTCGCGGGACAAGGCAGCCGAGATACTCGCCGAACTGACCATTTCCCCGCCCCTGCGGTCCGGTGAAGCCATGCCCTCCGCGTGGCTGGTGTCCGCCTACCACCCTGACAGGCAGAGCCCTCTCGGTTACCGTCTAAGTGTCCGGGGCGACGGCACCAAGGCCCGCCTGGACGGCCCCGGCCCCGGTGACCCGGCCGGGACCTCCTACGACGTCGAAGGGCTCCGCAGGGTCATGTTCGACCTGATCACCCGGCTATCACGATGAACGAACCGCGACCCCCCGCCTATCAGGAGGCGCACAGCGCCTTGAACTGGCCGCTGCTGGCCTACGGCCTGTTCGCCCCGGCCGCCGCCGCGATCGCCTGCCTGATTCTCGGCGTGGTGCTGGACCAGCCGTGGTTTTTCGTGATCATGGCCGGGCTCTTGGTGCCTGCCATGATCTGGATCACCCTGGTGTACCGCAACTGGCCGACCGGTATCCGGTTCGACGCCTCGGTGTTCAGCATCGGTGCCGTCGGTTCGGCCCGGGCCGCACGCCGCACCCCCACGGTCAACCACCAGAGCCGCGGCTTGTTCACCTGCCCGTGGCCGGCCGTGGAGGGCATCCGGGTCGTCACCGACCGGGCCGAGCTGCGGCGGATGAAGAACTCGCCGCGCTTTTATACCTTTACTAACCGGTGGGGCGGCAAGGCCGGGATGAGCCACTGCAACATCGGCGTGCTTGCCTCGCCGTTCATGCGCGCCGCGCTGGTCATCGATGTCGATACCCTCGCGGTCACTGCCCCGCAGATCCGCCCGGCCCGCTACTACAACAACTTCAAGAACGGGTACTTCTCCCGCCTGATCCAGCCCCGGCTCAGCCCCACCTGGGTCGTGCCCACCCGTCACCCTGCAGCCCTCGGCCGGGCCCTCCAGGCGGTCCCCGGTCACCAGGGACCTGTCCGGCCACGGTAGGCAGGTGCGGGGGACGGTCATGCAGCTGACGGTGACGGTGGTCTGGCCGGCGGCCGGGCGGCGCGCCGATGTGGTGATCGACGCCGATCCGGGAACGACGGTGGCGCAGGCGGCGGCGGAGCTTGACCGCCTGGTGCGCGGCACATCCGGGCCCGCCGTTCCCGCGCTGTTCGTCGGCGGCCACCGGGTGCCCGGCGACATGCGGCTCGCCGACGCCCCGGTCCTGGACGGCTGCGTGGTCAGCCTCGGCGATCCGGCCGGGTGCCCGCGGCCCGAGCCCGCCGGGGTGGCCGAACTGCGGGTCGCGGGCGGCCCCGCGGCGGGAGCGGTGTACCAGCTCGGATTCGAGGCGGCCGACATTGGCGGCCCCGGGGCCGGCCAGGCGGGGATCGTGGTCGACGACCCGCGGATCCCGCCGCTGGCGCTGCGGGTGATCATCGGCCGCGGCGGCGGCCAGGTGGCCCCGTACGACGGCACGGATGTCCTGCTGGACGGGCAGCCGCTGGACGGGGCCGCGTACTGGCGCCCCGGCGAGCAGGTGGCCGTGGGGAGCACGCTGCTGGACCTGGTGCCGTACGAGCCGCCGGACGCCGCGCTGCACCCGGCCGAGGACGGCGCCGGCCTGGAGTTCAACCGCCCGCCGCGGCTGCTGCCGCCCGGCCGCACGATGCGCTTTCAGTTGCCGAACCCGCCCGGCAAGCCCGAACGGCGGCCGGTCCCGCTGCTGATGGCGGTCGTCCCGGTGGTGCTCGGCGTGGCCATGGCGTACTTCCTGCGTCAGGTGTACATGCTGGCCTTGGCCACCTTCAGCCCGGTGATGCTGCTGGGCAGCTACGTCAGCGACCGCCGCCACGGCCGCAAGTCCCACGCCCGCCAGCAGGCCGAATACGAGGAGCGCCGAGCCAGGGTCGAAGGCGACGCCCGGGCGGCCCGCGACGCCGAGCGGGCCCGCCGCCGGCACGACTGTCCCGACCCGGCCACGGTGCTGTCGATCGCGTCGGGTCCCCGGCGGCGGCTGTGGGAGCGCCGCCGCACCGACCCGGACTACCTGCTGCTCCGGCTCGGCACCGCCGGCCTGCCGTCTGCCGTGGAGCTCACCGACCCGGCCGCCGACGAGCACCGCAGGCGCCTGCACTGGCTGATCGCCGACGCGCCGGTCGCTATTCCCCTGGCCGGGCGGGGCGTGGCCGGGGTCGCCGGGCCGGGGGACGTGGCCCGTGCCGCCGGCCGCTGGCTGGTGGCCCAGGTCGCCGGCCTGCACAGTCCCGAAGACGTCCAGGTCTGCGTGCTCACCGGCGCCAGCGGCCAGGCTGCCTGGGAGTGGGCACGCTGGCTGCCCCACTGCCGCCCGGCCGAGGGGCAGAACTGCGCCGCGCTCATCGGCAACGACGCCGAGACAGTCGCGGCCAGGATCGCCGAACTGCAGGCCATCATCGCCGCCCGGCAGCAGGCGCCGCGCGAGCAGGCCCGGGGACGAGACCTCGTGGTGGTCTTCGACGGGTCCCGCAGGCTCCGGTCGCTGCCCGGCGCCCTCCAGGTGCTGCGCGAGGGACCCGAGGTGGGCGTGTACAGCATCTGCCTGGACTCCGACGAGCGGCTGCTGCCCGCCGAATGCCAGGCGGTCGTCGCCGCAGGCCCGGACGGCGCGCTGACCGTCGCGCAGATGAACGAGCCCGCCGTCGGCGAGATCCGGCCGGAGTACGTCACGCCCGGCTGGGCCGAACGGCTGGCCCGCTCGATCGCGCCGGTAAGAGACATCAGCGCCGAAGGCGACGACGCCGGGCTGCCGGACGCCTGCCGGCTGCTGGACGTCCTCGGCGCCGAACCGCCCGCCGCCGAGGACATCGCAGCCCGCTGGCGGGCGGCCGGATCGTCGACGTACGCGGTGATCGGGGCGTGCTACGACGGGCCGTTCGGCATCGACCTGCGCAGGGACGGCCCGCACGCGCTGATCGCCGGCACCACCGGCGCCGGGAAGTCCGAGCTGCTGCAGACCCTGATCGCGTCGCTGGCCTTGGTGAACCGGCCGGATGAGATGACGTTCGTGCTGGTGGACTACAAGGGCGGCAGCGCGTTCTCCGGCTGCGTGCACCTGCCGCACGTGACCGGGATGGTCACCGACCTGGACGCGCACCTGACCCAGCGCGCCCTGGCCTCGCTGTCCGCCGAGCTGACCCGGCGGGAGAAGATCCTGGCCGCCGCCGGGGCCAAGGACGTCGAAGATTACACCGAACGAGCCGGGTCCCAGCCCCGCCACCCGCCCCTGCCCCGGCTGGTGATCGTCATCGACGAGTTCGCGTCCCTGGCCCGCGACCTGCCCGGCTTCGTGGCCGGCCTGGTCGGCATCGCCCAGCGCGGCCGCTCCCTCGGCCTGCACCTGATCCTGGCCACCCAGCGGCCCTCCGGCGTGGTGTCCGCAGACATCCGCGCCAACACCAACCTGCGGATCGCACTGCGGATGACGGATGTGGCCGAGAGCGCGGACGTGATCGACGCGCCGGACGCGGCGCACATCGCCCGGGCCGTGCCGGGGCGAGGCTACGTCCGGCTCGGCCACGCCTCGCTGGTGCCGTTCCAGGCCGGCCGGATCGGCGGGCGCCGGCCCGGCGCGGACCCGGGGACGGCCCCCGCCCACCCGTGGGTAAGGCCGGCGGCCTGGCCTGACCTGGGCCGCCCGGAACCACAGCGCCAAGTCGGTCGGCAGGCCGACGACGAGGTCACCGACCTGATGGTGCTGGTGGACCAGATCCGGCGCGCCGCCGCGGGCCTGCGCATCCCGGCCCAGCCCAGCCCCTGGCTGGCGCCGCTGCCGCGCACGCTGCTGCTACGCGACCTGCCCGGCCTCGGCAGGCCACCGGAGCCGGGGCAGGCGCCGGCCCCGTTCGGCCTCATCGACCTGCCCGGCCTGCAGGAGCAGCAGCCCGCCGTGCTCAGCCTGGACACCTTCGGCCACCTGATGGCGGCCGGCGCGCCGCGGTCCGGGCGCTCCCAGCTGCTGCGCACCATCGCCGCCGCGGTCGCGGTCGGCTTCAGCTGCGCCGACGCCCACCTGTACGGCATCGACTGCGGCAACGGCGCGCTGCTGCCGCTGGACGGCCTTCCCCATTGCGGCGCGGTGGTCACCCGCACCCAGGACGAGCGCGCCGCCCGCCTCCTCACCCGGCTCGCCGCCGAACTCACCCGCCGGCAAGACCTGCTCGCCGCCGGCGGCTTCGCCGGGATCACCGAGCAGCGCGCCGCCGCCCCGGCCGGCCAGCGGCTGCCGCACATCCTGGTGCTGCTCGACCGGTGGGAAGGGTTCACCACCACCCTCGGCGAGGCCGGCGGCGGCGCCCTGACCGACGTGATCACCCGGATCCTGTCCGAGGGCGCCAGCGCCGGGGTGCACCTGGTCATGACCGGGGACCGGTCCCTGCTGGCCGGGCGGATCGCCGCGATGTGCGAGGACAAGCTGGTCTTCAAGCTGGCCGAGAGAGACGACTACGCCCTGGCCGGGCTGCGCCCCCGCGACCTGCCCGCCGACATCCCGCCCGGCCGGGCCTTCACCGCCGGCACCGGCACCGAGACCCAGGTCGCCCTGCTCGCCCCCGACCCCTCCGGCCAGGCCCAGGCCGCCGCCCTGCGCCAGGTCGCCGACTGGGCCGAGGCCCTGGACGCCGCCGTGCCCCGCGCACGGCGCCCGTTCCGCGTCGACGTCCTGCCGTCCCGGATCACCTTCGCCGAGGCCTGGCAGCTGCGCCCGCCCGGGGGCCAGTCGCCGCTGTGGGGCCTGGCCGGCGTCGGCGGCGACGAGCTCACCGCCCTCGGGCCCAACCTGTCCGACGGCGCACCGGCCTTCATCGTCGCCGGCCCGGCCCGGTCCGGGCGCTCATCAGTGCTGCTATCGATGACCCAGGCGTTTCTCTCCGGCGGAGCCCAGGTGATCCTGGTGACACCCCGGCCCTCCCCGCTCCGCTCCCTGGCCTCGCTCCCGGGAGTGGCCGCCGCGTTCGCCCAGCCCGACCTCGGCGAGGACGAACTCGCCGCGGCCATCGCCTCGCTCACCGCCCCAGGCGCCGTCGTGATCGACGACGCGGACCTGCTCGCCGACTGCGAGGCCGGCGGCGAACTCAGCAAGATCATCACCCGCGGTGGCGGCCGCCCCCTGGCCCTGGTCCTGGCCGGCGACCCGGACACCCTGGCCAGCGGGTTCGGCGGCTGGCAGGCCGACGCCCGCCGCGCGAGGCGCGGCTGCCTCACCGCCCCCCAGACCCTCCCCGAAGGCGACCTCATCGGCGCCCGCCTCACCCACGCCCACCTCGGCCACCCGGTCCGCCCCGGCCGCGCCCTGCTCAACCCCGGCGACGGCACCCTCACTACCGTCACCATCCCGGCAGGATTACCGTCGTCGCCGCGAAGTGCTCCGCGAGCAGCGCCGCCACCTGGCCGGCGGCCTGTTCGGGCAGCCAGTGCGAGGCGCCGTCGAGTTCGGTGAAGCGATAGGGCCCGGTGACGTAGTGCCCGCACAGCTCGGCCGCGGCCCGCGAGACGAACTGATCGCGGTTACCCCAGGCGAACATCGTCGGCACCCGGATCGGCCCGGCCGGCTCGCGCAGGCTGAACGGCATGGCCCGGTACCAGTTGAGCGGACCGCGCAGCACGGCCGGGTCCCGGGCCCGGGCGGCGTAGCGGTCCGCGCTGGCCGGATCGAGCCCGGTGCGCACCAGGGCGTCGCGGAAGGCCTGGCCGCCACGGCGGCCGAGCGCGCGCTCGGGCAGCCAGGGCAGCTGGCAGGCGGCCATGTACCATGAGCGGGCCGCCTGGCTGCTGGTGATCAGGGCCTGGGCGAACGCCTGCGGGTGCGGCACGGACAACGCGGCCAGCGAGGTCACCCGCCCCGGATGGCGGCCGGCCACGTACCAGGCCAGGGCAGCGCCCCAGTCGTGCCCGGCCAGGTGGAATCGTTCGGTTCCGGCCGCGTCGGCCAGGGCGAGCACGTCCGCCGCCAGCTGGGAGTTCCGGTACGCGGACCGGGCGGCCGGCCGGGCCCCTGGGGAGTAGCCGCGCAGGTCGGGCGCCAGGACCCGGTAGCCGCTCCCGGCGAGCGCGGACGTCACCCGGTCCCAGCAGCGGCGGTCCTGCGGAAAGCCGTGCAAGAGGATGGCGACGCCTTCCGGCCCGTCCCCGCCGGCCGCGGCGGTGTCGCTGACCTCAAAGCTGAACGCCGCGTTGGTAAAGCGCTCCATGCCGCCATCTTCCTCCCCCGGGGGCGCGCCGTCCGGCGCCTGGACCTGGATTCAGCAGCGCCGTGTTTGCCCAGATGGTCCGGGTCGCGCCCATGCACGACCATGGTCCTCACGGGCGGCTTGTGCCGGGATTGTGGTGATAGCACCGAGCCCGCATACCGGGCGCCCGCGACCAGGAGCCCGGCCCAGGCGCCCGTTCCATTATCTAGCTTGCCCGCGCGCGCTGCTAGTCGGCGGCGGCCGTGCTCGCAGCCCTGACGCCGACGGCGCACCGCTCAGACGGAGCCGCATCCTGCACGCCCCGCCCCTCGCCATGGGGCGACCCGCTCCTCATCGAGCAGGTCTGGCCGGCGCAAATACCCGATCATCAGCCGGACCGATTCAGCTGCGTCCCAGGTCAGCTCATAGCACCGGGCTGCGGACCTGCAGCGATCGGGTCCCAGCTGCCGGGCCAGCGACACGATCTCGGCCGAGAGCCGAGTGAGCTCCGGGCCATCCGCCGGGTTAACCGGCCACGGCTCCGTTCCGCCAACCGCGCCCAGCTGAGCGAACTGGTCCCCGAGCCAGCTCCAGGGATCAGCTGTCAGCTTCGCATCCCAGACCCGCGGGCAGGGCTCATGACCCAGGAACTGCGGATGGTAGTGCGCGACCCCGAACGTCCCCGGCGCGTCGGTAAGACGATCAAACAGGTCGGCGCGCCACAACGGCCGGTCCACGGCCACGAGCTGCGCGGCCGACTCGCTCCCTCGGCGCGGATGCGCCGCCAGCTCCCTCAGCTCGATCCGGGCGCCGTGCTCCATGGAGGCATCAGCGAGGTCGATCTCGAACCAGTGCCGGACGATGACCGCAGTGCGCGACAGGGTGAGAATGTACTGCACGGGCGCCTCCAGCAGGGCTCGGCGCTGCCATCTTGGTCGGCGCTCACATCGGGCCGACGCTGATCCGGCGCCGGCCACTGCAATTGTCGCGCACCCGCCAGCCGTCACGCCAAGCCCGGCTCTTTCCCAGAAGGGCCGCAGCGCGAACGTCCCGGCTGCCGCTACCGCGCTGACCGGTCTGGTTGCCTGCACCAGCCCTCAGATCGCCGCCGGGACGACGGCAGCGACTGTGGTGCTGCCCGGCCTGCTGGCGCCGGACGTAGCATCGGGCCAGGGCCTCCCGCCAGTGAAGGGAAGTGGGCTGGGATGAGCATCAGCCGC
>Ga0208565_1000363_pt1 | contig 35438 bp, 34 predicted proteins | sample Sb_taG_7_FD_187706 | JGI IMG/M metagenome (GOLD analysis project Ga0208565, IMG submission 187706) | Peat soil microbial communities from Weissenstadt, Germany - Sb_50d_2_FS metaG (SPAdes) (version 2) | ecosystem: Environmental > Terrestrial > Soil > Wetlands > Peat | place: Germany... | reverse complement strand
GCCCGTCGAGCCCCCGCCCGTCGAGCCCCCGCCCGTCGAGCCCCCGCCCGTCGAGCTCGCGCCCGTCCAGCTCGCGCCCGTCCAGCTCGACCAGGCCTTCCGGGTCCGCTAGGGCCTGCGCCCCCCGGGTGAGCGATGCGGCCCCGCATCCGCTTGGTGCGCACGCAGCCGCGTCCGGACTGATCACGCTCACCACGGTAAATCCGCCCACTGACATTTCTCCGCCGCCACGCCCAACCCGCCTCTTCCGTCCCGCAGGCCGCGTCCACCCCACGCCTCGCCAACGGTCCGCCTCGCGGTGTTATCAAGGTTGCCGATGAGCGGCGTGGCCGGGGTCATCCGAATTAACTTGTGCAGAAACTTCCCTATCGAGGCTGTCGCATATCTGGTTCCAGGCCAGTCCGCGCTTTCCGCCCAGGCCATGCCTGCCGCCCAGGCCATGCCTGCCGCCCAGGCCATGCCTGCCGCCCAGGCCATGCCTGCCACCCAGGCCATGCCTGCCACCCAGGCCATGCCTGCGCCCCGGGCCGGCAGCCGCCACCGCTTTCCCACATGCCCCGTGAGTCCCGCGCGCCCGCCCCGCAACCCGGATCCGCGGCCCTGCCCGCGGCCGTAACCGCCACGATGGAACATCGTGGCTGTCCTGGCAGCATCAATGCTCCATCGTGGCCGTAACGCCTGGGGGCCGGGACCGTGCCACGGACGCCCGCGGCGTGATCGAGGGCTGACCCACACCGGTTGGCGCCTCGGTAGACCCATGTGTCCCGCTTGCGACAGCCGTCACGCAGCCTCATCTGCCGCGTGCGCATCACGAGCACCGCGAGGCGCGCGGTCCCGCGGAAATGTCAGAGGGCGCCGTTAACGTGTGTCCGTCCATTCACGGAATGCATGGGAGGCGTCATGGAGATTGATTGCGACCGTTGCCAGATGCGCGGCGCTGGATGTCAAGATTGCGTAGTTACCGTACTTGAGTCGCGAAACGTGGCAAGCTTCTCGGCAACGGCGCCCGGTTATCTCGGAGAGGCGGAGGTGAAGGCGCTGGCTGTCCTCGCGGCGGCCGGCCTGGTGCCCCCACTTAGGCTTTCGCTACCCAGCTCGACGATTCTGCCTGGGGCGCGAGCCTGGAATCAACGAGTCTTTCCTGACACGAAAGCCTCGTGATGGTAGCGTATCGACCTCGTTCCCGCAGGTGAATCGCGGCATCGTAATGGAGTAGTTGGGATTAGGGGAATCGGTTGAATCGCCCTTTTCGCTTCACTACGCTGGCCCCAAAGTTGCCCGGCTGGTAACTAGGGCCGAAGACCTGGCAAACGCTCGGGTGGTTAGGACGACTTGGGGAGCGTGGTGGGTACGTGAGTACGCGGCTAGGGGGCAGCAGGTCCCGGATTCGCCGCGCTGTCGCGATCGCGGCTGGGCTGGTTGCGGTTGGCGGGCTTGTGGTCGGCGCCTCGGCTGCCGGCGCGGCTCCGCAGCCGACGGTCGACCAGGTCCAGGCCCGGATCAACCAGCTAACGTCGCAGTTCGACACGGTCAGTGAGCAGTACGATCAGGCCAGCCAGCAGCTTTCCGCCGCGCAGTCGAGGCTGTCCCAGGTTCGCGTGCACCTGAACCACGCCAACGCCCAGTTCCAGGCGGCGCAGGCCAACGTGGCGCAGACCGCCGCCGCGGCGTTCGAGGACACCGGGGCGACCTCCATCGCGGGCGTGCTCACCTCCGGCGACCCGTCGGTCGTGCTGCAGCAAGGCTCGCTGCTGATGGAGCTGTCCGGCAGCCGGAACGCCGAGACGCAGCAGCTGCTCACCGACGCCAGCCAGCTGGCCGGCGTCGAGCAGGAGATGCAGCGCACCGAGGCCGGGATCGCCAGCCTCAAGAGCCAGCTCGCAACGCACAAGAACTCCCTCGGCAAGCTCATCGCGACCGAGCAGGCGACGCTGGATGGCTTGACCGTGCCGCAGCAGCAGACGGTCGTGAGCAACTCGATAGGGGCTAACGGCAGCTCCGCGCCGCAGCAGTACAGCGGTCCGACCGGCAGCCAGGCGGACACGGCGGTCGCGTTCGCGTACAACCAACTCGGCTGCCCCTACGTATACGGCGGCACCGGCCCGTGCCACATGGGATTTGACTGCTCAGGTCTGGCCCAGGCCGCGTGGGCGTCGGCAGGCGTGCAAATACCGCGCGACAGCTATGAGCAGTGGGCCGCCCTGCCGCACGTCCCCGTCAGCTCCATTGAGCCCGGTGACCTGCTGATCTACAACGGCGAGGGCCACGTTGCCATCTACGTCGGCGGCGGCTACATCATCGACGCGCCGCAGACCGGGGAGGACGTGGAGAAGATTCCCATGAGCACGCCCTGGTACGCCGACAACCTCGACGGAGTGCTGCGCCCGTAACCGGGACCGTCCGCAGGTCCGCCCGGACGGCCCATCCCCGGTAGGCACAAGACCTGCCCAGGCACGGGGAATGCCCCGCCGGAACCGTACCGTCGGCGGTTGCCTAGCCTTATCGCGTGGAAGATGACGGGCTGCCCGGAAGGTGCCCCGATCCGGCGGCTCGTGATCACCATCGCCCAGGCCCGGGCCATCGGCCGTTTAGCCGCCCGCGCCAGGTCGTGATGATCCTCGTCTTCGATCTCGGCGGCCCGTTGGCCGCCTACGGCCTGCTGCGCTCGGCCGGGATGAGCGCCGTGGCCGCGCTCGTGATCAGCGGCGTGCTCCCGGCTCTGGGCATCGCCGCCGGCGCCCTGGTGGACCGGCGGCTCGACGTTCTCGGCGTGGTCGTCCTGGCCGGCATTGTGGTGGGCACCGTGCTGGGGCTGACCAGCCACAACGCCAGGCTCTATCTCCTCGAGGGGTCGGTTCCCTCGGCGTTGTTCGCCCTAGGGTGCCTGCTCTCACTCCGACTGCGGCAACCGCTGATCTTCCGCCTTGCAGTGGAGATCCTCGGCCCGGACACCCGGAAGGGCCGCGACGTCACCGCCGCCTGGCGGTACCCGGGATTCCGCCGGGCCTTCCGGACCATCACCGTGGCCTGGGGAGCCGGTTACCTCGTCGAGGCCGCCGTCCGGGTCGTGATCGTGGAGACGACGTCAACCGGGATCGCCCTGCTCTGCTCCAAACTGCTGCCCTACGTGTTCGTGCTCTCCCTGTCCGCCTGGACGCTGGTCTACGGCGAGCACGAGAAGAAGAAGGCCGAGCGCGCCGCCACCGCCAGCCAGGACACGAGCACGAGCACAAGCACAAGCACAAGCACAAGCACAGGCACAGGCACAAGTACAAGCACAAGCACAAGCACCGGAGCATCGCCCGCTCCGCCAGCCCGCTAAGGCCCCGCCGCCGCCCTATACACTCATCCGGTGCCTCGCACGCTGATCGTCACCAACGACTTCCCGCCCCGCCGCGGCGGCATCCAGTCGTTCGTGCACGCGCTGGCCACCCGGCTGCCCGCAGGCACGGTGACCGTGTACGCGCCGGCCTGGAAAGGCGCGGCGGAGTTCGACGCGCGGCAGCCGTTCCCGGTCATCAGGCACCCCACCTCGCTCATGCTGCCGGTGCCCGCCACCGCGCGCCGGGCCGTTGCCATCGCCACCGAACACGGCTGCGGCACCGTCCTGTTCGGCGCGGCGGCGCCGCTCGGCCTCATCACGCCGGCCCTCCGCAAGGCCGGAGTAACCAGGGCGGTCGCGCTGACGCACGGCCACGAGGCGGGCTGGGCCGCGCTGCCCGGCGCCCGCACCTTGCTGCGCCGCATCGGCGACGAGGTGGACGTGGTCACGTACCTGGGCGAGTACTTCCGGGTGCGGTTGGCCCGCGCGCTCTCGCCGGAGGCGGCGAGCCGGATGGTCCGGCTGGCACCGGGCGTGGACGTGACGTTCTTCCGCCCGGGCGCGGGTGGCGGCGCGGTCCGTGAACGACTCGGACTCAACCGCAGGCCGGTGGTGGCCTGCGTGTCCCGGATGGTTCCGCGCAAGGGCCAGGACACGCTGATCACGGCCTGGCCGCGGATAAGAGCACAGGTCAGCGGCGCGGTGCTGCTGCTCGTCGGCGACGGCCCCTACGCGCCCGCGCTGAAACGCCTGGCCCGGCGGCTCAATGTCAGCGACGACGTCATCTTCACCGGCCCGGTCCCATGGCCCGAACTCCCCGGCTACTACGACGCGGCGGACGTGTTCGCCATGCCCTGCCGTACGCGCCGCGGCGGGCTGGACGTGGAGGGTCTCGGCATCGTCTATCTGGAGGCGTCAGCCACCGGCCTGCCGGTGATCGGCGGCGACTCAGGCGGAGCCCCGGATGCCATCCTCGACGGCGAGACCGGGTACGTCGTCAACGGCGCGACAGCGGTGGCCAAGCGCGTCACTGAGTTGCTGTCCGACCCCGCGAAGGCCAGGGCCATGGGGGAGAAGGGCCTGGCGTGGGTGGACCGGGAGTGGCGTGAAGAGCTTTCCGCCGCCCGCCTCGCCGCGATCTTGGCGGGCTAAGCCTCCAGCTCGTGCCTAAGCCCGGCCCAAGTGCGTCTAAGGCCCCTCTGAGCAGGCGAAATAGGGATTTCCTCCGATGCGGTGCGGGGGGTCTTACCGCGAGACTCAATGGTGAACGGCCGAGGTAGCGGCCGGCGCATCGAGGAGGAACGATGAAAGCCATGATGACGTGGCGAGCCACGGGACCAGCCCGGCTCAGCTTCGGGCTGGCCCGGATCGCCCATCGCATCGCCAAGGTCGTCGCCGAGTGCAACTACGCCCAGCGCCGGTCCTTCGCGATCATGACGAACCCGGACAGCTACCTGACCGACCGGGACCGGGCGCCCGACACGTACGCCGAATTCCTGTTCCGCACCTCAGGCGGGCTGCTGCACGAGCCGGCCTCCGCCCAGCGGGCCCACGGCCGGCTCCCCGCCTGAAGCCAGGGAGACCAGGGAGACCAGGGAAAGGAGACCAGGGAAACCAGACACTCAGGAGTACAGCGCGTCGATGTCGGAGGCGAAGTCCTTGAGCAGCACGCTCCGGCGAATCCCGAGCTTGACGCTGAGCTGGCCGGCTTCCTGGGTGAAGTCCACGTCCAGGATCCGGAACTTCCTGATGGACTCCGCCCGGGACACCGCCTGGTTAGCGTCATCGACCGCGTTCTGCACGGCGGCGATCAGATCAGGGTCGTCGCGCAGCGCCGCGATCGTCGCGTCGGCCGGCTTGCCGTGCCTTGCCTTCCACAGCTCGAACGCCTCGGGGTCCAGCGTGATCAGCGCCGCGACGAACGGCTTGCCGTCCCCGACCACCATGCACTGGCTGACCAGGCCATGGCTGCGGAGCCTGTCCTCGAGCACCGCGGGCGCGACGTTCTTGCCTGCGCCGGTGACGATCATCTCCTTCTTCCGCCCGGTGATCCTCAGGAAGCCTTCCTCGTCGAGTTCCCCGACGTCACCGGTACGGAACCAGCCGTCCTCGGTGAAGACCTCCTTGGTCGCCGCCTCGTTGCGCCAGTAGCCGGGGAAGACGTTGACTCCCCGGATCAGGATCTCGCCGTCCTCGGCGATCCTGATCGCGACGCCGGGCAAGGGCATGCCGACGGTGCCTATCTTGACCCGGTCCGGCCGGTTGACGGTCGCCGCGCCGGTCGTCTCGGTCAGGCCGTATCCTTCGAGCACGGTCACGCCGGCGCCGCGGAAGAAGTGGCTGAGCCGTTCGCTCAGCGCGGCGCCGCCGGAGGCCGCGTACTGCGTCCGGCCGCCGAGCGCGGCCCGCAGCTTGCCGTAGACCAGCCGGTCGAACAGCGCATGCTGGGTGCGCAGGCCGAGTGCGGGGCGGCCGGGCTCGTCAAGCGACCGGCTGTAGGCGATCGCCACCTCGGCCGCGCGGCCGAAGATCGCGCCCTTGCGCTCGCTGACGGCTTTCTGCTCCGCGCTGTTGAAGACCTTCTCGAACACCCGCGGCACCGCGAGGATGAACGTGGGCCGGAACGAGGCCAGGGCGGGCAGCAGCGCGGTCAGGTCCCCGCAGTGCCCGAGCACGATCCCGCCCTCGATGCAGCCCACCTCGATGATCCTGGCGAAGACGTGCGCGAGCGGCAGGAACAGCAGGGTGCTGGCGTCCACGGTCTCCGCCACGATCGCCAGCGGCCCGTGGAACGCGTTGCGCACGTCGGCGAGCAGGTTCTCGTGGGTCAGCTCGCAGCCCTTCGGGCGTCCGGTGGTGCCCGAGGTGTAGATGACCGTGGCCAGGTCGGACGCCTTGGCCGCGGCGGCGCGCTCGGTGATGACCTCGTCGCCGACGTCCGCGCCGGCCGCACGCAGGGAGTCCAGGCCCGGATCGATCCGCCACACCTGCGACAGCTCCGGCACCCGGTCCCGGAAGCCGCCGATCATGTCCTCGAAGCCGGCCGTCTCGGCGAAGCAGGCGCGCGCGCCCGAGTCCGACAAGATCCATTCGGCCTGCTCGGCGGAGGAAGTCTCGTAGACGGGCACGGTCACGGCGCCCGCGGTCCAGATGGCGTAGTCGATCAGCGTCCACTCGTACCGGGTATGTGACATCAGTGCGACCCGGTCCCCGACGCCGATGCCCGCCGCGACCAGCCCCTTGGCCACCGCGACGACCTCGGCCTTGAACTGGCTCGCGGTCACGTCGGTCCAACCCCGAGAAGAACCCGAAGGTCCGGGGCGGCGCAGCAGCACCGCCTGCGGCTGTTCGGCGGCCCGGCGGAAGACGGAGCTGGCCAGGTTCGCGGTCGCGGGGATCTCCGCCAGGGCCGGAAGGCTGAATTCGCGCACGGCATCTCTCCACTGAGGTAGCGCTGCTTGGCAGTACCAGCTTAGGAGTACCAGCTTAGGCTGGCTGCCAGTCGTTTCCTGGTTACGATCTTGCGCCCCGTCCGGCTTACCGTGGTGTCATGCGAGTCCACGTGGTGAGCGACGTACACGGCCGCGTGGATGCGCTGGCCCGCGCGGCCGAGGGTGCCGACGCGCTGATCTGCCTGGGTGACCTGCTCCTGTTCCTCGACTACGCCGACCACGGCCAGGGCATCTTCGCCGACCTGTTCGGCGCGGAGGCGGCGGGCAAGTACGTCCAGCTGCGCACCGCGAAGAAGTTCGACGAGGCCAGGGAGTTCTCGCTCAGCCTGTTCGCGGGCCGGCCGGAGAGCCGCGCCAGCCTCTTCGAGGCCGCGATGACCAGGCAGTACGCCGAGCTGTTCGGTGCCCTCCCCGAACCCGCCTACCTGACCTACGGCAACGTCGACGTCCCCGGCATGTGGGAGCGGTTCACCAAACCCGGGCATCGCGTCCTGGACGGCGGCACGGCCGAGCTGGACGGCTGGACCTTCGGTTTCGTCGGCGGCGGGCTGAGATCGGTCTACCGGACACCGAACGAGATGAGCGAGGAGGAGTTCCGCGCCAAGATCGAGGCGGTCGGTGAGGTGGACGTGCTGTGCACGCACATCCCGCCCGCCGTCCCCGAACTTCTCTACGACACCGTGGCCCGGCGTATGGAGAAGGGCAGCGTGGCGCTGCTCGACGCGATTAAGGCCACCCGCCCGAGGTACTCGATCTTCGGGCACGTGCATAATCCGCTGGCCCGCAGGACGAGGGTCGGCGTCACGGAGTGCCTGAACGTGGGACATTTCCGCGCCACCGGCGCCCCATTTGTCCTGCAGTGGTAACGGGTACCATCATGGGTAGGAGGCGTCAGGTGTCGGAATCCCCAGGCGATGGCCAGCCAGAAACTAGCGGCCCGTCGCAGAGCAGTAACCCGCCGCGAAGCAACGGCAACGGCAACAACAACAGCGGTCAGTCCCGGACCAACGGCCAGTCAGGCAGCCGTAGCCAGTCGGGCAGCGGGCGCGGCGCGTCCAGGGGAAGCGACCCCGTCGCCGACTTTCAGCGCTGGCTGATGAAGGCGGGCGCGCGCAGCATGGCGAACCAGGTCGCGGACCAGGTCAAGCGCACTCTCGGCGCCGAACGGCGGGACAGCGGCGGCGACGTGTGGGACACGGCTACGAACGAGGTGCCGCCCAGCGAGCCGCCGGAGTGCCAGTGGTGCCCGGTCTGCCAGGCGGCCCGCGCGGCCCGGACGGGCGCCGCCGGGGGTCTCGGCGCGAGCCTGGCTAACGCGGGCGGGGTGCTGGCGTCCGTGGTCCAGGATGCCTTCTCCGCCTTCGAGCAGGTCCTGAAGACCCAAGATCAAAACCATTCGGCCGAACGGCCCGGGGCTTCGCCGCCACGGACCGGTGCGTCAGATCGCGGGGAACCCGGTCAGTGACGCTCGCCATTGGCGTTGATGTCGGTGGCACGAAAGTCGCGGCGGGAGTGGTCGACGAAGACGGCCAGATCATCGCCAAGCTGAAGAGATCGACCCCGGCGGCCAGCCCGGCCCGCACCGAGCAGGCCATCGCCGACGCGGTGACCGAACTCCTCGCCAGCTGCCAGGGCCAGGTCACCGCCATCGGGATCGGCGCGGCCGGGTTCGTTGACAGCGCCCGCGCGACCATCTTGTTCGCGCCCAACCTGGCCTGGCGCGACGAGCCGCTGAAACAGCGGGTGGAGGAGCGTCTCGGCCGCGAGGTCGTGGTGGAGAACGACGCGAACGCCTCGGCCTGGGCCGAGGCCCGGTTCGGCGCGGCCCGCGGGTACCGCGACCTGATGCTGGTCGCCCTGGGAACCGGCATCGGCGCCGCCATCCTGATCGGCGGCGAGCTCTACCGCGGCCGCTGGGGGATGGCGGGTGAGCCCGGCCACATCCGGGTGGTGCCCGAGGGGCGGCTGTGCGGCTGCGGGAACCGCGGCTGCTGGGAGCAGTACTGCAGCGGGAACGCGCTGGTCGCCGAGGCACGCGAGTTCGCCAGGCGCACTCCGGAAGGCGCCATGCGGCTGCTGCAGCTGGGCGGGGGAGTACCCGAGGGCATTTCCGGCCCGGTGATAACCCGGGCCGCGACCGAGGGCGACCCGGCCGCGCTGCGCTGCTTCCAGATCGTGGGCGGCTGGCTCGGCCAAGGGCTGGCCGACCTGGCCGCGATCCTCGATCCGGCTTGCTTCGTGATCGGCGGCGGCGTCTCCGAGGCGGGCGACCTGCTACTCGATCCCGCGCGGGCCGCCTTCGAGCGCGCGCTGACCGGCCGCGGCCGCCGGCCGCTGGCCGAGATCAGGGTCGCGCAACTCGGCGAGGACGCCGGGATCGTCGGCGCCGCCGACCTGGCCCGGGTGAGCAGCCAGGCGGCGCCTATTCAGAGCACGGCCGCGGCCCGCCAGACCACGGCCCTTCAGACGACGGCACCGTCGTCGTCGTCCGGGCCGCCCGAGCCCGGGTCGTTCATCCGCAGCACGAGTATGGCGAACCCGGCCACGAACGCGGCGACTGCACAGAACGCGGCGATACCCGACACCGACCAGCCCGCCGCAGTGGCGACGACCAGGTAACCAGGCCCGCCGAACAGTGCCGCCCAAGCGCCCTTGGCGATGGGGTCCAGCGAGGGCAGCGGCGGCGGCGCGGGCGGGATGAAGTGCTCGTCGTCGTCCTGCGGCGCGGGCCGCGGCGGTGCCTTGCGCGCCCGGATCTTGCGCGCGCGCGTACTGTGCGCGGCCGCCCGCCGATCTCGCCGTGGGGCCGGGATCACATCCGGTTCAGAGGTCTCCGGCCGCCCGCCCGGATCGAACGCCCGCCGCACACCCTCATCGTCAAACCCCCGTATCCCCTCTACCCCGCGCGCCCCCCGCGTATGGTCGGCACCTCTAGCCCCAGGGGAACCTCCAGGCCCGCGCGCTCCGTCAGGCCCCCGCAATCCCTCGGACCCAGCAGGTCCATCCGCCCCCCACGCCCCTTCAATCTCGTCCGCGCCCCGTACATCCCAATTCCCGCGAGTCCCTTGTGCATCGCCCGCCCCGGGCGGCTCCCCTGACCCGGACGGCCCAGCGGAACCTTGAGCATCCCCGGTCCCGAAACCGTCTAGCGCACTTTCGACCCCGTCGGCCCCGTGAACCCCGTCAGCCTCGTGAACCCCGGACGTCCCGTCTGTTCCGTCCGTTGCCCGGGCGGCCTGGTCACGCGGGCCCTGCACGTCTTCGCGTTCAGGCCAGGGTGCCGGTCCGGCCGCGGTCGTGGGCTCCTCGAACCGAGCGACCAGATCACGCCACGCCGCGTCCTCGTCGCTCTCTCTGCTCTCCGTGTTATCCCAGTCCGGCACGTCCCCACCGATGTCCGAATCGAAGCCTGCCTCCACGATAGCCCCGCACGGTCCGGTGCCGGGAGGGTAAATCTCAGGAGTACAGGTGCTTATTCGCCCAAGCCAGAAGGATTAAGCCCAGAAGGATTAAGCCCAAGGCGTATTAAGGCTGTTGCTCGCTGGTATCGTCACCCGCCGCCCGGGTCGCGTGCTCAGCTTCGGCTTGGCGTGTGGTCTGCGGGTCGGCCGTTGTCTTGGGCCGGTGCGCGGCTTCGGCGCGCCGGGCGGCCCGCCCGGTTTCCGCACGCTGCGATTCGGCGGCGGCATACGGCAGCGCCCGCCGGGCCTCGAGCCAGCGCGAGGCGTTAACCATCTCGGGCGACGGGGCAGGAGGTTCCACGCCTTCCAAGTTAGTGGGTCGCAAACCGGCCGTCGACCACACGGACGGTCGCTATGCGCCGGCTAGCCGACGTGATCCTGGATGAACTTGCCGCTACCCTCGAAGATGGCCTGCGCGTCGTTATCAAGCGTCGCGACGTGATAGCTGTCGGCGCATTCGCGCACGGTCAGCTGGCCGCCGGGCAGCCCCGCCAGCAGCGCTCGCATGCTCGCGGGCCCGACGACGTGGTCGGTAGTGCTGTGGTAGACGAGCACTGGCTGGGTGACGTCGCCGAGATGCCTGACCGTCGTGCCCCACAGCTTCGGCAGCGTGGCCGTGGCCCGAACCGGCACCCGGTCATAGCCGACCTCATGTGCGCCCGGTTTCTTGATGTCGCTGGTGATGCCGGGCAGCGACCGCAGCACGTGCTTGAGCACCGGAGCGAGCAGGAACAGCCGGGTGTCCGGGGCTAGCGACGGGTTGACCAGCACCAGGCCGCGCACAGCGCTGCCGTGGGCCTCGGCCAGCCGCAGCGCGAGGCAACCGCCCATGGAGATCCCGAACACGAAGGTCTGCTCGCACCGGCTCGCCAGCCTGGCGAACGCGGCGTCTACCTCGGCGTACCAGTCGTCGCCGCCGGTCCGGGCCAGGTCCTGCCAGGTGGTGCCGTGCCCGGGCAGCCGGGGGAGGCTGACCGTCAGGTCCTGCCCGGCCAGGTAGTCGGCCCAGCCGCGCAGCGTCTGCGGGCTGCCGGTGAAGCCGTGGCACAGCAGCACGCCGACCGGGCCGCCTGCGGCCTCGAATGGTTCCGCGCCTGGAAGCACTGGTGACATGGTGGCAGTGTATTTCCCGCTCGCCTCCGGGGCCCCGCCCACCTCCCCGTCCCCCTTCACTGGCATCGCCTTGCTTGCCTGGCGCCTGCGGCGGCGGGCTTTCGTCGCTCGTTCCTCGCGCCTGGGGTGGGTCCGTGGGGGAAGCTCAGTCCAGGCGATGCCGCGCCCCTTTGGCTCCCGGGACGTGGGACGATTGTGACCGTGTTCTACTGGCTCACGAAGTACACGCTCGGGATGACGCTGAAGATCCTCTTCCGGCCCCGTGCGTGGGGCGTCAAGAACGTTCCCCGAACGGGCCCGGTCATCCTGGCGAGCAATCACCTGTCGTTCTCCGACCATTTCTTCGGGCCGCTGCCGGTGCCGCGGAAGGTGATCTTCCTGGCCAAGTCGGAGTACTTCACCGGGCGCGGGCTGAAGGGCCTGATCAGCAAGGTTTTCTTCACCGGGGTCGGCCAGATTCCGCTCGACCGGGCTGGCGGGCCGGCGAGCGAGCAGGCGATCAGGACCGGCTTGGGCGTCCTGGCGGCCGGGCACGTGCTCGGCATCTACCCGGAAGGCACCAGGAGCCCGGATGGCCGCCTGTACCGGGGCAAGACCGGGGTCGCCAGGCTCGCCGTCGAATCGGGCGCTCCGGTGGTCCCGTGCGCCATGATCGACACGTTTCAGTTCCAGCCGCCGGGCACGCTCTGGCCGAACACGCGGTTCCGGCCCGCCGTGCGGTTCGGCGAGCCGCTTGACTTCTCCCGCTACCACGGCCAGGAGGCCGACGGCCAGTTGCTGCGGGCCATCACTGACGAGATCATGCGGGCGATCGCGAAGCTTTCCGGCCAGGAGTATGTCGATATCGACGCCCGCCGTGCCAAGGCCGAGTTGGCCGTCGGCGGCCAGCGGGACGAGGGCGGGGATGGCGGCAGCCGTCACGACCAGACGGCCGGCCAAGATGATAGCGATTTGGGTGATGTTGCCGGGGCTGGTGACACCTCCTGACGCCCCAACTGGGGCGGGTCGGCTTTTAGTTTCCCCCGGCTCGTGCCGCAGCCATCCGCGCGGGGCTCTCGCCCACTATGGTGGGTGACATGCGAGTGGGAGTTCTCACCGGTGGCGGCGACTGCCCCGGCCTCAATGCAGTTATCCGCGCCGTCGTCCGCAAGGGCGTGCAGGAGTACGGCCTGGAATTCGTCGGGTTCCGCGACGGGTGGCGAGGGCCGCTCGAAGGCGACACGATGCCCCTGGACGTGCAGGCGGTGCGCGGCATCCTGCCGCGCGGCGGCACGATCCTCGGAACGTCCCGGACGAACCCGCTGAAGAGCACGGGCAGTGGCGGCCGCAACGGCATCGAGCGGATCAAGGACAACCTGGCCGGCCTGGGTGTCGACGCGCTGATCGCGATCGGCGGCGAGGACACGCTCGGCGTGGCTGCCCGCCTGGGCGAACAGGGGGTCCCGGTCGTCGGGGTGCCGAAGACGATCGACAACGACCTCAGCGCCACCGACTACACCTTCGGCTTCGACACCGCCGTGAACATCGCCATGGAAGCGATCGACCGGCTGCACACCACGGCGGAAAGCCATCACCGGGCGCTGATCGTCGAGGTGATGGGCCGGCACGCCGGCTGGATCGCGCTGCACGCGGGCCTCGCTGGCGGCGCCAACGTGATCCTCATCCCGGAGCGGCCATTCGACATCGAGCGGGTCTGCGCCTACGTGCAGCACCGGTTCCAGACCAGGTACTCGCCGATCGTGGTCGTCTCCGAGGGAGCCCACCCGGTGAGCGAGCAACTCGCCACCAGCACCGAGCAGCTCGACTCGTTCGGGCACGTGCGGCTGGGCGGCGTGGGACAGATGCTGGCCGAGGAGATCGAGAAGCGGACCGGCAAGGAGGCCCGCTACACGGTGCTCGGCCACGTCCAGCGCGGCGGCACGCCGACGGCGTTCGACCGGGTGCTGGCCACCCGGTTCGGCGTGCACGCGGTGCAGGCCGTCCACGACGAGGCGTTCGGCGTGATGGTGGCGCTGCGCGGCACCGACATCATCCGCGTGCCGCTCGCCGAGGCGACCAGCCAGCTCAAGCTGGTCCCGCCCCAGCGCTACGCCGAAGCCGAAGTCTTCTTCGGCTAACCCCTACCACCCCTGCGCTCACCGCAAGCGCAGCAGTCACTGTCGTGACACGCCCGCGACCGTGTTGATTCATCGCCGTCATGATCGTGTGCATTTACCCCCGTCCGACGGGGGTAAATGCACACGATATCTGCATCGCGTAGGCGATCATGCTCATGCTTACCTTCAGTACCGTCTGCGCTGGGGCGGCATGGTCCGTGGTGCTGCGGACTGGGCGGGATTCCCGGGCCAGAGGGCTGGGGGTGGCGCCGGGGCTGTCACCGAGGACCGTTCGGGATAAGGATCTTGATTTTGGGTTTGCGGTTGGCGTCCGGCCATGCCTATACTCGTCTACGAGTACTTGAAAGCAAGTCCTCGGTGACGATGACTCGGATGCGAAGTGATCGGGATGGCCCAGCAGCGGAGGACAGGGCGACGGAAGGTTAGTAACCTGCTGGCGCTGTCGCTGCTCACGTTGCTGACGGAGCGGCCGATGTACCCGTACGAGATGGCCACAACCCTGCGCGAGCGCGGCAAGGACCAGGCGATCAAGATCAACTGGGGTTCGCTCTACACGATCGTGCAGAGCCTGGAGAAGCACGGCTTCATCGAGGCCGTGGAGGTCGCCCGGGAGGGCAGGCAGCCGGAGCGGACCACCTACCAGATCACCGATGCGGGCCAGGCCGAGCTGAAGGACTGGCTGCGCGAGCTGCTCAGCGTGCCCGAGCGGGAGTACACCAGGTTCGAGGCGGCCCTCGGCGACAGCGCCGTCCTGCCGCCGGACGAGTTCATCGACCTGCTGCAGCAGCGGCTAGATGCGCTGGAGGCGGCCAACGCCGAGCACCAGGCGGGGCTGGACGCGCTGACCAACCAGATTCCCCGGCTATTCCTGATCGAATCGGAGTATTACCTGGCGCAGCGCCGGGCCGAGGCGGAGTGGGTGCGGGGCCTGCTGAAGGAGTTCACCGATGGCACCTTCCCCGGCATAAACGCCTGGCGGCACTTCCACGCCACCGGGGAGCCTCCGGACGATGTTCTCGCGCTCATTGAGCAGGAAGGAGCGAGGGCAACAGAGAGCTAAGCAAAACGACCCCGGCCTGGTGCGGCAACACCAGCGGCCGGGGCCGTCAACCTCACATCGATCCCGCGAGTACGCGGAACCCGAGGTCCCACCCATAAGAGTAGCCGGGTTTCTCCTCGCGGGGCTGGATCGTCGCGATCCGTCAACCGACAGGAGTTACCAGTGAGTTCTCACGACTGCGCCATCGAGGCGCGTCAACTCGTCAAGACCTACGCCGTGCCCGGAATCAGGCAGGGCAAGAAGCACGGCATCCGGGCGCTGGACGGGCTGGACATCAGCGTCCCGCGCGGCATGATCTACGGCCTGCTCGGACCTAACGGAGCGGGCAAGAGCACCACCGTCAAGATCCTCACGTCGCTGGCTAGGCCAGACTCCGGGACAGCCCGCGTCGAGGGCATCGACGTGCTGGCCCGGCCGGGCCAGGTCCGGCACGTGATCGGGGTCGTGGCGCAGCGGTCCGGCGCCGACCCGACCGCCACCGGCCGGGAGAACCTGATCCTGCAGGGCCGGCTGTACGGGATGCGCAGCGGTGCCGTGCGGGCCCGCGCAGACGAGCTGCTCGCGCACTTCGGGCTGACCGAGGCGGCTGGACGGCTGGTCAGGACCTATTCCGGCGGAATGCAGCGCCGCCTGGACGTCGCGCTCGGGCTGATGCACCGGCCCGCGGTGCTGTTCCTCGACGAGCCGACGACGGGCCTGGACCCGGAGTCCCGGGCCGCCATGTGGCAGGAGATCGCCCGGCTGGCGGGCGGAGAGGGGATGACGGTGCTGCTGACCACGCACTACCTGGAGGAAGCTGACCGGCTGACGAGCCGGCTCGCGATCGTGGACCGCGGCCGGGTCGTCACCTCGGGAACGCCCGACGAACTCAAGGGCGAACTGCGCGGCGACGCCGTGCACGTCGAGCTTCCCGCCGGCGCCGACGCGAGCCTGGTCCGGCGGGTGCTGGCTGGCTTGCCGGCGGTGCGGGACGTGGTCATCGCCGGCCGTGACGTGTCCGCCCGCAGCGACGACGGCGCGGCTGCCGTCCCGGTCGTGCTGGCGGAATTGCAGCGGGCCGGCGTCAACGCCGTGTCGGTGGCCGTGGCGCGGCCGTCGCTGGACGACGTGTACCTGCGGCACACCGGGCGCCGCTACAGCGAGTCGGAGACCCCAGAGCACGACGAACAGGTGAATGAGCTCGAAACCGCAGGGGTGAGCAAGTGATGACGGCCATGCAGATCGATTCCGACCCTTCGACCCCTCCGAACCCGGCGATTCCGTCCGGAACGGCACGGTTCCAGGCGGCCCAGTCCAACACCGTGCCGTTCCGGACGACCCTGGCGCACACCTGGTACCTGACCGGCAGGAAGATGCATGCCCTAGTCAGGCAGCCGTGGGTGCTGGCGTTCAGCGTCGTGCAGCCGGTGATCTGGCTGTTCTTGTTCGGGCAGCTGTTCCGCCGGGTCATCGACATCCCGGGCTTCGCCTACCACGGCACCTACCTGGACTACCTGGTGCCCGGACTGATCGCGATGAACGCCATGTCCAACAACATGTGGGCGGGCATGACGATGATCGAGGAAGTCGAGCGCGGCACGCTGAACCGGTTCCTGGCCGCCCCGGCCAGCCGGATCGGGATCATGAACGCCTCCGTGGTGGAGCAGGCGGTCAGCACGACCGTACAGTCACTGATCATCGTGGCGCTCGGCCTGGCCGGCGGGGCACGCTACCACGGCGGGGTCGCCGGGGTGGCCGTGATGGTCGCGGCGTCAATCCTGGTCGGCGTGGTGTTCGGCGCGCTGTCCAACGCAGTCGGCATGACGCTGCGCTCCCGTGAGGCGATCATCGGCGTGTACACGTTCTTCATGCTGCCGCTGATGTTCCTGTCCTCGGCGTTCATGCAGACTCAGCTGATGCCGGGCTGGATGCAGGCCATCGCGTCACGCAATCCGCTCAACTGGGTAGTCCAGATCGGCCGCAGCGCGGTCTCCGCCCAGCCCGACTGGGCCGCGATCGGGGTGCGCTGCGGCGGGCTGCTGGTGCTCGCGGTGGCGTGCGTGGCCGTGTCGGTGGTGACGTTCCGCTCGTACCAGAAGAACGTCTGAAACTACAGGCCGGAACGGCGGGGCTACGGGAGTTCTCCGGGTCCTCGCCGTTCCGGCCTGCTCTGGCGTACCCCGTCCTCAGTATGCTTGCTGGGCGCGGGCCGCCGGCGTCAGCACCTCGCCGACCGCCTCGACCATCCGCGTCATCTCATAGGAGACCAAGTCCGTGTCGCAGTCCGGCGCGGCGAGGACGGCCAGGCTGGAGCCGTCGCTGATTGCTTTGACGAGCATCAGCCCGGCTTCCATCTCGACCAGCGCCTGCGTGGGCTGGCCTGCCTCGAAGATCCGCGCCGCGCCCTGCATCAAGCTGACCAGCCCGGCGGTGATGGCCGCGAGCTGTTCGGCGAAACCAGGGGGGATGTGCTCCGACAGAGCCAGCGGTACACCGTCCGCGGACACCACGACTGCGTGAGCGACGTCCACGACTCGCGAGGTGAAGTCGGTGATCAGCCAGTCCAGGTCCTGACGGTATGCGTAACTCAACGATCCGCTCCCTCTGCTGTGCGGGGTGTCTGGCCCTCGGCCCGGCGAGCTCCGCGCTGGAACCCGCTCAGGCGGCTGCGAGCCATCTCAGGTGATCGCTGCGGCCGCGACGCTGCTGGCGTCCGCGGCTCGTGACCATCTGCCGGACGGCTGGTTACTCCGCTGTCTGCCTGGCGGCCGCCCCCCGCAGATCCGGGCAGGAGATTCGCCCGCGGGACGCGTACGGGCAGTCCGGCGGCGGTGCTGTCGCCGCGGACCGGATCGGCGATGATCTGGGCGGCGTGCCTGCCTTCAGCCCACGCGTCTGTGCCGGATGGCCTGTCGCCGCCCGCCTGTGGGGCGGCCCCGGGTGGCGTGCCGCCGTTCCCGGCCGCAGGAGTTGCCGACGGCCGTTGGCTGCTAAACCAGCTCGACGTCGCCGCGGCCTGCACCGGCTCGCGCGCGCCGACGCCGTTTTGCGTGGCTCCGGCGACGGCAACCGGCCGGTCAGTCGTGGACCGGCCATCCGGAGCGGAGCGCACGGCGCTGCTGTGACGGCCGGTTGTCCGCCTGGCCTGGAAGTCGGCTTGAGCGGCAGGCGGTTGCGCTTGCGGTTGCGACCACCCGCCGTACGGACGGGCTTGCCGCTCGATGAGGCTGTCCGGCAGCCATACCAGAGCGGTCAGCCCCTGCGGGGTCGAGGCCCGCAGCCGAACCCGCACCCCGTGTCGTTCGGCCAGCCGCGCCACGGCGAACAGCCCCATGTGCCGGGATACCGATACGTCAATCACCGGCGGATTGATCAGCCGCAGGTTCATCTCGGCGAGCCGGGCCTCGGAAATGCCGACCCCGCTGTCGCTGACCTCGATCAGCACGCCCCCGCTGCTCAGTTCCTGGGCGGACACGCGTACCTGGGTGTCCTTGGCGGAGAATATCGTGGCGTTCTCGATGATCTCGGCGAGCAGGCGCACGATGTCGGATACCGCCTGCCCGGAGATGGCGACCCCGGGCTGAACGCTCAGCCCGACCCTGGCGTACTGCTCGATCTCCGATGTCGCAGCCCGGGTCACGTCCGCGAGCGACACCGGTTCGCTCCACTTCCGCGCGCTGTCGTGTCCGGCGAGCAGGAGCAGGTTCTCGGAGTTCCGGCGCATCCGGGTGACCAGGTGGTCCATCGAGAACAGGTAGGACAGCCGATCCGGATCTTCCTCGTTCTGTTCCAGGGAGTCGATCGTGCGCGCCAGCCGCTCGATCAGCGACTGGCTGCGCCGGGACAGGTTGACGAACATCGCGTTGAAGCTGTTGCGCAGCATCGCCTCGTTGCCGGCGAGCCGCACCGCCTCCGAGTGCACCTGGTCGAACGCGCGGGCGACCTGTCCGATCTCGTCCGAGGACGGCACGTCGATCGGCGCGACCTCCACGCTCGCAGCAGGGTCCGCGGCCTCGGCTAGCTGCCGCACCCGCTCCGGCAACTGCACCGTGGCGATATCAAGTGCGCCTGCCCGCAGCCTGCGCAGCGGCAGGATCATGGACCTGGCGACGATGAGCGTCGCGACCAGCACAAGGAGCAGAACCACCGCGGTCAGGATGGCGGTGAACTGCGCGGACTGCTCCGCGCCCTGCTGCAGCACCTGACTGCGCGCGACGATGTTCCTGGCTATCTGCTGCTCGACGGTCTGCATGTCATCGACCGTGCTGGACATCGCCTGGTACCACTCCGTGGGCGCCTGGTTCGGGCCGATGTTGAGTGACGAGAGGTCCAGGCTGGCGCTGGTGAGGATGAGATCTTCGATGCCCTCTGCTTCGTTCACCTTCGGGCCGGCGACAGTATTGCTGAAAAAGCTCTGTTCAGCGGGCGTGGCTGTCGTTTCGAAGGACGCCTTGTCACCGAGTTCCTCGAACAGCGCGGTATTCAGCGCCGGCTGCTCAGCGTCACCGAAAAACTGCTGCGTAAGCGCGTGGTAGAGGAGTGCGCGCTGCTGGGCGGCCCAGTCCTTCGCCAGCGACAGGGAGTTGAGCGTCCGGACGTCGTTGACGAGGCCCGGGTCCGAGATGCCCTGCGCGATCTGGTCGTTCAGCGTGATCATGTCGCCGATGGGGGGCGCGTAGTCGGCGATCACGGCCAGCGCGTCCTGGCTGGTCTGGGCCGTGCTGCGCAGCGCCTCAAGCCCGTTCGGCGTGATCACGGATTGCACGGTAGCCACGCTGGCCTGGATGTTGGCCGGGAACGAACCGCCGATGCCAGCGGCGAGCGACTGGACCCTGGCGGCGGCGGCGTTTGTCGTGTTGTACCAACGCTTGAGGACACTGGAGCTGTTGCCAGAGATGACCCCGGTCGTCTCGTCGCGTTCGTCCTCCAGGGCCTGCACCAGTCCGGTGACCTGCTGTCCGAGGCTGGCGAGTTGCGACACGCGGCCGAATCCGGCCGCGCTGTCAGCCGCCGCCGATACCCGCAGGCCGCCGAAGACCAGGCCCATGACCAGCGCCATCACGATCACTGCGATCAGCCGCCAGAGCACCGGCCAGTTCCGCAAGGTGAGTGCCCGCGAACTCAGGAAGTGCGAGGCCGTCGATTTCGTGGCGCGCTCATCGTTCTTGCCGGAGCGCAGCTTGGCGCTCACCACCCCATGGTTTCCCATTGCTCATGTCCTTGCTGGTTACGCGCCCGTTTCAAGCCGCCTCGCCACCGACGGGACCGGCGCGGCCGGGACGCCCCAGGCCAGCGTTTTCCCCTCCGGCGGCACCGAGATGGGCTGCCGCCACTCTAATGGGGCGGTTGTACAAAATATCGGGAAATAGCGATCTAGCGGTACGGTAGTTTCTTGTGATTTCTAGGCTGCGCAACGTGATGACCCCGCTGTTGCTCGCCTCGGTCATGGCCGGGGTCAGCTGACCCACGGCGGCTTGGTGGCGATGATCGGGCTGGCCCCGGGGTCGCCGGTCGGCAGGACCTCGTTGAAGTTGTTCTCCTGCCACTGGAAGATGAAGGCCGCCGCTGCTCCGTTCTCGCCCAGCGCGTCGAACTTCACCGGGCCCTGAACGCTGCTCAGCGCGATGCCGCTGTGCAGGTAAGAGATGATTTTCGAGTTGTTGGTGCCGCCGGTCGCGGTGACCGCCTGGGCCATCACCTGGCCGACCGAGTAGGCCTCGGCCACGTCCGCGTTGACGCCGGACGCGCTGCCGCCGTTCGCGGCGACGTACTCCTTGACCATGTTCTGGCTCGCCGCGTTGGCGTACCCGGGGTACCAGCCGTCGGCCACCATCATCCCGTCGGCGTTACCCACGCCCACCGCGGAGGTGAACGAGGCGCCCTGGTCCGGGCCGGCCGCGGCGATGAACAGCTTCGGCGTGTAGTGCTGCTGCTCGAACGCCTGCATGAAGGCGGCGACCGTCGGCACGTCGGTGGAGCCGAGCACCACGACGTCGGCGCGGGTGCCGGCCACCTGGTCGGCCGGGGCCTTGTAGGCGGGGACCTCCTCGGGGAAGATCTGGGAATAGACCGTCTTGACCCCGAGCTTGCTCAGCAACGTCTGGGCGAGTTGCACCGGCGGATCGGCGAACGGGTCCTGGGCCATCGGGTAGGCCGCGGTCTTCGGCCGCTTGTTCGGCGGCAGCGAGGCGATCCAGTGCACGAACGGGACCAGTTCGTCCGCGATCGGCAGGCTCACGTCGAACACGTTGTGGTCCGCCTGGTTGGACGGCGTGTCGAAGACCGCCGGGGCACCGCCGGCTCCCTCCACGAACGCCATGCCGTACCGCGCGGCGACCGACGAGGCCGGCGCGGTGAGCAGGGAGGAAAACGGCCCGAAGGTCAGGTCCACGTGGTCCGCGCCGAGCAGCGTCTGGTAGTTGGTGACCACCTGGTTCGGGTCGCTGTTGTCATTGAGGATGCTCAGCTTGACCTGCCGGCCGAGGAGACCGCCGCGGGCGTTGACGTCCCTGGCCCAGAGCTTGTACCCCTTCTCGAACGCCAGGCCGTCAGCCGAGAAGTCCCCGGACAGCGACAGCGACGCACCGATGGTGATGGGCCCCGTAGAGTTGCCCTGCGAGGTGGTGCCGCCAGTGCTACTGCTACTGCTAGCACTACTGCCACTGCAGGCTGCCAGCACGCTCACCGAGAGCACCGCGACCGTGCTCATGGCGAGCGCGTTTTTCGAGAACCAGGGGAGGGCACCTCTCACGCCGGGTTCCTCCTTCCTCGTCGTTCAGTATTCGTCGGGCTCGAGCCCGACGGTGACATTCGCGTGCTCACCTTTGAGGGTTATACCGGTCGAAAGCGCCTTCTGTTCGATGAATGCATCAAGTCGATAGATCCATAGCCATAGCCGACCAGGCCCTGGATGAGTTGGGGCTCGGTCAGCGGGGCGCGGTTTCCAACTCGGCCGGCGGATCCTCGAGCGCCGCAGGCGCCAGGACATCACTGCTGCGTATGGTGCGGATATCACGGGGGATGAGAGCCAGCGCGGACGCGACGATGATCGCCGCCGCCGCGGCGTACTGCGCGCGGGAGGTTCCGATCGCGGTGCCCAGCGGGCCGGCGATCAGGGCTCCGGCCGGCATCGCCATGACCGAGCCGAGGACGTCGTAAGACGAGACCCGGGCCAGCTTGTCCGACGGGATGTTCCGCGCCATCGTGACGGTCCACTGCACCATCATCATCTCGACGAACACGCCGAGGCCGAACGACGCGATGCACACGGCGGCCAGCGGCAGGACCATCGCCAGCGACAGCGGGGATATGGCGACCGCGCCCCCGGTGAGCACGACGAACAGCATGGGCCGGCGAGGCGTGAACCGCAGCGACGCCAGGCCGCCGGCGATCAGGCCGAACGCGTCCGCTGCAGTGATCGCGCCCCACGCGGCCGGACCGCCGAGGTGCTCGCGCGCCACCACCGGGCCGAGAACGGAGAACGCCCCGTACCAGGCCATCATCACGACACAGAACTGGGCGACGATCACCCACAGCCAGGTGTGGGACCGAAACTCCGACCAGCCCTCGCGCAGTTCGGTGAGCATGCTCGGCGCCTGAGCCTGAGCCTGAGCCGGGACCGGAACTCGATCCGAGCCCCGGATGGACAGCAGCAGCGGAACGGTGGTCACCATGCCGATGCCGCACAGCAACAGCGCCCAGCCTGCGCCCGCCGCCGCCACCAGCAGCCCGGCGACGGCCGCGCCCGACATCTGGCCGGTGTTCATCGCCAGCCGGCTGATCGCGCTCGCCTCCTGCAGCAGGCCGCGCGGGACGAGGCGGGGGAGCAGCGCCTGGGAGGCGGGATAGAAAATCGCGACCCCGGTCCCGGTGATGGCCTCCAGCCCGATCATCGCCAGCAACGGCGGCCGGCCGGTTAGCACGAGCAGGCCGAAGGTTCCCTCGCCGAGCGCCATGAGCAGGTTGGCCGCGACGATAACCCGCTGCGGCGGGAACCTGTCGGCCGCGACACCGCCGATGAGCGCGAACACCAGCGACGGCGCGATCTGGGCGGCGAGTACGTACGACAGGTCGGTAGCGGAGTTGGTGGCCTTGAGCACGGCGAACGACACGCCGACCATGGAAAACCCCACCGACGCAGGCGCGATCAGCCGGTCTGCGAGCAGCAGGCGGAAATCCCGGATCCCGAGCACGGGGAACCGGCGGAGGAGCCCACCCCGTGACATCGGCCCCGTCCTTTCCGGTTAGCACAGTCTTCCCAGTCGGCGCCTGGCCGGCCTGGTCAGCCCCGCCGGCTACCTGGTCAGCCCCGCCGGCTATTCGACGCTAACCAGCCCCGCGGTGAACTGGCAACTTCTTTAACAGAGCTGATCGATCCGGGTCCATACGCCGGGCGGGTTGTCGTCACGCGGCAGCCACAGCAGTGGCTGCCTGCCTTCGTACTTGAACTGGAATCCGGGATCCCCTGGATAGCGGTCTCGCCGGTCGGGCCAGACGACCTGCAGGTAGGCTGGCCTGACATACCCGTGATACCGGTCCGATACCGCGAACATGCTGGTCATTCGCCAGCTCTCGTGCACCGGCCGAACCGCGAGCGAGCACGGGCAGATGCCGTCGATCTGATCTCCGGCCTCGATGACCGCATCGTTGGCGATGCGGTCGCCGATCGAGTTCAGGATGACCGTCATGTGCTCGATCGGAAGGCCGAACATGGTCAGCTCGGGGCCCTGGTGACTGAGCCAGAGGCCTACCGTGTACGCCCAGGGCGGCGCGATCTCATCGCCGAGGACGGCAGAGACCGACCAGCCCACGGTGCGGATGTCGTCGGCGACAGCCTGCATGCAGGCTTCCGGGTCGAGGTGGACGCCCTCGGCCAGCGCCTCACACTCCGCGCACCCGCACCGCTCTTCCGGGGGGTTGGCGCGGCGTCTGCGTGGTGGGTTCATGCACGACACATTACGAGGGGGGTACGACATTTTCGGCGGAGCTCTCACCAGCCTCGGGCCCGGCGTCAGGAGCGGGATGGGCGATGCCGAGATGCAGCTCGATCGCGGTCAGCCGGTCATCGATCGTGTCCAGCAAGGCCTGGGCCGCATCGGGCAACTCAGCGCGCTGCGGACGCAGCGGAGCGGAACCGCCCCCCTTGTCCAGGTCCTCCTCGATCTCGCGGATCACCTGCGCCCGGAGTTGCCCCAGGTCGGCGCCGAGCCCGCCGAGCACCCGGACGGCCACGCAGTCACCCTGGCTGATCAGCGCGAGCAGCATGTGCCCGGGGCCGATGTGGTTATGGCCGAGGTTCAGTGCTTCCCGCAGCGAAAGCTCCAGGCACTTCTTGGCCCGCCGCGTGAACGGGATGTGCCCAGACGGCGCCTCCTGACCCCGGCCGACCAGTTTCTCAATCTCCGCCCGCACGGCGTCCATGGTGATGCCCGCCGACTCGAGCGCCCTCGCGGCCGCGCCCCGGTTTTCCCGCCGGAGGCCCGCCAGCAGGTGCTCGGTGCCAATGTAGTTGTGGTTGAGGTGCCTGGCCTCTTCCTGGGCGAGGACGACGGCTCGCCGCGACTGGTCAGTGAACCGCTCGAACATGGCGTCACTCCCGTTTCAGGCCAGCCCCCGCCTAGACATCTCTAGTGTGCACCCATTGACTTAGGACAGGCGCGCACGGAACGCGGCGGTTTTGACCCGGTTCTGGCATGAGGTCGAGCAGTACCGCCGGGTGCCGTTGCGTGAGGTGTCCACGTAGACCCGGTCGCACCGGGGCGCGGTGCAGACGCCGAGCCGGTCGTGCCGCTCGGTTACATCTCCGCACCTAAGGTTGTGACTGTCAAAGGAAGCCTAGCCAGTAACCGCCAGTCGGCCAAGCAACCCGAGGGGGCAGGGCGTGCCCGAACTTGACCGCGACACCGCACGAGACTGGATCGAGCGCTGGGACCGTCAGCAGGAGGAGAGCCTGCCGGACCGTGAGGACAGGTTCACCGCGCTGATCGACGCGGTCGAGGCGGGAACCGAACGGGCCGACCCGCTCGTCCTCGACATCGGCTGCGGCCCCGGTTCGCTGGCCGTCCGGCTGCTCGCCCGCCTGCCGCGGGCCACGGTCATCGGCATCGACGCGGACCCGGTGTCGCTCACGCTCGGCCGGGCGGCCTACCAGGACGTGCCCGGGCTGCGGTTCGCCGACCTGGACCTGCGCGTCCCCGGCTGGTCCGCCCAGCTGGGGCTGAACCCGGGGGGCAGGGCGCCGGACGTCGCGGTGAGCACCACCGCGCTGCACTGGCTTCCCGAGCCGGACCTGCGTGCCCTGTACGCCGAGCTCGCCTCCCTGCTCCGCCCCGGCGGCCTGCTGCTCGACGGCGACCACTTCACCCTCGACGGCAAGGAACTCCCAACCCTGGCCCGTCTTGACCTGGCGCTGCGCCAGCGCGAGGATCAGCGGCGCTTCCCCGGCGGGCACCCCGAGAGCTGGCACGCCTGGTGGGAAGCCGCCGCCGCCGACCCGGCGCTGGCCGGTCAGGTCGCGGAGCGCAGCCGCCGCCGCGTCGACGCGGGTCACCACGGCGGCACCCAGTCGACCCAGCTCGCTACCCACGTCGAGGCCCTGAAGGCAGCTGGCTTCGCCGAGGTCGGCACCCTCTGGCAGCGCGGCGACAACCGCCTGCTCTGTGCCGTCCTGCCCCCGGCTAGCGCCCGCCAGATTCCCTGAGCCGCAGCTCGATCGTGCTCAGCCGGTCGGCGAACGACGCCAGCCGGCCCACCAGGTCATCACCGGTGGGCGGCGCGGAAACGGAAAAGGGCGGCGGCGCGGAAACGGAAAAGGGCGGCGGCGCGGAAACGGAAAAGGGCGGCGGCGCGGAAACGGAAAGCGGCTCGTCCGGTTCCCTCCGGCCGTGCAACAGCTGGATGACCTGCTGCCGGGCCCGGTTGAGGTCCACGCCGGAAGACACGAGGACCTGCGCAGCGACGCCGTCGCCCTCGCGGATGAGGCCGAGCAGGATGTGCTCGGTGCCGATGTAGTCGCTGCCGAGTTGCTGCGCCTCACGCAGCGAAAGCTCGAGCACCTTCTTGGCGCGCGGCGTGAACGGGATGTGCCCGGACGGCGCCTGCGCGCCGCGCCCGATGATGTCCTCGACCGCCTGCCGCGTCGCGGCCAGGCTGACGCCCAGCGCGGTGAGTGCCTTGGCCGCGACACCCTCGCCTTCATGGATGAGGGCGAGCAGGATGTGCTCGGTGCCGATGTAGTTGTGATCGAGCATCCTGGCTTCATCTTGCGCCAGGACGACAACCCGCCGCGCCCTTTCGGTAAACCTCTCGAACATCGCTCGCTCCGGAACTAGCGGTCAGGGGCGCCGCGCATAGGCGACGTTGATGACCGCGATGGCGGCCCAGATGAGCAGGACCATGAACGCCTGCCCACCGGAATGGTTGTCGTGCGACACGATCGCCGTGGCCGCGACCCCGAGGGCCATGGACCCGAGCGCGGTGATCGTCGTCGCCACGTTGCGCTGCCCGGCCGAAGACGGCCGGACCGGCGGCGGCCCCATCTGGTACCCGGGCGGCAGAAGGGGACCCATGTACCCCTGATATCCCTGGTACCCGGCCGGCGCCTGGTATCCCTGGTATCCCGGCGCCGCCGGTCCCGGCGAGCCAGCGCCCTCCGGACCGGCCGGACCGGGCAAGCCAGCAGCGCCAGCAGCGCCACCCGCACCAGCAGGAGGGCCGGGAGCCCTCACCGTCCCGGACTGCCCGAGCCGTGCGTCTATCCGTTTGTCGATTTCCGCCCCGATGCGCTCGACCAGTCCCTCGGCTACCGCGTCGTCGTAGCCAGGGCCTAGATCGGCGTGCGCGGCCACAGAGGCGCGGATCTCCGCCTCGTGGTCGCTGCTCATGAGCGCACCGTACAACCTGCCGGGGATCGCCACAAATAAGCCGCAGATAGCGGCGGCGCAGATAACAACCGGTACCGGGCGTAGGCGACGTTGATGACCCCGATCACCATCCAGATCAGCGCGATCAGCACCGCTGCGCCGCCGCTGACCTGCCCGGGGGAGTCGCCCGGGTGAAGGACCGCCGCCGTGGCCCCGATGGCCATGCCCATGGAACCGAGGCCCAGCACCACGGCGCCGAACCCGATTCGTCCGGGCACTGGCTCACGACGCAGCCGCGGCCGCGGCGGCGGGCTCTGATAGGGCGCCTGGCTGTACAGCCGGGCGTCCACTCGCTTGTCGATTTCTTCGCCGATGCGCTCGACGAGGCCCTCGGCCACGGCGGTGTCGTAGCCGGGGCCGAGATCGCGGTGTGCCGCCGCCGAGGCCCGGACTTCATCCCTGATGCTCACGCTGTCGCCCCTCCAGCTCGCTGATGCCGCCACGCTATCGGCGGGCGGCGCGGAAAACACTGGGGCTAACACCCGCCTGTGAGCTCCGGCTGGCCCCAGGGAAGGCCCGGAAGCAGTACCGCTATTTGTTCGGGATAGGGATTTTCTGCTGGCACACTAGGGGGGTGCCAGAGTTTCCCGTCCCTGATGAGCCGTGCGTGCTGCTCAAGCTGGGCGAGATCGTGCTCAAGGGGCGGAACAGGCAGCAGTTCGAACGCATCCTGCACGGCAACATCCGCGTCGCCGTGCGTGACCTCGGCCTGCCGGTCGACCTGCGCCAGCGCGAAGGCGTCATCCTGCTCCGCGTCGCCGACGGCGAGCAGCGCGGCGAGGAGGCCTGGACGCAGGCCGTGAACCAGATCGCGGAGCGGATGCGGGACGTGCCCGGCATCGCCCGGGTGTGCCTGCCGCTGCGGGTGGCGAAGACGCCCGAGGCGATCTCCGCCGCCGCGATGGCGCTCACCAAGGGCACGTCGGGCACCTTCGCGGTGCGCGCGCGCCGCCGCGACAAGCGCTTCCCGCTCACTTCGGGACAGCTGGGGGTGCTGATCGGACGGGAGATCCAGGAGGGGCACGGGCTCGGGGTCAACCTCTCCCAGCCCGATACCACGGTGTTCATCGAGGTGGACCAGGACGAGGTGTTCGTGTTCACCGAGGGGATGGCGGGGCAGGGCGGGCTGCCGGTGGGGATGAGCGGCCGCGGTGTGGTGCTCATGTCCGGCGGCATCGACTCGCCGGTGGCCGCCTACCGGATGATGCGCCGCGGCCTCCGCTGCTTTTTCCTGCATTTCTCCGGCATGCCGCTGACCGGCCCGGAGTCGATCTACAAGGCCTACGCGCTGGCCCGCGGGCTTGACCGGTTCCAGGGCGGGTCGCGGCTGTTCGTGGTGCCGTTCGGCAGGGCGCAGCAGGCCCTTAAGTCGTCCGGCGCGGACCGGCTGCTCATCGTGGCCCAGCGCCGGCTCATGCTCAAGACCGGGGAGGCGCTGGCCCGCAGGCTCAGCGCCACCGCGCTGGTCACCGGCGACTCGCTCGGCCAGGTCAGCAGCCAGACGCTCACCAACATCACCGCGCTCGACGACGCGGTGCGGCTGCCGATCCTGCGCCCGCTGATCGGCTGGGACAAGACCGAGATCATGGCCGAGGCCCGCCGCATCCGCACCCTGGCCATCTCCGAACTCCCCGACCAGGACTGCTGCACGATGCTCACCCCGCGCCGCGTCGAGACCCGCGCCCGGATCGACGACCTGCGCCGCATCGAGATCCGCCTCGACGCGGAGGACCTGGCCGAGGAACTAGCCAGAAGCGCGCACGAATACCGCCAGGAAAAACCTTAAAACCCTTTATCCCGAACGAGGCCGGTGCGTGCCCCGTGACAACCTCACTGGCACCACCCGTCCCCAGCCTCCGCCACCCGCCCTCGATCTAACGGCATCGATAGAACAATGGAACATCGCTGTCGCTGGGGCAGCATCGATGGAACATCGATGTCGTTTGCGCGGGACCTGCGGCCCCGCGCGGCTCACGCCAGGGCAGGCTCGCGGGGGAGCGCGGGGGCCGGGGTGAGAGTACGGCCGACCAGGGGGGACAGGTGGGCGGCCACGCTGGCCAGTTCGCGCAGGTCGGACTCGACCAGTGCCTGCGGGCCGTCGCACAGCGCGGACTCCGGCTGCGGGTGGACGTCTACGATGATGCCGTCGGCGCCGACCGCGATCGCGGCCCTGGACAGCGGCAGGACCAGGTCCCGGCGGCCGCCGGAATGCGATGGGTCCACGATCACCGGCAGGTGCGACAGCCGCTGCGCGACCGGGACCGCGCTGATGTCCAGGGTGTTCCTGGTGGCCTTCTCGAACGTGCGGATGCCGCGCTCGCACAGCACGATGTCCAGGTTGCCGCGCTGGGCGATGTACTCGGCGGCCATCAGCCATTCCTCGATGGTGGCGTTCATGCCGCGCTTGAGCATGACCGGCTTGCCCACTCCGCCGACCGCCTGCAGCAGCGGGAAGTTCTGCATGTTGCGCGTGCCCACCTGCAGCATGTCCGCGTAGCTGGCGACCAGGTCCACGTCGGCCGGGTCGACCACTTCGGTCACCACCGGCAGGCCGGTGGCCTGGCGCACTTCGGCGAGGATCTTCAGCCCGGTCTCGCCGAGCCCCTGGAACGCGTACGGTGAGCTGCGCGGCTTGTAGGCGCCGCCGCGCAGCAGCGACGCGCCCGCCGCCCTGGCCATCAGCGCGGAGGCCAGCGTCTGCTCGGCCGTCTCGACGGCGCACGGCCCGGCGATGACGGTCAGCGTGTCCGGCCCGATCGGCACGCCCGCCACCCGGATCACCGAACGTTCCCGGTGGTGCTCCCGGCTCACCAGCTTGTACGGCGCGGAGATCCGCACCACGTCGCTAACCCCGGGCATGCCCCGCAGGTTCAGCGTGTCCAGGTGGTCGACGTCACCGACCAGGCCGACGATCGTCCGCGACATGCCGCGGCTCACGAAGGCGTCGCCGCCCGCCGCCCGTACCCGGCCGACGACGCCGTCGACTTCGGTTTCTCCGGCCTCCGCCGCCATCACCACGACCATCTCGTCCGCCTCCAGTCATAAAGAAAACCCCGGGCCAGGAGGCCCGGGGTTCTCGTTAAGTCGCTTCCGTCAGCGCAAGGTCTGGCGGGCGACCGTCCCGAACCCGGGCCGGTAGCCAAACCAAAACCAGAACTGCTGACGCATGACGAACATGGTAGCGCATGCCGTCAAGGGCTTCAGGCCGTCGCGCAGCAAAGCTGGATCGCTTCCGCGCCGACGCTTCCATACCCGGGTCAGTAGCCGACGTCGAGGACGATGGTGCTGCCGCGCGGCGCCTGGCTGACTGGGCTGAAGTCGAACACCTTGTCAAACGGGCCGTACCTGTTCACCTGGACCTGGAATCCGGCGCTCTGCAGCACCTGGGTAGCCTGTTCCACCGACATCCCGATCGGGTCGGGCACGGTGACTATCTGTGGACCGGTGGACACCGTGACGACCACGGTCTGCCCCGGCAGGAACGTCGCGCCGGGCGCAGGCTGCTGGCCGGTGATGGTGCCCTGAGGTTGCTGGCTGTTGTTGTCCGGCTGCTGCTGCAGCGTAACGTCATGCTGACCCGCCCACTGACTGGCCGTCTGGTAGCTCATCCCGACGAAGTTGGGCAGCGGCGGGCTCCCGGCGACCAGGATCGTGACCGTCTTGGTTTGCGGCCAGGTCGTGCCCGCGGGTGGCTTGGTGCCGATCACCGTCCCGACCGGAGCGTTCGCGCCGACCTTCTCCGTCGTGGGGACAAGATGCACGCGCTGCAGCGTGGCCTGCGCGGCGGCCAGCGTTTCGCCCTGCACCTTGGGCACCACGGAGGTGAAAGGCCCGTCCGAGACCAGGATGGTGATCGTCGAGCCCTTCGACACCCGCCCCGCCGGGCTGGTGCTGGCCACCGAACCGCTGGGCACCACGTTGCTGTGCACCCGGGCGCCCCGCTTGACGGTGAAGCCGTCGGCGGTCAGGACGGCGGTGGCCTGGGGGACACTGTCCCCAGACACCGAAGGCACCTGCGCGAACCGGCCCGAGGTGAGCCACCAGCCGCCGAGTCCGAGCCCTGCGCCCAGCGCGATGATCACCACCACGATGAGCAGCCGCGGGCTGAACAGCCAGCGGACCAGGAAGGGCTCGCGGCCGCCGTGATACCGGCCCCCGTGGTGCCGGTCACCGTCCTCGCGGTCCACGACGAGCGTGTGCGAGTCCTCGCGCCCGCCACCGTGGAATTGCCCCGTGCCGAACCGGCCGTTGCCGCCATCCCCGGAAGGAACCGCGCTGAACGCACCCGTCCCGTGCTCGGTTACCGAGGTCGCCGCCCCGCCCCTGGGGTCAGTATCGTGCACGCTGGCCTGCGACAACGTCCCGTTGCGAGCCCACCACCCGTTGGTGGCCGCGGGCGTGTCCAGATCCAGCCACGGCGCCTCGGCCAGCCCCTGGACGCCGGCTCCCATCACGCCGGTGAGCCCGCTGGAGGAGGCCAGGCCTTCGCAGACCCGGCGGACCGCGCGCAAGAACTCGCCCGCGTCGGCGGGGCGCCGCGCCGGGTCCCGGCTGGTCGCCGCGAGCACGAGATGGTCGACCGCTGGGGGTATCCCCGGGACTAGCGTGGACGGCGCCGGGATGTCGGTATTGACGTGCTGGTAGGCGACGGAAAGCGGGGTGTCGCCGGTAAACGGCAGGCGCCCGGTGAGCAGCTCGAAGAGCATCACGCCGGCCGAGTAGACGTCTCCGCCCGGGCCCGTGCCGTCGCCGGTCACCTGTTCGGGCGGCACGTAGGAGGGCGTGCCGATGAGCAGGCCGGCCCGGGTGTGCCCGGCTGCCGACTGGGCCCGGGCCAGGCCGAAGTCGGCCACCTTGATCCGGCCGTCGGCGGTCAGCAGGACGTTCTCCGGCTTGATGTCGCGGTGCACGATCCCGGACGCGTGCGCGGCGGCGAGCCCGTCGAGGACGCCCGTCATGATCTCGAGCGCCGTCGCCGGGGAGAACCGCCCGCTGTCGCGGAGCACCTCCTTGAGCGTGCGCCCGGGTACGTACTCCATGGCCAGGTACAGGAACGGGCCGTCGGCGCCCTGGTCGAAGACCGCGACCACGTTCTGATGCGACAGCCGCGCCACCGACTTGGCCTCGCCGATGAACCGGCGGACGAACTCCTCGTCCCTGGCCAGTTCGGCGTGCATGACCTTGAGCGCCACCTCCCGGTCGAGCCGGGTGTCGGTGGCCTGGTAGACAGTGGCCATCCCGCCGTGCGCTATGCGCGCCGTCACGGCGTAACGCCCGTCGAGCAGTCGCCCCACGAGGTGGACTGGGGAGGCGGGCGGGGGGTCGGCCAGCGTATCGTCCATCGCGATGATTTTACGGTTGTTTTGCCTATCTGGCGCGTTAATCATGGGGTCCCCGGTAACCAGGGGCCGCTCGAGGTGGTTATAGGAACACGCACCCGAGCCCGTTCGGGAAATCATCAGGCACCGGCGGGGACCGGATGAGCGCGTCCTTGACCGGCTGGACCTGGGCGTATCGTGTCTGGACATGACCGATAGCGGACGTGTCGTGGTGGTCGGCGCGGGCCTGGCCGGGTTCCGGACGGCGGAAATACTGCGGGAGCGCGGCTTCGCCGGGCCGATCACCATGATCGGGGCCGAGTCGCGGCCGCCATACGACCGGCCGCCGCTGTCCAAGAAGGTGCTGACCGAACCCGACCTCGACCCGTCGCTGAAGGCCGACTTCGCGGCGCTCGGCGTGGACTTCCGCCCGGAGGAGGCCGCTACCGGGCTCGACGGCGAGGCCGCCCTGGTCACGACCTGCGGCACGCACTCCTTTGACCACCTGGTGCTGGCCACCGGGGCGCTGCCGGTGGCGCTTCCCGGTGAGGGGCGGCAGCGCTTCCTGCGCACCTACGACGACGCGCTGGCCCTGCGGGACCTGCTCCGGCCCGGGCTGCGGCTGGCCATCGTGGGGGCCGGGTGGATCGGCGCCGAACTGGCCACCGCCGCGGTCGCGCACGGCAGCCAGGTCACGGTGGTGGAAGCCGGGCCCGCGCCTCTCGCCGCGGCGATCGGTGCCCCGGTGGGAGCTCAGACCGCCCGCTGGTACGCCGACGCGGGAGTGGACCTGCGGGTCGCCGTGGCGGTCGAGGCGGTACTGCCCGGCGGGCTGGCCTTGCCGGGCGGCGGGTGGATCGCGGCCGACGAGATCGTCACCGCGGTCGGGGTGCGGCCGGCCACCAGGTGGCTGGAGGGTTCCGGCGTCCGGCTGGAGAACGGCGTGGCCGTGGACGCCGGACTGCGCTCATCGCGGCCCGGCGTCTATGCGGTGGGGGACTGCGCCGCGTTCGAGTCGCGGCGGTTCGGGCGGCGGCTGCGGTTCGAGCACTGGGACGTGGCGCTGCACGCGCCCGAAGTGGTCGCGGCCAACGTGCTCGGCGGCGACGAGGCGTACGACCCGGTGCCGTACTTCTGGTCCGAGCAGTTCGGCCGGATGATGCAGTACGTGGGTTACCACGGCGGCGCCGAGAGCCTGGTGTGGCGCGGCGACCCGGCGGAGCCGACCTGGGCGGCGTGCTGGCTGGCGGCCGGCCGGCTGGTCGCGATGCTGACCGTCGACCGCCCCCGCGACCTGCTCCAGGCACGCCGCCTCATCGCCTCCGGCGACCCGGTAGACGTCGCCCGCCTCACCGACCCCGCCGTCCCCGTCAGGGCCGCGGCCCGCTGACCGGCCCGGGCCGCTCAGCGCAATGTCGGCAGGTCCTCCACCTCCTTCTTGGTGATGTTGAGCCGGATTCCTTCGTCGATCGCGGTCACGGCACTGATCGGGATGGCGACTTCCCTCCGGCCCCACAGGTGCCCCTCCTTGAGCACCACATGGGTCACCTGCTGGTCGTCCGGATTGACGACGAATCCCAGCACCTCCCCGATTTCGCCGTCGGTGGCATGGACATGCTCGCCGGGACGCAACTCTGCCTCGCCCATCGGGACGACGTGGTGCGTCACCGTGCGCACATGGTGTCCCACGCTGGCGCCGATGGGCCTGCCGGAGGCCGAACCGCCGACTCCCATGCCGCCGACGTCGCCGACGCCCTGGACCGACTCCGCGTCGTTGTATCCGCCGCCGTACTCGTCTCCTTCCGCCAGGTCGATTTCCTCCGCGGGCGGGAGCTCCTCGAATTCCGCGAGGGTACAGCGCATGCTGATGTCGTCGGCCGCCATGTCGACAAGCTCGAGCGGGACGAGTCGGTCGGACCCTCGCCGGTGCTGCGGCTTGATGACGAGATGCGTGATCTTACGGGTGGCCGGGTCGGTTATTATGCGGCTCAGCTGGCCGCAGTAACCATCCGAGCACTCCGCCCTAACCCCGACCGTGAACTCAGTGGGCATTGCTGCCTTCCCTTCCGATGCCGTCCTGTAGGTCTCTATACGATCACCCGCAGCTGATTCGCGCCTAACCCGGCACGGGTGAATCGTGGCGTCCGGGCCACGATGCAATCGATAGCCGCTGACAAGCCCTCAACCCGCGTGTTTGGACGAAGCCCGTGCGTGGGACATTGGTCTCGTGACACAGATTGACCTCGGGACCGACGCTCTCGTCGGCGAATGGCTGTCACTCCCCGATGTGGCCGGCCTGCTCGGCATTCCGGTTGGGCGAGTGAAGCAGCTGCTCCGCGATCGCAAACTCCTCGCCGTGACCCGTCCAGAAGGGACGCTCGCGGTACCGGCCGCCTTCCTTGACGGCAACCAGATCGTCAAGGGCCTGTGCGGGACCCTGACCCTGCTCCGCGACTGCGGGTTCGACGAGCCGGAGGCGCTTCGCTGGCTGTTCACGGCGGACGAGTCGCTGCCCGGCACGCCGATCGACGCGATCGTCAGGCGCCGGAGCAGCGAAGTCAACCGGCGGGCGCAGGCTCTCGCGTTCTAGCCAAAGCGGCTAGGCTGGCCGCATGCCGCCGAGTCCGCCCCGCCCGCACCGGATCGCAGGTGCGTCGTCCAAGCGTGCCGCCAGCTCGCCGCTAATCCGCGATCTGCTCGCGTCTGGGGGCCAGGCGTTCTCGTTCGAGTTCATGCCGCCCAAGACCGAGGCGGAAGAACACCAGTTGTGGCGGGCGATCAGGCAGCTCGAGCCGCTGCGGCCCACCTTCGTCTCGGTGACCTACGGGGCCGGCGGGTCGACCAGGGACCGGACCGTCCGGGTGACGGGCCGGATCGCCGAGGAGACCACGCTGACCCCGATGGGTCACCTCACCGCGGTGAATCACTCGGTGGCCGAGCTCAGGCAGGTGATCGGGTCCTACGCGGAGGTCGGGGTGCGTAACGTGCTCGCGCTGCGCGGCGACCCGCCTGGCGACCCGAACGCCGACTGGATCCCGCACCCGGACGGGCTGAGCTACGCGGCTGACCTGGTCCGGCTGGTCAGGTCGGTCGGCGACTTCTGCGTCGGGGTAGCCGCGTTCCCCGAGAAGCACCCCCGCTCACCCGACCCGGAGACGGACGCGCGCTACTTCCTGGCCAAGTGCCGGGCCGGGGCGGACTTCGCGATCACCAACATGTTCTTCTTCCCCGAGGACTACCTGCGGCTGCGGGACCGGGTGGCGGCCCAGGGCGGCGACGTGCCGATCATCCCGGGCATCATGCCGATCACCAGCTTGCGGGTGATCGAGAAGGCGCTCGAGCTCGGCGGCTGCCGGGTGCCGGTCCAGTTGTGGGAGCGGCTGCAGGCGGTGGCGGACGACCGCGCGGCCGTGCGCGAGATCGGCGTGGATTACGCGGCCGGGATGTGCGAGCGGCTGCTCGCCGAGGGCGTGCCCGGCCTGCACTTCTACACGCTCAACTGGTCGCGGGCGACCAGGGAGATCTACCAGCGGCTTGGTCTTTACGAGCGGGGCCTTTCGGGGCGCGCGCGCAGCGGGAGCTCGGCGCCCATCACCGCGTAGGGCGGTTCGCCGCCGGGGAAGAAGTGGAACGCGGTCAGCAGGTCGGTGAAGCCCGTCCCCCGGTAGAGCCGCCGCGCGGGGGTGTCGGCGTCC
>Ga0208565_1000361_pt1 | contig 35496 bp, 44 predicted proteins | sample Sb_taG_7_FD_187706 | JGI IMG/M metagenome (GOLD analysis project Ga0208565, IMG submission 187706) | Peat soil microbial communities from Weissenstadt, Germany - Sb_50d_2_FS metaG (SPAdes) (version 2) | ecosystem: Environmental > Terrestrial > Soil > Wetlands > Peat | place: Germany... | reverse complement strand
CATTGCCGCGTGATATAGCGTCGTTTACCGGCCGGGTGGCCGAGCTGCGGCAACTGGAGGGCGCGGAGTTCCCCGACGGGGTGGTCGGAATCCACGTGATCGTCGGGATGGCAGGGATCGGAAAGACCACACCGTAGGCGGGATGCACTAGCGGGAAGGTGACAGTTCCCTTACCGCCGGTCAGCTACGAAGGTGCCCCACGACGGCCGCATCGTGATCAGGCCCTCATGCCGCAGGATGTCCAGAGCCTTGCGCACGGTCGTCTTGGCGAGCCCGTATTCCTGGCTGAGGGTCACGATCGACGGCACCATCTGGCCCGGTGCCAGCTCGCCGGACTCGATCCGGCTGCGCAGGATCGCGGCTAGCTGCAGGTAGGGCGGCTCCAGGCCCCGATGATCAATCGTCACTAGGTCACGGTAACTAACCTGCGCAGACGCAAGTTCAGCCCGGCATGCCACCCCGTATCGTCCCGTGCTGACCTATGCTGAGCCTGTAAGCACAAAAGCGGGATCCGGCTGGCGGATAAGGCCGAACCGGACCCCTGACCGAGATCGGAGTCTCGGCTATGCCAACCTTCCCAGACCGCAAGCCCGATGTCAGTCCCGTGCAAGCCGCCCGTTTACTGCGCGGCTTCGGCGCCCGCGGCTGGACGGTCGAGCATCACAGTGCTTTGGCCTACTGGTCCGCCGAGCACGTCTCGGCCGACCGGCGTTCCATCAGGTTCCTGACCGCGTTCTCAGCGTCAAAGCTGGCCGTGATGATCGAGGCCGCAGAGTCTGAGGCCGGGTCATGACCCCGCGGGAAGACAAGGCCCTGACCGCGCTGCGAGACGCATGGCCAAGCTGGGAGTTCTGGCTCGTCCACGCCTACATCGGCCCCACGTGGTGGTGCGCGCGACTCAAGCTCGATGAAAAGACGGTGCTGAATGCCCACAGCCCGCGCGAACTGACGGAGATGCTCGGGGCCGCAGCGGGCGGCACGTCATGACCGGCTATGAGACCGAGCGGCAGGCATCGAAGGAGTTCCGCTCCGTCTATGACGCGCTGCCCAGGCCGCCCGCGGCAGGCGAGGTGACCCGGATCAACGCCCAGCTATTGAGCCGCGCGTGCACCGATGCCCACGTGGAACTCGGCAGCTACGACCGCAAGATTCTGCAGTGGCTGGCCGGGTGGGAGCCGGGGACGGTCGGAGTCGTGATCGGCTTGGTCGCCCGTGCTCACGCGTCCGGGCAGGCTGGCCGGCCATGACCGGCCCCGCGTCCCCTGGTCATGGCTCAGGTGACGCGGGCACCCTGGCAGGCTGGGCGGTCACCGTGGCACGCTGCGACCGCGGTCACGCGCTGGGGTCGGTGTACCGGGCCGCGGACGGAACACTGTTCGCGCCCGGCCTGCCGCTCGGGGGCGAGCCGCGCGAGGTCGGCTGCACCCGGTGCGGCCTCGCCTACCCGGTCGATCCGGCGGCGCTGCGGCGCGCCGCGCGGGAACGCTGGCGTTATCTGGTAGTTCACCGTTAGGGTTAGGCGTATCTCCCTGGTCTGAAACAGACCAGGCTTTCGCGGCGTGTTAAGCGGCCGGTTCTTACGCCAGCCGGTGCGGCCGGACTTGCGATCCGGTGCAGGAAGCACCGCCATGCCCGCTACCCGCGGCCCCACCAATGGCCAGGACGGCAAGCTCGACTCTGACCGCGCCCGCGCGATGATCGCGCGCCGCTGGGCGCGTGACAACGCCGGTTTCGACCGGATCATCGAACGGCTCGAATCGCGTCCTACGGCGCTGACTGAGATGCAGCGCGCCAGGCTGGATGCTCTCGCGCACCCGGCCGGTGATCCCGGTGAGTAGTGACCAGGCCGCGGCGCTGGCTGCCGCCACTGCCGAGCTCGCCGAGCTCTACGGCGCTGCCGTCGAGGCCGAGGTTGAGACCTGGCCGGAATTGACCGAATCCCAGAAGGCCGACCTGTCGGTGATCCTGTCTGGTGCGGCCGGTGATGACCGTGCCACCTGACAACGAAAGCCGCCCCCCCGGCGGGAAGGGCGGCGATCACGACGCGGCGAACGTCACGACCATCGTAACGTGCGCCGGCGACGATGACCGCGAGCTAGCCGCGCAACTGAGACGGCGCCGCGAGTCGGCCTGGCGATTGCCGCCGCTGGAATCCGGCCACAGAGATCCGCTCGACGGCCTGGCCCGGCTGCCGATCGGGCCGGCGCAGGAGTGTCACGGCGCCGAGCGCGGGCCTGAGAGCTGGCAGCCGTGCTGCCGGTCTGCCGGTGCGGCATGACCGGCCACGCCTATGTGGCTGGCCTGGACGCGACCGGGTTCGTCAAGATCTGCCAGGTCTGCGGGCAAGAGCCCGGTAACTGCATCGAGCCCGCCTATGATCCCGGCCCGGTGCCGCCGGACGCGATGACAGACGGCGCCGCGCTGCTCGACGCGGTGGCCGCGTTCCTGGCCAGCTACGTCACGTTCCCCGGCAGGCACGCGGCCGGCGCGGTGACACTGTGGGCCGCGCACACCCACCTGGTGAGCCACTTCGAGAGCACGCCGCGGCTCGCGCTCCTGTCACCGGAGAAGCAGTGCGGCAAGACGCGGGTGCTGGAGCTGCTCGACCTGCTGTGCGCGGGCGCCGAGACGCTGTCGGACGCCAGCCCGGCCTACCTGTTCCGCCGCATCGGCGCCGGGCCGGTCACGATCCTGCTCGACGAGGCCGACGCGATCTGGAAGCGCGGCAAGACCGACGAGACAGCCGAGGCGCTGCGGTCGATCGTCAACGCCGGGCACCGCAGATCCGCCACGGTCGGCCGGGTCGAGATGAACGGCTCGGCCGCCAGGCTGACCAGGTTCCCCGTGTACGCGCCAGCGGCGATCGCCGGTATCGGCAGCCTGCCGGACACCATCCTGGACCGCGCCGTCGTCCTGCGCATGCGGCGCCGGGCGCCCGATGAACCCGTCCGGGACTACCGGGAGCGGACAACCCGCCCCGAGGGTGACACGCTGCGGGACCAGCTGGAGAAGTGGGCCGCGGACGTGGCCGGCCGGGTTGGCGACCCGTGGCCGGTGATGCCGCCCGGCGTGGCCGACCGCCCGGCCGACGTGTGGGAGCCGCTGATCATGGTCGCGGACCTCGCCGGGGGCGGCTGGCCGCAGCGTGCCAGGGAAGCGTGCGCCGCGTTCGTGACGGGCGCGCGGGACGACACGGCGAGCGTCGGCACGCGGCTGCTCGATGATCTGCGGGACGTGTTCGGCGACGCTGACGCGCTGTGGACCGAGACGATTCTCGGCAGGCTGCACGCGCTCGATGAATCCCCGTGGGCCGAATGGTACGGCAAGCCGCTCAACGACCGCGGCCTGGCGAAGCTGATCAGGCCCTACGGTCCCAGGTCGCGGGACGTGCGGCACAGCGGCGTTGTCCGCAAGGGCTACTACCGCGCCGACCTTGCGGAGCTGTGGCGCATCTACGCCCCGCCAAGCGCTACGAGCGCTACAAGCGCTACGCCCCTGGCCAGCCATGTAGCGGCTGTAGCGGATGTAGCGCTACCCCGGCGGGCGTGCACTGGCTGCGGCGAGCCGCTTGACCCGGTGTGGATCGAACTCGGCGACACCGCGCACCCCGGATGCGAGACCAGGCAGTGAGCCGCGGACCCGGCCGCTGGCAGCGTGCCATCCTCGCCGCGCTCGCCGAGTACGACATCGTTCCGGTCGGCGATCTCTGTCAGGCCGTGCTCGGCCGCGCGCCGTCACGGGCCGAGCTAGTGGCCGCCCGGCGCGCCGCTCACTCGCTCGCTGACAGCGGCGGGCTGCGCGAGATCTACCCCTGGCACTGCGACCGATGCGGGACGGTGCTGCGGTCGCTCTGGCACGACGCGGCGGTCTGCGGCGGCCGGTGCGGCGGGCGCCGCGCGCATCCCCTGGCAGTGTTCGAGGCGGACGGCCGCGGGTCCTACTCGTGCTGGCGCTGCCACCGTCGCCCTGGCCCGGTGCTGGCGGTCACCCGCGACCCCGCCGTGATGTCGCCGGGGCTGCGCGGCACGGACGCGGCCACAGCCATCCCGGCCCGGCTAAGTGTTGCCTTCCTTCGCACCCCGGATGACGGCAACACTTACGGTGCCGCACCGTGACCACCGTCGCCGCGCTGCTCGGCCCCGGCCAGGCCAGAGACATAGCCGGCTCTGCCGAGCCGTCGACGCCCGCGCCCGTTACGGCTGGCGTGCCATCTGAAACCGAACGCACGCCAGCCGTAACGTGCGCCGGCTGCAAGGCGGAGATCATCGGCGCGCTGCACCGTGCCATCGACGTTTGTCACCGCGTGACCGTGCTGTGCGAGCGGTGCTGCCGCGAGACGACGAACTGGCATAGCCAGTACATGCGCGACCCACGGCATCGCTGCCGCCGCTGCGGGCGCGAGGTCTGGCGACACGGCTATGCCAGTTACGGAAGCCAGACCCATTGCAGCCGGACGTGCGAGCTGGCCACCAGGCGAGAGCGCCGTTACCACGTACCAGAGCGGCGCACCGAATGCGGGTCGTGCGGCGCGATGTTCACCCCGCCGCGCTCAGACGGCCGCTACTGCTCGCCAGCCTGCCGCCAGTCCGCCTACCGCAAGCGCAAGGCCGAGCCGTGACCACCATCGCGGAACTGCTTGACCCTGGCCAGCTCGCCGCGCTCCTCGCGCTGGTGCCAGGAACCGAAAGTGCTCACGGCGTGAGCAAGTTGGCGGAGGATGATGAGCCCATGACGACCGTGGCGCCAGCACTAGCGCGCTGCACCGGGGACCGCGCCTGCGCCGTGCGGTTCACCTCCGGCCCCGACCGCCCGTGCCTGGACCACGACCGCGCGGGCGCGGGCACCGACCTGGCCGCGCGCCTGGCCGAACTGGGCATGGCCGCACCCGGCGACTACGGCAAAGACGACGGCGCGCAGTGACCACCCGCACCCCGGCCGCCCGGCAACCGCTGGCATCATGACGGGATCGCCCAAACCACCCCAAACCGGGCACATGACGCCGCACCCGACTCCGTGTATTTTTGGTGACCGCGTCACGTTACGTTGCCGCAGGTCGTGACGTCACGTGACGTTGCCGCAGGTCAGAGCGGCGCAAAAAAACGGGGTCGGCTGCGGCGTGGACAGCGCAAGGTCCCAGCGGCGGCGATCCCGTCATGATGCCAGCGCGTGGCGCGGCGCCGTCACCACTGGCGCGAGCTTCGCCATTGCTGCCGTGGCTGGCGTGCTCGCTGGCGGTTGCCTGCCGCGGCGCCGCTGGCGCGGTTGCATCTGCGGTGCTCGAGCCTGGCGCCGTCAGCGAACGTGCCGCCGAGCGCGGCCATGACCGTGTGGCCGAGGTCGATCATCGACGGCGGCCCGTACATGGGCCTGCCGCACCGGCCGCAGGGGTCGCCGGGCCGCCAGCGGGCGAGCAGGAGGCGCCGCAGCGTCTTGCGCTGGTAGGAGTTGCGGTCGGTGGTCACGGTCCCAATCATGACGCCGGTTGTGCGGCTGGCGTACTGTTGTCCGCATGGTAGATACGCAGGCGTCGGAGGCGGCCCGGACGATGGCCCGGTGCCGCTGGGGCACGCGGGGACTTGACCACGCCATCGACACGGTGATCGAGCGCAGCGCCGAGATCGGCGATGTGCAGCGCGCCCGCCTCGCCGAGATCATCGACGCACCGGCAGGCGACCGGGACGCAGGGGAGTGAGCATGCAGCAGACGGGATGGATCGGCAGCGGCGACCTGGCCGAGCTGGAGGCCGGGCGCGAGGCCAGGGAGATCCTGGCCGCGGTGACGGCCGAGGATCTTCGCGACCAGGTAGCTGAGAGGCGGCTGGAGGCCGAGCGTGCCGCGCGGGTGGCCGAACGGCAGGACCAGGCCGAGATCTCGGCGTTCCTGGGCCGGTCCAGCCTGGCGCCAGGGGAGATGCCGACCGCGGCGCTGGCCGACCCGATCGACTTCGGGCACCGGGAGCGGGTGCGCCGAGCACGCGAAGTGTTGCGCGCCGAAGGTTTGGCGGATCTCCTGCCGACTGCGGTCGGTGGCGGGATCTTTGACGCCAACTGCGGGTTCATGCCGTCCCGCGCGACACGGGCGCCGCTGTCCAGGGCCGAGGTAGCCGACCGGGCGGTTCAGCGGTCGGATGCTCGCGCCAGGGCTGAGCGTGAGTCGGTCGGTCTGGAGTCCGTCCGCCGGGTCGCGTGAGGCGTATCCGCAGACGTGGGCCGAGTACATGTCCGACTTCATCGGCCGTGCGTGATGGACGCGCCGGACGTTCCTGTTCCGCCCGAGCCGGTGGCGTGGCGGGATGACATGGCGGTGACCCAGCAGCTGGGGATGGTGCAGCACTGGGTGTTCACCCCGGATGACCCGCCGAAGGATGGTGCGTGATGGACGGCCTGCCCGAGCCGTACTTGCGCGGGGGGCCGTTCGCGCCTAGCCCGTGTGCGGAGGCCGAGGCGTACGTGGCGCAGCTGCATCGTGATCATCCCGACGGGGTCGCGGTGGACGCGCGGGACCTGCCTGGCTACCATCCGCCGGCGTCGGAGACGACAGGCGACGGCACGCGGGATGCGTCCGGCCGGTCGCTGGCCGACTACGAGCGGCTGATCAAGGCCGGTCGCTGGCCGACTCCGGACGGCTGATCAAGGCCGGGGACTGGCCCGGCCGGTAGCTGCCCGGTGCCCGCGCGGAGACTCGCCTAGGCACTCTTCGCGCGTCGCGGGGCGCGTCCGTCCGGGGTCGATTCGCCTCGCGCCCCGGCCGGGCCGCTTCCGCTGCTCAGCCACGCTGGTGCTGACAGCGCTTCTCCAGCGAAACCGAACTGTGTCACGCCGTGACACAGTTCGGTTCGTCGCAACGTGGTGCTCAGGACTTCGGCTCGATGCAGACAGACGCAGTGTCGAATCCCTTGCCGCGGCGAGTGGACGGCAGCAGCGTCACCACGGCCAGCAGGTCGACCACGGCCCGCTTACGGGCCAGCGGCAGGCCGGCCCACACCGCGGCGGCGTCGGGCTGGCCCCGGAACTCGGCCAGCGGGTCCGGGTCGTCGTGCGCGGCCAGCAGGGCGGCGATCTTGTCGGACTTGGCCTTGACCCGCGCGGTGCCGGCGGCGAGCTGCTGCCGGTCGATGTCTCCGTCCGCGAACGCGGCGGCCAGCCCGTCGAGCTGCTTGCGCAGCCCGGCCGAGTCCGCGCGGAGCGCGGCGGCGTCGATGCCCGCCCGGGGCGCCGGTCGCAGCAGGTTCACGGCGTCGGGCCGGGCGAGCCGCTTGGTCAGGTACAGCCCGACATAGGCGTCGAGCGCGGCGGCGTTGCGCCGCACGTGGGAGTGCGCGCGGCAGGTGTAGGCCGGCGCCCGGTCGCGGCCGCCGGTCACGTTCACCCGCGAGACGGCACACTCGGCGCACTCGCAGCCGCAGCCCAGCAGGCCGGACATGAGCCACTTCGGCGCGTTGGCAGTGCCGGTGCGCCGCTCCGGCCTGGTCAGTTCCGCGCGGACCGTGCGCCACTGGTCGGGCTCCAGGATCGCCGGCCATGACCCCCGGTGCTCGGTGCCGTTGTGCATCAGGATGCCGGCCACCGCCGGCTTGCACAGCACGTCTTTCAGGATCTCGGCCGACCACGGCACGCCGGTCACGGTCGGCACGGTGCCGGCCGTGCGGAGCTGGCGCGCGATGGACCGCAGCGCGGAGTCGGGGCCGCGCCGCAGCACGGCTGCCGCGGCTGCCCGGATCACCTCGGCCTCCGCGGGGACCATGATCAGCGTCTTGCGATGCTCGGGAGCGTCGGGGTCGGGCACGTAGCCGAACGGACGCCGGCCCCCGAAGTAGGATCCCTTGGCGGCCCACCGCTTGCGGCCCTTGGCGACGCGGCGCGCGGTGTCGGCGCTGGCCTTGCGCGCGGCCTTGACCCGGTCGTGCGCCGTCTCGATCTCGTCGGGCGTGCCGCCGCGGGTCAGCCGCAGCGAGCCGGACGGGGAGACGGCCGACGCGCCGCGCACCGCGCACGCGTCGAGCAGGTCCTCCAGGTCGCGGAAGTCGCGGCAGGCCCGGTCCATGTCCTCGGTCACGAGCACGTCCGCGCGGCCCTCCTGCAGGTCCAGCAGGACGCTGGCCCACACGGGCCGGCGGGTGCGGAAGGTGATCAGGCCGTCCGGGCGGACCACCTTGACCGGCCGCTTGTAGGCGGACGCGCCGCGCATTTTTCCGCTGGCGTCGGTGCCGTTCTCGATCGCCACGCGCGCTACCTCGTAGCCGGACTCGGTGCACCAGTCGCGCAGCTCGCTCTCCCGCGCGTCGAAGGTGGTCTCGGCGCCGTCGTCGTCGTCGCGGAAGTCGGACAGCCGCAACACGATCACGGCGCGCTGCGGGTCGGCTTGCTGGGCTGGGGCCTTGCGGGTCGTCGTCATGCACTCAGTGTATGTCACTCTGGTGTTGGGCAAGACGGCCCTCGCGGTACACGCTGGACACCGGCTCGCGACTCGGTTTCCGGATGGGCAGATCTTCCTCCCACTGCACGGGCATACGCCTGGGCAGCGGCCTGTCGATCCGGTAGACGCCCTGGCCAGCCTGCTGCTGACGGTAGGAGTAAGTGTCTCTCATATCCCGCCTCACCTAGAGCCACGGATAGGAATGTGGCGTGATTACGTTGCCGGCAAGCGCCTGCTGCTGCTGCTGGATGACGCGGTCGGGCACGAGCAAGTCCGCCCGCTGCTACCAGGCAGTGCGGGAAGCCTGGTCCTGGTCACAAGCCGAAGGAATCTGACTGCGCTGGAGGATGGCAGCGCAATCAGCCTCGATACCCTGACGGCCGGTGAGGCCTCCGGGCTGCTCGTGCAGCTTGCCTCCCGCCCTGACCTGAGTCCAGATGACCCGGCAGTGAGTGACATCACCCGGCTATGCGGCCACCTTCCGCTGGCGGTAGCGATGCTAGGTCGCCAACTGCACCATCACCCCGCGTGGTCAGTAGCCGACCTGGCCACTGACCTGGCTAGGTCGCGCGACCACCGGCTCGAGCTGATGCACGCCGAGAACGCTTCGGTCGCTGCCGCCTTTGACCTGTCCTACCAGGATCTCAGCGCAGACCAGCAGCGGCTGTTCCGATATCTGGGCCTGCATTCAGGTAACGACATCGATGCCTACGCTGCTGCTGCTCTCACAGGCACCGACCTGGCTACTTCCCGCCGCAATTTGGAAGCCCTCTATGATCAGCACCTGCTCAGCGAACCTGCGCACGGCCGCTATCACCTCCACGATCTCATCCGTGAGCACGCCCGTGCCCTTGCCGCAACGGACCCACTCTCCGAACGTGATGCCGCGACCGACCGCATACTGGACTTTTACGTCCACACGGCATCGACCGCTATCCGTCACGTGGCGCGCCGTCAGCCCGTCGCCAGCGTCAAGCCGCCCACGGCTGCGCCCGACCTGCCCGACCGCGAGACTGCGGTTGCCTGGCTGAGTGCGGAGCGCCTCAACCTGCATGCCGCCGCAGATCAGGCCGCATCCTGCGGTCGCCCGGGCCATGCCATCGCCATCTCGGGCGTGATCCACGGCTACCTTTGCAGCTACGGGCACTGGGACCAGGCCCTCGCTCTGCACCGTACCGCCCTCGACGCCGCCCGCCAGGCGGGCGACCGATGTGCGGAACCGTCTGTCCTGACGGATCTGGGTGTCGTCCAGCGCCTGACAGGGGCCACTTCGTCGGCGCTTTCCAGCTTTGCGGCCGCGCTGGATCTGTGCCGCGATCTCGGTGATCGGCCAGGAGAAGCCGATGCGCTCAACGAGCTAGGCGTAACGCAGTACGTGACCGGAGATCCGGCATCGGTCGCCAGCCTCAGCCGCGCTGTAGATGCGTACCGCGCCCTTGGCGACCGGTCCAGCGAAGGCGCAGCACTCAACGATCTGGGAATTGCGCAGATGGAATCAGGCGATGTCCGGGCGGCGGCGGTCGGCTTTACTCAGGCGCTGGAACTGCACCGAAGCCTTGGGGACCGGCTATGGGAAGCCAATGCGCTGAACAATATCGGCGCGGTGCAGCGCATGACAGGCGACTACCTAGCTGCCGCTGCCAGCCATGGCCAGGCCCTGGAGCTCTACCGCAACCTCGGCAACCAGCTTGGGGAAGCCAATGCGCTGAACAACATGGGCATCGTGCAGTACCTGACCGGTGACTACGTTTCAGCGGCCGCCAGCCACACCAAGGCTCTAGAGCTATACCGCACGCTCGGTAACCGGTTCGGGGAGGCTATGGTCCTCAACAGCATGGGCGAGCTGGAACTTGCATCAGCTACCGCTGCGAGAGCGGCTGCCTATCACGAGCAGGCCCTCGCTGTTGCCGCCGCCATCGCCTCGCCTATCGAAGAAGCACGCGCGCAGGAAGGTATTGGCCGCTGCCATCTCCAGGATGGCCGGACCGACGAGGGCGGCCGATGGCTATTTCAGGCATTTTCCATCTATCAGCGGACCAGATCCCCCCATGCTCAACGACTAGCCACAGTCCTGCATGACCACGGCCTGTGGCCAGGCGATTCGTCGTAGGCAGCTTCCGTTCGTATCTGGCCAGAGACGACGGCTGCGCAGGCTTGGGCGACTGCGGCGCGGAGCGTGGTGGCGCCCTCGGCGCGGCCGGTCCGGACCTCAACTAGGCGGATGCCTGGCCCCAGGCACGTTCTGCCCGTAGCTGTCGCATAGCCGCAGCCTCGCCGTCGTTGCCCTTCGAAGCGACCCGCGTCCTAGCGCCGTCGCGAACCTCTGTGATGGCGCAAGCACCAGCCCCTGGCCTCACGATCACCTCCATATCAAACAGATGTGGACGATCCCATGCGGATCCGCTCGGATCAAGGTCGATCCCACCCTGTCGCGGGGAGACGGAGCTGGCCGGGACGGGGGCCCGGCCCCTTGCCCGGCGGGCCCAGGGATCGATCTCCGCGCGGATGTGCGCGAGACCGCGGGCTGCCCGGCCCGCTGGCTCTTCGGGCGCCGGGGTCCTGCCTATGTACTCGGATTGTCACGGTCTGGCTGCAACAACCGCTCGCCTGCACGAGCAAGCGGGAAACCAGTGCCGAACGTCCAGCACTGCCGCTAGTTCGGGACGAAGAGGCCCGCGCACGCCGGGCAGCAACGCCGACCGTACGGACTCAGGCATCGGCCGAACACATGGACTGCGAAAGCGTCAGGCTGCGGTCGGCTCCGCTAGCCTGCAGACGTGGAGTCAGTAGGCGGCGTCCGGGTGCATCGGCATGAGTCGGGTGAAGTCGGCGGCGTGATCTGCGAGATCGTGCTCGACCGGCCGGAGGCGATGAATGCGCTGGACACGGCCATGGCGGTCCGGCTGGCGCAGGTCTGCGCGGAGATCGCGGCTGACCGCGAGGTCCGCGCGGTGGTGCTGGCAGCCGCGGGAGAGCGTGCGTTCTGCGTCGGCGCCGATCTGAAGGAGCGGGCGGCCCCGGACCTCGGCATGGCGCCAAGGATAGGACGCTCCCCTGTCAAGCTGACCCGGCGTGACTGCCCGTCGCTCAGGCATGAGGCGGGTTGATCAAGGTACTCAGCTACCGCGTCACCGGTGCGCATCCGATGGCGATCGGCACCAGCACAGTTAAGCCATGCGAACGCGGGGCTCGGGCGAAAGTGTTCAATCACCGAGCGTGACCAGTGGGGAGTCATCGCCTGCTCCCAAGAGCGTCCGTCCTGCCGATTCGGGCGCAAGCTTGAATTGCGCCTTGCGTTGACTGTTCACGCGCAGAACAGTTGTTCGCGGGCGGTGTGATCTCGCTGGCTTGGCGGCAGCCGGAGCGGGCGGGTGCCTGTGCCCGGGGCCTGCTGTCGCGATCAGGTCACGATGATTACCTGGACGCCGACCGCGTCGTAGGTGCCACGTGCTCGTGCGTCCCTGGTAGCGAGGGCTGCCCCGTGCTCCTGGGCGGCCAGTGCCACGAGCGCGTCGTAGACGGCGCCGCCCGCGATGCCGAGGCGGCTGAGCGTGTCCGGCAGGGCGCGGGCGCGGCGGCTGCTCAGCACCAGCGGCGCGGCAAAGCGGGCTCTGAGCAGGCGGGCGGCGTCGGCGGGTGCCAGCCGGGCGTCGCCGGGCAGCCTGGTCAGAACGGAGTAGGTCTCGGCGAGGGCGTGGCCGCTCAGCGTGATCTCCTGCCCGCTCCACCAGCGGGCCACGGCCCCATGATCGTGATGCGAGCGGACCAGCAGCGGGACGGCGACGCTCGTGTCGACGGCGACAGTCACTTGCGGCCAGCGTCGATGAGGGCGAAGACTATGTCGTCGTCGACCGGGGTCTCGCCGGCCGCGACGAGCACGCCATCCTCTTCGACCAGGCGCGCCGTCCGGCCTGCGGGCACGAGCTGGGCGCCGGCGCCGTACGCCGAGATGTCGACCCTCGTGCCAGGGAGCAGTCCCAGCGCGTCGCGGATCGGCTTGGGCAGCACGACCCGGCCGGCCTGGTCAATGACGGCTTCCATGGGAATACGATACCATCGCGATCCCGTAACTGGGCCAGTCTCACCGGCTGGCAGCCGAAGACGCGCAGATCATCCGCTACCGACCGCACAGCACGCACGAGACCATCTCCGCGAGCGGACACCGGGCTGCCAAACGCAAGCCGGGCCCAGCCGCTGCCGGTATCGCGCGGCCAGGTCCGCCGCTAGCGAGCCGAAACGCCGGGTCCGTTCGCTGCCAGGCACGCGGCCCCCAGTCATACTGGCCGGCTCCAAGGCCGCGGACTCTATGCGAAGCAGGCTCAGGCGAAGGCGGAGCGCTGCTGATTGCCGCTATGTGCCAGGTCGGACTGCACGCTCACCCAGCGGCAGAACCGTGCGTTCGCATTGCGGTTGGCGACACTTACCCCAGGCTTGATGAGGTCGTTGCCTATCGCATTGGCGTGAGCGTCTTCGGCGTGGCATGGTGATCGACATGGCGCGCAAGCTTGTGATCGAGCTAGCGGACGGCAGCCGACATCTGCTTGAGGCAGGTGCCGGCAGAGCATGAACTGCAGCTGCGCTCATCAGTTCCTTCGCCATGGCGCGGAAGATATCGTCCTGGACGCCGATGTGTAGGAGTCGGAGAGGCGGCGAGGCGGCGGCAGCTCGCCCGGGACCATCGCAGCGATCCCGAGCCGTGCTCAACCGACGGGAAGTCGAGCGGAGACCACGATGGCAAGCAAGACTAAGCCCGACGAGCACGTCCAGTTCCAGGACGAAGGCCAGGCGATCCAGTTTGGCACCGTCGACGAGGCTGTCCTGGTCTGGCCCGACCCTCGCGGCGGCGTCAACGTCCAGGGCAGCAAGGCCATACACCTGCACCAGCGCAGCGGCACGTCAGTCCGGATTATCACCGGCGAGGACGACTACCGGCGCGAACTAGCCAAGTACCATGTGACCTTTGACGGCAGGTAGCGAGCGCCTGCTAGCCGAATGCACGCCGCTGCCGCCACTGATAAGTAGCTGCGCTGGCTTATCGGACGACGCGCTCTCTGAGCCACTCCTATGGCGCTGGGCAAGGACCACCGAGTTGAGGGCAGATGCTCGCGCAGCGGCATGACAGGGTGCTCAGTCCGTCGACGTCTCGCCGATTGTGCTAGTCAGGCGACGGCTTGTGCGGCTTTCCCGTCGACGGCCTACGTACTGGATGCGGTTGGCCTGTATCTGGCCGGCGTCGATCGCTGCCTGCTCATCAACTTCGCTGACACCGGCCAGGTCAGCAAAGAAATAGGGTCCGCAGACGAGCGAGTGGCGGTGAAACCGGACGTCGAGCTCGCGCACGATGTCCTGGCCGGCATGCAAACCCTCCTGTTCCGCCCAGGACCGGCAGTATGAGGTCCACAACTGGCCCGATTCACGCCAGTGGTCACGGCGCTGCTGAAGCCACCCGGGATCACCCGACGGAAGGGGCAGCCGCTCGAAGCACCATCGGGCAGTCGCCTCGTCGAACCGCTCCCTTGCCCACTCCACGACCACCAGCAAGCCGCCCGGAACCAGAGCGGCACCGACCAGATCCAGCACGTGGCCCAGGTCACCGACATGATGCAGTGACGTGCACGCCACCACGGCACCGGCGGGCTAGGCGCCGACCCCACCCGGATCGCCGCCTACGTGGTCTCCGGGGTGGGGTTCCTCGGCGCCGGCGTCATCTTGCGTGACGGCGTCAGCGTCCGGGGCGTCAACACCGCCGCCACCATCTGGTGCTCATCAGCCGTCGGCGTGCTCGCCGGCGCGGGCTACATCATCCAGGCGAGCATCGGTGCCCTGCTGGTCGCCGCCGCCCACCTCGCCCTGCGCCCAGTGGCCGCCGCATCGACCAGCTGCCCGCCGACGGCGGCAGCGAGGTCGAGACCGTATACCGGTTCCGCGCCGTATGCCGCGCAGTCGGCGAAGCGCACATCCGCGCCCTGGTCGTGCAGGCCTTCGCCGGTGAGCAGTTCGTCCTGCGTGCCGTCCGCGGCCAGGACCTCGACCCCGGAACAGACCTGGTGCAAGTAGAAGCAGAGCTGCAGCGATTCGGCCGCGACGACGTCGCACTCGAGGCAGCGGTCAGCCGCCTCAGCCTTGAACCCGCCGTCAGCTCAGTGAGCTGGGCCGTCGTTGAGGACCCCGCCACTGGACTGGCGGCCGCGCAGTAACCCGGATCGGCCGGAGAGAGCAAGTGGTTAGCCTGATCAGCCGACAGCACGCTTCATCGGGAACACCGGCGAGCTGGCCATCGTAGCGGCGGTCTGCCCAGACGAGCGGAGTGCCCTCATGTCCGGGCCAGCGATTTATCGCAAGGGCGTCCGGGGCCCTTTGGTGAAGGCGGCCGAGCTCAGGGCGGGCGGGAATAGACCCGTCATGGCCGCAGCCCCGGCCGACTTCAGCCCGCTGACCGTTCACCAGGTGCACAGGCCAAGCTAGCCACCGACCTAACAGCCGCCGCCCTGTCCTCGCTGCTGATATGGCGCGGCCGAACAGTCATTGGGCCTGCTCGTGCGCTACCTGGCTCCGGCGGCGGCACGGCCGCGCCGCCGGGACGGCCCGGCCGGGCCGCGGTCCTCAGGCGGTGAGCCTGCGATCAGCTGGGAGGAGTTGTCCCTTATGAGCGACCTGCCGAAGGGCTGGTTCCGCGGTGAGCAGCCACCGGAGCCGCCGCAGGACAGCACCGCGGCCGGGGCGGCCGGCCACTGGCCTGGCCAGCGCGCGGCGTGGACGGCGGAGCCGCATCCCCGCTGGCCGCCCCGGCCGCGGACGGTGATCAAGATCGTGGCCGCCGGGCTGGCCGTGCTCCTCGCTGCAGGTGCCGGCTTGTTTTTCTACCTGGACTCCAAGCTCACCCGGGTCAATGTGCTCGTCGGCACCGCCGCGGCGTCGGCCGGCCAGAACTGGCTGATCACCGGCTCGACCGGGACGCTGACGGCCCGCGAGGAGATCCGGCTGCACACGGGCCACGACACCGACACCCTGTCCGACACGATCATGCTGGTGCACATCCCGGCCAACGGCGGCCCGCCGGTGCTCGTCAGCATCCCGCGCGACTCTTACGTGCCCATCCCCGGCAGCGGGCGGAACAAGATCAACGCCGCTACGCCTTCGGCGGAGCCAGGCTGCTCATCCAGACCGTGCAGGACATCACCGGGCTGCGCATCGACCACTACCTGGGCATCGGCTACACCGGCCTGGTCAGCGTCGTCAACCCGATCGGCGGCGTGACCATATGCCTGCCCGGGCCGATGACAGACCCCAACGCGGGGCTGCACCTGAAGGTCGGCTGCCACACTCTTAACGGCACCCAGGCGCTCGGCTACGTGCGCAGCCGAGCGTTCGCCCTCGGTGACCTCCAGCGGGTCCAGGACCAGCGGCTCCTGCTGAAAGCGATCCTGGACAACGTCACCAGCGCTGGGACGATCGCCAACCCGTTCGCCGTCATCCCCGCCGCCGCCGGCTCCGCCGCCGCGATCACGGTCGACCAGGGAACCGGCCTGTACCAGCTCATCGGGCTGGCGTTCGCGCTGCGGAACCCGGAGACCACGACGGTACCGTTCGGCGGTTTCGCGAACACCAGCGTCTGCTCAGTTGTCCTGTGGAACCGGCGAGCGGCGCTGCAGCTGTTCGACGACCTCGCCAAGGACCGGCCAGTGCCCAAGGACCTGCTCACCGGATCATCCGCCAAGCCCACCGTCTGACCAGCCGCGCTCTCAAGTACTCCCCGGAAGGCCCGCTGACCGGCAGGAAAGACCGGCCCAGCACACCCGAGTTCGTCAAGGCGCGGCGCGCGTTAATTACCCGATGAGAGCGAGGGCTATACGGTGCCCCGTTCACCATCGGACCGGCGCTGAGATTCATCGGTAATGTTCTCCGCTTTGAAGAAGCTGCCGCCGGGCAGGTGCCGGTTCTCCACGTGCTCATGACAGCCAGGTGGGCGGTCCCGATAGCCTGTCACGAATTAGCTTGCCGTTGATGATCGACCGTGGACAGACGTCGTTATCCCCTGTGGCCAGCCAGGTTCCGTCCGGCGAGTTGGCCATGACATGGACCTGGCTGTTACGACACCAGTGCGCGTTGCGAGGTTCGCCGGCGGGGACCCCCATGCTTTGGGGACGCCATCCGCACGCCTGCAACCGGAAACCACCTCGGCCGCTCTGGCTTGTGTTGATGCTGCAGGGCGTGCGGAACCTTGCCGCTCAGCCGGCGTGCGGACCGGCTCCGGCACCCGGCCGCCGGCGCGGCGCGCTGGGAGGTGGGATGCGCGCGGACGGCGAGGCGCCTGGGTGGCGCGCGGAGATCCGGACGCGCAGTGCCGCGGGCCGGATGGTGAACCGCAGGGGCGGGCTCAGGTCAACCGGCTCGCCGTCGATCCCGGCGTGCACAGGTGCCGGAGCGCTCACCTCCAGGCGCGGCGCGCTCCAGGCCCGTCCGGGCGGACGCGGGCCGTCGCGCGGCAGGCCGAGCACGATGCCGAGTTGCCCCGTGTCCAGCCGGACGGGTGCCGGGCGCCGACGGGGGCTCCAGTGCATAGGGGTTGTTGGACACCAGCACGACGTCGGGATGATCATGTTCGAGTCCGGCGTCGTCGACGAGCCACAGCGCGGGCGCCGGCGCACTCGGCCCGAGCACCTGCATGGCGGTCGCCAGGAGGGTCCGCACCTTGGCGTCGCGGTAGGCCGGGCTGCGGACCGCGTCGCCGTAGATCCCCAGCGAGACGTTGTTGAGAAACATCCGGCCGTTCACGTCCGCCACGTCGATCCGGCGCTCGACCCCGTCGGTGAACGCGTCGAGCGCGCCGGCCAGGTCGCGCCGGTCCACTCCCAGGTCGAGCGCGAAATGGTTGCGGGTGCCGGCCGGGACGCACACGAACGGGAGCCCGTGCGCGGCGGCGACCGCAGCCACGACGGCCATCGACCCGTCGCCGCCGGCCATCCCGAGTGCGTCCGCGCCACTGGCCACGGCCGCGCGCGCCAGTGCCGCCAGGCTCTGGCCAGGCCCCAGGACGCCCACTTCGATGCCCCGTTTGCGCGCCCGCTCGGCAAGCCTGGCGCGCTGGGCCGCGCCGCCGCCGGACCTCGGGTTGACCAGCAGCACCGGCCGGCGCGGTGGCTCGGCGGCCCGCCACGAACAACGGGACGGCTCCCGCGAGGACACGCTCATCGCGGGAGCCGTCGGCCGGCGGCCGATACCGCCGCCGGCCGCCGTAGGGCGGGGAGGCCGCTTGCTCAAGCCGCAGTCCTGTGCGGGTGCTTGTCACTGTCCACCGGGTGCAGGGTCTTGTCCGTGTGGCGCAGTTCGATGCCGAGCAGGAGCTGCCAGGTCCCGTAGATCAGGTTGAACAGGCCGAACAGTAGCGCGAGTGTGACCGCGCCGATGTCGGGCCGGGCGAACAGCACCACACCGAACGCGATCGACACCAGCCCGCCGAGGAGGAACAGGGCGCGCGTCCCGGCCGGCTCACCGCGGCGGAACGCGGCGAAGAACTCGAACAGGCCGGCGACCATCGCCCAGGAGGCCACGATCAGCACCAGCACGAGCGCGGTAGGCCCTGGCCAGACCAGCGCCACCAGGCCAGCGGCGATATCGATCAGACCCAGCAGCAGGTGCCCGATTACCGGGCCCGCCTTGGAGCTGCTGAACGCCCGCATGGCCTGCAAACCAGCCGCGATGAACGCGTACACGGCAAACAGGATCACCAGCGCCAGCACCGTGACCCCGGGCCAGGCCAGCGCCGTGATCCCGACGGCGATGGCGAGGATGCCGCGCAAGATCATCGACGTACTCAGCGACTTGAACATGACACCGTTCCTTTCATCTGTCGCGCACCGCGTTGCCGGCACGCTGCGGCGGGTGTCCTGCGCCTGGCCAGCACGTCCGACGGCCAGGCTCACCGGCGCCCCGGGCTGGGCGGCACCCAGGTGCCTCCTGGTGGGTTCCGTGCCGGCCAGCGGGCGCCTGCCGCGCCTAAAATCAGTTATGATTGATTATCACAACTCTGATGCTCCTTGTCAACCTGGCGCGTGAGCGGGCCGCTGATGCAGAGCCGGTGAGAGATGGCTGGGTGGGGAACCAGCGGCCACGGGGGTGTCTGTGGCTTGTTGGCGCGGCGCGTTGCCCGCGGGTGCTGGGATGCCCCACGGATGCCGGGATGCCCCGCGGGTGCCGCGGGCTTGGTCGGCCGGGTGCTGGGGGATTGTGATGCGGGGGCCAGAGAAGTGCTCCGCGGGTGCCCGGGGAGCTCGCTCCCCGAGGCGGCGGGGATGCCCCGCGGGTGCTGGGGGATTCCTCGCGGAGTGCCGGGGGCTTGCCCCCGTGGTATCAGAGCCGAGGCCTCGCGCGGGCGGCCCGAGGCCGGGCCTCACGCGTGCCCAAGACCAGCGTCCCCATTCGGCCGCGCGTTCCTGCGGCTCCCCGCCGCGCGTTCCCAGGCGCGAGGCGCGCGTTCCTGCGGCTTGGCCGTGCGCGTTCCTATAGCGCGCCGCCGCGCCTTCCCGCGGCGCGGCGCTGTGCGTTCCCGCGGCGCGGCCTCGCGCCGTTTACCAGGCGCCGGTGGGCGGGAAGGGGAGGGCGGCGAGGCGCGCGGCCTCCTCGGCCGGGACGCCGAGCAGGCGCAGGATGGCCTCGGCGAGCTGGTCCACTGAGGTCTCCTTGATGCGGTCGGGCTGGCGCTGGCGCAGTTGCAGCAGCCCGAGCAGGCCCCCGGCAACGGCGGACAGCGCGATCTCCGCGCTGGGGAAGGTAAAGCGGCCGGCGTTCTGGCCGGCCTTGATGTCGCGCAGGGCGCGTGGCGCCAGCCCGTGGGGCTCGTCCAGCAGTTCCAGCCCGCCGCCGGTAAGGAAGCGGGCGATGTCGGGGTGCGTCCAGCCAAGGCGCCCGGAGATCCGGAAGGAGACGGCGAACAGCTCGGCGGGGTCGCCGATGCCTTCGCACGCCCGGTCGATCATCTGGCCCCAGCGTTCCAGCACCTCACCCGACGCGGCATGGAACAGCTGTTCCTTGCTGGCGAAGTGGTTGTAGAACGAGCCGAACCCGACGTCGGCCACCTCGGTGATCTCCTGGATGCTCGCGCGCTCCCCCCGTCCCTCGGCGATCAGCTTCACTGCGGCGTCGATCAGCGCCTGCCGGGTCCGGGCCTTACGCCGGTCCAGCCGGTTCGCCGCGGGCGCCCGACCCGCCGATGCGACCTCCACCATCGTCGTCCTCCCGTCTGGCCGGGCCCTAACACCCGCGTCACCGCCAGCGGCGGCCTCGCTGCGTTGTGGCCCAGGCCGTATAGCGCCGGTCACCTGCCGGCGTGACACCCGGTAGCCATCACTTGTCAACACTGATGGTACATCACAGCACTGACTGCGCTGGCCACGCCGCCGGCACTGCCCCCGGCACCGGCCACGCCTTCCCGTGCGCCGGCCACGCCGCCGGCACTGTCGTCGGATGCGGGGAACGATGTCAGGGCGGGATAGCGGCGCCGGGCCGGAGCAGCACTCCCGCAGCGCGAGCTTGCGGCTGGGCACCGTCGGCGGCATCCAGGTAAGGATGAACTGGAGCGCCGCGATCATCTTCGCTTTGATTGTGGTCGGCCTGGCCAGCTGGCAGTTCCCGGCGGTCAACCCGCACCACGCCGCTGGCCTACGCCCTGGCCGGCGTGCTGACCACGCTGTTGTTCCTCGCCTCGCTGCTGGCTCACGAGATTGCGCACTCGCTGGTTGCCCGCCATTACGGGCTGACGGTGCACAGCATCACCCTGTGGCCGTTCGGCGGGGTCTCCGACCTGGGCGGCGAGGCGCCGAGCCCGGCGGCCGAAGCGTGGATCGCCGGCGCCGGCCCGCTCACCAGCCTGCTGCTCGGCGTGATCTTCATCGGGCTGGCCCTGCTGGCGGGGGGTCTCACCCGGCCCGCGCCAGCATCGGCGGGCTCAGCGTTTCCGCCCTTGCCTACCTCGGCGTTGCCAACGTGGCGCTCGCCGTGTTCAACGTGATCCCGGCCGCGCTGCTGGACGGAGGCAGGCTGCTGCGCGCGGTCATCTGGTGGCGCACCCGCGACCGGGTGAAGGCCACGGTGTGGGCGGACCGGCCGGCCAGGTTTTCGGCGCCATCTGCATCGCCGGCGGCCTGTACCTGTTCTTCCTCACCGGGGCCTGAACTGGCTGTGGATCGCCATGATCGGCTGGTTCCTCTATGGGGCGGCCACGGCCGAGGCCCAGCAAGCGGTACTGGGCGGTCGGCTCCGCGGCGTCCGGGCCTGGCAGGTCATGACACCGGACCCGGTCACCGTGCCGGGGTCCATGACGGTCAGCGACTTCCTCGGGGACTACCTGTACCGCGGACGGCACCAGGCCTTCCCGGTCACCTCCGACGGCCAGGGCACCGTCACCGGGCTGGTCACCTTCGACCGCATCAAGCGCGTGCCGGCCGCCCGGCGCGACCAGACCCGGCTCGCGGACATCGCCTGCCCGCTCACCGAGGTCGCGAGGGCCGCGCCGGACGACTCGGTGGCCGACATCCTGCCCTGCCTCACCGAGTGCGCGGACCGGCGCGCTGGTGTTCCGCGACGGGCACCTGGCCGGGATCATCACACCCAGCGACATCACTCGCATGCTGGACCGTCTCACCCCGGCTTGACGCATAGGGTCGTCATGACTGATGATTAGCTACAGAATTGATGACACACGCCGTGAAGGTGCAGCAGTTCACCACGGAACGCCCGACCTTCGCCAATGACCAGCTCTTCCAGCGGCTGCAGGCAACCGGCGTGATGGTGAGCGCCAACCCGCCGAGCCAGGGCCCCCCGCTATGGGAGCAGCTCCTGCTGTGGTTCGGCCCCGCGCTGCTGCTCGGCGGTCTGCTCGCGGGGTGGTACCGCAGTGGCGCAGCCGGTCTGGGGGGCATGGCTGGCTTCGGCGGCATGGGCAAGTCCCGGGCCCGCCGGTACGACCCCGGGTCCGCGAAGCGGACCACGTTCGCCGACGTCGCGGGCATCCAGGACGTCCAGAACGAAGTCAGGGAGATCGTCGACTTCCTGCGGGATCCCGAGCGCTACCGTCGGCTCGGCGCGCAGATCCCGCACGGCGTGCTGCTGTCCGGCCAGCCGGGCACCGGCAAGACGCTGCTGGCCCGGGCGGTCGCGGGCGAGGCGGACGTGCCGTTCTTCTCGATCTCCGCGTCAGAGTTCGTCGAGATGATCGTCGGGGTCGGGGCCAGCCGGGTGCGCGATCTGTTCGAGCAGGCCAAGCAGGTCGCCCCCTCGATCATCTTCATCGACGAGCTGGACGCCATCGGCCGGTCCCGCAGCGGCAGCGCCTCGTACGGCGGACGTGACGAGCAGGAGCAGACCCTCAACCAGATCCTCACCGAGATGGACGGATTCACCGGCAGCGAGGGCGTCGTCGTCCTGGCGGCCACCAACCGGCCGGAGATCCTCGACCAGGCCCTGCTGCGCCCCGGCCGCTTCGACCGGCGGGTGACGGTCTCGCCGCCGGATCTCCGCGGGCGGCGGCAGATCCTGGGCGTGCATGCCCGGAATGTGCCGCTGGCCCCCGGCGTGGACCTCGACGCCGTTGCCGCCTCGACCCCCGGCATGGTTGGCGCGGATCTGAAGAACCTGGTCAACGAGGCCGCGCTGCTGGCGGCGCGCCGTGGCGAGAATCAGGTGACGATGGCGGACTTCAGCGACTCCCTGGAGAAGATCGTCCTGGGCACGGTCCGCGGGGTCGTGCTGTCGCCAGAGGAGCGGGAGCGGACCGCGTTCCACGAGTCCGGTCACGCCCTGCTCGGTATGCTCACCCCCGGCGCCGACCCGGTCCGCAAGATCTCGATCATCCCCCGGGGGCAGGCCCTCGGCGTCACCTTCCAGGCCCCACCGACCGACCGTTACAGTTACTCCGCCACCTACCTCCGCGGCCGGATCACCGGCGCGCTGGGCGGGCGCGCGGCGGAGGAGGTCGTTTACGGGGAAGTCACCACCGGCGCCGAGAACGACATGGAGAACGCCAGCAACATCGCCCGGCAGATGGTGGGCCGGTGGGGCATGTCACCGGCGATCGGGCCGGTCTCGGTGCTCCCCCCGCCCGGCCAGGAGTCCCCGTACGGCCTGGACGGCGTCGCCCCGGCCACCAAGGAGCTGGTCGACACCGAAGCCCGCAAGATCATCGAGGAGTGCTACGAGCAGGCGGTGGCCACCCTCCGCGGCAACCGCGACCGGCTGGACCGGCTGGCGCACACGCTGCTGGAGCGCGAAACGCTCGAGGAGGACGAGGCCTACGCCGCCGCGGGCATGGACCGGGCGACCGCGCCCACCGCGATCGCCCGCGGGGAGGCGGCCGGTACCGCGCAAGCCCCGGCGGGGGCGACCGCGGCAGCGCGGGCGGATGTCGGAGGGGCCACCGCTGCCACGGGCGCGTGAGCCCGCGTTCACGGATGTGAAAGAACAACAGGCCAAGACGTCCCTGCGGTCACCGGCAAGGCCCGCACCGGCCCGGCGCCGCCCCGGGCCCCGGGCTGGCGCCCGGGCGGGTCCGCAGCCTGATGCCGGGGCGGAGGGTGACCGGGTACGGCTCAGCGCTCGCGCGCTGCTGCGGGCACAGATCGCGGCGGCATTCGGCGACGGCCCGCGGAGCCCGGTCACCGGCCAGCTCGCGCGCTTCGCGCTCGCCGCCTTCGGCGGCGCGTTCCTCGCCAGTCAGAACGACCGCGGCGTCACGCTGGAGCGGCTGCTCCAGCTGCTCGTGCCCCCGCTCGCCGCGTCCCGCCGGGAACTGCTGGCCGGGGCAACGGCCCCGGTAGACCTGGCCGGGGCGATCAGCGGCGCACCCGGAACACCTTAGGAGCCCCATGTCCGAGCACAGCGGCAACCGGCAAGCAACCGTGGCGGACGCGCTCGCGCGGCGGCTCGAAGCCCGGCAGCGTGCGGCGTCTGGCTGGGCCGAAGCGCTCCGCGAACTGGGAGCACTCGACCGGGCGGTGTACGAGGCGGTGGCCGACACGCCTACCCCGCAGCTGGATGGGCCGTTGCGCCGGCTTTCCAACACCGCGAACCACTCGCGCCTGTGGTTTGGCATCGCGGCCGCCCTCGCCGCGCTCGGGGGCTCGCGCGGGCGTCGGGCGGCGGTCGAGGGTGTGCTCGCGATCGGGGTGACCTCGGCGAGCGTCAACCTCGGCGTGAAGCCGCTGGCGCGGCGGCCGCGTCCCGATCCGGCCGGCCCCGCCCTCACCGGGGCGCGCCAGGTACGGATGCCAGGCTCCGCCTCGTTCCCGTCCGGCCACGCGGCGTCGGCGTTCGCGTTCGCCTACGCCGTCGGCCGGCACCTGCCGGGGCTTGCTGTGCCGGTCCGGCTGCTGGCGGCCGGGGTCGCCTACTCGCGGGTCCACACTGGCGTGCACTATCCGGGCGACGTCGTGATCGGCTCCGTTGTCGGCGCCGGAACAGCGGCCGCGGTCGGCGCGGCATGCGACCGCCCCCGAAGCCGCGGGATCGGCCACGCGCCGGTGCACCGGCAGCCCCGGCATACTCGCCGGCCCAAGCGCTGACGCCTCCGATCGGCCGGAGCGCTGGCGCTTCCAGCTGACAGAGCGCTGACGTGATTGCGCCTGTCCGCCCGAAGATTCTCACCGATGCGCGCTTGACGTCATCATTCATCATGACTGATAATCAATCACAAGACTGATAATCGTTGGCAAATTGATCAAGTGAGGGAGCGCCGCGATGAAAGCTCACACTTCGGCCCAGCCGCCGAAACAGGACCCGCACCGCTCGCTGCACAGCGAGACAGGGGCGTTGCCCGGCCAGCACCCCGGGCGGTCCGGGAACCCGCTGATCAAGGTAGCGGGCCTGGCATGGCTGGAGTTCGAGAAGCCGGACCTGGACCGGGCCGAGCGGTTCCTGACCGACTTCGGCTTCACGGTCGCCGACCGGACCCCGGAAACGCTGCTGCTGCGCGGGCGGTGGACGGGCACCGCGTGCCTGGTGGTCCGCCGGGGCAGTGGCTCCCGCTTCGCGGGGATCGCCTTCCAGGCCGCCGCCCGCGACGACCTTGACCGGCTGGCCCGCGGCACGGGCGGCACGGTCACGCCGCACTCGGGCGGCCACGTCGTGGTACTGCGCGATCCCAGCGGGTTCCCGGTGCGCGTCGGCTACGGCTTCCCTGAGTTCCCGGCCCTGCCGGAACGCGTCCCGCTGGCGCTGAACTTCGGGCCCGGCCCGGAGCGGGTCAACGCCACCCAGCGGCCGGCGCGCGCGCCGGCGGAGATAGGGCGGCTGGGGCACGTCGTCCTGGGCACGACCAGGTTCCGCGGGACCCTGGACTGGTACCTCGACACCCTCGGGCTGATCGTCAGCGACTTCCTGCACCTGGACGGGCAGCGCGAGCGCGGCCCGGCGATGGCCTTTATCCGGTGCGACCGGGGCAGCGTCCCCAGCGACCACCACACCCTGGCGATGGCGCTGCAGCCGCGCACCGGCTACCTGCACTCGGCCTACCAGCTCACCGACCTCGACGAGGTGGCGGCCAGCGGGGAGTACCTGCGCGAGCGCGGCTACCGCCACGCCTGGGGCATCGGCCGGCACATCCAGGGCAGCCAGATCTTCGACTACTGGCGCGACCCAGACCGCCTGATGTTCGAGCACTACGCCGACGGCGACGTGTTCGACTCCACGGCCGAGCCCGGCTGGGCGCCGCTGTCGGTCAGCGGGCTGGCCCAGTGGGGGCCGAGGGCGACCGCGGAGTTCACCGGCGCGCGCGACCCCGGCGTCGTCGTCGCGGCGATCAAGGCGCTGCGCGACAAGGGCAACGAGGTGGACCTCGCGGCCCTGCGCGGCCTGGTCAAGGCGATGAGCTCATGAGCGCCAACCTGGCCCGCACCGCGGACGGCTGGTGGGTGGTGACGCCGGCCGGCCTGGTCCCCCTCGGCCTGCCCGCCGCCACGACGGCCCGGCTGCTCGGCGACCGGGCCGCCCTGGAACAGGCCATTCAGGCCGCGCAGGCGGAGGCTGCCGCCACGCCGGGAGCCGCGGTCCCGGCGGGCTCGGTGGACCTGCTCAGCCCGGTCACCGCGCCCGCGCGGGTCGTCGCGCAGGCGGTGAACTACCGCTCCCACGCCCGGGACTCCGGCCTGGACCCGGACACGGTCCCGCCGGTCTTCTTCCGCAAGGCCTCGCACTCCCTCACCGGCCCCACCGGCGACATCATCCGGCCGCCCGGGGTCGGGTTCCTGGACTACGAGGTGGAACTCGGCCTGGTCATCGGCGCCGACCTACCGGTCGGCACCACGGTGACCGACGCGAGCCTGGCCCGCTACGTGGCCGCGCTGGTGGTCACCGACGACATCAGCGCGCGCCAGATCCAGCTCACCAAGACCCAGTTCTACGAGGCGAAGTCCTACCCTACATTCACCCCGGCCGGGCCGTGGCTGACCCTGGTGGACGCCGCGGACCTGGCGACGCTGGACTCGCTGCGGCTCACCCTCGCGGTCAACGGCCAGGTGCGGCAGGACAGCACGGTGGCCGACATGATCGTCTCGCCGGCGCGCGCGCTGACCCTGCTCGCCCGGTTCCAGCCCTTGGCGCCCGGGGACCTGCTGCTGACTGGGACGGTCGGCGGGACCGCGCTCAAGGCGCCCCCGAAGGCCGTCGAGAAGCTGGCCGGGCTGCTGCCGCCCGCCACCAAGTGGAAGCTGTTCTTCGCCCGGCAGGCCGGCAACCCCCGCTACCTGCGTGACGGCGATGTCATCACCGCGACGATCGCCTCGGCCGACGGCCGGCTCAACCTCGGCACCCAGCACAACACCGTAGTCGGGAAGTCGCCATGACCGCGCACGAGGTCCTGCCGATGCCGGCCTCGACCTACCACCTGCTGCTGGACGCGGCCCGCACCTGGCCGGACGGCGTCGCCGCGCAATGGGTCCCCGACCCCGCGGCCTACACCCGCTGCCTGACGTGGACCTACGCCGACCTGGCCGGCACGGTGACCCGGATCGCGAACGCGCTGGCCGCGCTCGGGGTGCACCGGCCGGACGCGGTCACGCTCAGCGCGCCCAACACCGCCATGCTCTACGCGGCCACGCTTGCCGCGCAGGCGGCGGGAATCGCCGCCCCGGTCAACCCGGCGCTCAGCGACGAGCACCTCGCCGGGCTGATCCGCCGCGCCCAGTCCCGCGTCGTCGTGACGGCCGGGCCGGAACTGAACGAGCAACTGTGGCGGCGGATGCTTCCGGTGGCCCGCCGGGCCGGGGTGACCGCCATCCTGGCGCTGCGGGCCGACGGTGCAGCCGGCGGCCCGCCGCCGCTGCCGGCCGACGGCACGGCCAGCCCCGGGCTGACCGTCGCCTACCTGGACGAGGTGATGGCAGGGCAGCCTTCCAGCCACCTGACCGGCGGCCACCTTCCGGCGCCCGGGGACCTCGCCGCGTTCGTGCACACCGGCGGGACCACCGGCGCGCCGAAGATCGCCGCGCACACCCACGCCAGCCAGCTTGCCTGCGGCCGCGGCATCGCCCAGGAGGTGGGCCTCACGCCCGGGGAGGCCGCGTTGGGCGGGCTGCCGTTGTTCCACGTCAACGCTTTGATCGTCACCGGCATCGCCCCGATGTTCAGCGGTGCCCGGGTGGTCTGGCCGGGCCCGGCTGGCTACCGCGACCGGGCGCTGTACGCCCACTTCTGGAAGATCGTGCAGCACTACCAGATCGCCGCCATGTCCGCCGTTCCCACCGTCTACGGCACCCTGGCCGGGGTGCCGGTGGACGCCGACATCAGCTCCCTGCGGCTGCCGATCGTCGGCGCGGCCCCGCTGCCCTCCGCGGTGCGCGAAGCGTTCGCGCGGCATACCGGGCGACGGCTGCTGGAGGGCTACGGGCTGACGGAGGCCACCTGCGCCACCACGTTCACCCCTCCCGGTGAAGAACGGCCCGGATCGGTCGGCCGTGCGCTGCCCCAGCAGCAGATCAAGGCCGTCCGTATCGGCGACGGCGGGTCGTGGGCGGACTGCGCCCCCGGTGAGACCGGGCTGCTGGTCATCAGCGGCCCGACCGTGTTCGCCGGATACGTGACCGAACCGGGCGCCGGTGGCGCTCGCGTCAGCCGCGGGGACATCGTCCGGGACGGCTGGCTGGGCACCGGGGACCTCGGCAGCGTCGACGCCGACGGGTTCGTCTGCCTCACCGGCCGGGCCAAGGACCTCATCATCCGCGGCGGTCACAACATAGACCCCCGGGTGATCGAGGAAGGGCTGCTCAGCCACCCTGCCGTGGCCGCCGCCGCGGCCGTGGGGCGCCCGGACCGGCACTCCGGCGAGGTGCCGGTGGCCTACGTCGTCCCCGCCGATCCCGGCCGGTTCGACGAGGCGGAACTGCTGGGTTGGGCCGCCACCGCCATCGGCGAGCCCGCCGCCCGCCCGAAGCGGATCTACCCCATCGGGGGGATCCCGGTCACCGCAGTCGGCAAGCACTTCAAGCCGGCGCTGGCCGCTGACGCCGCCGTCCGCGCCGCCGCCGAGGCCCTTGCCGACGCGGGCCTGCCGGGCGCGCGGGTGACCGCTGCCCCCGAGAACGGGCGGCTCGTTATCACCGTGACCGGCGCCGACCCCGGCCGGGTGCGCGAGGCCCTCGCCGGGTTCCCGCTCACCATCCGGTCCCTGCCGTAGCGAGCCGCACGCCGCCGCGGCCTGCCGAGAAGAGGGAGACCACCATGGACAACAAGCCCCGTGATGCCGAGGCGCCCCGCGCCGGGCAGCGCCGCGTCATCGTGGTCGGTGCGGGCCCGGTCGGCTGCACGGCGGCCCTCCTGCTCGCCGACTTCGGGGTACCCGTCACCCTGCTGGAACGTCACACCCGGCCGCACCCCCTGCCCCGCGCGGTCCACCTGGACGACGAGGTGGCCCGGACTCTCTACCGGATCGGCGTCAGCGATGACTTCCTGAGCCGGTCAAGGTCATGCAGCGGGCTGCGGCTGCTCGACGCCGGGCATCGGGTGATGGCCGAGTTCCGCCGCGATCATGAGGTCGGCGTTCACGGGTTCCCGCAGGCGAACATGTTCCACCAGCCCGACATGGAACAGCTCATGCTGGCCCGGGTGGAGGAGCACCCGTTGATCGAGTTCTGCCGCGGGGCCGAGGTCTGCGGGCTGGCCGATCCCCCCGGCCGGTCCAGCGCGGCCCCGGTCCAGGTGCGCGCCCGCTTCGCCGGGGACCAGACGCCGCAGACGCTCACCGGCCGCTTCGTGCTGGGCTGCGACGGCGCCAACAGCACGATCCGCGAACTGCTGGGCGTGCCCATGGAAGATCTGGGGTTCACCGAGCGCTGGCTCGTCGTCGACATCCGCGCCGATACCCCCCTCGACACGTGGGACGGCGTGGAGCAAATCTGCGACCCCGCCAGGGCAGCCACGTTCATGCAGGTCACCGGGGACCGTTACCGCTGGGAGTTCCAGCTGCGCGAGGGCGAGGACGAAACCGGCCTGATCAGCCCGCAGGCCCTCGGCCGCCTGCTGGGGCCCTGGACCGGGCGGGACGACCTGGCGGGCATCGAGATCATCCGCAGCGCCACCTACACCTTCCGCGCCAGGCTCGCGGCCCGCTTCCAGGCCGGGCGGGTGTTCCTCCTCGGCGATGCCGCCCACCTCACCCCGCCGTTCATCGGCCAGGGCCTGGCGGCCGGGCTGCGCGACGCCGACAACCTGGCCTGGAAGATCGCGTACGTGCTTGATGGCCTGGCCGACCAGGATCTGCTCGCCACCTACGACACCGAACGCCGCCCGCACGCCCACGCCATGGTCAAGAAGGCGGTCCGGGTCGGCTGGGCGATGACCGGCGGCCAGGACCGGGCCGCCGCGATTCGCCGGGTCGCCCTCGCCACCGCGGTCCGCAGCGCCCGCTTCCGCGACGCGATGGCGTCCACGCAGACGCCGTGCCTCAAGGCGGGCGCGCTGCAGCACGCCCCGCGGTGGATCCTGCGCAGGCGGGGGCGCGCCGCGGCGCGAATCGGCGCCCTGATACCCAACCCCCTGGTGATCGCCGGCGCGGGTGCGCCGGTCCGGCTGGACGCGGTCCTGCAGGGACGAGCGGCGGTGCTGACCGCCGGGCAGCCGAGCGCCGCCCTGCTCAGCCTGTGCCGGCGCCACCGCCTCCTCCTCGTTCGGGTCACCGCCGCCCCCGCACCCGGCGTGGCCGGCCACGTCAGTTCCCCCGGCCAGGCCGCAGGCCAGGGCCAGGCGGCGGATCGTGGCTACGCCGAGGTCAGCCCCGCCAGCGGCCGCGGGACCGCGGCCTTGCAGGCCCTGATCCGCGACCCGGGGCTGGCCGTCCTCGTGCGGCCGGACCGGGTTATCGCCGGCGTAGCCACCGCGCCCCGGCTGCCCCGGCCGCCGTGGAGCGTCCCGGCCGCCGCGGTTCCCGCGCCCAGCCGGGAATCCCCCTCCCCGAACGTGATCAACCTCAATTTCTGAACCACTCCACCGGAGGCTCACCATGTTCCTCGCTCTCTCGCTCCTGTTCGCCGCGGTCTGCCTCGTGCCGGGCTCGGCGAAGGTTCTGGGCCTCCCGCGGATGCGGAAGGCCGCCGCGCACCACCGGATCCCGTGGCGCGGCTACCAGCTCATCGGCGTCGCCGAACTAGCCGCCGCCGCGGGCGTGCTGACCGGCCTGTGGTGGCACCCGCTCGGCGTCGCCGCGGCCGCCGGGATGGTCATGCTGCTTATCGGTGCCTTGATCGCGCACCGGAAAGCAGGAGATGCTGCGAAGGAGGCAGCGCCCGCGCTGGTCGCCCTGGCGATCACGATCGTCTACCTGGCGGCCGCCCTCACCGGCTGAGCACCACCGCCACGGCGGCAGAGCCAGCCGGGGCGGGCACACGGCGAGCGGCCTTGCCCGCCCCGCCCACGTTGGTGGCCCCGGCCGCCCCGACCGCGCATCCCACGATCGGAGAAGCGATGACCGTTCACACGCCAGCACCCGGCGCTGCGGTGCCGGGATCCGCCGACGGTGCGCCCGCCGGCAAAGGTGCGCCCTCCGGTCACGGTGTGGCAGTCGGCCACGGCGCGCCCGCCCCCGGCGGCGCGGCCGCCAGCGACAGCGCGGCCGCCGCCGACCGGCTCGCCGACCAGGCGGCCACGCTGGACGCGCTGCTTGGTCGACGCCGCACCGGGCACGTTCCGCCGGTTCGCCCCGGACCTGTCGGCCGCCAGGTTCGCGGCGGCGCTGGCCCGGCACCCGCGCACCACGGCCCGCCGGATCAACAGCCTCGCCGCGGAACTGGCCGGGATCGGGGCTGGCACCTCCACGGTGGCGCCCGCCAAACGCGACCGCCGGTTCGCCGACCCGGCCTGGACGCAGAACCCCCTGTTGCGCCGGATCATGCAGGCGTACCTGGCGGCCACGCGGACCGCCGACCAGCTCGTCGGCGATGCCGCGCTCGGGTGGCCCGACGACGCGCGGATCCGCTTCCTCGCGCAAACCGGCCGGGTCCGCGAGGTGCCGTTGCTGATCGTCCCGCCGACGATCAACAAGTTCTACGCGCTGGACCTCGCGCCCGGCCGCAGCATGGTCGAGTACCTGGTCCGGGGCGGCCAGCAGGTGTTCGTGATCTCCTGGCGCAACCCGGACGCGCGGCATGCCTCCTGGGGCCTGGACTCTTACGTCGAGCAGGTGCTCGGCGCGCTCGACGCCGTCCAGCGGGTCTGCCGCGCCGGCCAGGAGCGTCGAAGCTCCTCGACGACCTGCGCGCCCATCTGCAAGCAGCCCGCCGTCTTCAGGGAGCCGAGTCGTGAAACTCGCCAACGTCAAGGGCCGCACCGCGCTCGTGCTCGGCGAGGAGATCGCCGACGTCGCCGAGCTGTCAGGCGGGCGGTTCGGCCCTGACCTCATGACCGTCTACGAAGACTGGGCGCGATTCGCCGACTTCGCACAGGGGGTAACGACCGCAACGGGGCCGCTCGTGCCGGCCCACCTCCGCTGCCCGGTGCCGGCGCCCAGGCAGGTCCTCGCCATCGGCGTCAACTACCACAGCCACGCCGAGGAAGCCGGCCTGGCCGCTCCCGAGGTGCCAGTCACTTTTACCAAGTTTCCCGCCTCGCTCGCCGGGCCGTTCGACGACATCGAGATCGTGGGCGAGAGCACCGACTGGGAAGTCGAGCTGGTCGCCGTCATCGGAAGCCGGGCCGGTCGCGTCGAGCAGGTCAGGGGATGGGATCACATCGCTGGGCTCACCGTCGGCCAGGACATCAGCGACCATCATCTCCAGTTCGCGGCCGGCGCGCAGTTCTCCCTCGGCAAGTCGCGCCGGACCTACGGGCCGATGGGGCCGTGGGTGGTCACGCCTGACCAGCTGCCCGATCCGGACGACCTCGCTGTCGGCTGCTCGGTCGACGGGGAGAACGTCCAGGACGCGCGCACCAGCGATCTCATCTTCAGCATCCCTCGCCTTGTCGCAGAACTCTCTGCGGTGGTCCCCCTGCTGCCCGGGGACGTGATCTTCACCGGAATGCCCGCCGGGGTGGGTACCGTCCGCCAGCCACCGAGGTTCCTTGCCAAGGGCCAGACCCTCGAGTCCTGGGTACAAGGCATCGCAACGATCCGCAACCAGTGCGCCTGATGTCCATCCCCCGTCTACGAGGCCGGCCGCGCGTCCGGAACGTGCCCGACCTCTTGACCACCCAATAAGGAGGAGACTTCCCATGCTGCTTCCACTGGCATCTGAGCCCTTCATCGCTCCCACCGACCGCGACATGCTCCCCTCCGAACGACGAACGTTCGTGCGCACCCATCGCACGTGCGTCTTCGGATACGGCCGGCTCCACGACGGGCCCGCGATGTCGGTCGTCTATTACGTTCCCACTGATGACGACGAACTCCTGGTGTCGACGATGGCCTCCCGCAGCAAAGCCAGGGCGGTGGCCCGTAATCCCAAGGTCAGCCTCTGCGTGCTCGACGAGCGCTGGCCCTTCGCCTATCTGCAGGTCTATGCGGACGCGACGATCGACCGGGACAGCGATCTGATCGTCGACGTCATGATGGCAGTCGCCGGGCGGATGTCCGGGGAGCCACTCGGGCAGGAAGCTCGTCCCGTGGTCGAAGCCATAGCCGCCGAGGAAGGACGCGTCGTAGTGCGCTGCCGCCCCTACGCCACATTCGCGCAGCCACCACGGCACCTCCACCGCAACGACCAAGACGAAGTCATCACCCACTGGGTATCGGCCACCGTTCCGTGGGGTGCCGCAGATCCTGGCTAGGCCACGGCTCGGGCCAGCAGACATCCAGGCAGGTCGCAGCTCCGATACGCGGCACGGTGGTACGTCGGCGTTGTTCGCTCGCGATCGAGTCGATCGCCGTCGCATTGCTTGGAATCGCAGCGTGGAGACGGATCGGCGAGCTCGTCGTCGCTCCAACGCCGTGACTCCGACGGAAGGTCCCCGGATCCGAGGCAACCATCATCGCTGGGTCGTCACGCTCGGTTCAGTAGCAATTGTGCGGCGTTGCCATCAGGTCGGCGCATGCGGGCTGTAATGATTGCGGGGTGGACGATCGTCTGCCGCAGGGTGAGTCGCGGCGGGACCGCCTCTGGACCGCTGCGGAGTCCAGGGGTATCCCCTTGCGAACCATCCTGGTCACGGTCGCGACGGTGGCAGTGGCCTATCTGGCCGGAAAGCTGATCTACCGGCTGCGCGACGTCATTCTTCTTATTCTTGTCGCCGGATTCGTCGCTATCATCCTGAATCCGCTGGTCGTGGCATTGCAGCGCTGGCGCGTCCGGCGGCGCGGATGGGCCGTCACTGTCGTGATCTTGTGGGGCCTGCTTGTCTTCATCGGCTTGGCAGTAGCTTTCGGCTACCCGCTGGCTAACGGACTGACTCACCTTGCCCGTGACCTGCCGTCATATGTGAGCAACGCACAGCGGGGCAGGGGCGCGATTGGTCATATAGTAAAACATTATCATATTCAAGCATGGATAAAAACCAATTCACCTAAATTGATAACCATCGGCCAAGGCCTGGCAAAGCCAGCCCTCACACTTGGTAAGGGCGCTCTTACCTTGCTGTTTGCGCTGGCCACCATCTTCGTGCTCGTGCTGCTCCTGCTGATTGAGGGCCCCAAGCTGCGGGCCGGCCTTCTGAACGTGATGTCCACCGCCAGGGCGGAGCGCTATTCCCGGATTGCACGTGAAGTCAACCGGTCGGTCAGTGGGTACATGCTTGGGAATATCCTGACATCGTTGATCGCCGGAATAGTCGTGCTCCTTACGCTCCTGCTCCTCGGCGTGCCGTTTGCCTTCCTATGGGCACTCTGGGTGGCGCTGGTCGACTTTCTGCCGATGATTGGTGGTGCTCTGGCTGGCATCCCGGTGATTTTGTTCGCAGCCGCCCACTCGCTGACGGCTGGCATTGTCACCCTGGTTGTGTTCGTGGTGTATACGCAGGTCGAGAACCACGTGCTGAATCCGGTGGTGATGAGCCGGACGGTCAAGGTCAACCCGCTGCTTGTGCTTATGTCGATCCTCGTGGGTGCGTCCATCGGCAACTGGCTCGGCGGGATATTCGGCGCCTTCGCAGCGGCTTTGCTCGCCATACCAAGTGCCGGAGCGATCCAGGTAATATTCCATGAAATTTGGCTTTTTACCGCTCCGCAGCAGCCCGCGCAAGCCGGCGGTCCCGATATCGATCCGCGCTGACATGTCGGAACTGCAGCGCGCACGCACCGTCTACTGGCTCGCTGCAGGTGGCTGCTGGTGGGACTGACCACGGGCCAGGCTGCCGTACCGGTGACGAAAGAGCAGGTAGGCGGGCAGGCCTGCAAGGAGCGGGAGCCAGTAGGAGGCGAGCCGGTAGGTGAGGGTGGCAAGGAAGGCGTCGCCAGCGTGGACGCCCGCCAGGATGGGCATGCTTCCCAGGCTGGCTTCGACGAGTCCTAGTCCCCCTGGCGTAATCGGGAGCAGCGCCATGACATCCGCGGCAGCGTAGGCGAGCAGGACCAGGGATGGCCGTGGATGCGTGCCGGCAGCTCGTAGGGCCGCCAGGAGGCAGCCGAATCGAGGCCGAGCCGACCGGTGGTCAGCAAGATTGCCTGCCGCCACTTCTTGCCGAGGACAGACCTGATCGTGTCGCGTTCAGCTGTCGCGGACGTCGGAGACGCCGGTGTCCATCCTGGCGGTGCCGACCACGGCGTCGTGCTCGACCCAGGTGCGGACATGGCCGGTCAGCGTGACCGTGCCGTCGCTGGTGGTCACGGTGATGTCGCTGTCGTCAAGGATCAGGGCATTGCGGTCCAGCGCGTCCTGCACGAGCCCGGTGACGTCGGCCGCTTCGGCGAGGCTGCGGGTCTCGATGTCGTTCCTGATGTTGCGGACGCCGGTCAGCCCGCCGACAACCCATTCGGCGGCGTCGTGCTGGTGGGCGTAGCTGACGGTGCCGGTCAGCCAGATGTTGCCGTCGCAGGCGCTCGCCTCGACACCGTCCGGCACGGTGACGGTCAGCGCGAGCGGGTTGTTCGCCGCGGTGGTCAGCATCGGGTCGTCGCGGTAGTCGCCGGGCGGCAGCGCTACCTTCAGGTGATTATGCACCCCGGTCACGCCGGACACTCGCCGTGCCGCTGCGGCCGCCTCCCGGTACTGCGGATAGCTCGGCACTGTGCCGTTCAGCGCGACGTCCCGTTCGTGTTCTTGACCGTGATGGTCGCCGCGTCGACCAGCGGGTCGAAATCCAGCTCTGCCTTGACTGCCTCGCGGATGTCCTTGGTCGCTCCCAGGGCATGGTCCCCTCTCCGAAGCCGATGCGGCGGCGGGCCGCCGCCCCCTCTACTACCCCCCGCGCGCCGCAGTCCCACACCCCGGCAAAGCCGCGTTGGGCCTGGGGAGGACTCCGGTGAGGTATAGCAACGTGGCCAACCAACCGCTCGCCTGCACGAGCAAGCGGGAAACCAGTGCCGAACGTCCAGCACTGCCGCTAGTTCAGGACGAAGAGGCCCGCGCACGCCGGGCAGCAACGCCGACCGTACGGACTCAGGCATCGGCCGAACACATGGACTGCGAAAGCGTCAGGCTGCGGTCGGCTCCGCTAGCCTGCAGACGTGGAGTCAGT